>ENA-OPWX01000062-OPWX01000062.1-human-gut-metagenome-genome-assembly--contig:-NODE-62-length-93549-cov-6.945045_pt1 | contig 93549 bp, 88 predicted proteins | sample MGYA00241514_ERZ502020 | MGnify/ENA primary metagenome ERZ502020 (study PRJEB25962, sample SAMEA2042105) | human gut metagenome | biome: human gut; feature: human-associated habitat; material: faeces... | reverse complement strand
ACTCCAAGAAGATTATCAAGAAATTCTTGGTCGTCTGAAATAGACTTAACGGCTTTAAGAGCAATAAGTTTATCCATACCATTAGGCATAGCATCTACTTGTTGACGTAAAGCATCAGGAGTAAGAGTATTTACATCAGCATTAATACCATTACGAGCAAAGACTTCACCAAGAGCTGCTTTATTAGATTGGATATTTCCACGAGCGTTAATAGCACTTTGGTTTTTAACAGTAATACTCGGAGCGTCATACATTTGATTAGGAAAGCTCATATCTGAAACAGCAGCGCCGCTTCCAGCAGCAAGTTTTCTTGCAGACTGAAGAGCGGTTCCAAATTCAGCACTACCATAAACACGATTATAAGTAGCAGCTTTAATAAAATTATTAAAACGACGATTAATAAATTCTTGCTCGTTTAAAAGATTACCATTATGGTCACGAACATCGGCATTTTTACCTTGTGTTTGGTCTTTCCACATAGCAATCTTATAATCTTGTTGAAGACTGGCTTTAGCGCCAGGAGTTCCCTCAATAGCTGCATCAATAGCAGCTTGAAGCTTTTCAGTACTAAGTCTATTATACTTAGTACCTTGTTTCATAAAGATTTCTCCAGTAGCAGATTGAGTAAAATCATCAGTAGGTTTACCATTAGCGTCAAGAAAAGTATAACTTTCACCACCACCAGCATCTTCTTGAACCATTTTCAAAGCTTGATTATAAATAACAGAAGTAGGTATTTCACTAACTTCTTGTTCAGCAGGTTTCCATTCAGTACCACCAATAACATTACCAGCAGCATCAAGTTTATCTTCATAATGATAAGTATTGGCTTGACGATAATAATTCTTATAATCTTCTGATAAATCAGTACGAGCATTAAGATTATCTTGATAAGCTTTATATTGTTGTTGAGCACGAAGACGACCAAGAACTCTTGGGTCAGACATAAGATTACCAGCTTCAGCAACAATATCATCAAGAGCATAACCTTTAAAATCGTCAATCATAGCATCGTTAATCTTACTCTGAACATTGTTAACAAGAAGCTGTTTAAATTCATCTTCTTGAGCATTAAGTTCAAGTTGACCGATTTGTTTTTTTAATTCACTTTCTTGAGCAACAGCAACATCGTGACGATTTTGAAGATAATCATAAGTTTGTCCAATAACTTCAAGATTATGTTTTGGAACATAAGTATAGTCAATAGTTTTAAAACTTCCAAAAGGCATAGTATATAATTTTATTTATTAATACCAAGAGTACGTAACATAAGTTTATTCACATTCGGAGCACGAAGACCAAGAACTTTTAAAGTTTCTTCATCAAGCTTAGCTTGACGTTTGTTTCTATTCCAAACATCAAAAGCAGAACCAACATTTCCAAGCAGACTACTAACAATATTAGCTCTTGCTTCGGCTTTAGCTCCGTCAATTCCAGCTTGATGAATAAGAGAATTGATTCTATTACCAGCATTGAATTGGTCGGCTTGTGCTTTAAGATTAGCATTTGCGGTAGAAACAGCAAGTCTATTCTGAATATTGGCTGTATCAGCAGCAAGACGAAGACGAGCACGATTAGCCATTTGAGCAGCAAGTGCTTGATTATATTGGTCATAACGAGCAAGATTGCGAGCAGTAACTTCTTGCTGATTAAGTTTATCCTTGTTAATCAATTCAGTTTCAATATTCTCTTTTTGAGCATAAACTTGATTCTTAGCTTCTTGTCCACGAAGAGCAGCAAGTTGTTTACGAGCAAGACCTACACGACTATTAGAAGTATTGCGGTCAATATCTCGCATAGTACGACGAGTTTCATCTTCTATTTTGGCAAGCTGAGGATTAGCATTATAACGAGTTTTAAGTTTAGCAGCAGCCATTAAAATAGGCGCAGGAATATCTTTTAAATCTTCTTCGTTAAGTTTAATCTCGCCAGGATTAGAAATAGTAGGAGCAGTAATAGTAGGCGGAGTATAACTATGAAGTTGATTAACAAAAATGTTACTCATAAGAGCATCCACAGCAGACGAACCGAGATTAATACCAAATTGAATATTATCAAGATTTCGAGTTTTGGCAATATCTTCTTGATAAGGACGTTTTAAATTATCTAATACAGAAAGATAATTTATATCGTTATTAACGTTTTTAGCAAGACGATTAACAACAGTAGGAGTTAAATTACGTCTAATCATAGCAGCGTTTTCATCGCTTGCAGACATAACTTTAGAACCGTCAAGAGGATTAATAGAAGCAACTGGAACAGAAACAGATTGTCGTTTATTATTACTCCCCGTAGAGGATGAAGAAGTATTACTTCTTGTACCAACAGGTAAACTTAGTATCATTCTTTGAAGAGCGTCCATATCATAATCGGAATTAGGAACGCTAACAGTAGGAGCTTCAACAAAGTAATGAGTTTCTCCATTCTTTTTATAAGTAGGAGCATTATTCGCTAAACCGTTAGTAATATTACGGATTAATTGAGAAGTTGATTGTGAAGTAGTAGGTACTCTACGAGCAGCACCTGTAACTCCGTCCACATAATTACGAGGTTTTAAATTAAATGTATTAATAAGAAAATCAGCTACATCTTTTCGTTTAGCATTAGCAATAGAATCTATATTTATAGGATTTCTTTTTGAAGAAGTTGATTGTTTAGAAACATTATTTTCTTTAATCCATTCTCCATCTTCGACTTTAATATAACCAACATCTCCAAATTCATCAACTTGTTGATAATAAAGACCGTCTGGGTCAAAAGGAAGTTGATATAATTGTTTTCCTTTATAAGTAGCAGAACCGCCATTTTGGAATTTACGAGTACGTCTTTCTGTTTCAGAAATAGTATGAGCAACATTAGTATTATCTTTTTTAGCATCTAAAGGTTTTTGAGATATATTAGCACCAACTAATCTATTATGAGCTTCAACCCAACCCAAATGTTTAGGAACATCAGGTTCAATATTAACTTTACCTTTTGGTAATAGTAAATCAGCAGCAAGAAGTTCAAGATTATGTAATCCAGGTTTAGAATAACGTCCATTAAAACGAGGTTTTCTTTCACCACCATAAGCAAAAGCTTCACGTGACGGAGTATGAATTAAACCATTGCGAACATTACCATTTATAGAAATAACTTTTCCCATTTTAGATTTACGTTTTGTTCCATATTTAGCAGCATAAACAGGAACGGTGTTAAGATTTATATTGTTAAGATTAAGTTGATTAGGGTCATTGCGCATAGCAACATTATTAAGCAAATCAATTACTTCGTCTTCTTTAAAAGTATTAATAAGATTATAATCAGTAGCAGTTTTACGAAGTTCTCGAAAACTATCTTTATCATAAACAGTATTCGGGTCAAGATTATTAGCTTGACGGAACTGCATCAAACGAGAATAAACTTCGGTAGGACGACGAAGATAAGTAGAAGAACTTGAACTTCCAAGTATATCACTAATTGCTTGTTCTTGTTCAGTAGCACGAGAAGCATGAGCGTTTTCGTGAGTACGAACAGTAGGGTCTTTAGTAAATTCTTCTTGATTAACATAACTACTATGCGTAGGAGCATGATAAGCACCACCAATAACTCCTTGACCAGTTTCTGGAGTATTAAGTCTAAGCTTCATACTTTGAGCATTGCGAGCAATCTCTTTACGATAATCAGTATCGCTCATAGAAGGAGTACGAATAGCAGCACGTTTGCCATAATTCATAGCAAAACCAATAGGAGAATGAAATTCACGAGCAGTATTACGACTTTCGGCTTGACGTTCAAGACGACCATCTCCTAATTGATTATTGTAACGTCCAGTAGCTAATCGAGAAGCATTCCAAGTATCAAGAAAATCATTTTGGTTAGTAGGAAGATTACCACCTAATGGTTTTTTATTAGCTCTACTATCAATAGCATCTCTTATATCTTGATTTTGAATAACTCCACGAACAGCGTACTGAGCATTTTCAATAGGATTAATAATTTTATCAGCTTTTCTATATTCTTTAAGAATATCATTAGCTTGTTTTATTGTTCGTTTAGCATATTCAGCATTTTTGCCATCTATATTTTTAGTAGCATAATCAACAAACTCGTCTGCTAAATGACGATATTCATTTTCTTTATCTTTAAGTATTACGGCTTTAGAAAAATCTCCTCTATTTTTTCTATAACGTAAGAGATTAGACAAGCTGCGTACACGAGGAACGCTCCCCAGTACATCAAGCCAATCGGAAGGGACACTATTACCGGCAATTCCTTTAATAATGGCAGGGACAGATGTACTAAGACCAGTAGGGTCAGCAATTTGTACAGAGGCTTTAAGAAGTTTCCGCTGCAATCGAGAATCTTCCAAAGCACGGTTAAAAGCATTACTTTTAGCTTTTTCAAAATTTTCATAATTATTGTATTTTAAATCTGGTTTATAATTGGCAATAGCGTCTTGCTGGACGGTAGTTTTATTGCCACCATTTTTATATTTAGTACCATCATCGTTAATACGATTTCTATTTTTAAATTCTTCTTGAGCATTAAAAACAGCATCAGGATTAGCTCCACCCATTACAAGTTCGGCTGGACTATTACCTTGAAGAAAAGGAACAGAAGAATAAACGCGAACTTCTTTAGGAGTAACTTTCATAACTTCTTCCCCCTCAACTTCAAGACCAGTTTTTGGGTCAGCTCCAATATCTACTCCACCAGCAGAATGTTTCCTACCTTTTATGTAATAAAAGTTATCACCAAGAGGAATAGCATTTCCGCCACGAACTATATTAGGAACATATTTACCGCCACCAGCCGCTAATATAAGACTTTTTCGATTATTAATCTTTCTCATATCAATAATTTTAAAATATTCATTTTAAGGCTCGCTACGGCATTTTATCTCAATTGTGATAGATTAATCATTTTCGAGGATAAAATGCCATACAGCGAAAGTCCATGCTATTAGCGGGCACGTTTCACTAACTTTTTACGCCCGCCATTGCGATAACGAGGCTGATACGTGGTATTGCTTCCAGCAGTAATAGCAGCAGTAGGAGCTTGACCGAGAGTGTTCATAGCAACCATATTATTGTTTTGAGCATTAGCATAACTTGCTTTATTTTCTCCAACTTGACGACCAGTAAATTTGTCAGTAATACCGTCATAAACTTCTAAGTCAGCAGGGTCATAAGTTCTATAAGTATTAGTACGATAGTTAAGCTTAGTAGCAGTTGGAGTATAAGTTGCTCCTGTATTAGCAAATATACTACCAATACCAGAACTAACACCGCCAACAACATTACCAAGTAACTGCCCCGTAGAGGATTGCATAAACGAGCCAAGACCAGCTTTGCTTCTTCCCTTACGGGGGGTGGCTGTGCCGATAGAAGCTTTAGTACGTCCACCGCATTTACGAAGTTTACGCTTACCACCACAAGCCATAAAACGGTTACGAAATTCTTTATCAAGTTCAGCTTGATTAGCATATAATGCAGTAAGACCGGCAGCGTTTTCGATACCAGTCTTCTTAGCAGCAAGCTCATTCTGTTCACGATTAAGCTTTTCCTGCGCTTGTACATTTAAAACGTTTTGTTCATATTGAGCATCAATAGCAGCTTGTTGATTTTGATACTGTGTATCAATAGCATTCTGTTGATTAAGAGCATTTATTCTTTCAGCTTCGGCTTGAGCAGCAGCTTGTTTCTTTTTCTTCTTATTACCGAAAATACCACCGATAATTCCACCGACAGCACCAATAGCAGCACCAATAAATGCTTTATCACGACCTCTATCATAATATTTCTTTTCCATATCTTATGTATTGAAATAAGCTTGTATATCTTTAATTAAAACTTTTTTATTAGTATTTCTAAAAACAAAACGAACAATGACATATTTACCAACCATAAGTTTGGCATCAACGGCAGTTTGATTATATTCAAGTTCGTTGTTATATTTACCAGTAATACGACCAAATATTTCTTGCTCTTTATAACTTTTAAGTTTATTATAAAACCAATTAAAATTCCAACGACCAAATTCATAAACAGGCTTCTTATATTCAGCAACAGAAGCACGTTCTTCGTTAAGATTACAGTAATCTGAATAACAACAATTAGTATAAAGATAACAACCAAGAACATCAAAATAGTCATCTTTTTCTTTATTCAGCATATAAGTTATAAAGTTAACAACCTTAATATCATTAGGATTAGTAGAATTAAAATAAACATCAATATAAGAACAAGTATTACCGCCAATAAGTTCATTATTCATAAACTCATTTAGTATATCATCTTCATATTCGTTATACACATCTTTAGTAAATTGACGAATACGATAATAACTATTAGTAAAATCTATAAGATAAAAGTTATCTTTAAGACTAACAAATTTATAATCAGAAGTATAACTATGGCTACTAAGCCAATCATTATTATAAAGACTATAACTAAGAATACAAGATTTCCAAGCACCAGTAGTATCTTTCTTCATAAAGTTAAATAAAAGACGAGCATTGGCAGAATCATAACCGATATAAACACGGTCGGCGACATAAGCTTCAACAAACTTAGTTATATCGTTATTGATTTCTTCAACAGAACCAGCATCAAATTTATAAAACTTACGAGCATTAGAATCATAAAAGATATAACCAAAATCTCCATTAATATAAGAAATAAAATCTTGGAAACCACAAATACCAAACTTAGTAGTAAAGACTTCTTTATAATCAACTTCAAATACATCTGGCATCAGCATCTGAACTGTTTGCTCGTTTGTTTTAAGTTCATTGTTAATATCAAAAGCAAAAAGACTTTTTTCTGTATGAGCAAGAAGATAAGTACCAGCAGCAACAATATTAGTAATATCACCTTTATTTTCACTTATAATCTTATAACTTTCAGGAGATATATGCTTCCAAGCATTAACAACACTTTCATCACCGATAACGTTAGTACGATAAACAGTTTTGGAATATTGTTCACGCTTATAAAGCTCATTAGTCTTATTATAATTAATAATAATACGACGATAGAAAGAATAATAATTAGAAGTAAGATTATATAAATCGTTAATACGAGAAGGGTCTATAATAAGATTAGAACCTTGAGTATTTTCAGAACCGTCATTATAATTATAATAAACAGTACGAGGGGACATATTAACTTTCTTCCCCATAAGAAAATAATGACTTTCATGAACAAAAGTAAAAGAATAAATCAAAGGTTTATTAGCAACAGTTTCGCCGTCACCGTAAAACTTAGTACCAGTAGTAGCATCATAAGGATTCCAATCTACATCACTAAAAATAATACCATGAGGATGAAAAGTAAATATTGTACTAACATTCCAATAATAGTTCCAAGCATAATTAACTTTAACATCAGCATTATTAACTTTTACAGTAGATTTGCCATAAGTATAATTAGCATTAGGGTCATATTCTTTAACGTATTCAATATAACCAAGAGAAATAAGATTTTTATCGGCATCTCTATAAAGTTCTGAATAATCATCAGTATAAACATCACAAAGAGTAGTACCATGATGGCCGTTAAAACCAGACGAAAGCTGAATTTTAAGAACACCCTCTTTACCAATATTATCAAAACTATTAGGCGGAAGAATAGAAGTAGAATTAATACCAGTGCTTGCATTTGCGGCAGTAGGATTGTTAAGACGAGTATTAAGATTACCGTCATCGGTATATTGGAAGTAACAAACTTCACTTATTTTATTAGCATCAGTTTTACCACCAACAATACTAAACTCAGGATAATTAAAACGACAAGGACTATCGGCACTACCAGTATTTTGTCCTTTGACATCATAAAGATATTTGTCAGCTTGAGTTATAAAACCACTGCCAATTTCAACATATTCAGGTTCAGCATAACTAATAAAATAGCCAACAAAACCCTCAAGCATAGGAATATGTTCAAAGACAATTCCACCAAGAGCGATTTTATCGGCAGGACAAACACAACGGCAAAATCTATTATTATCACTTCCAAAAATAGTACAAGTAAGTTTAGTCCCCTCAACAGAAGGAGTTCCACTATTAGCAGTTAAAATAGGAACACCGTCTGTATAAGTTCCATTTGCATAAACATAATGAATAAAGAAACAATAAACTCCACGACGACCAGGCTTAGGTTTAAAGAAATTAATAGCTTCGGAAACTTCCGGATAATCACCTTCATCTCTATCAACAGCAGTTATAACAACGTTTCCCATTTTAGCAAGAAGCTGTCCATAATCAGTTTCATTTAAAAACGGTTTGTTTTTATTAGCAATTTTATAATTAGCAAGATAAACTCTATTACGATAATTATCAAGAGTTTTAACATTATAAAAATTAAAAGGTTCATTGGTAAGTTCTTCAAGTGACATAGTTTCAAAACTATTATCAATTGTAAACTCAACCATAGTACCAATACTTTTCTTATCCCAAACAACAGCTTCGGTAGAAGCATTTCCATTTACAATAGCGGCAAGTTGATATTTAGTATAATTCTGTCTTGTATCAGTAAATATACGAACTTGAACAAGAAGATTAGTATTAGTATAATCATCATCTTCTGAATAGTAATCTTGAATTTTACCACTACCTTTACCGTCACCAGCATTATAATTGAAAACCGTTTTAGGAGTAGTAAGAGCTTCTAAGTCTGTTACTTGAACAGGATAGCCAATAGGAAACCAAATAGTATTATAATAATCATCAATCCAATAACGTATAAAGAAAATATAAGTACCTTTCTTAATACGATTACCATTAACAAATTTAACATCGCCAAAATTAGAAATAGGAGCAGTAGCTAATTCTGTATATAGTTCATCACTATCTTGAGTATATTGATATAAGTCAACATCTTTATCAATATTGATACTTTTAAGAGGACAATCTTCTGTGGGATTAAGTTCACTAATACAAACTATAAGTTCATTGTTAACATTATAAGTATAAGTACCAAAAACTTCACCACCACACCAATGCCAATTAATACCAACTTTAACAGGATTATTAGAACCTATCGGCTTTCTAATATCAACGCGATAAATATCATTGTTATTAAAGAAAACAAGAAACTCTTCGTTACATTCAATGTGACCAACTATTTTAGCATTAACTCCATGAAGATAATAATCAATAAGACCAGGTTCATTGCAAATAGTTTCAGTATCTTTATCAATCATTATATTACCAGCATGAACTAAGTCGCCTTCTTTAAGATTTTCATAAGGACTATCAAAATTAAGTTTTTGACTAATTCTCATAGCAGTAATTATTTAGGAAATGTATAATTATAAAAATAAGAACGCCAAGCATCACCAGCATAATCATTTTCATTTTGAGCATCAGCAATAACAGAAGCTTTGGCTTTATCTTTAAGTTGCATCCACATATAATAAGGATTAGTTCCATATTGAGAAGCAGCAAGATTAAAAACAGGATGTTTCATACCACGAGTAAGCATCTTATACATACAGTAATAAGCAAGAGCTTCAATAAGAATACCATTGTTAGGAACAACTGGAATTTCTCCTTGAAAATAATTACTATATTCAGTTTCTATTTCAAGATTACGAATAGTAATTTCACGAGTATCCCAATTAAGTTCAATAGTATTATTATCAACAATGACATAGTTCCGATTATCCTCTACGGGGGAGATATATTGGTCACCAACTCTATGCCGTCTATTAAAAACGTCTGTATTAACATGTTCAGAAACAGCTCCAATATAATCTTTATCAGAAGCTCCGTCGGTAATATAAATAGTATTAGAACCACTAAGTTGAGTGTTATCAAGTTCACTACTATCACCCCCCGTAGAGGATGAACATGAACATCCAGCTTTACTCTCTCTAAGAGAACGAACCTCACAACCGTTACTATCATAAACAGCAAAACCCTTGCTATTAGTAATAGGACAAGGGCTATGAACAATACGATTTCTTACAGGAAGAGTTCGTTTTTTATATGTAGTTCTAAGAACTTTAAGTTGGCTCATTGCATCAAAACACCAAGCAGGAACACGAGCAATCCAGTCACTATTATCAGGATTGAAATCGTTGTCTATTTTGGCTATTATGTGCTCCAAGACTATATTCTTTTTGTTCTGCATTTCTAATAAAATTTAGATAAGACATAGGTTCAAAAGCAAGAAGAATACCAAGTTTAAATCTCATATCAAATTTGGTATGATAAATATCATCAGCGGTTTTACATATAGCAGCAATTTCTTCTTGGCTCATACCACGATATTTGAAATCAATTCTATCTTTACGTTCAAACTTAATATTAACGTTTTTATAACGACTATTATCAATAAGTTTAAATTCATAATAATAATCATTAGTTTTATAAACTTTATAAGGAACACCGTCATACTTAATACCACGGAGTTTACAAGCAGCAGCTTCGTCTTCATTATAAAGTTTTTTACCAGCAGCAAGAATTTCTCGTTTCTTTTTATTAGTAGCGTTAAAATCAATAACAGGTTTCTTAGAAGTAACTTTCCAACGATTGCAAACAATATTGCCAAGACCACCGGCAACTTGATAAGCATAACCTTCAAGAATACATTTCATAACTCCATAGTTATAAAAACGTTGAACAAGTTTTCTATATTCAGTAATAGTAAGCCTCTTTTTACGTTCTTCAAGTTTAAGACTTTGAGTAACACCGTAAACGTTCTTTTGAACTTGTAGATACTTTAGGAAATTAAGATAAGTAAGACGTTTATGAACATCAGTAGTAACAAACTCAGAAGTACGAGTTTTAGCACGACAAGCATCGAAATCAACAGCATTGATTTCATTGTCGTCACCAATATTATTTATATCAAGATTAAAGAACTCGTTTATAATCGCTTTTTTATTAGCAACAAGTCGATAAAGCCTTTTGCGAAGATTAATAAGATTATTATAATCTTCTTTATTAATATCATAAGCTTTATTAGCATCCTCTATGAATTTACCATAATAGTATTTAATATCAATATCTGGACGCATAGGTTAACGAGTTAGATTTTCAACAGGTGTTTCATTTCCTTCACGTGCAACATTAAGAAGATTACGTTTAAAAATAATATCCTTAATTTGACCAATCATATCTTCAGGAAGAAGAAATTCATTATCATCAAGTTCTTCACTGTCATCATAATCAGAATGATGATATTCTCCAGCAGCTTCAACAGTTTCTTCTTTAATAAGATGAGGATATTCAAAAGGAGATTCGACAGTAATATAATTAACGTTGTCAAGAATATCATTACTATTACTATAAATGTAAAGATATTCATTTATATAGTCGTAACGAAGAATACGACAAAGACCGACAAGTTGATTATAAAATTGAGCAGCATGTTCACGAACGAAAGGAACAGAAAGATTATATACACCAGAAGTACGAATAGATTGAAAAGGAGTGTTGTTGATAAGACGAACCGGACGAGGAACTTTATTCTTAGTTCGTTTAATAAGAGGAAGATTTAAATCTTTAGTACCATAAACATCACCATCAGGAACATCTATAAGTTCAAGTCTAAAACGTTGTTCAAGACCTTTGTCAGTATAACCGTGACGTTCATAACTTTGCCGAATAAGTTCATTACGAGTATGAATAATTGCCTGCCGAATATTTCGACGAACTGCAAGGGTATTCGGAGAACCAGCAGCATGAGCAATCTCACTAATTAATTGATTAAGCGTTGCCATAGGATGATTAGGATTAATAACATTAATAACACAAAAATACATTATTAATAATAACTTCCATGTTATCAGCAAGATAAAAATAAAACGGTAACATGTTTTCACAACATATTACCGTTCACAATTAAATCGACAATTACAGTTTTAGTAATTTCGTGGAAGAAACTTATTTTAAACAACTTTTAAAATGGTCGATGTCGGCAGCTTCAAGAACAATATCCTTGTCAATGCCGGGAACTCCAATCTTAATTTTGCCGTTACCAATAGTAATACCACCAAACAAATCGGGATATTCTTTCGTAGCAGCAACAATAAGATTGTCTGTCATTTTACCAAGAAGTGGTTCTATATCAACAGTACCGTCTTCTTCTTGTATCATCTTAAGAAATTTATCAACTTTGCCAATACTTTTATCGGCAGCTTTGTCAATAAAGGGTCGGAAAATCATTATAAGAGCATTCTGATTGGCAAGTTCATCTACTTTGCCAGTATAAAACTCAACGAGTTTATTAACTATAACTTCACGCTGTATCATACTTCTTTATTTTTAATATTGTTACAAAAATCAACATAGGTAAGTTTAGGGTTAGCTTGAGCAGCTATCTGAAACTTCTTGAAAAGTTCTAATTCTTTATTAGCTTCTTCAATAATACTATCTTTCTTGGCACGTATATTGTTAAGTTGTTTTTCAAGAAGTTCCTTACCACGAGGAGAGTTGGCTACTTTATCGCGAACAGAATTAATAAGTTCTTGCTGAATAAGCATTTGAAGCTCAGCAGATACATTATTATAAACATCATCTTTAGCGAGAATAGCTTGTTGGTCATTATTCAAAGAACAAACTTCTTTATCAATCTCATCCCAAAGATTAACCTGTTGAGGCTGAGCAAGTCGAGCAGGTTGCATATTTTGATTGGGATTTCTAAGTTGAGATTGAATTTGGCTTTTAGCAGCAGTAAGCTGTTGAATTTGATTATCCAGTTGAGTAATATAATCAACGGGAGAAGCAACGCCGGCAAGAAGTGGGTCGTATCCAAGTGCGCCAATACTAAGACCAAGAGCAGTTCCACCAACTGCCTTAGAAGCATACTCTTTCTTGTCACGATGAACTTTCTCCATCTCAACATAACCTTTTCCAGTTTCTTTATCAACTAACATCATAATAGTTAAGTTTAATAAGATTAATAATAAAATAAATAATTCTCTCTATAATTGCAATTACAAATACATAACGCTGGAGAGTAGGAAAAGGTTTAGAAATTAAATATCCAATAAAAATAAAGCCCGCTTATTTCTGCTGACAAATTAATATCAGCTTCAATAAGCGGGCTGGCGTCTTGTGTCTAATCGGGTAAATAAGACTTAAGGTTTCGGTGTGTTGTTCGTTTATTCTTCAATAATGGTTTCGTTAAATATAGCTTCGGTTATATCGTTAATTTCATTAATTGCAAGAGAACGTTTGAAAATAATAATGTCGTCATGACAACCTTCAAAATTACCATCATTATCAGAATTATATGCACCAATAGCAAATTCTTCACTTTTATCTATTCCAATACTATATGTAATATCAGCATTGTTATATTTATTTTTAGTTTGATAACTAATTCCTTCGTTTGGAATATTAACATTATTCCAACCACCAAAAGAAGCAGTACGAATAACAGTTTTATTATTAGCTTTATTTTCAAAAACAAAAGCAGTATTAGTTATATCATTACCAATACCTTTATTAGCAAAAACACCATCTTTATCAAACCAAGTTCTGCGAGCTATAATAGTATAATCATCAAAAATAGGTAAACCATAAGCTTTACAATATTGTTTACCGGCATAACAAAGAGAATTAGGATAATCTGGAATTTCTTCTACAATTAAATTGACATCATTAATAACTTCTTTGTCAAAATAAAAACGATTATACATAGTTTGTGCTATATTATTTTCATCAGGAATTTCTATATTATTAATATCATAACTATAAATACCGTCTTTACTAATAAACATTTCTTTTTTTATATATTTATTATCTTTAGTAAAATATCCATATTGTAAAGCAAGTTTATAAGAAAGATTAGAAACACCAGTTATTTTAATAGTAACTTTATTCTTAACAATACCATCAACTATATATTGACCAAAAACAGACCAATTACCATTATAGCGTCCTTTAGCTACAAACTTATTATTAAAACGTTCAAAATTATCAAAAGCATTAATATTTTGAGATTTAGAAAAATCAACTTTATAAATACCAACACCACTATTCAACTTCCCGTAAAAACCATACAAATAGGCGTGGTTGCCGTTGCCGCTAAAGTCTTTTAGAATAGAAGTAGGAAGTTGCTCAATAGTAGCTTCTTCTGTTACTGTTTGAGGATTACAATAAAAGCCAAAATTCTTTTGAGTTCTAACGCTGGCAGGTAAATGATAGATACCACTTTTATCAATAGCAATAGTACCTACTGTACCGTCTTCTTTGCTGTATCTATATGTTATAGCAATATTACCTGTATATTTAATATCGAATCCATCAGTAGAAGCATTAAAACCTCTATAAGCTATAACATATTTCAATTCTGTGCCAGCAGGAATAACTATTTTCTTTTGAGCAGAAGTAATACTTGTATTGTTAATTGTCCAATAAGTAAAATCCTCAGCATAACTTTCAATAACATCATAATTAGTAAGTCTTTGTTTCTTCGGACTATACCAAACAATAACATCATCTCTATATTCAGGCGGTATCTTGCTTCTATTAGCAATTAAATCTCGCCTTTTACGGACGAGATTTAAAATAGCTTGAAGAATAATAATTATTATTTTCATAAGCAGGAATTATTCTTTTAATAACTTTGTTTGTTCTTTCAACTCTTGCAAGATTGCTTGCAGAATTATTATAATCTGTTTCATAAGCTTTATGTTTAAGCGATTACACCAGCAGCTTTAAGACTTGCTATAAGCTCATTAACTTTTGCAGCAATAGTTGCCGCATCTGCATCGACAGCAACAGCAGCAACAGCAGCTCCTTGTTTAACTCCACCAAGAGCAGCGGAAGTAGCAGCAGGCAAAGTATATTTAGTATCAGTCCAAGGAACAGCTACATACATCTTTCCATTTTCGTCAAGAACAACTGGATAATTTTTTCCATTAGCAGTATATCCAATTTTAACAAGACCGAGTTTATCAGCAGTTGCTTGAGAATAAGTAGTATTAGGCGGTGTTAACCATTGACCGTCACCACGAAGATATTGACCTTGTTTGCCAGCAGCAGGTGCTGGTACAAGTCCAGCTTGTCCGGCAGCAGAAGCAGTTGCTCCAGTCATAACTTCATAAGTAGTATTGGTATCAGTCCAAGGAACGTTAACATAAGCTTTCTTATTTTCATCAAGAGCAACTGGATAATTCTTTTCAGTTTGAGTATAACCAGTCTTAATGCCACCAATATTATTAGAATCAGCAGCAGGTATTCCCTCAATAGAAGCATCTATTATTTCTTCAATGAGTTTACCAATAAGTTGTTTCCGTTTAAGGTCAATATTAAGACCTTCAACAAATCTCCAAATATTAACTTTTTTAAGTTTGTCCATAACAGCTTTATTAAGATTAAGATGTTTATTAATAATATGTTTTATTCAAACGGCTCGTTTTAAGGCTCGCCACGCTATGCAAACCGTTTGACGATAGATTAATCATTTCGTGTATTATCTTCTTCTACGAGGCAGGAAAATCGTATCCTCGTGCGTGTCGCAGCCAGTTTTTCTATTCAGCAGAACGTATTCGGATATATTTCCACCAAGCATAATGCTCTCTAAGATAAATATAATCTTGATTATCATCATTGTTATGAGCTTCTTCTTCAAGACTAACATCATGATAAGCATCATTTTGTTTAACATGAAATAGACGAATAATAATATATTCAAGACCATACCATAAATAGAAGAAGATGTAAAGCATCTCTTTCATTTGTTTAGTATGAATACGTTCATGATTAATAGTACGCTTAGAAAGATTTTTACGTTTAGTAAAAAGAATACCAAAAAGATTAATCGTTGTATAACTTCCAAAAGGAAAATGACGAGTACGAATAATAATCATAAGTATAGCTATAATAACACCCCGTAGAGGATGCAAACCAAGAGCAACATCATTGCTATCTCTCGATTCCTCTACGGGGCAGGTTCATTATTTATTTTAAAGCATCATTTACTTGCTTATATTTAACTCCAAATCTACGAAGTACTGGAGCGGCTATCCAACTCCAAAATACTGGAGCAAGTATAGCACTATTAACAAGAACAGTAACTTTAACTTCACCTACATCATAATAAACAACACCAAGAAGTAGAATAGAAACAATCAAATAAAGACGTTTATTCCAAGTAGGAACTTTCTTAGCACCATTAAATTCATCATGAGCTTTAATCATAACAAAACAAAGAATGTTACAACAAAGCATATAAGCAAAATCAAAGTTATCAAGAATTTGTCTTATAACAATATCAAGATAATTCATGTTAAGCAATAGATAAAGCAATACAAATAGAAGTAATAATTCCGGCAATGAAAATAGGCAAACCAAAATTACCAGCAGCAAAATAAAAATCGTAGCCTTTCCGCATACATTTGATAATAGCGGTAGCAAAACCAATAAACAAATTAACGAAAATAACTTCCCAACCAACGTTAAGAGTTACACCGAAAATAAGAGCACAAATAAAACCAATAACACCGTAAGTCATTAGATTAATTCTTTCCATAATAATAAAAGTTTTAAGTGGATAAATAATTAATTTAGAAATCAAGTTATTGTAGTTTGTTACTTGGCTTTAACTTAAACCAAAAACGAATAATAACCGCTGTTATTAATAATATAAATAAACCAAGCAACAAGACTAACAATAACTTGATTATGATTAGACAAATGTATTTATAATTATCAAATATAAAAGCAAAATACAATATTTTTATTTAAGTATCCATAGTTAGAACTATCCAACCACCAGCAAAAGATTCTTGTTTGTTAGTAGATTGACTAATATATTCCCATATATTAGAATTATAAACCATTCCGTTAACAAAATGTTCATCAGCATTATCAACCAAAGTAAATTCGGGCAAATCAGCATCCCCATAATTATCTTTACCAGAAGCAACTTTTCTAATAGAACTATTGATTTGATATTTATCGGTATTATCTCCACAACTAACATTAAATTGATTAACTGAAGAAGAAAGATTACCAATACATTGTACTTCAAAAGGTTGACATACAATAGTATCTATTAAAGAATTATCAATATAAAATTTAAATGTAGCAGTAGCATCAGTTAAATTAGCAAGAAGAACATCAGTAGAAGAACTATCGCTATAAAGATTAAGAGGAATTATATTCGTTCCCCCCCCATGATTTCAGTATTTCCAACATAAACACCAGCGCCATTAGCGCCAGCACGAACATTATTGTTTTCGTAAGCCATATTATTCATTCATTAATATACAAACAATATTATAAACTCTACTATAATCTTCAACATCATCAATTATATTTTGACTATAAGCATAAGTATTATTAATATAATTAGTACTTAAACTACTGTTAACTTGTTTAAAATATTGGATAAGACCTCTAACAGTAATATTACCTTCATTGATAACATAAAATTCTTTTCCAATACTATATGAATACCATTCAACGTGTTGCTTTGGAATAGTAACTTTTTGCGCATTTCGATATAAAGCAATTTTATCACTATTGCTAAAATTAGCAATTAAAATACGTCCTATATTATAGCTTGAATTTACGAAAGAATTAGGAATAGTAATATTGTTAATGAGTTGCTCAATATCAAATTCTTTACCAGCAACAAGAGTACTACCAACAAAAGCACCAGCATTGGCTTCTCCTACCCTAATCCCCCCCCTCTCATTAATAGTATTTACAAGAGCTACATCATTTTGATTATCCATAACTTTATTTCTTAAACGTTAATAAATAGATTAATCTCGACAAGATTATTGCCGAGATTAATGCGATTGTCTTTATAATAATTATTTTAATCATCTGTTACAAGATAAGCAGTATTATTTGCTTTAGGATTAATGTTAGAATATTCGGTTGAAGTTTTCTTAGTAATAGTACTAATATTGTCGCTATTAACAAGAGAAGCAATAATTACTTTACTTGCAGCAGTATCGTTGTTTACTACAATAGAAATACGATTAGTATATAAATTATTTTCGCCATAATAAGTAATAATAAAATGCAGTTCATAAGAAGTACTATTATTTGCTCTCCAAGCATTTACACAACCTAATTCTACACAATTATTATTAGGATTATTACCAAAATGAAAATAATATCTTACATGATTAGCTAAAATATCAGCTACAACATTCTTAAAATTATCAAGACTACCAAACAAACCAATCACTCGTTGTTCAGCATCAACTCCACTAAGATTTGTGGTATTTAAAAATTTATCAACAGTAGTAGTAATAGTTTTACCATAACCAATCTTATCAGCATAAACTTTTGTGGCAGGATGATAATGTTGCGTAGGAGTATAAGCGGTAGTGTTATTCTTTTTAAGAACATCACTTTCATTTACAAAAATATATTTAGCTGTTAAAGCAGAAGCAGTTCCGCTACTAACAGTAACTCTTATATATTGTGAAGCATTTAGACCAAGCGTCTGAATATCAAGAGTACTTGTATTATCATTAGTATAACTAATCATACTTGCAACACAAAGAGCACCGCCCTCAACTCGTATAATAGAATTAGTAGGAGTATTCTTAACAAAATCAAGATATGCGGATTTTCCACCAAATTTGGCAAAAATATCATCGGAAGCCATACCCTGAGTAATTTCAAGAACTTCGGTGGGAAGAACTTTATATGAATTAGCAACAACAGCTTCGTCGACATATTTTTTATGAGCAGGATTATAATCACCAGTTACTTCATATTCTTTAGTATTATTTGGCAAAAGACAATATCGAGCCTCAACAGTAATAGTTAAATCGGAAGTAATACTTAATAAAGTAAATGAATCACCAGCATTATACATTAAGCTAATAGTATTTTCCATGAATATGGCTATACTTATAGTATATCCACCAAGAATATCTTGTTGCTTAAGAACAATAACTTTACCAGCTTGAACAGCAGCTTTAAGCTTGTTATATTCTTCTTGAGTTACTTTATCAGTTGTTAAATCTGGTTCAAAAGTATAAACTTCTTCAATTTGAGTATAAGCACTCCAAGCTCCATTTTTACGCATATAAGGACTGCCATCTTTAGGAGCATCAGATATTTTTTCATCTTGAAGCTTTTTACCTTGAGCGGCAGATAAAGCTTTCTTAGCATCATTAGTTGTTAAATCATTAATAACATCGGCACTGGCAAGCTTTTCATCATTAAGCTTCTTACCCATATTAGCAGATAAAGCTTTATCTGCATCGCCAGTAGTAAGATTATCTACAACATCAACAGAAGTTCCGCCGCCAATAGTTCCATTAGCTACCCAACCTTTGGTAGTATCGTAGATATACAATTCGTAAGGTTCAGCAGTACCAACACCATAAGCGTCGCCTTGAGCAGGACTTGGAACATCTGTTTGAAGTTGTTCAAGACTATCTTTATATCCAAGAATAGTAAAGTTTTTACCATCCTTACCATCTGCGCCTGTATCTCCTTTTTCGCCAGTCTTACCAATATCGCCCTTATCTCCTTTTTGACCTTTAAGGTTTTTAAAAGCAAAATCAAATGTACGTTCAAATTCAGTACCACCAACAGTAACATCAACAGAAGGAATTCCTACATTCGCATCTACTGTTGCAGTAGCAGATTTAATAGAAGCAGATTTACCATCAGCTCCATCAGAACCATTAGAACCTGGAGCACCAGTTGGACCAGTAGCGCCAGTCTTACCAATATCGCCCTTATCTCCTTTTTGACCTTTAAGGTTTTTAAAAGCAAAATCAAATGTACGTTCAAATTCAGTACCACCAACAGTAACATCAACAGAAGGAATTCCTACATTCGCATCTACTGTTGCAGTAGCAGATTTAATAGAAGCAGATTTACCATCAGCTCCATCAGAACCATTAGAACCTGGAGCACCAGTTGGACCAGTAGCGCCAGTCTTACCAACAACTTTAGCTATATTCCATTCTTGTTTACTACCATTATAAATAGTACGAACTGCAATCCAAATAAAATTATTACCTGTCTTACTCCAATTATCCGGATTATCATCAGGATTACCGGGATTATTTTCAACAGTACTATACCAAGTTTCAGTATATTGAACATAAGTCAAATTCTTAGGAGTGCTCCAAGCTTCTTCTTGGTTCTTACCATTAGAGGTAAACATTCGAGTAGAAACCCAAAGTTTAGCAGAACCGTCGGGAATCTCAGTATTCCAAGTACTTTCAGTAGGAACTGGATTAGCATAAGAACCGCCAGTCGGAGTTTTAACAGAAGAGTCATTATTGCTACGCATATAAACAACTCCACGTTTTGTATCAATACCACGAATAGTTTGAACAGCATCTTGAATAACTGCAAAGGTAGTCGGACCAATAACACGAACTATATAAACATCTCCGTTATTATCAATAACATTATCTCCAACAGCAAGAACGATACCAGCAGGAGTTACAACAGAAGAAGTTTGATTATTTCCAGTAGGATTAATTTCTCCATTAAAAATAAAAGTATAATTACCTCTATCTCCATGTTCGCCTTTCATATTGGTAAACTGGAATACAAACTTCGGATTAAGGTCAGTTCCTTTATTAATAACAACAACAGCAGGAGTACCTACTTCTGCATCGACAGTAGCTTCAACGCTTTCGATTTTAGTTCCGCGAAGAAGAGTAACTACCCAACCTTGTTTAGAACCATTATAAACTTCTTGTGTAGCAAGCCAAATATAACCTTCTTGATAACCTTTTACCCAGTTTTGAGGATGAGTATCAGGAGTACCGGGTTCTTTTTCAACATTAGAAGTATAAAATTCTGTATAAAGAGTATAAGTAAGCTGAGCAGGCATACTCCATTCAGCATCTTGATTACGACCGTCTTCTGTAAAAAGACGTTCAGAATACCAAAGAATACCATTTGCAGAAGTAGGTTCAGCAGTCCATTCTTCCTCTACGGGGTGTGGGTTGTCGTAACTTCCACCAGTAGGTCTAGCAACGTTCCAATCAGTAATACGACGATAAGCTCGACCAAGCCGACAAGAAGCAGCAGCTATTTCATAATCAAGCCAATATTCATCATTATCACCCCCCGTAGGAGAAGCACCAACAGGCACATCTTGTTTACTAAGATAAACATGTCCATTATGCTTAACATAAGTAAGCCTTTCATAAGCCTGCATTGCATCATAAATTTCAGGACTTGCAACAGTTACTATTGCTTTCCCCAAGTCTTTCTCTTCTATATCCATGATTAACAGCGATTAAATTATTATCTTTAATTTCAAAATCAATAGCTTGTTTATTAGCGGATTTATCAATCTCACGAAGATGCCCGGTTTCAACATCAAGCTCAAGCTTAACATCGGTTTTCTCTTGACAAGGAAGAATATCAAGATAAACATGACCATTCTCTTCTATACCATTCAAACGATACTCATAAAGAATATCGTTCTCTTTAAAATAATTATTAGCAAAAGCGATAATACAATCAAGGAAGAGCTTAATCTTCTTGGTATCTTCAAAGAAATAAGCGGCAATAAGAGATTGGAAAAGATTAAGATTATAAACAGCTTTACGAAGTTTATAATTATCTCCATGAGCATTAATAAATATTTTGACTAAATCGGTATAAACACATTTAAGTTCTTTAGGAATATAATGATAGAAGAAGTCATAAATAGAATCATTAGCACGAGCAGTTTTAAATTCTGCAAGAGCTAAAGTATCATAAACGCTAAAAGTAGCATTAATATATGTTTTGTATTTACCGTCTTGAGTTCGATAATTACCAGTAGCAGCTAAACGTTCTTCCATTCCCCAACTACCAACAAACGAAACTCCAGCGGTTTTCATATAACTATTTGAAGTAAAATTCCAATCAGAACAACTTTGACCACAAGAAGTAGTAGAATAACAATATAAACCATTTGCTTGATAATTGTCGCTTTCGTCACTTTCGTTAACAATACGACCATTTCTAATTTCTTCATACATTAATCTATAAGTAGTTTCTCCACTTGTATTGTTAGGAGAAAGATTAAATGTATGCTGTTGAAGATAAGCAACTCTTTGAGTTCTAAAAGTAGCTTCTGCTTGTTTAACAGTAATCTCAACTTTAGTATCATTAGAAGCAACAAGTCTAACAGTTATTTTACCTGTTCTAAAAGAACCAACGGTATTTTCGTCACAAAGAATATAAGTTTCGTCTTGATTACCAACATGAAGCCAACTACTATCAGAACTTGGTTCCCAATGAAGATTATCTTCAACAGAAGTAACATTACCATTGATGACATGTCGCTTTTCAGCACGTGTTATATTGAAATAAGCATAACTTCCATTGGGATAAGCAACAACGTCAATCCAAGCATTTTGGACTTCAATAAAATATTGGTCTTCAACAGTAGAAGCAGCTTTAGTAATAGTAAGTTTTTCTACATTAGGAGTTCCGGAACTTTGAGTTTGAATAACATCATATTGAATAGATACAGTTTCGTTAGTTTGATTAAGTTCAGAAGTAATATAAATATATTCACCTTGAGGACTTGCAGTAACTCCACCATATTGACTTTCATTAGCATTACCACTTGTTTGAGAAAGATAATAATCAACATTCTCTCTTCCGCCCTCTGGGCTACCATTAACATATTTCTGTCGATAAGATTCAACAGATATAGTCTTACTATCTGCGGTATTAATAAGAGGAACTTCATTTTCGCCAATACTCAAATGATAAGTATAAGTAATAGAAGCGCCAGTTTGATTAATTCTAACTTCAAGTGTCTTGCCAGAATTATCTTGTTGAGTATAAAGAATTTTACCACTTCTTTCGCTTTCTCCGCTATTAGGAGCAACAGTAATACTATTCGGCAAACCCTCTTGAATAGTTATAAAATCATTACCAGTAACAACAGCTCCAGTATAACCAATAGGAGTTTTAGTTGTAGGTTTACCATTAATATAATATTGTTTATAAGACTGAATATTAAGAATAACATTCTGTCCAGTAGAAGGCGGAGTTAAACTTTCTTGGTCAACACTAAATACATAACTAATTTCTTCTTGAGCAGGATTTTGTCTAATATCTATGATTTCAGACTTATTACTTTCCATTTGTCTAACAATAATACTATCTGTACGAACATTACTAGTATCATTAGCAGACATATACCATTTCGTTTTATCAGAAGTATTATTTTTAAGAAGTCCTTTATCGGAAATAGCTGTATAAGGAATATCAGTTCTATCTCCTTGAGAAACTCCATTAACATAAGTTTCTTTATAAGACTCAACAGTTAAAGTAACAGGATTAACTCCGTCTGAATCAATAGTATTAGTATCAACAGTAGCAACAAGTCTATATCGAATTTCTTTATTAAGACTATCTTGATATAAATCAATTTTCTTATTTCCAGAAACACCAACTTCGTCACGCTCAACAATAATAGCAGCAGAACGAATTTCTTCAGTATTAGCTTCGGCACTTACTTGATTGCCGTTGACTTTAAAATAAATACTTGAAGAATAAGCATTATATGGAACATTAATTTTATCTCCGATTACAGAACCTTCGCTATCTACAAGTTCTTTATAAGATTCAACTGTGAAAACTTTAGTACCACCCTCGGCAGGTATTTCAATAGAAGTAGGTTCAACATTAATAGTATAACGATAAGTATAATCGTTTACATCTTGAGTAACTTTACCCTCAAGAATATTGCCACTTTCATATTGAACTAACTTAAATTTAGCAATACGAAGTTTAGATTTATTTTCACGAATAATAAGAGTATTATTTGCGCTGGTATAACCAAGCCAAGTAGCATCTTCAGGATTATTAAGAACAAAATCATATCCAATACTAAAAATCTCTTCTTTAGTTCCAATAGAAACAATCTTCTGAGATTTAATATTAAAATAAAGAGTTTGTCCAAGACCGTCATCTTGAATATCTAATTGGCTTTCATCATTGGCTTGAAAATTATAGCTTGTTTTAGTATCAGCAAACTTATAATTATCACCAGTACAAGTAACTTCAACTTCACTATCTTCAACATGAATAGTAGAAGTACCAACATTGACATCAGTGTACTTTTTAAGTCCACGAACTACAAAGTCATATATACGATTTGCTTTATCGACATCTTCTCGATAATAGACATAAACAGCATTTTTAAAAAGGTTCCAAAGTTGAATAATGTCTTTATTCTTGTTATTACAAACATTATCACAACCAGCAATAGCAGATACTCCATAATCTATAAGCAAAGATTGGATTTGTCTATAAGTACAAACCCAATCAATAGGAACTTTTATATCATGTAAAACAGTATCTTCCATATTCAGAAGTATTAAATATTACATCAATTTTTTCTTTTTCTTTATCGGTAAGAAGAATATCGTAATCAATACAACTACGTATAACATCATAAAAATAAGAACTACCAAAAAGATTGGTAGAAACAAATCCAAGATTTATCTTATCTACATCTTTACAAACAACATTGTTAATATTATTACGAAGTTTATCACCGATACGTTCGAGCCTTTTATCGTTACTCATGGTCGGTATATTTATTGTTAATATAAACTATCCAATCATTAACCTTAACATAAAGAATATTATATATTTGATTAATACGAATTTTTTCTTCCTGACCGTTATAAATAATACCAAGTATATTATTAAGACAATCTTCTTTCCATTCTTCTTTTAGAAACAAAGAAATCGGACGACCATCAATATCATATTGAGAAAGATTATGATAAACTTTATAATATTCGGCATTAATAGTTTGCTTGATATTAGCAACAACAAGATTCTTATTAAGGTCAATATTATTGTTTATAATAATGTTTCTACAAAGATGAGCAATCCTTGATTGGAAATTGGAAAACGAAAGCTCGATTACAATCTTGCTTTTTTCGACATCTTTATGAAGAGCATCTTGAAAAAGTTTATCAAGAATAGTATTAAGTCTTACAACGTTATTACTAACTTCTTTAACAGAGTTAGCCATTTCGATTATAGGCTTTTGTTGGTCTTTATGACGAAAATAATCAATTCCTTTGATAACAATAGTATAAAGAATAAAAACACAACTTGATATTATAACAGCAGTAACAGAATAGTTTTTAAGACTTTGGTTAACAAAGTCCATAACGGGCGTGAGTTCGGTCATAGGTATTAAACAATAAAAGCCACTATTACCATAAATACTTATAGTAACAGTGGCTTTGCGCATTATACAAATTATTTGCTAACTATATTAGGCAGCAAGTGCAGCCAATACTTTGTCGATAGTCGCAATAGCGGCAGTACCAGTAGGTACAGCTATTTGTACAATTTGATTAATACTCTGGTCAACTGTCTTCATTTCACGAGGTTCGGCAAAACGAATTGTATAAACAGTAAATCCAGCATCGGCAGAATCATCTTGAGCCAAAGGATTGAGCGGGAAGTCCGGATAAATCAGCTCACCGGCGTCTTGGTAAGTATATTCGATACCAGCATCGGCAGCAGCCTTGATAGCCAAATCGGTAATGTACTTAGCATCTGCAACAGCGGCAGTAGCATGTGTCTGAGTAACAGCAGTTCCGAACAAATCATCGCCAAGTGTCAGCTCATAATCAACGCCTTTTTCTTTGGCAGTAACCGTAACTGTACCAGTGGAAGCGACAGCAGTAACGCCAGCACCAACATTTGCTGTAATCTGCGAAGCTAATGCAGAAGCAATAGTGTTAACGGTATCGCCAGCTTTTGCACGGACAGTAGCAGTCCATTTGTTACGTTCGTTAAAACCAACTCCTTTTTTTACAACAACAACGGTATAATCGCTTCCTGCTACAACATCAGCAATAGTAAAATTACCAGTATATTGAGTAGAAGCAGCATAAACCATTTTGGAATAAGAGAAGTTATTCTTATAAATAGGAACAACAAGTTTACCGCCTTTGGCATCAGATTTACCAAGATAAATATAACCTTTGTCCTTAATCTTAGTACCGTCACTGTCAAGAGTTTCAACTCCAGAAACAAGAGCTACGAAAGCAAATTGACCAACGGCAAGACTTGTAAGAGCAGTAGGATAATCAACGCTCTTACCTAAAAGAAATTGTCTCATAATTAATAATATTTTAATTTACTTTTTGTTCATTAGGACGAGTAAAAGTCTGTTTATAATACTGAACAGCAAGTTCAATTATTTCTTGAATAAGATAATCAGGCATATCACAATTTACATTGTTAGCAGGATTTTCTTCATCAAGTCTAACTTTATTAGGCGTCTTAATATAATTGTAAACAAGAATATTAGGAACAGCCTTAGAACTACCGTTATATATTTCAACATTCAGTTTCTCATCAATAGAAACAGCAACACAAACGGGGTGTTGTTTGGTAGCACGATTGCAATAATCTCGAAGTGTTCTTTGAAGATATTCAGCTTCAATAATACGGCAATCGTAAAGAGCATTGTCGCCAGCATAACCAATAGCAAAACGAGTATAAAACATTACTTCGCTATTATCAACCTTAGCAAGAAAAGGATGAAGCTCAGTACCACCCCCCGTAAGGGATGAGCCTGATACTTCTCCTTTCTTAGCAAGATTACGCAGAGCATTAAGTTGAGAAATGTCAGCGTTAGCTCTAACAATTAAATCATTAACAGTTTGAGCATTCTCTGCAACGATATTTCGAGTTTTGGTTATAATGGCAAAATTAAGACAAATATCAACATCTTCTGGAAAAATAGCACGAACAGTTTGCAGCCCCATGCGTTGAGCAACTTCTCTGAACGTGACGTGCATCTGTTCTATATCCATAACTTAAACAAGTTTTAGTTGATTTTCGTAAGCGGCAACAGTAGCTTCATTTTCAGCGTTCTTAAACCAAGCAGTAGCCTCTTTCATATTAGCTCCAATAAAATCACCATTAGCAGAAACAATGTTTTGACTATGCGGATGTCTAATAAGAATACCGTAAGCAACAAGACGTTCAATCAGAGATTTAACGGAAATGCTGCGGTCGGTATAAAGCTCATTAAACTTAGCAGGTTCTTTCTGACTAAAATAGTCAAGATTTTCTTGTTTAACAAGGTCGTCTTCGGCAAGTGACGGAATGATAGGTTTATTCTTCAATACACAATACTGAACATAAACATCTTCAAACGCTTTGTCATTACCGATAAGAGTAACAAAGTTACGCTTAGCATTGTTGAGTTCAAGACGTTGCTTAGCTTTAAGCTCGTTTTCCTTTTGTTCGTCTTTAAAATAAAAACGAATATGCTCTTTGTTAATAAGAGAGTGGTCTTTAGCAACATCAGAATATAACAAGCAATGACGATAAAGAAGATAATCGGCTACATTTTCCGGATTACCATATTGCCATTTAGTAGACTCAAGAGCATTGAGCTTAACAATTCTATTCTCAATAGCACGTTTGAGAGCCGTAGCATCGCCACGATTGACTTGGGCAAATTCGGTTTCAATAGCTTCTTCTTTTTTCTTGAAAGCAAGATAATCTTTATAATGATTATAATGGAAAGTAAGATTAAGACGAAGACCAAGCTTGTCAACTTTAACCTGAAAATTATTCAGATATTCTTTAACACGTCTAACGAAATTTTGGTCGTTAGGAGAAACACCAATAAGATTAGGAAAGTAAGCTTCAAGTTCACCTTTGTTTGCACAAAGAGCATTGGAACTTCTAATACAACTACCGATATATTCGTTACGTTCAGCAAGCTCTTTATCATTAGCTTTGCGATACAAAGAATAATGAGAAGCAAGAGCTATAACCATATAACGAATATCAACATAAGCAGCATCAGCTTCTTCTTGTTTTCTTTCTACCATAGTGGTAGTTGGTTTCTCTTTATCTACTGTTTCAGTAGGAGCAGCAGGAGCGGTGTTTTCCTGTTTATTTGCAGCACCACCAGCATTAAGTATTGTAGGCATATCTTTTACTGTTTAACGATTAATTATAATTTACATTGCAACAAGAACATCTTCGTCGTGTTGTTCACCTGCAATCCCATGCTACCCTTAATCTCGTAACGGGACATATCAATTTCGGTAGCGGCACGATTAGAAGTAGCAACACCCCAAGAAGCAGGTATCGGCGTCATGCCCTCAATAACCTTAGCGATATATTCTTGTCCTTTCTGACGAACAATACGAACATTACGTTCGCCTTTGTAAGTAGAGAAGTCAATAAAGCAAGCTTGATGAGAAGTAATAGGCAGACCTGTACGAGGATGGATTTGTCCATTAGCTTTAGCAGCTTCGGCAATAGTACCCTTATCGAAGAAAGAACAATGTTTAACGGTAATAATATGTCCGTCCGGAGTAATGTATTTGTTGAAATACTTACCGTAAGCAAGACCATTACCGTTATCCATAATCTTCTTTTCACCAAGAGGAGTAATGAAACCTTTGCTCATAGCTTCGTTCTCAATAGCATATTGGAAGTCTTGGATAAATCCCTTACCAGCCATAAGAACAATCTCCATTGTACCGTCATCGGTATCTTTGTTAAGAACATCACCGACAGTTCTTTCCAGCTTCGTCAACGTCAAGAACTCACCGTAAGTATCATAGTTACTTTCACGGCAAATCTCAAGCATACCAGCAGTACGAGGAATAGGTTTATCATTATCACGGTCTTTAAGTTTAATAGTACCGTCGGGCAGTCTGTTATAGGTCGACAACCACAGCCGTTCTTCGTTCATTACTCTCATGTTCAAGTTGAACTGGCGCATTTCTTCGGAAATCCAAAGATTAGTAGTACCACCACTTTCTCCTTGTTGGAACTCATATTTAGTAACAACATTAGAAATATTACCAGCAACTTCTTTAGAGAAACGGAAGAACTCAAGCTGAGAAGTCATCTTACCTGGTCCCATAGTATTACTACGATTACCTTTAGAATAAGATTCTGAAACGGTAGGAGCAGCAAGAGACCAATAAGTTCCTTTAGCTAAATTATCAAGGTCGCAGAAAGCAGTCGGGTCAGGATTAACTGGAGCTAAAATATAACCATAACCGTAAGCAGATTCACCAAGGTCTTTCTGAATACGATATTGAGTTCCATCTGGAGCAATCAAACCATACTGTTCAATAAACCAATGAGTAGCAAAATGTACTTCAAATTCAGCACCACCAAGACCAGGTTTAGAATTGGAAGTATTGAAATAAGTAATATAATCAATAAACTTCATGCGTCCCATAGTCTTCCAAGTCCATTGTACAGTAGCAACGCTATCAGTACCTTTTGCACCTTGACCCTCAGTCATAAAAGTAAGAGGGAAACGGTCGTCATCAAGACCATAGTTGTAAGTCAAAAACGCATTAATTTCAACTGGGCTTTGAAGCATAAGATTAGCAACACTTTCTTCGTTGCTATATCCTCTATCATCATAACGCCCAGTTTCAAGAACTCGCATTGTGTACATAATGAATAATTTTATTTAGTTATTAACTATAACCAAGAGCAGAAGCTATATTACCAGCAACACTCTTTGGTTTCGGTGGAGTAACTCTAACAGTAGTAGTTTGTTTTGCAGCGGCTGCTTTAAGACGAAGATTTTTCGTTTCTTTATTAGTAACAGCCAAATCGACAAGATTAGAATAACTTCCGCCTGTAAAAGTAAGATAAGCACGAAGCAAATCGTCTTGAAGTTGTTCCTTTGCATCACGAGCAGCCAAATCTCTTTCATAACGACTATAACCTTTATCATCAACTTGATAAAGATAATTAAAGAAATCATTAGGAGTAGCTGCAATTTGTTTGCCGTTCTTATTAATAATGATAGTATCAGGTATTTTATAACCTGCAATCTCTTTACTATCAACAACAGCTTTAACACCGTTCCAGTAATCAGCTTCTGCTTTACGCTCAGCTTCAAGTCTGGCTTGAGCTTCTTTAGCTTGCTGCTCTTTAAGAGCGGCATCGGCTTGTTGAAGTCCAGCCAATTCACTTTTAGCAACATCTAAAAGAGCGTTAGTATCTTTCAGATACTTAATGTAAGCATCAACATCACCGTGACGTTTATTTTCTTTGTAGGCTTCACGAATAATAGCTTCTTGTTGTGCAATATTATTTTCGTCAATAGTAATAGAACTTCTGTCTTTAACTTCTCCAAATCCACGAGCATCGTTACCGTTAGCTACGTAGTAATTCAGAAAGTCAGCAACAATAGGATATTTATCAAGAAGAGTTTGAACTCCAGCTTGAGCAATTTCTTGCTTCTGTAATTCAATAACTTCATTGACATATTGAGCAATACCCTCAGGAGTATTATCAAAAGTAATCGGTTTGTCGTTCTCATCAGTAACTTCAACACCAACAGCTTTTATAATTGAATTAACATCAATAGGAGTTTCTTTATTCTCGTCAACTTCAAATTGAGCAAGATATTCTTTAACTTCTGCAGCTTCTTTAAAAATCTTATTATCTTTGTCAACAAGGTTACCCTCACTATCAACGGTATAAGATTCTTTGCCAATAGAAATAATAGTACCAGTAACTAAATCGCCAAATTTATCATCGGCAGGTTTGTTACCATTATCAGCAGGTTTATCTCCGTCGGCAGGCTTATTGTCCCCAGCATTATCTGCTGGTTTATCAGCCTGCTTATCAGCGGATTTATTATCATCTCCAAGACCAGTAGTTTGACCAGTAGGGTCATCTACTACTTTACCTGCATCTAAATCTGTAACTGGTTCTTGTGGTTTAAGATTACCACTTCCGCCAAAACCAAAATCAATCTTAGGCATAACTTTATCTTTTATTGGATTAATATTACAAGACAAAAGTATAATATATATAATATGGTGTTCAGCAGGCGTATCCTCTACGGGGGAGATTAATTGGTATATTTCTGCTGTCAAAAATCGTATTAGAAGTGCATCTACGCTTACAGCCGTTATCCACATTGAACGATTTTGTCCGAAATGATTAATCTATCCACTTTCATAGAAGCGTGGTATACTGGGCTTTAAAATGCGTCTGTTAGTAAATAATATTTACAAATTCAATTTATCTCATTAATAACAAGAGCATTATAAACAAAAATGCCGTTACTACTCTCACGAGCAATAACGGCACATAGACACAAAACACATTTTAGAAAAGATTATTTTTTATCGTATTGATTCTTATTTTCTTTAGCAATTTTATATTGAGTATCAGCTTTATAAACATCAGTAGCTGCTTTAAGTTGTTGAGCTTTAGCATCATTGGCAATCTTTTGCCGTTCATTCATTACTTTCTCACGCTCAATATTATTCTTAGCAGCATTGGCGGCATTAGTCGCAGCAAGAGATGCAGCAGAGTCACCCCCCGTAGAGGATAGCATAGCTTTCACAGCTTCAATCTGACTATCAAGATATTTTTCAAGACTAAGAGTTTGTCTATCTTGCTCGCCTTGAGCTTGTATCTTATCAAGTTCATATTGTTGTAAAGCCTGTGCATTCTGAGCATCAAGTTGCTTCATGTGTTCTTCATGCTGACGATTAAGTTCTTGGAACTTATTAATAGCCTTTTTAATCTCAGCTGTATTATCTCCATCAATAGCCGCAGCAGCCATAGCGGCATCACCGTTTTGTGCAGCACTAAACGCAAACTGTTTATACTGATTAAGTTTATCTCTTTCTTTAGCAGAAAGTTTAGGCATAATTACATAATCAGCATAAAGATGAGAATTAACGTCAAGACTAAAATATTTAAGCTGTCCATTGTTCTTATCTTTATAAGAAGTTTGTAGACCGTCAACCCAAGCAAGTTTAGAATAATCTAAATCACGCTGATAATCATGGGCACGCATGTGGTCAAACATAAACTCAACAATAACACTACCCATAGAACCACGAATAATAGCTTGTTCAGTAACTCCTTTACCAGCACTATTAGCAATTTCGCCATAACGTTGAGGAGTCATATCAACTTTATTCATAGCAGCTTGTTCGTTTTCAGCAAGAAGTTGTCCAAGTTGAGTAATATAATCAGAAGTCTGACTATTAAGCATACGAGTTTGTTGAGCTTTAAGCATACCTTGGTCATCTTCATCATCAATATAAAGAACACCGTCGGCAGCCATACGATAAATAGTATCCTCAGGAACTTTACCAAGAAGAGAACGAGCAATCATCAGCACGTTCAACTTGTTTTTTGCAATAGCCATTTCTCTATGATAAGCAACAATATTACCAAATACTTGGTAAGGAAGAACTATATCAATAATACTGAAACGACCAAAACCAGGAAGAAGTTCCATAATACCGTTATAAGGAAGCTTGCCATTACGATTGTAAGCAATAGGACGACATTTATAAGGATAAACAGCATTGTTTCGAGTACCTATTCTATCGGCTTCAAAAACTTGCGGTTCCCAAATCCATTCAATGTTAATATCACCAGCTTCGATATTAAGTTTATAATCTTCATCAACAACTCTTTCACCAATAATACCACCAGCTTGATATGTAAGAATACCTTTCTTAACTTGTCCACGCCAAACTACATGCCAAACTTCAATAAGATTGGTATTGAAATCACGAACCATAAACGGCTCGCTTTTAAAATACTCACGTTCCTTGTCGCTAAATTTAGCACAACGGTCTGGATAACGTTGTCTATAATTATCCCAATAAAGAAGTCCTTTATCGTCTTGAGAAATATTACGACCATTAATATAATAAGTATCAAGATATTCCTTGTCTTTATCATCAAGCATATCATAATATTCATCAATAATTTGTTGAAGCGTCATCATACGACGTTCGGCAAACATATCATAATCTTCAACAAGAACGTTATCGTTAGGAACAGGAAAAGCATCTCTATTAGAAACAACTCGTTTAATAATTTGATTTCCTTTTACTTCGGTATAAGTATAAACTCTACCAAAAGCAACCCATTCAAAATATGCACGAGCATATAAAGCGGCAGCATCAGTCAAATCATCAATAACGGCAAGAATCTCTTGTCCTTGGGCAGACATATCATCAATATAATCTTCATTGAACTTCTTAACAAAAGCTTCAATATCAAAATTATCTTGAGGATTAAATTGTTCGGGTTGTCCACCTTGTTGTACAAATGCTTGATAATTCTGTTGAATACGTTCAGCTATCTTAACTTGAACAATCTGCATAAGTTCTTGACGAAGCTTGGCATCACGAGAAAGAACTACTTCGGGATTATTAGCCCCTACAATAAAGTCATGCGGATTTTGAATATATTCTCCAACATATCTACGAATAACTCCGTTAACAATATCGTAATTGCGCATAGTAGCTGGAAAACGAGTATATTCTTTTTTCTCAGCATTATAGGGATTAAGAGTTTTCTTATAAAATTCAGGATTAATCTCCCCTTTAAGGAAAGCATATTTTTGTTCAACTTCATCATCACGAGCAATACTTTTACCAGCAGCAATAACATAATCGCAACAATTGGCATAGTATTCAAACTTATTCCGTTCAGCAGCACTAACACGCTGCTTAGGAAAATTAAAATTGTTACTAAAATACATATTTATATAAGGTTTAATTTAACAATAAGCAGCGTATCTACTATAAATATAAAGAGTATTAATCAAACACTCAAGACGAATACAAAAATATTCATTGCAAAAAAGATAAGTACTAAGTTCTTCCATATTAATACCAATTACGTTTCCAAAACTTTTCTGCTGCATCTTGACTTTCAAGAAGTTTCTTTCTATTACTATTCTCACCTTGAGCTTTAATATCAAGAGATTTACTATAAATAGCTATAAGAAGCATTTCAGAAACACGGTCAAAGTTACCAACAGGATTCCATTTTTTAAGTTCAAGAATATCTTGATAACAAGGAATACGAGTAAAAAGATAAATAGGTTTGCCCTCTTCATCTTTACCTATTTCTGTATAAAGAAACTCCTTAAACAAACGAAGAGCATCGAGTTTCTTTTGTCCGTCTGTAATATTATAACCATAAGACTTACTAACAGCACCTTTTAAACTGGTGTCCCATACAAAAAGAGGTTCAAAAGCAAGATAACGAGTAGCTTTCCATTTACTAAAATTGGAAACAGTTTCACCACGGTTAACCTCAACAATACCAGTTCTTATACAATTATAATAACGACAAAGCTGATAAAAAATTCTATCTGCTTCTTCAAGTTTATTAGGACGTCCATAATAAGCAGCACAACATTTTAGTTTATAACCATTTCTTGCAGACGGCATTTCCCAAACATGAATACTGTTATGAGAATGTTTATCGGTAATTTCTTTAGCATCTTTATTAATGCCAACTGGGTCATAAGTAGCAGCATAAGTTCCCTCTGGAATTTCTTTAACTTCAACATCATTAACATATTTAATATCATATTGAGGATGAAACCAAATACGAATACAACCATGAGGATGTTCGTTTCCTTTACGAGGTACGCCTTGTATCCAATCATAAACAACAGCATCAGGATTTTCTTCCTTAATACGTTTATTAGATTTAAAAATAAGACTGTTACCTTTCTCTTCAAATTGACCGTCAACGTAGAAATTATAAACACTATCTGTACGAAGACGTTCTTCATAATTAACAAGTTCTTCACTTGTAAAGAGATTTTCAGTAGCACTGCTAAAACTTTCAGCAGGAAAAAGAGCACGTTGACCGCAATAATTAATAAATTTGGCAAAAGTTTTAGTCTTAGCTTTCATATCTTCACGAGCACGCATAGCAACTTTAAGACCAATATCGAGATTACTATTACCATTTTCATCAACAGCTGGAACTCCATCTATACTCCCTTCAAGACCCCAACAATAAGATTTAAAGAAACCGCAAATCTCATTACGAGCATCTTTATCCCAAACATTTTCAAAAGGCATAAAATTAAATTCACCGGGAGCATAAAAGTTTTCTTCAAAGACTTGCATGTTAGTAGCAGTAGCTGTTCCCCAAGCAACAAGAAAACCAGTAGTAATATCACCAACTGTCATAGCAGGTTCAGTCACAGTCATAAACTCATTGAAATTCTGCATTGTAGAAAGCTCTTCTACATTAATACCAACAGCATCTTTACCAATAGCACAGTCTGGATTATTATTAGCAGAAACAGAAATAAGAGAACTCTGCCAACTATCTTCAGATTCTACTCCATTAGGAAGTCTAAATCCAAGACGAAAATCTTCAGCACTACTACTATAAATACCACGCTTAAACATAGTCTTTTCTTCATAGAAACGAAGAGTATTAAGAGCAAAGTCAGTAAGACCACCTTTCTTAGTAAGATATTTATTATCAGCAGCAACATTAATAAAGACTTTATGTTTACGAAGATTTACAGCATTAGCAGCACGAGCAGCATTCATATAAGAAAAACCACCACGACGAGTCTTTACAATAATAAGATGAAAACCATTATTCTTGGCAAACTCATAAACAGCATGTGTCCAAAACTGAGCATCAACAAAACGAGGAAAAGCAAATTTCTTTTCACCAGTAGCTATACGACCAGAAGCATTAATACTCGCATCATCGGTACGCTCCATACGAGTATAATTAAGAAAATTATAATAATCGCCACTTATATGAACATCTTCAATAGAACCATCTGGATTTTGCCATATAGGAGCACTAAAACCATTCTTTCTACGGTCTGCTTCTCTCTTACGAAGCTGTCTATAAGGAATACTATCTTCTTTAAAATTAGTATATTTATTTCCATTGGCTTCAAAGAAATCAGCCATTTCTGTAAGTAGATGAACATTAACAAACTTACCCGGATTAATATTCATAATAAAACCACCACTGTCACCAATACGGAAATGATTATAAGGGTCATAATAACCTTTTTCAGAAGCAAGCGGATAACGGCTTTTATCTTCTTCTATAAACGCTTTAAAAGGATATTTTTCAGCAGCCATATCTTTATTTGACTAATAACAATACAAGAAAAGCTGATGCAAAAGCACCAGCTACACCACCAATAATCTTAGTCTTTTTCTTGGACTTATCAAGATTACGTTCTAAATTTTGTCTTGCAATTTCAGAAGCAGAAGCATATCGCTTCATTTCTTCATAACTATTACTAAGAATTTCTATTTTCTTATCTTTAAGATTAATCATACTGTCTTTGAGAACTATAACAGCAGCATCAATTTTAGTTTTAGTCATTATAGCATTTGCAGTACGTAAATCATTAATAGCCACTTTAACACTATCCCTTGCTTCAACCCCCCGTAGAGGATGAGCCAATAAGCTCGTAGAATTTAGCAACAGTTGCACTATCATCAAGATTGAGAACATTATCAATAACTTCCTTTTCATAAGTATTATAATTTATAATTGTACTATCAAGATGTTTAATAGAAAGTTCAACGGAGTCAATCCGAACCTTATTAACAACAGTATCAGGAAAACCATTTATTAGCTGAAACGAACATTCTGCACCTGACTTATTAAACAACAAAATTGTTATTAATAAATTAATTAACGCTATAATTAATACAATTATTACAAGCTTCTTCATAACTCCGTTGAATTTATTATTTAATAGCTACAAGTTTATTTAAAAGGTCAAGTGACCATTTGCCAGTTTCTCTAAGGTCAAGCACACGTTGAGCAAATTTAATAGCAGCAGTCTGACCTTGATTAACAGCAGTATCAAACATTTGTTCAGCAACAAGTTGATTTGGAACATCATCAAGTTCAAAACAATCCCAATATTTGTCTTTATAAAGGTCTTGAACTTTCTTTTCAAGTTCGGGAGTCTTTTTAAGAATACCTTTAAAAGTAGTAGGATGAGCTTTCTTAATAGCATCAATAGAAATCCAACCGTCCCAATTAGGATTAGCTCTACGAGATATTCCTTTGTAAGTTTCGCCACCAGCATCATCAGGGTCGAAACAATAGCCGCCCTCGGCAGCTTCAATCTTTTTATAAGCAGTTTTAAAATCAGCCATAATTTAAGGTAATTTATTGTCTGAAAAAGTAAAATACCAATCTTTAACTCTAAATTGTAAACGACCAGCTTTAGCATTTCGTCTACAACAAGTAAGTATTTGACTATTTACAGTTCCACATACTTGGTTACATTCAAAAAGACTACGAAAGACATCAACTTTAGTTTCATCGTAAATACTTATACGAACAATCTTAGTTGAAGTTCCTTGTTTATTCACATACGGCATTGGCAATAAAATATTTATCTGGATAAACAATCTTATTAAATAAGTCAACGGCTTCACGTTTTAAATAATGAAGTTCGTCAATATCTTCTCCATTAGAAGTAAAGGCTTTAATAGTAATATAAAAACTAATACCGATAGTAATGAGTTTTTGAACATAAAACCCATATTCTAAATTATATCCATCTTTGGTTCTAATAAGTTTATCGTTATAAATAACACGATATTCTCCAACATTCTTAATAATTTGCATAATAATATCTTATTCATTAAGTACACGATTAAGCCAACCTCTAAGGTATTTAATATTATTACCTTTAGCTGCAATTTCATTATAATGACGAATACGTTCCAGCTTGTATTTAGCAACAAAAAGCTCAGCATTAATAGAAGTATCAGCTTTATAAGCATTAAGACTATCTTGAGTTCTACGAAGTTGTTCGGTAAGATTAACAATAGTTATACTATCTGTGGAACTCCCCCGTAGAGGGATGTACTTGATAATAGGCTCTGGATTTTTATCATAAAGAGCAGCTCCAGAAAGTACACCAAGTATAATACCAATAACTAAACCAATAATAGTATTTTTCATAATCCAAGAGTAAAATTACGTTTAACATCTTGAGCTTTAAGTTTAGCTTTTCTATCAGCTAAAATAAGTTCAATTTCTTTTTCTCTATAAGGAAGAGTATAGAAAGTTATCTTCTCTGTTGGATTCTCTTTAATATGATAAAGTCCATCAGGAAAACGCTTAGGCATTCCATACTCGTTAAGTTCAAAATCACAATCAATATGAGCAAGCCAAAGTCCTCGAATTTCAAGACCTGTTATAAGATTAACAGCTTTAGCATACATACTTAATTGAAGATTATAAATACTTCCATTACAATGAGGAAGATTATTAACTGGCGGAAGAAGAGTTTCTTTTTTCTCTACCCATTCGTTAGTCATTTGAGCAGGTTTCTGTTTCTTATCTTTACGATAATAACCAGACGTGAATAGAAGCCCTGACCGATTGCTTTTCCAATCTCCAATTACAGCTTTATTCTCCCATTCATTTACAAGAAGAACATCAATTGTTCCGCTTATCAAATAGTCTATCAAGAACATTCCAATCTCAGCATAAATTTTATAACCAAGACTAACATATTTGTCGAAGACTTCATAAAGATTGTCATATTTATAATCAGTAGCTTCTTTAAATTCTTCTATATTAAGAAGTTTATAATTAGCATTAATAGAACTCAAATCAGCAACAGTAATCATTTCTCCGTCACCGTCACGATTAAGATATTGTATAGCTTGTTTAAATTTACTTGCTCCTTTAATACCGTCTTCAAGTCCATTATGAACATTACTTCCTCGTTCACAGGCTTCTTTAGTAATAGTATCCCATTGTTCTTTAAGCTTAGCTTCACTAATACCAAGTTCTTTAGATTTACGGCGAAGCCAATAAGCCTTATCGAACTCAGGTTTATAAAGATGCAATATAGTAGTAGTACTTATATAATCATTACCAAGAGTATCATTATATTTATGCTCTTCTTCATGAAAAATAAGTTTAATACCATTATAACGTTTATCAATCTTCATAATATCATGTTAATCTTCTTCAACCATACTGCTAACAACTTTAACACCACCACGTGCTGTTCGAGTTTCTTCTTCATAAGCAGCTTCTTCTTCTGCTTTCTTAAGAGCAGTAATAAGATTCGGTAAATCAGTTATACGTTTATTTATCTTATCCATATAATCAATAAATATACCAGCGTCTTCGGCAGATAATCCGCTTTGAAGTTTATCGTTAAGCTGTTCATTAATTATATTGGATGAAACAGTGATATTACGAATAGCTTTTTGAAGAGATTCAACAGCTTCGCCAGCAATACCACATCGTTGGGAATGATAACGCTTAATAAGCTTCTCAACTAAAAGGTCAGGTGTATAAGTAGTAGGAAGGTCAAAATTTTCACGAGCACGTTGAAGAGCTTCACTACGACTAAGACCTTGACTAAGACAAGGGCCTTTAGGGTCAGCAAGATAATAAATAACACCAACTTCTTTAATATACATTTCTTTATTCTTAGAAGTATCTCTAACAAAAAGAAGACGTACATCTTTATCAAGAAGTTGAGTAATGCTTGGAGCAGCAGGCATTCCTGTCTTATCAATAGTAAGTAACTGGTCAATCAGAATAGGCTTCGACATAAGCATCATTAAGTTCTTGATTAAACTCTACAACATGAAGGTCTTTATGAAGATAAATATAAAAATTAGCATAAGACACTCCATGCTTTTTAGCAAGCTTAACCCAAAGTTTATAATTCTTGTTTCTATTTTCTTTTTCAATACGACGTTGAAGTTCGGTATTATTAATCTCAAATTTCTTCTGTTTAATAAGATTGTCACGAAACTCTTTATATTCTTCTTCGGGAAGAGTTTCACGAGCTTCTTTTAGTTCATGGTAAGAAGCAACAATACTTTTACGAAGAAGATTACGTTGTGCAACTCCAATATAAGGAATATCAACAGCTAATTCTTTAAGAAATTGTTTAGATGCTTCATGCTCTAAATTTTTAATAATAGCACGAGTAAGAAGTCTTTCTTCATCATTGGCAAAATCAATATCTTTAAGAACGTTCTCGTAATCTTTATAAACTAAAACATAATCCTCACCTAAATCAACTCCGTCAAGAATATTATCAAGTTTTTCTTCAATCATATTATTAACTTTAGTGAGATAAAAAAAAATAAAGCCGCCAACAAGAATATCAAAAACAATATCTGTTAGCGGCTTGGGATTTATTTAAACGCAGGAAAAAGGTTTAATTAAGATTATTCTTGTCGTGTTCAACTTTAGTACAAGCAATATTAGCATCTTGTGAATAAGAAGCTTTAATGTCGCAAAGAGGAACAATCTTAAATTCAACAAAGAAAACATCAGGAGCAGCCATTTTGGCTTCATGTGCGCCAAGAGATTTCCCGCCATTAAAGAAAGAACCATTCATAATAGCTTTAGAAAGCTCGCTATCGCTAAGACAATATTCGCAAATAGCACCAAAACAAATAGCATTATTGCGAAGTGCTAAATGAGTTCCGCGTTCAAGAGAAGAAGCATCAACAACAGCAAGATCAGCAACAGCAAACGGAACTTTAGATTCATTGTCTTGAATTTTAGCAATAAGAGGAATAACTTCTTTAGTTCCATTGTTACCGTTCTTGAAATCAGAAAGAATACTGAAAAGTCTATCTTTGTAACAGATAGCAATAACTGCATAATTGTTAGGTATCTTTACATCATTAAGAAGAGCCTTAAAGTATCTTTCATCAATTTCAGAAATAGCAGTAGGAACTTCAATAGCATACGGTTTTAAATCGCTTTTAATTCGTATCATAAATAATTTATTTAGTTAAACAATCAATACCAGCGTCACCGACTTTCATTTTACTTTTCTTATTAACAGGCTTTTTATTATTACGAGAACCGGGAACATAGTCGGCTTTATATTCATCTCGTCTAACAGCCTTAATCTTATCAATAATATTATCCATACTTATTTTGTTTCTGCAAGTATAAACATTATCTTTAATAAGAGCCAATTTATTAAACTATTTTTAACAATTTTTTCTAAGCCTATTTCCAGCCTCATTAAGCGATTCTTTATCAAAATAATAGGATAGCTTATTTTTCAAATTATCGTGCCGTGACGGGCAAATCTGAAAGCGTAGCAGGCTATTATCAACCCGTTCTCCTTACGCCCGAAATCGCTCCAACAAGCGCACGTGCTAAGCAGCTTTATTATCAATAATAAGAGCAAGAGGTATAACAATAACAGGAACAAGAAACGGAGTAGCAGATACAGGCGCATTCACACCCCGTAGAGGATTCAGCCATATAATGCTTAACGCAGCTCTAATAACAAGAGCAATAAGAGCTTTAGCAGCTTTATTATCTTTAGAAACAAGAGCAGCTTTATTATCAAGAGCAAGTCATAGCTCTATCCTTTACGGGGTGTGAATATAAAGATAACCGCAATAACGTCAAGATTGGCGGCAATGCCTATATCGTTATAACTGTGTTATCTGATATGAATAAACCAGTGAAGCTGGTAAAGCTAATAAAGCTAATAAAGCTTATATAAATAAAGGAAATAAAGGAGCTACTAAAGCTAATGTTTATAAGGCTGCTGTTGGAGATTTGAATTAGAATGCGCATAAGGCTATAAGGGACGACGAGATAGGAGATACAAATAAGGACGAAAAAGAGAATGAGAGTTTTGCTGATAATAAGAGAAGTAATAAAGATTTTAAAGAGAGTATAAGTGGGAATGAGCTTCTTAATATAAAGTGAAAATTTTATGCAAGTAACTGTCACGCCGAAGGTACTGGGTATGAACCCCCGGTGCTTGCGCTTCGACTTGACACCCCCGTCATTGTTTATTGGGACTATATTATTTTTGATAGACTTGTTGATTATATTTTTAGAGAAGTTTTTACTACAACTAACGAAACTCCTAAGCTCCGAGTTCTCATTCATCAGCATCTAAATATCTCGACATTGAACAAAAGATTTGATGTCGACAAGCGCAGGCTATCAGTCCTCGATGCGTTTGCCAATATTAGAGGGCTTAATTTAACAAATCTATTTTGTCTTATGAACGCAAAAGAAATTGTGGCTAAACAAGCCGAAGAAGCTGCAAAGAAAGCAGCAGAAGAAGCAAGAAAAGCAGCCGAAGAAGCTGAAAACGGTGGTAGTAATACTACGGGTGCAAAAACACGTGAACAAATCATTGCCGAAATGAAAGCTAATGACGCAAACTTTGTTGTTCGTGTTACTATCAACGGAATTAACGCTGCTGAACGTGTTGCGGAGAATGGACACGAGTACAACAACTTAATGTTGCTCCTCAACAAGCCAGTAAAAGCAAGTATTTCACAGAAAGACGGAAGTCGACAAATAGGCTTTACGCAGTCCTTGCAGGTGTCCGAATACCAACTCACGGCATTGATGCGCAGACATCCGTTTTATGGGCGCTTTGTTAGCATGGTAGAGAACGCAATTGCAGCAGGCATGCCTGAGCCGTTCTTCTGCGGAATGGAAATACAAATATTAGCGGAGTTTGTTCCCGCTGGTGCTGTTGCTTCTAACCCGTTTACTCGTAATTCTAATGAGTATGGCGTTAAAGACTACGATAGATATATTTATCATGTTATCGAGGTTTACGAGCCGACCGACGCCATGTTATTGGAAGAGTACAGGGCTATGGCAATAGAGCTTCGCAAAATGATGCTTGAGGAAATCAAAGCCGCTAAAGCTGCCAAAGTGCAACGGGCTTCCTTGCTTGCTTCGATTGCTTCCAGTAGTGACAATCCGTTTTAATGTAATTGGGCAGGGTGTAATACTCTGCCCTTTTATTGTTTTACCTCTTAATATTATTGGTTATGAAGTTATTTAAACAAATTATACTTTGGGTGTTTATCATCAATTTCACATTGTTGGGCTTAATCTTCCTTGTTATGCTCTCCGAAAATCTGCCTAATCTTGAAACAAAACAAATGTTTGGGCTTATTTTTGTTTCTGGTGTTCTTCTTACTGCTGCATGGTGTCTTAATAGATGCCGAAAAGAATTGCAATAGCTTGTTGCTCGTGCTCCTCGTGGGCATGAGCAAGCTATACAGGCTGGGAACTCTCATTCATCAGCAGCTAAATATCTTGGCAAACGATTGTGACCTATCTGATAAGCTTTTCCATGCTTGTCAAGATGTCGTTTGTGCTCAATCTGATAAGCAAGGTCATGAGATTACTAATCATTAAACCCCTACAATTATGAACAAAGAAACATTCCTCTATCTTGACGGTCATACCGAACATCATGAAGTTGACGATAATGCTGTTTATCATCATGTGACTGATGACAATCGTCTTAACTATCGTATTGATGTTAATGATGCTACATTTGAATGGCATAATAATACTTGGATGCAAGTTGCAGATAATGCTTAAGCTAAAGAAGTCATTATTGATGCAAAGTTTAGTGACTTAGATACGTCACTGGGAGAGCATGCAATATGCTTCTAGTGACTTATCCACGTCACTCGATTTGCGGTTAAATTGTTGATATATAGCATATTATAAATTGTAAGCAGAATCTTTATACATATATAAATATACATATCAATAATAATATTGTCAATAATAGCAAGATTGACGCAAACATATCTTATATTTGCATTGTTATTTCAAATATGTATGTTTAATGTAAAATTTAAGTCAAATGCCTAAAGTTAATTTCACTAAGACCCGTAAAGCTGCTTATAAAGAAGCTAATGTTCGCAGTATTAAAAAGAATGAAGAAATCATTTGTAATATTGTTCCTACTGCTTTTGCTGTTAACAAAGAACATGTTCAAAAAGATATTATTGTTGATTATCTTAATCGTACAACTATTACTTTTGATAGAATTAAAAGAGAAAAAAGTTTTATTCAAACTTCTTATCATTGGAATTATTGTTTAATAAATATAAGTGCTCAAGCTCTTTGTATAGTTGGCAGCATTCTTGATAATCTTAAAGCCAATAGTAATCTTGTTGATATTAGCAATAATAAATATGCTGTATCTAATTCTCGTAATTATTATCGAGGTGTTGTTGAACTTGAGAAACATAATCTTATTAGACTTACCAATAAAAAACATATTATTGTTATTAATCATAATGATATTTTTCTTGGTAATTTTAATAGATTTTGTGAACTTTATAATGATATTTATGGTGACATGGAAGTTGCTGTTGATGGCCGTGGTCGTATAATCCTTTAAATTAATAAATATGAAAGATATTAAATAAAGCTCTTGCTGCTAATGCAGACACAGATGCTGTTGCTAAAGTTATTGATACTGTTATTAATGTTCCTCGTCAAGATGTTCAACCTAAGACTGATAAAGAAGCTGCTATTAAGCGCAGTCTTGCTGTTGAGGAAGCTCTTGCTAAAAGATATAAAGCTCTTCAATATGCTGTTGCGGATGTAATCGCCAATGCTGTTTATGGTCATATTGCTATTGCTCAAGCTGCTGATGATATTATTAAGCTTGTTACTGCTGGAAGAATAATTGATATTGAAGATTATATTTGGAGTGCTAAAACTGTTCATAAGCTTGATGATGATGCCGATAGTGCAGCTAATGCTAATGCTAATTATATAGTTAATGTTGATGCTGCGGGTAAAGGTAAGGATAAGAGTGATAGAAGAGTGTTTAGAAAGGATGCTAATGGAAGAATATTTGAGCTTAGAGGTGTTAATAATGATGCTCCTGATGAGCTTTATTAAGATTATGATGCCGATTAAGAGTATTAAATTTGGAACATAAGAATGATGTATTTGGATATGATTGTATAGTTGTTGATGAAATTTGGAACATTAAGGATGTAAGTGTGGCTGTTGGTCTGGCTGTACTTCCCATTCCACCGCCTTATAACTTCCAGTTATCTCCCATAACCTAAAGTTATTCTCCCCTCTACCTCTTCTAACTTTCCCTTTTACATTCTCATTTCTATTCCCTATTATAGCTTGTCTAACATTCCCAGATTTATCCTCTCTTCTACCTTTTCTTATTTCTCCTTTTATATTCTTATTCTCATCTTTTCTTTTAGCTTGCCTAATATCTTCTCTTATATCTCTTCTCCCATCGCCATTAGCTCGTCTATTCACATCTCTTTTCGCCTTCCCATTAAGCGCCTTACCTGTACCTCGTGTACAAGAGCTAACCTTAGCTTCTTTAACTCGTCCATTATTAGGCGCACTACGAGCTGCTATTGGCATTAAATATAGCTTTATTAGCTTCATTACGTTCATCTTGATTAGGCTTAGCCTCAATAAAAGCCTCATCGAGCCTTATTATTAGCTTCAATAAGATTAGCTTTATCAGTTTTATTATCTTCATTAATAGCATTCGCTATAAGATTATGATTAACATTGTTATATTTATCCTTGTTATTATAATTTTTGTAGTTTTGCTACGAATAAGATTTATTCTACTGATACTAAACCTTTGTATCATTGTCGCTAATACTATTACCAATACTGGTAACAATTTAATAAATAATTTCCTATATTGTTTTGGTCGTATAAATATAGTTTCTATATTTGTCACCATGATAATAAAATCAATAATAATATTAATCTTTTAAAACTTACTGTTATGGAAAAAAATGTTCCTACCAATGAAGCTGCTGTTGTTACAGCTGCTGCTCCTGTTAATCAACCAAGTAACAAACAAGACAGAAAAACTGTTATTCCTAAAGGTGTTCCTGAAAGCACTGCTAAGATTGCTGCTTTTCTTAATTTCAATTGCGATATTCGTCGGCATACTGCCAAGAATATTATCGCAGCTGCAAAAGAAAGTGGTCTTGTTAAACAAGATAGCAAATGCTATGTGAATTTCCTTTGGAATAAATTCCAGCTTAAAGAAAATGGTCTTAATAAAGAATTTCTTTATACTGAATATTTCTTTATCCGTGCATTCTTTAAGAGTTTTGAAGATATTGCTAATGATGCTGGCGTTGTTCTTGAAAACTTCTTTGTTGACAATGATATTCACACAGAAGATGTTCTTGGCAATACAAATAATAACGAATAGTTTGTTCACCTGCCCCGTAGAGGATAACCTAAGCTAAATAACCTGCTTTATTTCATTCTAAATTTGATAATGTTATTCTTTATCGGGGCAGTACTCTAATTGCTTCTATATATGGAAATAGTTTATATTCCACCTCAAAAAGAAGATAATAATGTCGCTGGTGTTACTATTGATGCTGAACTTGTTAATACTGATTTAGATAACAGTTCTGAATATAATGGAATTATGCCAGATGATACTCCTTATAGTAACGATTTTGGTTTTTATGATTAAATTAAAAATTATATTATTATGAAAAAAGAAGATGCTAAGAAACTTGCTTTTGCTATTGCTTGTGAAATGATTGGTTGCAACGGTGATTGTGATAATTGTAATATGGAAGATACTGAAAGAAAACGTCAAGAACTTATTAACAAGTTTAATGATAAAGCTGCCGATTGTCTTGAACTTGCTAAATCTTTTAAAGAAGTTACTCTTGCCGAGCAAAAAGAACTTATCTTTGAAAAAAGCAAACATTTTGATGTTCTTGAACGAGTTCTTGCTATTCATGATGTTCTTGAGTTAGCCAGAGATATTGAACTCGGTTCTCTTAAAAATCTTCTCGATGCTTTCAATATCTATCGTAAACTTATCAAGAACTGGAACAACAATATCAATCATATTGTTGAAGATGATTTGAAAGTTCTTGATAATATTTATTGGAACAGATTTAATGCTATTGAAGAAAATAAAGAAAGAACCAATACAACTGTTGACCTTTCCGGTATTTCTAAAGAAGATTTGGAAAAAGAACTTGCTCGTAGAGCCAATAAATGACAATCTGTTCGTACATATATTTCTACATGGATTTGTTGCCTTATTGTTCGTGAGAATAGTAATGCTCGTAAAACTTAATTTCTAAATGATTGACTTACTATTGCAGTTCGTGAGAATAGCAATAGTTCTATTTATTTTGTGCATTTAGTTAGATAGTGTTTGTTTTTATTAATGTTTGTCATAGTGCAGAAGCGTCTGCGATTTTAGTTATCTGTTTTATTAAACTTAATTATTTGTCTTGACATAGTACGGTTCGTGAGAATAGTGCTATTATTCTTTCTCTAACTGATGATGGCGAATTGAAGCCGAAACAATGAAGCTCTTGCATCCTCTACGGGGTGTGATTGCATCTAAATAGGTTCTTGTTAATTTTTATTTAGTTCATTGTCTTAGAGTTTAAAAGGTTAGTTATAACAATGCTACTTGTGTTGAATGTGAACCTATGTTTACAAATCTGTTTTGTCATAGTGCCAGCACCGTTCGTGAGAATAGTGCTGGCTTTTTTGTTATTGCTAATTATTATTCACTTAATAAATATACTTATGGAACAAACTATTTTAAATCCCAAATTATTATTGACGGTAATAATGCTTTTGTCATTATGGCTGATAGCAGCTATCATTTCCATTAATGCGCTGTGGCGTAGAACTAATAAACTTCGTGATTATTGCGATGTTTTGTATAGCCGTGTTAATCTTCTTGATAAATGTCAAAAAGAAACCATGACCTTATGATTAAAATTGTTGCTAATGCTCAAGATGTTAATGAAAATAATGCTGAAATTATTAAATATAACAAAAGTCTTATTGAAGCTCTTAAACAAAAATCTGAATAACTATGGATAATATTGAAGAAATTATTGATGCTGATGTTAGAGAAGACTTTATAAATGATATTTGTCAATATAAAGTTGGTGATGTTGTTTGGGTTATTACAGAAAAACGTTTTGGTATTATTGAAGATAGAAACGTTGCTAAAGGTACTTCTACTCCTATTTATCGTGTTCGTGTTGCTCCCAGTCTTGTCTTGACGCAAGTTCCGCAGGACTTCTTAAATAGACCGCTACACATTCGTAGATAAGCTTCTTTTGCCCGTCATGCGATTTTCTATATCGAAATGATTAATCTATCGTTCTCGAATAAAAGTCGTGTGACGAGGCTGTAAATGCGTTATTTTCTTATTATATAATAAAATTATTTTGCTATGATTAATTATACAAATCCAGATAGAGAACGTTTTGTTAATATTGCTGCTATGGCTTTGTTTAACGTTCCTGCAAATGAAGAAGTTACAGTTGTTGATATTATTGATAAACTACGTTCTCATTATCAGATAATTGTTGCCGCTGATTATTATCCAAATATTTGTTGTTATTATCCTTATATTCGTACTACACAATATGTACCAAAACGTATTAGCAACAAAGCCTTGGTTAATCATCTTGCCGAGATGAAACCTAATATTTGTGTTATTCCATTTGATACTTTTGGAAAATGTATATCGCATGCTATATTTCTTGCTTTTGCTTATCTTGTTTATACTAAAACAAATGACGATGCTCTTTTAAATAAGATTCTTGATAATAATGCTAATGATATTTATGTTGTTAAGCATTTCATGGATGTTGATATTATACCTATTAAGAATTTTATTACTTCTGTTCTTACACATGTAGATTTGCAACAGGCTATTAATGTTTATCTTAAATAACTTACTATTATGTTTGGATTTAGTAATGATTGTAAGAAAGACATTAAGATTAATATTATGCTTAATGCTCTTATGGAAGATAATACTGATGATATAGAGAAAGTTGTTGCTTTCTTTCATGGTAATTTTGGTATTTGGTTTCATGCTGATAAAAGAGATAATTATTATAATCTTGTTATTCATATTTCAGGAGATAAAGAAATTGAAAATATAGTAGTTAATGGTGTTTATTATATTACTAAAGAGAATGCTTTAATAAATGGAATTAAGATTATTCTTGCTTATATTTATTATCTCTGTGCTTTTACTCCTGATGATGCTTATAAAATTGTCGATAATAATTCTTTTTATGTTAAGGCTATAAAATGTATTAAATGTACAGCTAATAGCATTAACGTTAGAATGAAAGATAGATTTGATAATTATCATCTTACTAAAATTGATTGTGATTTTCCTGCTCTTGTTGAATCTTTAAATTTTTAATATTATGATGAAACTATATTCCTCTACTAACGATGCAAGCGTTGTTATTATTGTTCTTGGTAAAACAGAAGAAAATTGCCAAAAAGCTGCTACTCGCTATTTTGTTAACAATCATATTAAAGGTGCTGCTGTTCCTATTGACCTTGTTAAGTCTACTTATTCTGTTGAAGAAGAATCTACTATTATTTCTTTTGACGTTCGTAAAGTATGAGGTGGCAAGTAAAGTTCTGGATTAAAGCTGCAATTATAATTATTATTGTTCTTGTAGCTATTATTTGGTCTACTACTGCCATTGCCGTTCTGCTTGCAGATAAGATGACTTGATGTTGTTTGCATCCTCTACGGGGGAGTTAAATCGTGATACTATGGATATTGTTACTGATATTATTGTTATTCTTGTTTGTCTTAATATTTGTCTTGTAAACGAATATGTATTTCATAACAAATATGACACTCAAAGTATTTGGATTATTATTGCCGTAATTGCGGCTTATTTATTATTTATATATGTTTAATTTAACCAATGTAAAGTTATGGGAAAATACGACGAAGTTGGAGTTGTTAACGTTCTTAAAAGAATGTCTGGTATCAGCATTGATACTAATGTCAAAGTTATTGTTGTTGCTAATGCTATTCCTCTTGGTAACAGTACTAACGGCAAACTGGATTTTCTTTGCAATTATTGCGGGTATAAGAAAATCTATAAAGATAATGTCCCACCCCGTAAAGGAGAAAAGAAAGATGATGCTGATGCCGCTGCTGATATAAATATCAAGCACAAACCTAAAGACATTCTTGCTGCTAAAGTAAACAAGATTATGACTCGTAAACGTTAAAGTCATGGTTAAGTTTAATTTCTCTTTATCTGCGCTTCAACCTAAAAAGCGTTCTCCTGTTAAGAAAGATGATGTAATAGCAAGAGATGTAACAGGTAAAGTTATTACTGTTGATGGAGTTCTTAAATGCTATATCAACAATCCTTATCTTGGGCTTAATGGTTCTTATTTCTTTGACCCTGACAGTCATAAAACGTTTAAACGTAAAACTGTTTATTTTCGTGGTAAAGATAAATATGGACATCGTATTAAGATTATTCGAGATAAAGAAAGTAGAATTAGTATGAATAAGAAATTCTATTCTGCTATTGCTGATGGTCTTATTGTACGAGGTAATTTGATTAAGGATGCTCTTGGCATTATTCGTTTTCATGTTATTGTTCGTTACAATCCTTCTGATGTAAGAGAAATATCTGATGCTTATAAAGAATATGAAGAATATATTAATAAAGAAAAAGAAGTAAATACAGATAATGGAATTTGTCCCAAGTAAAAGAAATCAAGAAACTGTTACTCTTAATAAAGGGCAACAAAAGGCTGTTGATGCTCTTATTGATTTTATCGCTTCTCCGTTTTCTAAAGGTAGTAACGTACAAGCTTTATGTGGAGCTGGTGGTGTTGGTAAGACTTTTGTTATGAAATATGTTATTGAACATTGTCGTTATACAAGGTCTATGATTATCTGCGCTGCGCCTACACATAAAGCTTGTCGTGTTCTTGCTAATGCTACTAAAATGAAAGTTGATACTATTCAAAAACTATTTGGTTTTCGTCTTGATGTTGACATTGAAGATTTTGACCCAAATAATCCAGCTTTCAAACCTGTTGGTAGCGTTAAGTTTAATGGCGATACTACACGAGTTCTTATAATTGATGAAAGTTCGATGCTTAATCGTGCTCTTGTTAATTATATACTTGCTTATTGCAGAAAACAAGAAATTAAGGTTATTTTTATTGGCGATGATAGCCAGCTTGCTCCTGTTAAAGAAACTGTTTCTTATGCTTTTAAAGTAGCGAGTAAAATCAATCGTCTTACTGAAATTGTTCGACAAGAAGATACTAATCCTATTCGAGAGCTTCTTGACATTCTTCGTATAGATATTAAGAATAGAAGTTATAATTTTCTTTCTTATATTTGTAATCATCGTAAGGATGTTGTTAACGGAAAAGGTTATATAGTTGTTGGTAATGCTGAATTTAAACAACTTATTAATCGTGGTTTCGTTGATAAAGATTTTGAAAAGAATGTAGACTTATATCGTCTTGTTGCTTATACAAACAAAGCTGTTACTGGTTGGAATAATCATATTAGGAATGTTACGATTAAAAATGCTGACAGGTCTATTCTTAACAATAATGATTTGATTATGAGTTATACTACAATAGTTGACGAGTTCAATGATATTATTATTAATAATAGCGAAGATTATATTATTCGTGATATTCTTAATTTTGTTGACCAAGATTACGGCTTTAAAGGTTTTATGGTTAAGTTTCAAGCTATTCATGGCGGTGGAATTACTAAACCTTTGTTTGTTATAGACCATAGAGATGCTTACACTTTTAATACTTATTGCCAAGAACTAAACTATCTTATTGAAACTGCTAAAGCTGCTCAATCTTATGATAGAAGTTCCAAATGGAAAAAGTATTTTGAATTTAAGCGTAAATATCTTCTTCTTTGTGATGTTCGAGATACTCTTGGACGTATTATGTTTACACGAGATATTGACTATGGATTTGCCCTTACGTCACATAAGGCTTAACTTGGGTCTTGTAAAACTCTTCTAACTGCTGGAAACTCGTGAAGTTAATAACGCTACAACATAAGATGAAAATCTAAGTGTGAATGCTTGAAAAGTTATTAATATATGACAATCAGCAACCAAGACTGCTCATTTTGATGCGAATCAAGATAACAGTAAGGCTCAACGACTATCCCGAAAGGGAGTACTACAAATCATAAAATTTGTAGGAAACGGAGAGAAACTATACATAAATTTATTATATTTGTTTCTAAATTAATTAATCAATTATTAATATGAAAACAAATATTTATGGACTTGTGCATCCTGATACGAAACAGGTTGTATATGTAGGTAAAACTACTAATAGTATTGAAAATCGTCTTAAAGCTCATTATTGGAAATATAATGAAGTTCTACGAGGAAAACGAAATTATACTAAACTTTTTCGTTATATTGAAGAACTTCTTCCTAAAAAACTTGAAGTTATACTTCTTAAAGAAGTTATTCCTTCTAATGGTTTTAATCTTTCTAATTTTTATGAGTCTTTTTATATTAAGAAATATAGAGAAATTAATCCAAATCTTCTTAATGAAACGGATGGCGGTGATGGTGGTTATACTTATAGTTGTAAATCAAAAGAAGAAATAAAGAGGATTAATGATAAAATATCTAAATCTCTTAAAGGTCGAACTTTTGGTAAACAACCGAAAAAAAGTCTTTCTAAAAAAGGAACTAAAAATCCTGCTGCAAGAAAACTTGATAAACCTATTTTTTGTTTTAAATGCGGTAAACTTATTACTAAAATTGAATATTTATTTGAAATAAATGATTTGGTTGGAAGTAAATATGCTGCTGGTAATGTTGCTAAACAACTTAAAACAAAAGTTTCTTGTAGTGCAGGAGAATACGATTTTATTAAAAGTATAGTTTAAGATATAGTCTGGCTTATATTGAAAGATATAAGATTTAATTTGCAAGGCAGTACATATAAAAACGTTTTTGTTGATATAAATGATATGGTATTTGATAAGAATGGACATCCTTATACAAATGCTGATGATTTGCTTCGACGTCTTTATGTTGCTTGTTCTCGTGCTTCTGATTTCTTAGTTTTAAACTATGGCTAAAAAGAAAGTTCAAATAGATAAAGCTTCTGATTTTGGCAAATATATTGGCAAAACTTGTATTACACATCATACAGATAAAGGTATTATTGTTGGTTATACAGTTGTTTTTAATCTTTTTATTATTGGTCTATTAGAAGGAACCGAATATTCTTGGGATATGGTTCAAGACGAACATCTAAATTACGATATTGCTGAAAGCGATGATGTTATTCTTGTTCATTCTCCAATGTTTAAAGGTTATTGCTATGATAGATGTGTTATAATAGAAGAATGATTTTCTATATGACTGTTGATACATGCGCCTATTGTGCTTCTTGCCCCAATCGGTTATTTAATGCTGGTCGTAATATTGAAGTAGGAATTGGTTGTATTACTTCTGATACTGTTCTTGTTATTCCTCGTGCTTATGGTAAGGAAAATAGAGATAGATTCATTGGTATATTAAAAGCTATGTGGCTTGATATAACTAATTATGAACTACTTGAACAATGTTATGTTACTTATGATATTAAGTGTCCTCGGTATCCGTCTTATAACGTTACTAAAGATGCTAATATTCATTGTAATCGAATTATGTGTCAAGAACTTGCTTCTATTAAATATAAGTTTATGATAATCTTTGGACGTGCTTGGAATACTGTTCTTCCTGGAAATAGTACTTTTAAAAGCTTTTATTCTAATGGTTATCATATTCTTTATATTCCTCTCAATTTAACCAAACTTGGTGATGCCGAGCATATTAAAGCTGTAAAAAGCAAACTTGCTAAAGCTATTCAACATTTTAACAAATATAGATATATGAGAACTTAACGTTATGATCCGAATAGAATGTTTCGATGTCGAAGTACTTCCTAATTTCTTTTCTATTACTTTTGTTGATTTGGCTGACTATCTTAAAGCTTTTGAAGATTGTGTTAATGATAAAGGAAAGAAAATTCCTCTTATTCAGAAACTAACAGTTGGGGTTATTAAAGATAGGCTTAGTCGAATTAAAAACAAAAAGTTTTACATTACTGCTACTGATGACAGTCAACTATTTAGTATGGTTGATTATATTTATAAATTTGCTATTGACAGTAATGGTATTCCTGCTCGTACAGACTTATATGGATACAATAGTAAAAGTTATGACAATCTTATGGTTGCTGCTTTTCTTATGTATTTTAATCAGTTTGATACTACCAAAGAACTTATAACTAAACTTTTCCAAACAAGTAAACGTATTATTGAACTTCAGAATGATAAGGAAGCTGGTAAAAATGATTTCTTTCTTCGTAGTCTTAATAAGTTTAAACTTCCTTTTGTTGGAGTTGATGTTATGAAAATATTTGCTCTTAATAAAGCTGGTTCATATAATGATAGTCAAACAGGAGAAAAGAAATATATTCCTAAAGGTCTTAAACAAACTTCTATTAATCTTCAATGGTATGAACTTCTTGAATATGAACTTCCGCCTATAAATGAGAAAGAAGCAGAATATTATCGTAAAGATGTGAAGTACAAAGGATATAGTCTTGAAGAACTTAATAACACTATTGATAAGTGGGATAGGTATATTCTTGATGAATATATTCCTGATATGCTTCATTACAATCTTAATGATGTTTTTATTGTTGCTGAAATAGTTCGTCTTAAACCTGACGAAATTAAATCTCGTTATGCTGTTAGTGCAAGTTACGAAGTGGATGTGCTTAATAGTAGCCGTAGTAATATGGCTGATGTTCTTTTTCAGAAATTCTATACTAAATTTAGTGGTATTCCTTATGACCGTTGGAAAGACGGAAGAACCGAACGTAAAGCTATGAGTATTGGTAAGATTATTTTTGATTGTGTTAGATTTAAAAATCCTCAACTTCAAGAATTACTTGCTAAACTTAGAAAGACTGTTGTTTATCGAGTTAATAAAGATTCTCTTCAAGAAGAGATTGTTATTGGCAAAACAGTTTATAATTTGGCTACGGGCGGTCTTCATAGTAAAGATATTCCTATGGAAATATGGAGCACTACTGAATGGAATGGAGTTTATCGTTCCTCTACGGGGGAGATAATTGATAAACCCGTAGATTCACGTCTTTATACAATTCTTCATTTCGATATTGCTTCATATTATCCTTCAATCATGGCTTATTATGGAGTTGCACCTGCTCATATGGTTAAAAGTGCTTTTCGTAATCTTATTCAATGGATGAAAGATACTCGTGTTACAGTTAAGCATTCTGATGAAGCTATTGTAGACGGTATTCCTCGTGATGTTCTTGCACTTGTTCTTAAGATAGTTATTAATTCTATTTATGGTAAATTTGGTTTTGAAAACGGCCCTCTATACGACCGTCTTGCAACTCTTCAAGTTACTATAAATGGTCAATTAATGATGCTTATGCTTTGTGAAGAACTTGAAGCTAACGGTATTCGTATTATTTCTGCTAACACTGATGGTATTATGGTTAAGGTTTATGAAGACCAAATAGAAACTTTTAATGCTATTTCTAAAGATTGGCAAAAAAGAACTGGTATGAGTGCCGATAGTGATGTTCTTCATTGTCTTATAGCTCGTGATGTGAATAATTATATTGCTCAATTTCGAGTTAAAGATAAGAAAACTGGTGAGCTTAAACTTGAAGATGAACTTAAAGGAACGTTTAATCCTCTCATGTATCTTAATGACCTTCAAAAAGGTTATAGTATGCCTATTGTTAGTAAAGCTGTTTATGATTACTTTATCAATCATGTTCCTGTTATGGATACGCTTAAAGCTGCAACTAATATTCTCGACTTTTGTATGACGCAGAATGTCGGGAAAAATTTCCATATTATACAAAGAAGAGTTATTAATAATGAGGTTGTTGATGAAGTTTATCAAAGATATGTTCGTTTTTATGTAGCCAATAATGGACATGTTCTTATGAAAGTTCATAACATTAGCGGACAAAAGGAACGATTTGCTGCTGGTACTGTTGTTCAAATATGCAATTCTCTTGATGATACTCCTATCGAACTTAGAAATATTGATTATGGATATTATTATAGAGAATGTATGAAGATAATAGAGCCTGTTAAACTTGGTATCTCGCCAAAAGGAAAAGGAAAAACAAGAGTTAAGAAATATGCTGGTATGTATAATAAATTGTTTGACGATGATGAAACCGATTAAAATTGGAAATAAAAATTTTATTTTTAAACTTCGTAAAGTTAGTAAAGTTAGAAATAAAAATGTTGATAGTCTTCCCGGAGAAATTTGGAAAGATACTGATTATTACGGTTATCAAATAAGCAATAAAGGTAGAGTTAAATCTACTTTTAAGAATATTATTAAAAGTCAACAAATTATTAATTCTGGCTATTATTCTGTAACTTTTAGTGTTAATGGCAAAAGTAAAGGTCTTCTTGTTCACAGACTTGTTGCCAAAGCTTTTATTGATAATCCTAATAATCTTCCTGAAATTAACCATATTGATGAAAATAAACTTAACAATGCTGTTGAAAATCTTGAATGGGTTACTGGTGTAGAAAATAAACTTCGTAGTAATGTTTTTAGAAAAGGAGCCGATGCGGTATCTGTTCCAGTTATTGCTATAAATAAGTTTAACGAAAATAGCATTATGCACTTTAATTCAATTGATGAAGCAGCAAGAGCATTTGGTGTTTGGAGTAATTCTATTAAGGTAGTTCTTGATAAACCTAATAGATTTTGTCGTCATTATAAATTTATTAGAAATGAAAATCCCAAACAACTATTACGATATTGCTACTCGTTGGGTTAGTGAATTTAATGCCAATGGAACTTATATTTATACTCTTGACGAGGACATAACTCTTCTTTGTCTTGAAATTTGTCAAAGGAGTATTGCTAAAAATCCTTCTACTAAAATTATTATTATTGTTGATTGTTATGCTACTCGTTCTGCGGTAGTTAATACTCTTAACAAGAATAATATTCCTGTTACTAATTATACTGCTTTAAGTGTCGATTATATTCGACATGATGTTAACTATCGTTACAATATTGCTATTTATGTAAATCTTAAAACTGTTGCTGGAGTTCGTGCTGTTGCTTCTCGAACAAAGTATGGTTTGTTTATTATGAATAACGCTATTGGTAATGATAAATATTCTGCTGCTAATAAAGCTGAAATTTATAAGCTTTTTCCGCCAATGAATAGTGCTAAGATTACAGACATTACAACTGTTATCTCCCCCGTAGAGGAACATCGTATCATGCTTGGTTTTACTAAAGCTGGTGATAAAGAGAAGTATGAGGAATATACTGATTATATTACTGGCTGTCTTAATATCTTTGGTAGTTTTGAAACTATGGAGTTTGCTCGTAATGGTAACAAATATACTGGAGAAAGTGCTGAACAAATTCGTCTTGGTATTGCTGCTTATAATGGTTGGAGTGATAAACTCGACCCGAATAATCCTTTTGATAAAGAAGTTGATTCCTATTTTAATCCTACTTCTCTTGAAGAACGAGCTAATACAGCTTATAATATCATGCGAGAACGTAAGAATCTTGTTACCGATAATTATAGTAAATTTGATATTATTTTAGATTTGCTTAATAATCAGCTTAAAGGTAAAAAAGTTCTTATTGTTTCTAAGCGTGGTGAATTTGCTGCTGCTATAACTGAGTGTCTTCTTGAGAATGGTATTGCTTGTGGTGATTATCATGATGCTGCTGCTCCTAAAGCTGTTATTGACGAAAGAACTGGTGATTATGTACGTTATAAATCTGGAAACAATAAAGGTGAAATTCGTCTTTATAAAGCTCAAGCTCTTTCTAATCTTAATGTCGAGCGTTTTAATCTTGACGCCAATTCGTGCGATTTAAGCGACTTTCAGAAGTCCACCTTATTATATGTATTGAGTATGAAAAATCGTTCCTATATGGGGCTGGAATGCAGCGTAGACGCCGTTATTTTCACCACCCCGTTCAACGATACTATTGACGAGTTTCGTTATCGTTATAATGGTATTCATTTTAATACAGATAAGGCTGTATTTTATAAGTTGTATCTTGCTGGCACGATTGAGGAGAAAGAACTAAACAAGGAGAAAAACAGCCCGATGCACGAAATTGTTAAAAATGATAATCAACAAAATTTTTTCATTGCTGATGATTGTTAGTTTAAAGATAATATCTATCTTTGTCAATGTAATCAAGAACAAAAAGTTAGGTCTTTGAAATAATGGAGAATAAAGAAACGAATGAACGACAAGAAGTAGTTGCAGATGTTGTTCCTACTGCAACTAAAGATGAAAATCTTCCTGTTAATCATGCTCGTGGTTTTAGTTCTATTAATCTTTTTGATGCCAAGCAACAAGCTGCCGCTGAAATGCTTATCACTAAGATTATGAGAAGCGAAAAAGGTGGTGTTAAGTCTGTCAATGACGGTCTTGCTATCCTTATGCGGGCACAAGATTTAGATCTTCCTTTTAGTACATGTATTGAACATATTCATGTTATTAATGGTAAGACTGGGACTGATATTCATATTATTAAAGCATTATTGTCAAGGGCAGGAGTAACTTGGGAACTTATCAAAGATTATACTCCTCAGTATGAATATACTGATGGCTTTAATGTTTATGCTGAAAATCTTCTTCCAGAGTTTTGTATTAAAGCTATAAATGCTGATGAAGCTACTAAGAAAGCAGAAGCTGATACTGAACATGTATATGTTTATCCCGTTAAGTGGTATCAAGATTTTAATGGGAATACTTATCGTGAATATCAGCTTACTGAACATCATCAAGTAGCTGTTAATCAGAAACATGCTAATAATATTATTGCTCAAAAGAAGATACCTATAACTCGTATTCCGGCTAAGCCTATTGACTTTGTTACGGAGTATGACCTTTGCCGTATCGTTAATGGTAAAGAAGTTCACGCTATTGGACATTTTTCTTATTTAGAAGCTCAAGCAGCAGGTATGTTCACGAAAGATACATATCAAAAATATGCTCGTATTCTTATTGGACATCGGGCTTTTACTTATGCAGCTCGTGATATTGCTTCGGATATTCTTTTTGGAGTAATGGAAACTTCTGAATTGAAAATTGTTAGTGGTCGTGAACTTAACGATGCGGATATTATCGACATTAGTGCTGAAAGTGTCGATTAATTTATTGATTACCTTTTCTTTTATTATATTGTTTAACATTTTAAAAAACGTATTTGTATGAAAACTTTTGCAAATGGTAAATTGAGTTTTGGTCTTGGTGCAGTTAACGTTGCTAAACGTGGTGTTGTTAGTGAACCTGAATTGGTTATTAATCCGACAGTTGGAGCATTCCGTATTACTCCGCCTGTATCTCGTGCTTTGGGTCTGGCTAACGGTGACTATGTAATGTTTATCTCTACTGTTGCTGAAGTTGACAAGGCTATTGCGGAACGTAATCCGGAACTTGTTGCTTTGTGTGCAGAAAACGGTATTGATATTAACACTCCGGAAGGTGTTGCTACTATCCATGCTGAATTTGACGAATGGGGTATTGCTAAGGGTGTTCAGTTGTTTGACGCTAAGGGTAATCCTGTAATGTGCAAAGAACGCATGACTGCTGCCGACAAGCTGCTTTATGTTAAGAATAATTTTGCAGCTATCCTTGAAAGTGCTATTCAGAATGGCGACCCCGATTTTGCTGCTTCTCTGCAAGCCGAGGGAATTACAGAAGAACAACAAATCGCAATGCTGGCTAAGACTATTGATGCCGATGAAGTTGAAAAGTATTCTGGTGCTAAATGTGCCAATTCTTCCAACTTGTCCGGTACTGGCGTAGCTCTGACTTTCTCTGATGCTGCTGTTTGGGCTACACTGAAAGCTGATTTGGGCGAAGCTGCTAAGACTGTTAATCGTACTTTCGAGGTAGATGTAACTGAACTTCGTACTGGTATCTACCATGACGGTTGCAAGAACGTTGAAGTTAAGGTTGCCATGCTTGGTAAATACAAAGACGAAACTCCGACCCGTGGTCGCAATGTAGACGCTTCTAAGAAAGAAGCTGCTGTCGACGAAGCTGCTGCTGAATAATTCTCCGTTATTTAGATAACTAATATAAAAGGCGTACATGATACTATTGTTGATTGTACGCCTTTTTATTTGTCTTTATTTTATTAACCATTTAAACGTTTAAATTATGTCAACTACAAGAATGGCTGCTAATGCGCAAGCAGCCGAAGTAGAAAATGTTGCTGCTGATGCAGCTGTTGAAGAAAACAAAGTAGGAAATCAACCAACCGCTGAAGCTCCTAAGAAACGTCGTCGTGGTCTTTCCGAAAGTCGTGGTACTGCTCGTCTTAAATTTGATGAACGTGACATTGACCAAGCTACTCATCTTTTCAAAGGTCATCTTGAAACAGTTGAACTTGCTTGGGCTACTGAGAAAGAAGATAGCGGTCGTGCTTCTTTTGCAGGTCTTTCTGTTCCAAGTTTGGTATTTACTTTCGCAAGTAATGCTAAAGATGTAATTGCTCGTAAGTATGTTACTCTTCGTTTCTCTCCTGTTGAAAGTAATGCTCTTACTATTCCTGGCGCTGCCGATGAATGGAAAGTTAATCAAGTCTTTGATTATCTGAAACACATTCTGAATGTATTTGTTCTTAAAGGTAAGCCTATGCCGGAAGAAATGGCTGATGCTCTTGAACTTCCTTACGAAGACTTTAACGAGCAAATGGAATATGTTCCTGTTGAACCCGAAGAAGTTCTGGCTGGTTGGAGAGTTCTGTTTGAGAATTTCATTGCTATTATGGAAAACAATGGCAAGCCTGTTTACAAAACTGCCGCTGGTTCTTATATTCCTCTTTGGATGAAGCTGCTTCGCTTTACTAAAGTTAAGAATGCTTGGAAACCTATTGTAAGTGGTAACGGTGCTGGCGATTTCGGTTTCAACGGTTTTGTTGGTGAAGGTGTTATTGAAATCTTCGACCAAACTAAAGCTCCAGTTCTCCATGTTGACCCAACCAAAGAAAGCTTGATTTATCGTGAAACTGCTAAAGCCCCGATTGCTCCTGCGATTCCAGGCGCTCCTGCTGCTGGCGGTGTTTATAATCCGCAAGTACCTGCCGGTGCTCCAGTAGGCGGTTATGGTGCAGCTCCTATGCCTGCTTCTCCTGCCGCTGCTACTAATCCTGCTGATGATTTGCCGTTCTAAGCTGCTATTATTGGCGAAAAATAAGTAGTAAATAAATTTGGCTGTAAGGCTATGAATTGCTATATTGGCGGTTCATAGCCTTTTTATTTTACTACTATTGACAATGACAATATGAGAAGAACTATTAATAATGGTACGCTTACTAAAGACTTTATATTTTCCAAAGTTAGTCAAGTTACAATTTTTTCCGTATATTCAGGTGTAAGCGATTATGTTATCCAGCACTGTATTGATACTGGCAATCTTATTTCCAGTCCTTTTAGAGCTGATGAACATCCAAGTTTTGGTTTTCGTTATAACAATAAAGGTGTTCTTAAAGGTAGAGATTTTGCTGGTTATTTTTGGGGAGATTGTTTTGATGCCGCTGCGTATGTTCTGTCTGGTATTGTCAAACGAAACATAGACATTAATAACAAACCTGATTTTCTTTTCGTTCTCCGTCATATAGTTTATACTTTTCGTGATATTATTTACGGTAAAGAAAAAGATGCCAACGTTGATGCACAAATAGCTGTTTCTCTTCAAGAAATTCGTAACCGTAAATCGGTTATTGAAATTGCTCCTCGTCCTTGGAATAAATTGGATAAAGCATATTGGGAACAGTTTGGTATTAGTCTTAATCATCTTAACACTCATTTCGTTTATCCTATTGAGCAATATTATATTAATCGTTATTCTAATCCTGAGCCTAAGTATTATTATGATAAGAAAGACCCTTGTTATGCTTATGTTCTTGGACAAGATAAACATGGTATATATAATGTTAAGCTTTATTTTCCTAAACGAAAGAAAGGTGATGTTAGATTTATTACTAATTGTAATCATATTGAAGGTGTACTTAATCTTGAACGTAATGATTATGATATAGTTGTTATAACTAAATCCACTAAAGATAGACTTGCTATTGAGAACCATTTCTATGTTTCCAATCCTCTACGGGGGGCGGAAGCGGCTGACTTGAAGATTGGCGTTCTTAATCTTCCTCATGAAACTTATCGTCTTAAACAAAAAGAATATGATTTTATTAGAGAAAAGCTTGCCGTTGGCGGTAGTATCATTTCTCTTATGGACAATGATATGACAGGTTATCGTGAAGCTATTTGGCTTCGTGATGCTTATGATATTACTCCAGTTCTTATTCCTAAAGAATATGACGTTAAAGATTTTAGTGAATTGAAGAAAGAATATTCAAATGAAATAGTTAATCAGCTTATTGTTAATGTTTATAATTATCTAACTAATAATAGTGAAGACAATGGAGAAGACAGTGAACTTACTTGGAATACGGGAGAAAGCGATACTCTGCCGTATTAGGGACATGCACGAAAAGGTCGTAATGATGATTCCAATTACTAAAGAGCAAGAAGATACTCTTGAACATACTGAACGACTTAATCTTGGTGAGAAATTTAATAATCTTGAAGTTAGTCGTAAAAGTGTTATTTGCTATGGCGAAGTAGACATTGATAATCCTCAAGACGCTTATGCTATTAAGAAATTTGATTTGCTTGGACATGGAGAAAGTGATAACTTTGTTCATTCTAATTTTGATTATGAGAAAGGTTGTTTTACTACAATTGACGGTTATCCTAAAGGAGCGCCGACTTCTGATGCTATTCTTTGGTATCGTTACAATTATGTTCTTATTGGTAAGCCTAAACGTGTACTGATATTCAAGATAAACAAATCAGACTTATAGTTATGAGTATTAATTTTGAACCCGATGTTTATGATAAGAATTGGGCGAATTACGAAATACAAACTAAAGGTCATGTTCGTGCTCTTGATGATTTACTTCATAGTCTTGATTGTTCTCGTTATATTGAGGGAGTTGGTTATCCGATTAATGTAAATCATTACTCTTATGCCCGATATAGTTGGGAATATAATTACATTATAGAACATGGAATTGATAACGGAATACTATCTGATGAACAATGTAAAATATACCGAGAAAGATTTAATGCTCTTGATAGGAAAAACGAAGTGTTCGCAGCGGAACATCCTGAAATCGGTAACTATAAGAAAAGTAAAGGTGCTAAAAGTAAAAAAGATAAAGCCGATGTTGTCGAACGTAAACCTCGTACTCGACGAGTTGCTACAAAAGACATATTTAGCGGAAAAGTTAGCACAGAAACTTTATCCGAAGATGGTAGTTTAAAGAAAACTGCTGCTGATAGACGATTAGATGCTCTTAATGCTCGTGCTGTTAAATTTAGTTTTGGTACATTTAAACCTAAGAATGAATGAAAATATGGTTGTATAGAAAGAATAATGCTGAACAGCCTTATCGCTGGAGTGCTGAACTTAATGCTAATAAAACTTATATAACTGTTCAGTATGGTATTGTTGGTAAAGCAACTTATACCGATAGTTATAAAGTTACTCAAAAAGATGCTGATAAAGAGCTTATTTCTCGTTATAACGAAAAGAGGAAACAAGGTTATATAGCTATTGAGGATGTCAAGGATAACGCGCAGTTACCCCCCGTAGAGGATGAACAAGCTTGTTATGCTTATCTTGCAGCTTATCTTCCCTCTTATCGTAATAACGAAAATAATGGAAATATTCTTCCTATGCTTGCTAAGACTTATACTGGCAATATTTGGAAGAAAACTTCTTGTATGCTTGGACAATGGAAGATTAATGGTCTTCGTTGTTTTATTACTGCTTATAAAGGAGATACTATTTTTAATCCTGTTAGACTTAAATTTCAAAGTAGAGAAGGTATTGTTTGGAATACTTTAACTGCTCTTGAAGATTATTTATTTGATTCTCTGTCTGCTGACATTATTCAAAATATGCTTGATGATAATTGGGCACTTGATGGAGAGATTTATCTTCCTGGTTATAGCGTTAATGAGATTAATCATTTTGTTAAAGACCCGAATGATATTCATAATAAGCTTCTTCAATTTTGGTGTTATGATATTGCTATTCCAGAAATGGTTCAACATAAACGAGATAGAATACGTCTTGATATAAAGCCGTTTTCTGTTTTCGATAGTAAAGATAAACATCTTAATAACAAAAAGCAGCTTGTTATTCTTCCTACTTATCATATTTGCAATGATGCTGATGCGCATGCTTGGAGAGATAAATTTATTGATTTAGGTTTTGAGGGACTTATACTTCGCAATCCTGATGCTGATTATCAATATGGTCGTCGTCGTGTTGGTTATATGGAAAAATTTAAAACTAAGACTGACGGTAAATTTGAAATTATTGATATTCAGCCTGAACGTAAACGTAATCTTCCTATTATTACTTGTCGTAATGATATTAACGATTCTACTTTTGAAACTCGTTTTAGTATGCCTCACGACAAGCAAGAATATATTCTTAATCATAAAGAAGATTATATTGGTAAGTTTGTGTTTATTTCTTATGGTGAACGAAGTGGTGTCGAGAAAGTTCCTTTTCACATTAAAGAAGTTAGTTTGATTGATGCCGAAGTTTAATTTTAGTAAAGTTACAAAGCCGATAGAAAAGATAGAAGAAGTTACTAAAGAAGTTAATGATACTGCTGATAATAAAGTTAATAGTATTCTTTATGATTATCATGTTATTACTTCTAAGAAAGTAGATAAGACTAAAACTTATTATGATGCTTTCTTTAAATCTCTTATTCTATTTACTTATTTTGAAGCTAAATCTTATAACATTCTTCAACGTTGGGACGCTGATAGTAGAACTACACAATTCTTTGTAGCTCTTTATGCTGATGAAGTTGAAGACGCTGTTAAAATCAAGCGAGATTATACCGGTGGATATAAGATTTATACTTATAATATTATCCCTTCTGTTAATAAGAATTATAATGTAAATTGTATTCTTGTTGAAAAACGAGATAATCCTAAAGCTGTTATTTATCGTATTCGATAAGCTAATATTAAGGCTGGTGATGACAATGAACTTGTTGTTGCCAGCCTTTTTATTTGCCATATATCTGCTTTCAACCAAACTAAAACGACATAAAACACAGCCGTAAACCTACTTCTTTTTGGCTACATTCAATTATCTATACCAAGATGATTAATCGTATTGCTTTCAAGAAACGTCCAACAGCGAGCCTTAAAATGCGTCATTCAGAAAATGAAAAAAAATTAATAGTTTTTTCTTCGTTTAAGTATTATTCGTATATTTGCTGCAAATATTAATGATATGATAAATTTTAGTAAACATAATCTTATTGGTTTTGCTGGAACTATTGGTTCTGGTAAAGATACTGCTGCTGAAATTCTTAATTACCAACGTCTACAAGGTACTTATGCTACTTATAAGGCTTGGAAAGAATTACATGATGCTAATTATCGTCCTGCTGATTTTCCTGTTGTTCATTTTAGTGATGCTAATAAAGAAGTTATTTCTATTGTTTTTAATATTCCTTTGGAAGATTTAAATAATAGAGATAAGAAAGATAATGGTGTTTATTGTTTTGATACAAGAAAAATCATTGATTTTAATATTGCTGTTAGAAAAGGTTATAATATTATTGATTTTGATAATTTTGTTGCTTATGGTATTCCTCTAAATACTACTCGTGTTTGTGTCAAAGTTCGTCATTTAATGCAAGCTATTGGAACAAATCTGTTTCGTAATATTCTTAGTCAAAACATTTGGGTTGATAATACCATATTTCGTGCTAATGCTTGTATTAATCGTAATGGACTTTGTTTTATTCCTGATGTTCGTTTTCAAAACGAAGTTGATGCTATTTTAAATAAAGGTGGAGTTGTTTATCGTATTAATAGATTTGAACCTAAAGATGATAAACCTGTTCACGAAAGTGAAAGAATTGATATTCTTGAAAATTGTATTGATATTGATAATAAAACTACTCTTCTTTCTCTTTATTACAAGATGTATGATATTATGCGAAAACAATTGATTTGACCATCCTCTACGGGGGAGATACATAGATATAATTATGAATATTGTTAAACCTTATATTGAGCTTTGGCATCAAGATGCTGATTGGATTCATCATGTTGCTAAATGTGCTCGAATTTGTTATGCTTCTGATGGAAGTAATGATGTAAAGCTTGTTAATAATCTATTAAAGCTTGAACATCTTAGTATGTTTAGACATCGTTCTATTTATTATATTATTCCTAAAGATAGTAAATATATAGATCTTGTTACAAGACTTGAATTTTCTCCTTATGTTGAATATCTTATTGGTAGTGAAGCTATTTATTTAGCTACTAATGGTCATTTTTATATTGAACATAAAGATAATATTCTTAAATTGCTTGATTCATTTATTGTTACTGCTGAAGAATTTATTAATCGGGAGCTTGGTTGGCGACTTATGAGATATACTTTTAAAGTTACTACTCAAATTAGTACTTCTCGTGAGCTTAATCGTGTTAGTCCTAATAATATTGCTGAACAATCTACTCGTTATGTTTATGAAAATGGTACTATTTGTTGTCCTCATTGGCTTGATTATGATTTAGCTAATAATATTCAAAATCTTGTTGCTCGTGACGGTGACAAAGTATTAATGGATAATGACAATAATAAAGCATATATATATATTAAAGATTGTGCTAAAAGTTTTGCTTCTTACAAAGTTCTTGTCGATGAATGTAAAATGAATCGTCAAGATGCTCGTGGAGTTCTTCCTATTGATACTGCTACTATTTGCGCTTATACATATTCTGTAAATCAATGGCGCGATATTATTGATTTACGTTATCACGGTAAGACTGGTGCTCCTCATCCAAATGCCAAGATTATTGCCGGTATGATACGTGAAGAACTTATTAAATTTGGATATGATTTTTAACTAATTAATTGATACAACTATGAATATTTTTAGTAGACTTTTTGGATTTGGTAGTAAAGATAAAAGAAATTATAAGGATAAAACTCCTTATAAAGTTCAAATTATGAGAAACGCTCTTGTTAGACGTGAGGTTGAATTTGGTAATCGCGTTTATTCTGTTCATGTACCTGCTCGTCTTGTTAAAAATTATCAAGCTGCTCTTGTAAAGAAAGCAAAGAAAGCTGTTCTTACTCCTCTTGAAAATACTTATCTTACTGCTTATCTTAATCCTGCTTATCGTTATGCAACCGAACCTCGCAAATGCAAATAAACCTATTGAGATTGTTCAAGTTGGTATTAATTGGTGGGGCTATAAAATATATGCTACCGCAAATGGTCTTAATATTGTTGACAATGGTGACGGGTTACATACTCTTAGCGACAATGACGATGTGGATAGCGACCCTTATGCTCGTGCTAAACCTGATAGATTTAAAATTGTAGATAAATTTAATGATTAAATGAAGAAAAGTAAACGTTATCGTAAAAAACTTGATAAGACTCCTCTTATTAACAAAAGAGTTATGCGTCATATTATTGAAAACAGTAATATTTGCAAGCATGCTATAAGCGAACTTAAACTTGCTGGTTATACTCCTAATGGTAATGGATCTACAAATTGGATGTATCATCAAGTTCTTGAAGCTGTTGCTGTTTTTGCTTCTCACGGCAATAGTGGACATTCTGCTCCTTGGGAAATCGACTTTGTTAAACGTCTTTGTAATTTTGATGTTCTTACTCATCTTCGATTTACTGATGATGAATGGAATGTTATTAGTAAAGACGGTACTTGTCAAAATAAGCGCAAAAGTAGTTTCTTTAAAGACCCTAATGGTAGTATTCATAATATTTATGCTTTTAGTAAGAAACCTACTAAAACATATCGTTATAATACTAAAGCTTGGGAATACAATAATACTGGTATTACTTTGAACGGTGGTCTTTTTGAATTTAAAGATGGTGCTTTAACAGGTCGTTATTTTAATCGTTGTAATCTTTGGTATTATGATATAGAAAAAGGTTATTCTCCAAAAGAAACACAAGTTATTGATTGTGTTGAAATAGAGATTGCTAAAGACGATTGGATTATGGCTGTTGATGCAGATAATCATCAATTATGTTTGCTTAGTTGTTATTATAATATTCAATGGAAAGAATGTCCTTGTATGAAAGATGTTCGTCTTGAAGATGTTACTCCTGAGCTTAGTAATAAAGCTTATGAAGAAATTAAACATGTTGATTATTAAAAAGATAATATGAATAAATCTCTTTATCAAATTGATGCCGAACTACAACGTATAGTTGATGAAATTATTGATAATGGTGGCGAAATTACTCCTGAATTAGAAGAACAGCTTGCGATTACTCAAGATAATCTTAATGAAAAACTTGATAATTATCGTAAACTCTTTACAATGATTGAAAGTCGTGCACTTGCTTGTAAGACTGAGAAACAACGTATTGAAGTTCTTCAGAAATCTCGTGAGCGTGCCGCCAAAAGGCTTAAAGATGCTATGCTTGAAGCTGTACTTAAATGGGGTAATCCTAATAAGAGTGGTAATAAGGTTATTGAGTTAGATAATGCTAAACTTATAACTCGTGCTACTACTGTTTGTGAAACTAATACTTCTTTGGTTCTTAGTTTGATTGATGCCGTTCTTGAACGTTATCGTGAACTTTGGAATGTTGATATGCTTCAACCAGATGCCGATGAAGCTAATAATATTGATCCCGAAGGTTTTGTTCAAACTGTAAATGCTAATTTTGCCGCTGAGAATCCTGATGCTGCCGAAACTATTGAAGAAAGAAATGATTCTTTGTTTACTGTTGCAGACCTTGAAGCTACTAAAGTTAAATTTGAAATTGAACTTAATCTTCTTGACCTTTGCAAGAAAGTAAATTGGGACGTTCTTAATATGTTCTTTAATCATGAACATGAAGCGAATCGTGTTGCTGCTTCTTCTACTTCTGATTATAAGCAATATATTACTTCTCGTGAAACTGCTCTTACTGTTGCTGAACTTTGTCAAAGCCAATCTTTAACTATTAAATGATAAAGTTATGTTTGATGTTATAGATAAACTTGAAGAACTTATTAAGTATATTCGTGATACTCGTGGTATTAATGACCGTGACCGTATTATTGATATTATACAAGATTTATTAAACGAAATCTGATTATGGCTTATAGTATTAAAGGACTTCCTTGGCAATATAAAGGTAGTAAAGATGTTACTCAATGCAGAACTTCTGCTCAAGTAATTGAAGCTGCTCAGCTTAATTGGGAAGTAAAGAAAGCAGAGATGGTGGCTAAGATGCCACTATCTCTCGATATGGATAAAAATCTCGATGATTTGACCGAAGCTAAAAGACGAGATAATGATGCTCATATTCTTGGTAAGAATATTTATGCTCGTTGTGATAACCAATACTGTACTTATAGAGATGATTATAAAATTCCTCTTGGTATGGTAAAAGGTAAATATACTATTGTTCAAAATAGTGCTGCTTTTAAATTCTTCGATACTGTTATTGGTGAAAATTCTGCTATTTGGCAAACTGCTGGTTTCTTTGGCAATGGTGAACGTATTTTCGTTAGTGCTAAACTTCCTGACAATATTCTTGTTCATGGTGACCCTGTTGAAAACTATTTAGTATTTACTAACAGTCATGACGGTAGTAGTGGTGTTCGTGTTTTATTTACGCCTATTAGAGTTATTTGCCAAAATACTCTTAACGCTGCTATCAGAACTTCTACTAATAGTTTTAGCATTCGTCATACTGAAAGTGTTCATAAGAATATTGAAATAGCACACGAAATTCTTGGTATTACTAAGAAACGTATTAAAGATACTGAATGGGCTTATAATGTTCTTGCTGATATTAAACTTACTGATGAAGATGTCATGGAGTATATTTGTAAGAGTAATCTTACAGAAGCTGAACTTGAAGCTTTAAATACTACAAGACATACTTTTAAAGAAGTTGTATATCGCAATGCTCTTGCTGTTAACGATGCTGGTATAAGTACACGTAAACTTAATGTTATTAGTGATACTTATGAATACTATCATGGTGGTATTGGACAAAAAGAAATTGCTGGTACTGCTTGGGGCGCTTTTAATGCTATTAGCGGTTATTATTCTAACGTTGATACTTCTGCCGAGGGAACTAAACGCATGGATAGTCTTTTGTTTAACGACAAAGCTAAGAAACTTGAACGTGCTCTTAATTTTGATTTTGCAGAGATGTTATCTTAATTATTAACTTAAAAACAATTTTATTAAAATGGGAAATTTAGCTCTTGCCGTTGCAAATGCTATTTATGATTTTAAACATGAAAATTATTTAACGCTGGATGAACTTTATAGAAGACTTGACCATGATATTAATCTCGTAGAGGTTAAAGTTTATCGTGAAGATAAGTCTGTTCCTCTTCCTGCTTATGGTAAAGATGGCGATGCCTGTATGGATATTGTTGCTAAGAACATTGAATACGATTTGACTAAAGACCGTTGGATTGTTCATACTGGTCTTCATTTTGAACTTCCTAAGCATTATGAAATGGAAATTCGCCCTCGTAGTAGCAACACTAAATATGACGTTTATATTCCTAATGCGCCTGGGACTCTTGATGCCGGTTATCGTGGAGAATTACTTGCTATATTCAAACGTAGAGATGCTACCGTTGTTCAAGAAGGAGATATTATTGATGATATATTCCCTTATAATCCCGGAGATAGAATTTGTCAAATTCTTGTTCGTCGTCGTGAAGAAATTCATTGGCATGAAGTTGATAATTTTGAAGATTTAAGTACTTCTGAACGTGGTACTGGTGGATTTGGTTCTACTGGCAAATAAAATTATGAAAACAATTCAATTTGTTAAAACCGATGATTGTCTTGCTTGTGAAGTAGTTGAAAGTATTATTGTTAATACTATATTTGAAAGTAATCTTCCTAATAATATAGATATTAGAAAAGATACTTATAATAATGCTCAAGTAAGACTTGGTATGTTTCATACTCTTGCTGTTCCTCTTCTTATCTTTTGTGTAGACGATAAAGAAGTCGCTCGTATTACAGGTTCTATGCCTGCTGATTTTTATAAAACTGTTATTAATAAATTTATTGAATTATGACTGTTATTGAACTTATTCAACTTCTTCAAGAATGTGACCCAAATAAAGAAGTTACTATGTATGATTATGGTAATAGTGATTGGTATTCTGTTGTTCGTGTCGAAGAAGATGATAACGATGTTAAATTAAATTTTGATTAAATGAAAGCTATTGGAGTTAAAATGGTTGATATTGTACCTATGTCTGTAAGTATGGCTTTAGAACATGGTTACAGAGTTGGAAATGCTAATCCTAATGATATGGGATATGAAATTACTTATCCAGACGGATATAAATCTTGGTGTCCTAAAGATGCAGCAGATGCTTCTTATTTCTGTCTTTCTCCTGAAAATGACGGTACTAAAATTCTTGAACAAGATGTGGATAATTTTATTACTGCCAAACGTGGAAATAGAATTGGACACAAAACTACTCTTATGAGTCTTCTCACTATTACCGGATACGAATGCCATGGTCTTAGTGCTTGTGTTGATGCAAATAATTATAATCAAGAAATTGGAGAAAAGTTTGCTTTAGAAAAAGCTAAAGATGTTATTTGGAATGGTCTTGGTTTTGTTCTTCAATGGGCTAAAGACGGTATTAAACGTACTTAATAATTGAAGAAAGTTTTATATGTTATACATGGCAAGGTTGGTAGAAATGCCAATCTTGCCGATTTTGACAATATAGCCGATGAAACACCCCGTAAAGGATGAACAATGAGATAATTGTCCAGCTTCTTGTTCCTCTACGGGGTGCTTCATTTGCTAATTTAGATTTGTTAAACGTGGCTGTTATTGCTTGTGAAAGTAGTAGCAGCCTTTTTAATTTGATTATTAATTTTAAACTTTATGATATGGCACTTGAATTAAGAGTTTTTGATTTTAAAGCTAAAGACGATAATGGTAATGAAATTATTCGTTATGCTGTCCAGCACATGACTGACCGTGGTTTTCGTACTCTTGTTATTAAGATTAATACAGAGTTCAATAATCTTATTTTTGATAAGAAAACTGATGCTACTAATATGTTGAAACTATTAAAGAAATTATAGCTATGTTACTTAATTTTGGTATTCTTTTAGTTGCTCTTATTATTTATCTTGTTTGTAATCCTGGTTCTGTTAGTGCGTTTATCGAAAATGGAGCTAATGGAGTTAAAGAATATAATGAGCAAAAACGTGAAGATAAAATTCGTGAAGCTGTTCGAGATAAACGTAAAGAACTTATTGCCAAAGGCTATTCCGAAAATGAATGCAAAACTATTTTGTTTCATTATGATGATTGGCTTAGGCAAAATGGTCTTGGTGCTAAATCCCAATTTAGATATTAGTTAGAATAACAATAATCTCCCCCGTAGAGGATAGACATGGCTGTTAATGCTGTGTTTACATCCTCTACGGGGGAGTTTTTTTTGTATAGTTGCTGCCCATATTTTTGATATTGTTATTGCTGCTATTAATGCTTCCCAGTAACGACTTATTTTAAGGCTCGTACAGCCACTTTCATACAAAAGCAATACAAATTATCACAACCAACAAGAAAATGCGAAATTCGCAAAGGAAACCGCCAAATACGGCACGTATGGATACAATAAACCCCGGCTTACCACAGTGGTAGGTCGGGGCTTTCTTTTTTATCAGCAAGTTAATCAAGAATAACTCTACCTTTATTATCAAGTTTACAACCGTTAGGAAACATATCTTCTTGCATAGTAACAAATTCATCATAATTCCCACGATAAATAAAATTATGATTAACAACATAAATTCCTTTCTTAGTTGTACGAGCAAGAAGAGCAAGTGTATCTCCTGTACACGGTTTATTGCATTCAGGACGAATAACAGCGTCTATTGCATTGTAAAAGGATTGTCTTGCACAATTAGCAAATGCACAAAATTCACTTTCTTGTATTTCAATAATATTGGTATTCATTTTTAAATGGCGAATAATATAAGCAACAAGATAAGCAGACATAATACATTTACTATACCACATTGGAGCAACAACTCCGAAATTTTGAAGAACAATACAAAAATTACCAACTTTAATATTCTTTGTAGTAGAATGAAACTCTTGTTCTTTATTATCTTTAAGAGTAAGAATAATTTGTTTTTCAACTTCTTCAAAATCAAGACTAAAAGGAGTTGGGACAACTTTCGCGGCTTTTTCTTCAAGTTTAGCTGCATATTTCTTTGCAAAATTTTTAGCAGCTTTAGATGCAAAATTAAGTGTAGGCATAACTTTAATAAGATTAATAATATTACAAATATAACAATTTTGTACACGATGGTAGACATTGTGCGTTAAAATTTTAGTTAAATGTACATCACGGTGTACATTAATTTTGGCTAACTGCTTGATTTACAAGAACAAAAAATGTTAACCTATTATTAATATATATAGCAATAATAAAAGCTGGAGCAATTTAATACTCCAGCTTCTTTAATAGCTTATGGTCTGGCGTCTTAATCTCTAAGTTGTTCACCAAGAGCTTTAGCATCAAATACACCAATCATATTTTGTCCAAGTTTATAGTAATTATTGTTATTAGGAAGTTCGATAAGACGATTAATACCACGAACAACAGGAATGTTACGAAGCATAAATACTTCAAGTTTAGTTCTATGAGCATATTGTCCAGACTTATATTCTTCAAGAAGTTCACCGTCGCCAATAGCATTTACCATAATAGAAGCGACTTTAAAAGCATCTTTAATTCCAGTAAATGAAGCAGACGGGCTACTCCAAAGTTTATCACTTTCAGCAACAGCACCCCAAGGAGTAAATGCTTGAGCTTCGGAAGCAAGACGGTCTGCATTATACATAAGAAGATTATACCAAATAGCTTCTTCGTCATCATCATCGCCGCCAGCTAAAGCAGTCAAAGCAACAACACCAGCAAAGGCAGCCATAGTCCAAAGAAAATCAGCATAAGTTCTACGTATATTAGCTTGTTCGTTTTCAGGAAGAAGCATATAATTAGTATGGAAATTAGCAGCAAAATTAACAAACGATTTAAGGAAGTTTTGTAGACCTATAAGAGCATTGGTTTTCTCACTATTCTTATTAGCTTCACGAGCTTCTTTAAAAGGAATAGCAAGAAAATCTGCAAGACTTTTATAAGCACCTTTCTGTATAGTATCAAGACTTTCATCGTAATAAGCATTCCAACGATAACGCTTTTTAAAACCGGGATATAGATGTTTATGGAATTGGGTAACCATACCACCCCACCAATTGTTTTCAATCTTGGCAGCACCAATCTTGTCATAAACACCATGAATAGTTTTATTCACATTGATTACTTTATTGACAAATCCAGCAAATTCGTTATAAGTTAAAGCACTATCGGCTTTAATCTCAGCATAACCGTCACGTAATTCAAATTGAGAATAAATATTATCCCATTTATCAGCAAAGGCTTTATTATATTCAGCACGAACTTTCTTACGCTCTTTAATAAATTCACTTTGTTGAGCTTTACTAAGAGTCTTAACGAAATTAGTAACAAGATTAATCTTGAAAGTATTAGCTTTAAAACGTTCTTCTTCGCTACTACGAATACGTTCTTTAGCAGCATTATATTCTGAAATTTGTTCATCAGTAAGAACATTAAGAAGAGCACGTTCAAAACCTTCACGAGCATAAGCTTCTTTAGACATAATCTTCCATTCGCCATCATTAGTCTGAACAAGTCTATGACTTTGCATCATAGCAAAAAGAACACTATTTTGCATGTGATGTTCACCAATAGATTGAGCAGCAAATAAAGAACCACGGAAACGTTTAAGAGCTTCACGAACTCCAGCAGCACTTTCTATAAGATTGATTCTATCATAATCAATAATATTAGCAACTTTAATAATACCGTCTTGCAAAGAAGTAGCTTTATCACTATACATTCCAGCAAAATAACTAATAGTACCACCGAAATAAATAGCAGCACCTCTTGCATATTCGCCCTCGTTAAAATATTCACGAGCAAGACGTTCCATGCCAATGTTAGTATGACCAGTAAGAATATTGGCAATACCACCAGTAATGTTGGCTGTCATATATTTAGTACCAGCTATATTCTGCATAGTTCCAGCAAAACGAAGAAGAGCAGGAGAATTACTATTCTTGTATTGTTGGAAAACTCTACGACGAATATAATCTTTTAATTGAGAAATAGTATTAGCATTGCTAACTGTCTTATAAGTAATATGGTCTTCATCACTAAGGTCTTTGTCAACAATAAGATTACGACCAAAACTTTTAGTTTCATAAGATTTATGCTGACTAAGAGCATCGGTAGCTGCGTAAAGAATATGTTTAATGCTTTGAGTAGCATCATGATTAGCACTTGTCTTAATAAAACTATCAAAGACTTTATCCCAATCAGTATCTATATTTTCAGCACTATACTTTTCATTATCAGCATCTATTTCCAAATTAGCATAACGAGCATTGTTTCTACGAACGATATAATCAGCTTGAGTTTCACCATTGTTATCATCTCTGTATCTCGGAAGTTGTTGCTTCTTTTTAGCATTAGGGTCAATAACTCTACGAAGCATAGGATTAGGCATAAGATAATCGTTATCAAAACTAATCTCGTTATCATTTTTCCAATTCAAGTCAGTAGGAACATTAGCAGAGAAACCCATAAAAGCAAGAGCTTCTTTACCAATTTCTGCCATATTAAATTTTTTACCAGTAGCAATTGAAGGCAAATAACCAGCGTTAACATAATATTTATTGTTATCTGTATAAGCATGTCTAAGCATAGTCTTATACATTAAATCAATTGCTTCTTTTTCATATTGATTAAGAGCAGCAAAATCTGCATTATCGTAACCAGAACCTTGTTTATAGTTACGAGAATTAGATTTATATTCAGGATTAAGAAGCTTTTCATCAGCAATATTTTCACTTTGATGTATTTTAGGACTCCATTTAGGTTTAACTTTAACACCATTATCGTCTATATATTCAGTAGTAGTCCAAATACGAATAGGTTCATAAGTATGAGCATAAGGATTATAAATATGATTCTCTTTATACCACTTAATAAACTCTTCATTACCTCTTGCTTGAGCAGCACGATAAGCTTCGTTATAATATTCAGTAGTAACAGTACGGGTATGTTTCTTAATAAATTGAAGAGCATTAGTACGTTTAATGTCTTTCCATTTATCAATATCTTTAGGACGAATAGTACCGTAGAATGTAGTATTAGGAATTAAATCACCATTAACATCTTGTCCATTGGTAAAGATTTCTTTCCATTTATTATAGAATTCAGCACCATTTGATTGAGCATCAATACGGTCATTCTTAAATCTATCTTCATCAATAACAACTTCACATTCTTCTTCGATAAATTCAGCAACAGCTTTACTTCCTTTTCCACGAACAAGTCCTAAATCTTCAAGCAAAAGTAAAACATTATTAAGGTCTTGAATAGTAAGACTATGAGCACCTTGTCTAAAATTGAAAGCACCCTTATTATCCCAAGCCTTTTTAAGAATAGTATTGATAGCTTCAGTATCTTCTATCTCTTCGGCTGGTTGTTTACGATTACTTTTAAGTTTATTATAAAAAGCAGGAAGATAAACAATATCATTAATTCTAACTGGACGAATAATGCCGGCATAAGGAAGACCACTACGTTGATTAATATTATATCCAAATAGAGCTTCGTGTCTAATATCGGAAACTTCTTTTTCGTTAAACAAATTACCATTAATGATACCATAGGCATCGCGAGCATTATTGGCTTTAACCGCAGTAGCAAAAATACTTCCAGGCTTACGAGCATCTTTTAGTTCAGCATAAGCATCGTTAAGACTTTTAGTAAACTCTTTATCAATAGTATAAGTAGCGTTATTCATAAGCCATTCTTTGGCTTTACGATATTCCGCATTCTTCATAAGACTTTCTCTATCAATAAGGAGTTCGCCGCTGTCATTACGAACTTCAATACGCTCGATAGTACTAAGAGCTTCTTCGAGTTGTTCTTGGAAACCAATCTTAGCTTTACGTTCAAAATAAGCTTCTTTAATTTTAGCTATATTATAAACATATTCAGAAAGAGCACGAGAAGCAGAAAGTTCATTAGCAGGCTTAAGTTCATTATCGTCAGTAAAATCAGAAGTAAGATAAGCTATCTTACGATAAATAACTTTAAGTTTATCATTTTGTTCTTCGCTGTATTGACCATTAGCAGTTTTAAGAAGAACGTCTTGTTGTTCAAGAAGAAGTTCTTTATAGCGAGAATAAATATCAGGATATTTAGTAAGCATATTTTCTTCCATAGTAAGAAGAGCATCTTCATACGTCAAAGTAATACCAGCATCAAGAACAGCTTTGTATTGCTTCTTTTCATCGGGAGTAAGTTTATCTGGGTCAATAACACCGTCAATCTTACCGTTCTCGTCAAGAAGATAAACCATAGGCTTAAATTTACTAATAGTAGTTTTAGCCATAAATCTATCTTTCTTGTGTTTAGCCCAAAGAGCTTCAACAGAAGTAGTACTTTGAGTAGAAGCAACTGCATTAGTATATGCTTTATCTAAAACAAGATAATCTTCATCAAGTTTTCTATCATAAGCTTGAACAAAACGACCATTCTTAATCATTCTATTATAATTAACAGATTGACCAGCTTTGGCAGCACGTTCTTTAATAGCTTTCATCTGAGAAGCAAATTCAACAGCTTCATTTCTACCTTTTATTTCAGCTTCTTTAAGATGTTTATCAACTTCTTTTATAACAGTTTGAACAATAGTATTACGATTAAAATGAACATCTTGTAGCCAAAGGTCAAGGAAACTTGTATCTCCATAATTAGTAAAGATGTCCATCATTCTTTCTTTTAGCATCGGATTGTTACTCGTTACTTCATAGAAACGAATAAACCAATTATCACGAGCTTTATTAATCGCAACATTATTCTCAAGTTTAGTAAGAATTTCCTTAATAGTATTGATTGCTTCAATAGTAGCATCATCAGCACCAGTCACAGGCAAATCTTTAAACATAGAGAAACGGCTACGTAAAGTATTAACAGTATTAATAATATTAAAGAAATCATTCTTAATAGTATCGTTCTCAACTTCGGCGATAACATTTTGAACAGAACCAATAATATTATTACCTAATTCAGAAAGTTCACTTGCTGGAAGATTAATATAATCTTTGAAAGCAGCTTGGAAATTATCAAGATTAATCTTACCATTATTAATAAGTTCAACAACTTTATTATAAGCAGCAATAAGCTCATTGTCGTATCCTCTACGGGGGGTTGTACTGATGTTTATTTCAGCACCAACATTGTTGACAAAATCGGTATTAGCAAGAACTTGTTTAATATTTCGTTTAACAGCAATAATAGCTTCAATAACAGCGGGGTCGTCAATAGCAATAGAATTTCCATTAACGTCAACCATAAAATTATTAATGCGACCGTTAAGTTCAGAATAAACAGCTTTAAAATAATTAGCAACAGCAACTGCGTTAAGAGGCATATTAGATGCAATAGCATTAGCATCAATATTATTCAAATTGGCATTATGGAAAGTACGCATAACAGAAACAGCAATCTTATCTCCATTCTGAGCACGTCTTCCTATATAAGCATTAACTCGCTTAAATCTATCAACGATTGGGTCACCGTCAGATATAGCCGAATAAAGAATAGTAGGTTTATGAACAACTACTCTATGAAGTTGATAATCTTCTTCAAGATTACGATTAGGATATTCTTTAAGTACTCGAGCATAATCAACACTATTTTGGTCATTTTTATCTGTAATAGCAGCAGCTATTTCATTATTCATTCTTGTTGCTATATAAGTATAACCGTCACGAGCAACAAAATTAACTGTACCAATAAATCCAGGATTTACAACAACAGGAGCAGGATTTTCATAGAAATCATTATTAGCGATAACATTTTCAACAGCAGCATTGGTTTCAACAGTAACAATATCGCTTTCGTCCATTTGTTGCATAAGCAAATCAAAATGCTTAGCAAGTTTATTTTCAGTAGCATTATGAATTACTTCGTCGATAGCAGGATAAATATTATTATCTTTAATAATACTCTTTTCAACAGTTTTATTTACATCAATTGTAGAAAGTCTTGACAAAGGATGATAAACAATAACACCGTCGTCGTAAATACCAGTATAGGTACGAGTAACACCACCATAAGTAAGACGAATAACAGTCTTAGGACTACCGTCTTCGTTAATCAAATTGCCATAAGTAAGAAGTTCATTAAATTCAGCAGGAGTCATGTCCTCGCCAATATTATTAAGATTAATAACAATCTTAGAACTATCTTTGGTATAATAAATTGAACGACGAAGAGCAGCTTCTTTATCTTTATTTTTTGCAATAAGACGACCTATATTGGCAAATTGAGTTCTAAAACTATCAAGGTTTTGACGAACATAACCAAGAGCCAATCTAACAGATACCTGCCCCGTAGAGGGAGAAACACGCCAATTGTCCATGCCAGCTTTTGCATCATCAGCTATATTAAGACCACCTTGATTAAAAGCATTAAGAACTGTAACAGGTATTGCACGAGTAACAGCTCCATAACGGAAAAGATTACCTTCAAGAACGTATGCGTATTTAACTAAATCAGCAAGGGCAAGTTTAATAATAGGATTATTACTACTCCATGCAATATTAAAGTCGTTATGAACAGTATCAATATTATTGTTACCTTGATTCAAACGAATTTGTTGACCAGTATAACCTTGACGACGGAAAGTATTATCATTAAAAGTATTAACATCAAAATGTCTAAAGATACCTATATCTTCGCCAAAATTTTGTTGTATCCAAATAATTTTCTGAGCAGGAGTAAGACGATTGAAAGCATCAATTTCTTCTTGTGTAGGATTAGTTATATCATTGATAACTAAATTGTCAACAGCTTCATTGTTAAAACCAATACCAGCAATACGAGCAAGTTCCATTTCTCGAATAGCATAACCATCATTAGTAGTCATTACTTTATCAATACCAAACATGCCAGTTTGATAATCAACAGTAATAGGAGAAGTTAAAGCCGTATATCCAGCATTAGCCAAATAAGAACGAGAAACAAGCCAAGCAGAATAATCTTTATATTGTTCTTCGGTAAGACGACCATTAGAAGTCAAATCACCAAGAACGTTAACTCGTTGAACAAATTGTTCAGAAGCAGTATCATTAAAAGCAGATGCAACTTTAACAGAAAGAACGGTAGATTTTTGTAAATAATTAGCAAGAATAGGATAAGTACTCTGCATAACATCAGATTTAGCAAAAGCTTCAATACCGTTTTCTATTCCAGGAAACATAGATTCAAGAAGACCAGTTTCATTGCCAGTTTCTTCATTGAAAGAATAAAGTTTATTAGAACTGTTAATCAAACGATTAATATCAGTAAAAACTTTATTGTTCATATAGAACGTTTGTTTAGCACCATATTTATCAGTAGTCATAATAGAAAGGTGACTGTTGATAATATTGCCAAGAGTACGAATATTATAGAACTGTTTAAGAGCAATATAGTCATGGATTTCTTCCTCTACGGGGGAGAGCTTGTTGTCAACCCGTTTACGGTTCATTTCAATATTAATAGGCGGATTATGTCTATCACCATAAATACGTTCTATTTCATCACCAAATTTAGTATCAAGAGCAGAAATAACAGCATTAATACTATTAGAAGTTTCAATACCATTTGCTTTTGCCAAATCAACAAAAGTAGTAACAAGCGGGTCAAGTCCACTTTTAACTCCAAAACCTTGATTTTCGTTAACATTACGAACAAGTTTATCCATAATAGGCTGATAAAGCATACTAAGAGCTGTATCAAAATCAATACCTGCAATAGTCATTGTCTTGAAAGCAACGAACGTATATCGGTTAAGATTACGAACAGCATCAGCTTTCATAACGTCAAGAATATATGCAGTAGTTTGTGAAGTATAAGAGGTGATAAGAGCACCATGAATATTCTTATTATCGTTACTCCAACCAAGTTTATTATGACGAATAATAACTTTATCGCCGTCAATAGTTACATTATCTTCTCCTTTAGCATTAAAACGAGCTTTAATAGCAGCTTCATCTTTGTAGTATTTCTTAAGTTCAGATAAACTATAAACAACAGGTATAGTTTTATGAGCAGTCATTCTTGTTACATTACCAATACTGGCAAGAGTATCAAGATTAACTGATATACCTTTAAGAGTACGTCCAGCAGAAGCAGCTTCATGCCAATTAAGCTGAGTAAGAAAATCATGCGAACCAACTCGATTAGGATTAATAACATATTGAGAAGCAGTATCAACACGTTTGCGCCAAGCTTTATTAAACTCATCTAAAACTTTAAAGTTAGACGTACCGACATTTTCTTCGACAGCACTATCTAAATGAAGAATACTAATAAAAGCATCAAGCAAATCATTATTACGATTACGAACATCAACTCTATCGGCTTTATCAGCACTAAACCATTTATCATACGACATCATTTGGGCTTCTCTCGCCGACTTTTGTGCTTCGTTGAACTGTTGTTCACGTGCCTGCGAGAAAACGTCTTGTAGGGCTTCGGAGAGCTTCTGCGAGTGTTCTACGTTGGCATCTGACTGGGCATCCATTTCTTGTTGCAGTTGCTCGAATACAAGCTGAACATTATCAAGAGCTTCAATTTCAGCAATAGTACCAGACATTTTAAGCTCATAAAGACGAGTAAGAACTCCAGCAACATAATCAGAAGTTTTAACATTCTTAGGTTTATTGCCAATAGTAGTAGCAATCTTATATAAATCTTCTTTAACGTTAGGATTCTTACTATTTTTAGCAGATTTCCAAATACCGTCAACAGATTTATACATGGTATCAATACGAGCCTTAACGGCTTCGTAATAATCAGCATTTAGCTTCTCACGTTCAGCGTTAGATTGAGCTTTAATTTCATCTTTGGTAAGCGCAGCTTTATCAACATAATCACGAATCTTTCTACGAGCAATTTTATCAATATTAGAAAGAACGTAATTAATATAACCAATCTTACTTTCTTCACTATAACGTTCAGCATCAAGATGAAATTTCTTATCGTTATAAACAGTAACTTTACCGTCTTTTCCTTTAGTAAGACCAAATGTCATAGCATAAACACTATCAACGTCATAGTCGGAGCCAGATTGATGAACCCAGTTCTCAGGAAGAACAACAGTACTATCACTAACGTCAGGAAGAAATTCAACAACACGCATAATAATAACAGATTGCTTGCCCTCAGTAGGAATACGATAACCAATCATTGTACGAGCATCTTCACTAACATCTTCTATATTAACACCGTCAAGTTCTTTACTCCAACGAGGAAGTTTAATTTCAGCATAATAAACATCGTTATCGTTGTATTTACCAATCTTACGATAAGCAAGTTTATCATCTGTGGTAGTATCTTTAGTTGTTTTCCAACCACCAAAGCCAAAATCAGCAACCTGTGCGGCGTGCCAACCAGGCATACGTTGACGAGTAATCTCGCGATTAAAAATACCGTTAACAAGATTTTCTATCTTATTAGAAATACTATTAAGATACATTGGATAACGAGGATTGCCATTTTCGTCAGTAGTAAGAAAATCAAGAGTATTTTTATCTGCACCATTGCGAGCAGCATTTTCACGAGCAAGTTTCAAAAGTCTTTCATAATTAAGACCAAGAATATTACCTTGCTCGTCAAATTGAAGATTACCATTAGAATCAAGAGGAATATTAAGCAAAGTACAAGCATTAGCAAAAGAAGTATTTATATTAGAAACAATATTACGGAAAACTCTTTGCTTAAGAGCACGACCAGTAGTATCATTAGGAATATTATCAAGAAGCTTCTTATAAACTTGAATACCTATTTTATTCTCTTTATCTTTAAGATGAGAAGGAACTTCTTGTTGACGATAAAGATAAGTATATTGATAAGGTTCTTTATATTTATCAGCATCAACAATAAACCGCTGGAGCTTAGCATCAGTTAGCTCCCCCGTAGAGGAATCCCATAGCTCAATCAATCTATTCTTAGCAGCTTTAGAAGTTTCAACAGTATTAAGTTGGTCAATTCCAGCAGCTTTCATAGCATTGTAAATAGCTTCAAATTCTGTTCCTTTTATAAGTTTAGGAATAAGAACATATTCGGCATTCTTTATTTGAAGAGGAACTTCACGATTACGAGCAGCATCATAATGAAGAGTATAATAGAAATTCTTTTGAACTTGAATTTTGTTAAGAGCATCAAAATCAATTTCTTCAAGCGGCTTATCACTAAGAAGAGCTTCTATAACATTTTTATATTTATTATATTCGCCAGCGATATAAACACGACGAATAAACTCATCAAAAGTAATATAAGATTGAGCATCATTAACTTTTTCTTTACCACGATAAGCATCAAGAAGTTCTTCTCTACGAGCTTCTGGAACTCCAGCTTTTTTAAGTTGAGCTTCAATACGGTTAATAGTTTCTTGTGTAGCGGCACGTTTTGTATTTAAAACTGTAACTGCATTGAAAGAAGAACCAACTTCAAATTGACGACCGCCAGCTTCAAATTTAATTTTAGGAGCAGTTGCAAGATTTGTATCATTTACACGAATATTGCTATTACCAAAAGGAGCACCACTACCTTGAACTTCTTTAAGACGTTTAAGAATATCTCCACTATTCTTATAGTATTTACTTTTGCCATTAAATAAATCATCAAGATTACGTTGATGAATAACAGCGTTAAGAAGAAATTCTTGTATTTTCGGCTTATTAATAATAACCTTTTTAGCGTTTTCATTAATAGCTTCCATATAAGTAAGAAATTCTTCTTTAAGACTTTCATAAGCATTAATAAGATAACTATCAAGATATTGAGAAATAGCATCATTAACAGCAGCAACTTGTTTGTTATTAAGTATAACTTGACCGTTGACTACTTGTATTCCAGTATCGCCAATTTGACCATAAAGAATATCAATAACTTTTCCGTTACCAAGAAGATTATCATAAAGACTAAGGTCAGCATATTCTGTATCTAATTCAGAAAGACGAGTACCACGACCATGAAGAATATATTCGCCAGTAGTTTCATCAATGTGAAATGCTCCTTTATAAGTTTTAGTCTTTCCATCAACAGTTTTTTTATAATCAGCAACTTCATAATTTTCATACATGAGTTTTTCGTCATAAGTACTATTAATAACAGGAGCACCGTTTACAAATTCAAAAGCATAGCCAGGATTATTACTTTTTTCAAATATATATTCATAAATATTATAAGCATCAAGAATTTCTTGATAAATAATATTACGGAAAGAAGCAAATATAGGATGATTTACATTAAAAGTTCGACCATTATCGGTGTCTTGAAAAAGACCATCCATGTTAATAATAGGAGCTTTAAACATAAATTGGTTACCGGCATCAGACGGAATACTAAGGAAAAGATTAGCAAAACGAACTTTATGGTCTTTACCATTAAACGTAATAGATTCTTCTTTAGCGGCAATAAACTCAAGGAAATTAGACATAAGATAATCTCCTTTAGTCATAGTCTTATAAATATAAGGAGAATAATCTCGTCTGTCGTTAGCACCATTAAAGAAACTAACTCGCATTAATTCTTTACCATAAGAAGTAAGTTCGTATTGATTACCAACTTTTCTAAATAAACCGGGAACGAGATTGCCGTCATTGTCAACTTTTTCAATAAGAATATTGCTATAATTATAATCAGTACTCTTAAACTTTTGTTCAGCAAAAGCACGACATGCTTCTTCGCTATCAAGTATTTGATTAAAAGTAAGAACATAATTACGGTTAAGAACATCCGATTGAAGATTACCTTCAGGATTACGACTGTTAAGAGAAACAGAAGTTGCTAAATATTTATTAAGGTCGTTGGCAAATGAACGAAGAGCAATTATATCAATAGGCTCAAAGAAACTTCCTTTTTGAGCATCAAATATAGCACGTTCTTGAGGAGTAGCTTTAAGATATTTGCTTTTAGTAACATTAAAATCACGAGAAGTTTCAAAAGTATTTACTAAATTATTAATAAATTTATTATATAATTTAGGCTTACGAAGATTACTTATAGTTTGATTTTCACCACGAGCATATTGTTTAATAGCATCAACTGTAATATTAGGAATAACAAGTTTAGCTATCTTATATATTTTATAAACAAATTCTTCTTCGGTAGTATCACCATAAGTAATATTATTTTTAGTAAAATCAAGAAGTTCATCAAGTTGACTAATAGCTTTTTTTGCTTTAGGAATAGAAATATTACGAACAGTATTATCAAGTTTATTGAAAATAACATCTGCTGGGTGAGCAGATAAATTGGTAACATTTGTACGAGGATTACCTTTACTATCAATATAAGTTTCAGTCTTATTAGGAATAGGACGATTAAAAATCATTCTGAACTTATAAGCAAATTGAGGATTTTCTTTAAGATATTGCTTAATATAAATAAGAGATTCCGCTCCTTTTACATTATTAGCAACTTCTTCAAGACTATCCATAAATACATCGAAGTTATCATTACGAACTTTGGTATACAGAAGAGCTTTCAGAAAATCAGCATCTTCATATTCAAGCGTACCAACATTTTCATTAACTTTACGATAGAAACGATTATTACCTTTTGCAGTAGCATTAATCGTAGTATTTTCAAGCTTAGGGATAGTATTAAGGAAAACTTTAACTATTTCGTCAATATGCCCTTCATAGTTAGTAATTACACCAAGAGTATTTGTAAGTTGTTCAAGTTGATTATCGGTAGCATCTACTGCATCAGCGTTAAGCTCTCCAGTTTCATAGAAATCTTTACTATCAGAATCAACTGTATCATCATCGGAAGTATCATCAAGGCGATTAATAATAGATGCTACTTGTTTATGATTAGCAACTTCATTAAAGAAAGCTTTATCTTGAAGAAGCATAATCATATTATAATGATTTTTAAGAGGAGTGGTATTAATTACATTGTTAAGATAACCAAGTATTTGAGAACGAGGACTTTTATTACTCATAAAAGATTGAATAGTATTGCCCACTTCAGTATCAACATTGGCATAATAATTGCGAGCAGTAGCAATAAAATTATCAACAATTACTTCATATAATCTATTATGAAGTTTATTATAAGTTTTAATAGAATTACGACCACTAAATAAATCGTTAAAGTAAATAACATTAGCAACATTAGCTAAATAATTAATAGCATCAACACGAGCAGCATAAGAACTAAAACCTTGATTTTTCTCTTTGGCTTCATTATTTATAATGTCACCAATACTGCGAGTAAAATTAGCTTTATAAGTCACAATAGCTTTATAAAGCTCATCCATGTTTGTATGGTCGATATTATTATCGACTAAATACTTTTTAAAACCGTCCTCTTGAGTAACGGCAAAAAGGGCATTGTAACTCTTTGTTCCTTGTCCAACCTCAGTCGCAAGTTTTCTGTTAAGAGCGTCATTGTTAATAATGACTGTACTACAATCCATAACATTAATAAGTTTATTGTTAATAATAGCAATGTCGGACACGAAGTAAAACATACTTACATGCCCGACAATGCGGTTTATTTGGCTTCTAAGCCACGTTTATTTTCAGTCGATTAATCTATCGGCACGTCATATAAAGTTCGCCACGCAGCAGCGCTGAACGCATAGCAGGCTGTAACGGTGTCGGCATACCGTTCACGAAGTCGGATATATTTTGTGCCGTATAATTGTCACTAACAGCACTAAGTAGATTATCATCATTATAACCACTATCATCTGGATTAGTAAATTCGTCATTGCCATAAAACTCAGGATTATTTGAACTTTGTTCAGAAAGGTCAATATCATAAGTTTGTGGAGCAGTATCAATTATTGTAGTAATATTATCAGATTTAGGATTAATATCGTTAAGTAATTCAAGTTCACGTTCAAGCAAACTATTTTTATTAACTTCAATACCAAGAACGTCTATAATAATATCAAGAAGTTGTCTAAGCAAAGATTTATTCTTAGTCTTATTAAGAGGAGTTCCGTCAGCAGAAATATTATTAAGATGATTAATAAGTTCACCATTAGTAAGCGTTTCAACAATAAATTCTTCAAGATTAATAGTTTCGTCAGCACGAATATTAAGGAATTTAGTATAAGAAGCATCATCAGGATGATTTTCTTCTACATATTTTTTATAAGCTTCATATATAGGACGAAGTTTATCAAGAGCTTCGGTGCGAGTATATTTATTATTTAAATTCTGATGAAGACTTTCATGTACAAAACGTCTTAAACCCCATAAATAATCATGTTTAGCAAACTCATCAGAATTAAAAACAATAGAATTATTTTCGTAATCGTATGCAGCATAAGCAGGATTACCTTGTGCATCAAGAAGATTATTATTTACTTCCGCTAATATAGGCAAGAAGCCTAAATTATCAATAGCATCAAGTATTTTTAACGCATTTTCGTTACCGTCAAGTATAGTTTTATAAGTATCAATTATAGTATTACCTTTATTAAGCAAATCAACAAAAACAGCAGAATCAAATTTATCAGTTAATTTTTTGGAAGAAACAGCATTATTATTAGCAATAGCAGGATTAAATATAGTATTGACTGCAACATACTTATTATGACTATAATTGTTTCCATTAGCATCTTTAGTAAGTTTGGTTCTAATCAAACCATTATTAACAAGAAACTCTTGATAACTATCATATTCAGTTTTATAAGAACCAACATTAATATAAACTTTACCGTCTTTTTTGCCTACATATCTACCAGCAATTTCTCTTTTAGTTTTATCAGCAGCCATTTTAAAAGGAACGCTAATAAAAGCATTATTGATAAAAATATCAATATCTTCAAGCAAATCTTGATTAATATTAGCTTGATTAAAACTACTTACATAAGCATAAGTTTGTTTAGTATCAGCAGCTTCAACAGAACGATTGCCTCTATTTGTGGTATCAGTATTAAAAGCTACGTTACGTCCATATTGTCCAGACGCTTCATTAAGAGTAAATAAATAATGTTTATGAGTAGTACGTTTACCAGCATCATCACGACCTTCTGTATAAAAATAAAAACTAACAAAACCTTGTTTGGTATTATGGAAAAAATCAACTCCATTAAATAAACCAGTTTTACCAAAAAGTTCACCAGCATATTTGGCTACATCATCAAGAGTTATTTTATTAGTAAGAAAACCGTGTATCCAAGCGGCTATTTCTCCACGCATACCTGCTTTAATACCATTGATTTTATCGTTAGATATATCAGCAAATAAAGGCTTAGCTATTTGAGCCATATCATAGCCGCCATGACCATCAGGAATAAACAAAAATGAAGTACCAATATATTTCTTTTTATCATTGGCAACACGAAGACCGTCTTCATCATTAACTTGAAACAACCCAGTTTGAGTAACAGTAGCAAGTTTAATTTTATCCTCGTTATAATCATTAACAGCATCAAGAATTTCTTGATTTGCTTCATCTGTTAGAAGTATATTTCCACGATTAACTTTACCAACAACAAAATCTCCTTGAACTTCGCCATTAGCATAAGCATAAGTTTGAGCATAAGAAGAACCAATCTTTAAAAACCAATCTTCAACACTATCTTTAATTTCAGAAGGATGTGCAAAAGCAGTTCCGATAATATCAGAAAGATGCTTAACATGATTATAAACATCATCATCAGTTTTAACACCAACACTAATATTATCATTTTCAATTAAAGGATAAAGACGAGCAATTTCTTTTTGTACTCCTGCATCCTCTACGGGGTTAAGACCTGCGTAATTAAGTTCAAGAATACGTTGATTAAGAAGAAATAGTTCATTAGCTAAAGTAGGATTATTGTTTATAATATCAAAAACATAATCTTTAAAATCGCTATCTACACTACCGTCGTCGTTAATAATAACATTGTATTTCCAACCGTAATTAACATGACTAAGAGTACCAGTTCTATCATCATATCTCGGAATACCCATGTAACCAACAACTCCATGAGTTTTAGGATTAATAAAGTATAAACGAGATTTATCTTTACTAATATTAGCTACAAGTTTATCTCCCGGATTAAGATTTACAACAGCAGCATATCTTTCTTCATTGTTAATAGTTTCATCGACGTTTATAGTATTTTGATTACTTGTAGAAAGTAAAGCAAGACGATTCTCAGCATGCTTATAAATACGATTGGCTTTTTGCTCTCTACTTAAACGATAAACACTTGGGTCGTCAGTAGCAACAAATTTTTGATTAATAGGACTTTGAAGATATTTAGCAACTTCATCAAACAAAAACTCGGCAACTATATCTGTACCAGCAATGTTATAAATATGAGCAACTAAATCTTCAATATTAAAATAAGTTTTATCATTAATATCAAAACCAAATTTTTCTTTAGTATTAGGATTAGTCTTATCGACAAATTGTTCGATAATAGTTTGAACAGCAGAACGATTACCACGACGACGATTAATAAGTGCAAATAAAGCTCTACGAAGCATTATCTTATCATTATCATCCAAAGCACTGGTAAGAATACCTTGTTGACGAACAACATAATCTCCGTAAATAGCACCTACAAGATTGTTCCAAGCAATATCAGCATCTTCTTTAGTTATACCAGCAGACTTAGCCGCAGCAATAAAAGAAGAATAAGCTGTTTGAACATCATCGGCGGTAAGAGTTTCAGGATTTTCGATATTAGTACCAAACCATTCAAGAAGAAAATCATGTACAGCAACATCATCATAAACAGTTTGCGCAGGCGGATTGACAGGAACAGCAGCAGGCTGAGGATTGTTTCCATCCTTTACGGGGGGTTGCTCAGTTGTATCGGCTTGATTGGCTTGACCGTCAGTATCGGCTTGATTGGTAGGATTAGCAGCATTGTTAATAGGAGCAGATGTAGGCGCAGCAGACGGTTCAGACGCAGTATCATTAACCTGCCCCGTAGAGGATTGAGCTGCATCAGCATTTACTGCCTCGCTTAAATTCGTACCACCAGGCTCTTGTTCAGGTTCTTTAAAAGCGTCATGTTGGTCTTGTATTTCTTTAAGTCTACGAAGACCATCAATGTACGCATACATTTCATCATTGTTAATGTCAGAAGCAGTAAAAACAGTTTTGACTTTATCATAAGTACGAGCATCTTCTTCTGATAGATTATTACTATCAAAAATATTATCTCCATACTTATCATAAAGCCTTTCCAAATCTTTAAAAGCTCCGTCAACAATATCTTTACGAGCTTTATCAAAAAACTTATTATAATGCTTAATCTGCTTTTTAAGAGATTTATCATCATCTTTGACAGTATTTTCTTCAATAGCATTGCTTAAACGACGATTATAAAGATTATAAGTAATATCATATTCATTACTATATAAATCTCTAAATTCTTTAGCTTTTTTAGCAACACTATCATCAGTTTGTTCAGTAAAACCAATAGGCGGATTATCTTCAAGATATTTAATCTTAGCTTGAACGTCAGCAATCAATTCTTGATTAGAAGAATTATCTTCACTAAGACGGAGATTAACAAGCTGATTACGAAGAGTAAGAAGCTGATTTTCATAAACATCTTGCTCAATAGCTTGTTCATATTCAGGAGTTATATGTCCAGCATTAGCAACTTCTTCATTATAAAGATTTTCATAAGCAGTAAGCATTTGTTTTCTATAATGCTCAGCATTCTTTCTATTAAGATGTTGACGTGCAATAATTTGAGCAATATTAAAATTAGCTCCATTCTTCATAGCACGATTAACCATAGTAACATAGTCTTTCTTAGCGGCAGCGACATCTGCAATAGCATCTTGTTGGAATTGAGCAGCTTGTTGTTCAGTAAGACCAAAACATTCTTTGTAACCTTTGCGAACAGCATCGCTATTAAGATAAGCTTCAAGAAAATCTACATTGCCAACATCAACAGCGTTCATAACAAGCTGTGAAGTATATTGTTTACGAGCAACTTCTAAAAGAAACTCTTTCTCAGCATTATTGGAAATAGCAGGATTATTTCCGTTCTCATCAGTGGCAAAAGGATTAACGTTATCTTCATTAATCTTTTTAATTTGTTGTTGATATTGCTGCGCAACAAGTTCACGATTATTAATCTCATTCTCTCGTTGTTTCTCAGCACTAACAAATTCTTTATTAAATTTACGATTATAAAGACCACCAACACTTTCAGCACCAGCACTGAAAACTACGCCACCAAGAACTCCCCAAAAAGCACTTTCCCACATGTGAGGGTCAGTAAGATAATCAGTGAAATCTTTAACAGGAGTATCTTTATCAAAGACATATCGAGCAAGCTCCATACCTTTTTCAGAAGCAACATAGTTAACAGCTTCTTCAACACCCTCTGTCCATTCGTTACGAACACCATGAAGAATATCGTAACCGAGATTAGACATAATTTGTTTAGCTTTATCAAGACGAGTAACAACTCGAGCAGCATCATCGGCAGCTTCTGTGGCAGTCATTCCAAATTTACGAGTAACGGCTTCGTTAAGATTACGAAGATTAGCACTTTTGCCAACAGTTAAAGGAGAACTTGCAAGTTTACGCAAACCATAAAGCTGAAAAACATCAAAACCAATATTCCACCAGTCAGTATTAAAAGTAACATCGGCAGCATTGGTTGCAATATCTTCTGCGATAGAATTATCATCCATTTCAGCATATTGAGGATTATTTTTATTAAATTCAATACGCTGTTCAGGAGTCATATTTTGAAGTTCACCTAAAGCATATTCTTTGGCATTTTCTTTAGTTCCAATAGCTTCTTGATAATTCTCAAGTAAACGCATAGTAGCACCTTGAGTAAGAAGTTTACCACCAGTAGCAATAACATCACGAGTTTTTTGTCCCATATTAATAAGATTGGCAGCTTTAGTGGCATTTTTTGAAAGATTAAGAAGTTTGCCAACAGCACTTAAACCTTTAGTAACTCCAACACCGGGAACCATAAGAGTAAGAGATGTAGCAATACTTGGAGCCATTTCAGCCCACCAAGCCATATCAGCAACGTCAAAAGCTTTATCTGGATTTTCACGATACAGAGGCATACGAGCATCTATGGTATCTTTGAAATCAGATAAAGCTTGAATAACTTCAGGACGTTCATAATTAAAACCATCCTCATCTAAAGCATCTACTAAAACAGATGCTAAATCGGCTGTACCAACAACAGTTCCAACAGTAATAGTATTTAAGGTTCTACCGAGAGCATAAATAGCTTGACCAACATTACTTTGATTTTTAGCACGCTCTAAATTAAGAGTTTCTTCATCATCAAAGTTATTTACATAAACATCGTAAGGAGCATAATCTTTTGGATGAAGATTAATAGGCGCATTACGATAACTAAGTCCTTCTGTAAATTGACTTGTAAGTCCAGTAGTACTTCCACCCTCAGTATCTGTATTAACGAGAAACGGGGGCTGAAGTGCCCCCTTTTTAGTTTTAGGATTATAATCAGGATTTGGAACTCTATTTCCCTCTTGTAAAAACTTTAATACATCCATGTTATCTATAATTAGTTAAGTTCCTACTAATAATATTTGATATATTGCCAGCATAATCAGTAGTACCGTAAAGATATTGAGAATATGCTTGAGAAATACTATTAATAATGGCTTGAGTATAAGCAGTATTAGGAGCATTTCCAGTAACATAAGCATCTCCTAAATCTTCAAGTCGAATACTCTTTTCAATCAAGTCTTGAGCTTCCATAGGACTAAGACTACGAACAACTTGATTATTTGTTACATTAACAAGGTCAAGGTCTGGAGTAATTCGATATTTGCCAATATTAGCATCATAAGGACTATTACCAATATTAAATTGCTGTTTATAACTACGAAGATTTTGTGTACGCATACCAGCTTTAATATTAGTATCTTGCATCCATTCTTTAGTCATAATAGGATTAAGGTCAAAACGAATACGTTTAGGAGCATCATTAGGCTTCTTCGGGTCTTTGACACTAACAATAGCTTGAATAGAATTATTAAAAGGAGTTATACCTTTGGTAACAACATTTTCTTTAGCATTAGCAAGAATATTAGTAAATTTAAGTTCTTCTTCTGTATCCATTTCACGATAAGTATTCAAATCTTCATCGTAAATATAAGTATTAGGACTTTGAGTTAAATCAATATTACCAATACCTTGATAAAAACGTTCATCTTCAATGTTCATAATAGCGTTGTTATCTTCTCGACTACCAATACCATGTTTGATATTATATTCAGCTTGTGCTTGGGCAGGCGTAGCATTAGGAGAATATTGAGTAGGAACAGTAACTTCTTGTTCTATTACAGTATCAGCATTGTTGCTAAGTTCGTCACCAAAATTAGCAAAATTAGTTATAACACCAGAAAGAACACCGCGTGTGCCAAAATCTCCAGCTAATTGGTTAGGTATAGTAGTATCCGTAACAACATCATCGGTCGTACCGTCACTTTTTACTCGAACAGCATTTGAACCAATTTTACTTTTATCATCATTTCCAAAAGCTGCTTTTATAGGAGCAATAATTCCTTGAAAAGCGTCACTAAAGAAACTATTATGTTCATTTCTTGCATCGCGAATAACTTTAGCAAAAGTGAACAAATTGTTTTTATATTCACGAGGAAGTTCTACATATTGTTTACCATTAGCACGTCCAACTTTAATACCAAGAGCCCTAATTGCAGCATCACCACCAGCATTTTTAACTAAAGTAGCATATTCGTCTTCACTAACATATTGACGAACGGCAGTAGTTTCAGGGTCAAATATAACATCGTTATAATGATTAACAGCGTTTCTAAATCTATTATCAGCGGGTAAATCAGTACCGGAACTAAGAGCTGTGTACATTTCAAAAGCATCACCGGCTTCTGTTCCTTTCTGAA
>ENA-OPWX01000039-OPWX01000039.1-human-gut-metagenome-genome-assembly--contig:-NODE-39-length-109060-cov-4.106270_pt1 | contig 109060 bp, 103 predicted proteins | sample MGYA00241514_ERZ502020 | MGnify/ENA primary metagenome ERZ502020 (study PRJEB25962, sample SAMEA2042105) | human gut metagenome | biome: human gut; feature: human-associated habitat; material: faeces... | reverse complement strand
GGTCGGCGCAAAACCATTGTCCACCGGACAATGTGCGCCCTGCCGGAGGCTATATGGTTCAGTATACCATATTTTTTATCAAATAATATATCTCAATCTTATTTATATTTTTCTTCTATGTTTCCCCTCATATATCATATTTTCCAATCTTCTTTTTCTCACTCATTCCTTGTTCTATCCAGTTAACCGGCGTATAGTTTAATTAAGATTTATATGTTTTGACATCCAAAGCAAATTAATAAAAAAAGAGGTATTTTTCATGCACAAAGATGACCAAATGACCCCTAAAGAACGGGCATTCGGCGCCGAATCCACCTATGATCCATCCGGAATTCCTATCATCAAAAAATATATCGTGAAAGATTTTTCCGATATCAATCAACTGGATCTTGAGAAAATTCGTTTTGAAAATGATACAAATGCACAGACTACCTATGAGGCAGTTCAGATTATCCAAGACGAATTAAATGATGAGATTTTCACAGGAGTCGGGTTCATGGGACCATTTACGACTGCCGCAAACCTTGCCGGAACAGAGAAAATTCTCAAATCCATGAGAAAAGACCCAGAAGGGCTTCACAAACTTTTAGACTTTGCCGCTGACATTACTATCGAAGTTGGCCGCAAATTTGTAGAAAATCAGATTGGAATCGGCCTGGCTGAGCCTACTGCTTCCCTTCTGTCTCCAAAGCAGTTCCGCGAATTTGTCATTCCATATTACAAAAAAGTTATGGATAAATGGAAAGAATGGGGCAGCCACGGCGCTGGTTTCCACATCTGCGGTGATACAACAAGGCAAGCTGTCATCGAGTGCTTCCGCAAATGCTGGGATAATCCATGTGGATTTACCATTGCCCCAGGCTGTGACATCCCCGTACAGACATCCTTGGAAAACATCGATGCCTACATGCGCGCAGCAAGAAAATGTGCGAAATACCCGGTACAGCCGTCAAATTGGGAATAAAAATGTATTCGCAATATCCATAATTACATAATATACTACTTCAAAATGGGAGTTGCCATCTCTAGCATCTCCCATTTTTCATACTTAATCACTTTATTTTTTATTCTCTCTTACATGTCTTCACTTTTATTTACAATCCATGTAATAATTACATCCATATCGAATATCAAACGAAATATTTTTTTCTTTTAATTTTTCTTCTATATTCTTTTTATTACAATCACTTTCCATCTGATTAAGCGTTGCCAACAAACCTTCAATAACATTCGAAATTTGTTCTCTTGGAATTCCAATTGCCATTTCATCATCTTTCCATCCAGCGCGATGTCTGGTCCCAATACATAGCATTGATACATTCATATCTTTTGCCACATATGGCCTTGCTGTACTTTCAAGACAAAGTGCTTGATTTCCAATCATTCGAATAGCCTTTGGCATCCCATAAAAATATGCATATCCTTGTATAATTCTCATAGCATTATATGGATTTGTAACAATAATAGTAACATCTGGAAAATCATTTAATTGCTCAATTGGGGCAACAGAAACTCCAATATATCCCTTTTCCATATAACTTAATTGTTCCCTCACTTCACTAGAAAGTTTTGAACTATTATACAGTTTCAAACGAGCCCAATTCTCACCATGATCATTTCTAGAATCATCTACATCCATTCCCAATACTCTCGGTCCACTTTGACATTTAAAATCTGATTTTTTTGCTTTAATCATGTTGCCTTTTGTAGCTGCAGCAATCATCTGACAATAATTAATTGTTTTTTTTAAAGCTATTCCGTCTGCTTTATCATAATCATCTTCAGTTGCCAAAAAATTTATTCCAACTACTTTTCGCTCCAACTCCAATGCACAATACAGTTTATCCACTGTATGTTTCCATTTATTTTTCATTATTCCTTAACCTGATCATCACTTGTATAGAATTCAAATACATTCGGATATGTTTCATTAATTTTTTTCTGTACATCTGAATCACGCAAGCATTCTGCCATTGCTACTGCCCAGTCAGATTGAACATCATCACCCTTTGTTATTACACCCATTGGATAATTTACCATTACATTATCCCGTACTATATAGGAAGAAGGATCTTTTCCCGCAGCAGACATATGTGTAAACCAGCAACATGCTGCTGCCATATCCTCAAGAGCCGTAACCGTCTGAGCCTGTTCCATTTCTACAATTTCAAGATTCTTTGGATTATCAACAATATCTGCAACAGTAGCAAGGTCTACATCATCAGCTAATTTTATAAGTCCTGCCTCTTCCAAAATTTTTAAAGAAACGTCTTCATTTGTAGCATCGTTCATGACTGCAATCTGTGATCCTTCTGGTATCTCATCTACTGATTTATATTTTTCAGAATATAAACCGATACCAGTATACATTCCATATGGCTTTACCATATCCAAATCTGCTCCATTACTTTCATTATAGCTTAAAGCAAATTTCTTCTGCTGACCAAGCGACACATCCGTTTCCCCGCTGGCACAAGCCTCTAAGCAAACAGGGTTAGAATCAAATGATACAAATTCTGTCTTGTACCCTTCTGCTTCATACTTGTCTTTAAACGCTTCATAAAAAACTTCTGAAACAGCAGTCCCTGCTATTTTAATAACCTTTTTATCTTCCGTTTTCTTTTCACTTTCCGTGGACTTACTTCCACATCCCGCTGCTAATGTGCCTACCATTGCCACTGCAAGCAACACTCCTAATAATCTTCTTTTCATTTTTAATCCTCCGTTTTATAAAATTATTTAGTTAATTTATATAACTTGTTGCCTATCCCCTGTATAAGCATAACAAGAAATATCAATATAATTACAATAAAGTACATAATCAAATAATCAAATCTTTGATAGCCATAGGTCAAAGCAACTGCTCCAAGTCCACCAGCCCCAACTGCTCCTGCCATCGCTGAAGTATTCAGCATATTAATCATCATAATCGTAAAATTAGATACTAACGTTGGTAATGCTTCCACAAGCATTACTTTAAATATAATTTGAAGTTTAGATGCACCAATTGAACGAGCCATCTTAATAAGTTGCGAATCAACAGTATTTAACGAATTTTCTGTCATTCTTGTTGCAAATGGAGTACTTCCAATTACAATTGCAAAAATGGCTGCTTGTACACCTATTTTAGTTCCGATAAAAAATCTTGTAATAGGTGCAATTGCAACTATTAAAATCATCATCGGAAAAGAACGAATAATATCTGTTATTTTAGCTAAAACACCGTGAATAATTGGGTGCGGTGATAAGCCATTTTTATCAGTCATCACAAGAATAATTCCTAAAATAATACCAAAAAAAATTGAAAATATAGCTGATACCAATACCATTATTAAAGTATCTCCAATCGATGGTATAATAACAGATGACATATAACGCATCAGGTTTGTATTTTCTAGCTCCCTCGTAATTCCTATCATTTAAAAACCTCCCGACACTTTATATTGAGTATTAGTTTCATTTAAATATTTTTGAACTCCTACAAAATCTTCTATATCTAATGTAATTGAAATTCTTTGATTATCTTCTCCAATTAATTCTTTTAATTCCTTGGGTTTATTTTCAAAAATTTCTTTTACATTTCCAGTCAAAGAAACTTCTCCTTTATCCAAAATAGCCATTCTCTCACAAAGATTCTGTATAACATCCATTTCATGTGTAACAACAATAATTGTTATTTTAAATTTTTGTTGTAGATTTTTTAAAAGTCCCAAAATTGCTACTGTTGATTTTGGGTCTAACGCAGATGTGCATTCGTCACATAATAAATACTTAGGATTCATTACCAACGCTCTAGCAATAGCCACTCTTTGTTTTTGACCTCCACTCAATTCGGATGGTCTACATTTTAATTTGTCTTGAATACCAGTAAGTTCTGCTAACTCTTCTACGCGATTTTTAATCTCATTTTTAGGATATTTCCAACACTCCATAGGAAGCGCAATATTATGAAAAGCATCTTTTCTGCCAATCAAAGAAAAATTTTGAAATATCATTCCCATATTTTTACGAAACTGTCTCAGTTTAAGTTCAGATAAAGTTTCTAATTTGATACCATCAATTGCAATACTCCCCGATTGATATATTTCAAGACCTGTTAAACAATTCAAAAGAGTTGATTTTCCGACTCCGCTTGGACCAACCAATCCATATATTTCATTATCTTGTATCGTTAGATTTATATTTTTTAAAACAGAAATCCCTTTGAAGGATTTATTTAAATTTTTTACCTCAATCAATGTCTTTACCTCTTTTGTATAAATCGAAATCTTTTATCACTTTTATGGGAAATAATGTTTCGCATCTATACATATTTTTCTCTTCTTAACATGTTATGAATTTCCTCTTCGAAAGAATATATTCCTCTATTTTTATTTAATATAGAATTAAATTCTTTATTCTCAAGTATACTCTCGACTATATTTCCTTTCCAATTGTTTTTATTAATATTAAATTGTATTTATAGTTTTTTTCTATTCGCACATATTTTTTCTATTGCGATTTTTATTCCCTACTATTCGCATAATAGTTCTTTGTATTCCCCGTTTTATCCAAAAAATGGAATATAATTCCATAAGGAGGTATTATATGGACTATTTAAATTTCTTTTCCCAACGTTTAAATGAACTCCGTACGCAGAAGGGTGTTTCCGCGCGCGACATGAGTCTTTCTCTCGGTCAATGCGAGAGCTATATTAACAAAATAGAGAATCAGAAATCTCTTCCCTCCATGAATGTGTTTTTTTACATATGTGATTTTTTAGATATACATCCTAAAGATTTTTTTGATATGACATTAGAAAATCCGACAACAACTAACGAACTTTTTGAAAAGATATCGAAGCTTGCACCTGAACAGCAACAACATTTTCTTTTCTTGATAGACGATCTTTTAAAGGCACAATAAAAGGGGCTGTCTGGAAATAGACAGTTCTAAACAGGGGCAGACATGACTCGCATGAGTCTTGTCTGCCCCTGAATTTATTTCTCAAAAAGAGAAAAAGATGGCTAACGACAACCATCTTTCTCTCCATTCCATGTTATAATGGAACTATGTAAAAAACAAGATTATTATAACGACTTTTTTGAAATTGGGCAACAGAAAATTAACTTCAGTTTCTTCGAATTGAGTTTACCCGACGACGATCCTGTCTATACCCTGAAAAAAGTGATGGAGGAATTAGATTTTTCGGGACTGCTGGCCTGTTATTCGAATAAGGGAAGAACCGGGTATAACCCAATCATGCTGTATGCTGTATGCTGTTGTTACCTACGCTAACATGCGAGGAGTCAGGGCTGTTGACCGTATTGTAGATTTATGTCAGAGAGATCTTGCTTTTATCTGGCTGACCAAAGGGCAGAAACCCCAAAGGGATACTTTTTACGATTTTAAAGGGAAAAAGCTGACGGGAGAAGTCCTGGATGAACTGAATTACCAGTTCATGCGTCGCCTGGAGAAGGAAGGGCTTATCACACTGAAAGATCTCTACATCGATGGGACAAAGATCGAAGCAAACGCAAACAGATATACGTTCGTCTGGCGGGGCAGCCTCAGCTATCATCTTGCCGGCCTGCTGGACACTATAGATGCCCTTTATGCAAAGTATAATACGTTTCTGCACGAGAACGGGTATGGGCCCAAATACGACCTGGGGGATGCCCAGATGTTTGTGATTGAAGGAATGGATAAAGTCAGGAAGGTCATCGAAGAAAACAGGAACCGGAAACTTACAAAACATAAGAAGATCTCCAATAACACCGTCATTGAGATTAATCATTGCTCCCCGCTTGAGATCCTGAAGCTGCAGAAGAACCTGATACGGATAGCCGAAGGAGAAGGGATTGGGTTCGTTTATGGGAAAGGAAAGCATAAGCCGGAAATCCAAAAGCTTTACGAGGAACTGGAAGAATGCGGAAGCCGCCTGATGGAATATAAGGAATGTTTTGAGATCATGGGGAAAGACCGCAACAGCTATTCCAAAACAGACCTGGAAGCAACGTTCATGCGGATGAAAGAGAACCATATGCTGAACGGTCGGTTAAAACCGGCGTACAATGTCCAGATCGCAGTAGAGAACTACTTCCTTATCCACGGATATGTGAGTAATGACCGGACAGACTATAATACGCTGATTCCGGTTTTAGAAAAGCACCGGAATGCGTTTGGCGATACACTGGAGGCAGTGACTGTCGACAGCGGCTACTGCAGTGAGAAGAACCTGCTGTATCTGAAAGAGAATGAGATCAAAAGCTTCATCAAGCTTCAGGATCATGAAAAGCGGAAGACACGGGCCTACAAAGAGGACATTGGGAAGTATTACAACATGACATACGAGGTTTTTGAGAATGAGCATTATTACATCTGCCGTGATGGAAGGGAACTTCGCTATATCCGGACGGAAAACAAAGAGCAGGATGGCTACACCCAGACGGTGGAGGTGTACGGGTGTACGGACTGTAGCGACTGCGAGCATAAATCCAAATGTCTTTATAAATACAATGAGGAAAAGAACCCAGACCGGAATAAAGTCATGAAGATCAATGAACGGCGGGAAGAACTAAAGGAAGAATCTAATACGAATATCCAGAGTGAAGAAGGGATCCTGAAACGTCAGACACGGTCGATCCAGACAGAAGGGCATTTTGGAGATATCAAAGAGAACGAAAACTTCCGGCGGTCTAATTACCGTTCAGCGGAAAAAGTGTATAAAGAATTCATGCTGTATGCGATAGGCAGAAATCTCATGAAATACCATCGTTTTTTACATCATAAAATTGAGAAATACGAAGGGAAAAAAGGGCAAAAAACAGCTTAGCTGATGGAATGCTTCAAAAAATCCGGTCAAGGGGATTTTGCGCCCTGAAATAAGGATTACAAAAGGGAAGAGACAAGCCGTTGGAGAATTCAGGCCTTAAAAAAGTCCGAATTTTCTGGGATTGTCTCTTCCCTGCATGTCAGGGGCTAAAAATCGGTATTAACCGACAACTCCTTCAATCATTCTATCTACATTTTTATTTTAATGCATCCATAATCTCTTTGATCGTCTCCGGCTCCTCTTCCAGCGCAGACGCAATTTCATCTACAGATGCTCCCCGCGCCAGTTTCTTTTTCACCTGATCCATTACCTTTTGCTGTGCACCAAGTTTATATCCAGCCTCTTCTCCGAGCTTATATCCTTTTTCGTAGTTTTCTTCCCGTTCCATTCGAAGGTGTTTTTCTTCATCATATTCATAGATACTCACACTTTTCGCCTCCGCTCTCTGCCTGCTTAAAAATTCTGCAAGAATTCCTTCTTTAAGGCATTCTGTGATTGCATGTTCAACTGCCAGTTCAATCGGCATCTCTTGTGCATATTGTCGAATACGTGCTGTATACTCTGCATAATCTCCCAAAGTCTTGCACATACGCTTCAGTTCATCGTTGAAGCCCGGATTAATGTTCAAAAGTGTCGCCCGTAACTCCAAGGATGGATTTTCTTCCTTTACCTTATATAATGCAGATAATTGAAGTTCTTCGCGCTCCGGACGTTTTTTCGCTCCATTATAAAATATAATAAATCTCGGTGCCGGCAACGCAACTGCAGTCTCTCCATACAGGTTCATATTCTTTGTCATTGCTGAATATACATCCGATATGTAAAGCATATAACGTAATGGAAGATTTGGGCTATACGTTGACTGATGCTCATATAATGAAACATAAAATCCGATCACAAACGAAATATCATTATGCATCGCCATATAGATCGCATTCTCCAGCGTATTAATCTCAAGTTCATCCGAATTCTTGTAATCTGTTCCATTTACCGCATTATACAGGCTTAGCAGTTCTTCTTTGTTACTAAAAATCATCTCAAAGATTCTGGCCTTGAAGCTTCGGTTTACTGGTGTCTGTGTAGCATTTACACACATAAGGTTCCTCCTTTTCATTTGAAATATCGCAGGAGATTCCAAATGAAAATATACCTTTCACCAACAACCGATCCCTTTTATCTGACATTTCTTCTGTTGGCTATATCTGCTCTTTTCTTCTCATCTCTCTGCTAGTTAATAGGGGTTTTTAAGCATTGCGATTTCTTCACCCCTGCCGCAGCAGAAAGGATACATTCAAGATATAGATAGATAAATTTGATAGAATGATTTGTCAGAAATATAATGCTTTGTATGTATACTAACACATAGGGTTTTCTTTGTCTACATTTAATTTCAGAAACAATTTCTTGACAACCTTTTCATTTTATTTCAATATAGTCATATATCACGGTTTGTCCGCGAATCCGGACATCTGAATTATTTAAAAAAGGACTTTTAATATGATTAAAGATATGAATATTTTATACGAAGATACGCAGATTCTGGTCTGTGTCAAACCTGCCGGAGTTGCAACCCAAAGCAAACGCATCGGCTCCCCGGACATGGTGAGCCTTTTAAAAAATCATATCAGCATGACTTCTGGTAAATCCGGCGAGCCATACCTTGCCGTCATTCACAGACTAGACCAGCCGGTAAGTGGAATTCTCGTCTTCGCCAAGACGCCTGCTGCCGCAAAGGAACTGAACCGTCAGCTTACAACTTCCGGCTTCGGTAAGCATTACTATGCATTAGTTGCGGGAACGCCAGAACCACCATCTGCTGATTTAGAAAACTACCTTGTAAAAGATGCCAGAACAAATACTTCCAGAATCTGTCAGAAAAATACTGCTGATGCCAAATTAGCAAAGCTTCATTATGATTTAGTTGATACTACATTTTTTGCTGATATTGCTTCCGCAATTCCTGTCGCGACCAGCCAGCTAAAAATCAAGTTAGATACTGGACGCCATCATCAAATTCGTGTGCAGCTTTCCGGTATGGGCTGCCCGATCATTGGAGATACAAAATATAATTCTGATACACCAAAACTTCCTACCGGACGCACGCCACTATGTCTATGCGCATACAGCCTTGAATTCAAACATCCTGTCACTAAAAAACAGATGACTTTTTCACTTGAACATTATGCATAAAACCAGAAGCTGGATATGCCTCCAATTACATATCCAGCTTCTTCGTTTCATTTTCTTTTTTCAATTTTCCTTAAGCTTCTGTTCGTATGTCCTCTATTCGCACAAACTAGATAACGGCTTCCTCAGGTGCCTCTTCTAATACTTTTTCGTAATTCTCGAGGATGATGCTTTGAATCTTTTCGCGAGTTCCGGAATTGATTGGATGAGCAATATCTCTGTATTCTCCATCCACTGCCTTTTTACTTGGCATAGCAATAAAAAGTCCTTTTTCCCCTTCAATAACTTTAATATCATGTACAACGAATTCTTCATCCATCGTGATTGATACTACTGCTTTCAATTTTCCTTCCTTCGCTACTTTTCTTACTCTTACATCTGTTATCTGCATGTTATTGCCCCTTTCTATCTAGGCGCACTGATCTTACAGTGCGTACCTCTCGTTCTTTTCGACAACCACTTTTATCCCGTTTGTTCCAACGTGACGTGTGTTGGCTCTGATTGTATCACGGCTTTCCACGATGCAGTTTTCAATGTAAGTATTATCCCCAAGATACACATCATTTAAAATAATTGAATTTTTGATTACACAGTTATTTCCCACAAATACCTGCTTAAATATTACGGAATTCTCCACAGTTCCGTTGATAATGCTTCCGCTTCCTACCAGACTGTTCTTGACAGATGCGCCCGGGTTATATTTTGCAGGAGGCAGGTCGCTGACTTTTGAATAAATTTCCGGATCTTGCTTGAAGAAATAGTTTCTTACTTCCGGCTTCAAGAAGTCCATATTAGTCTTATAATAAGCATCTACAGTTGCAATATTGCTCCAGTAATGATCAATCTTGTAACCATAGATCTTCTTCAGATTCTTATAACGGATCAGAACATCATTGACGAAGTCAAACCTTTCTTCTTCCGCTGCATGCTCAATCAGATCAATCAGTAATCTTCTTCTGATCACATAGATTCCTGTTGAAATCATGTTTGATTTTGTCACCATCGGTTTCTCTTCAAACTCTGTTATACGCATATCGTCATCCATTCGGATTGTTCCGAATCGGCTCACATCATCTGATGGATCCATCTCTTTGCATACTACCGTAACGTCAACCTTTTTGTCAATATGATACTGAAGAACTTTACCGTAATCCATCTTATATACCGCATCTCCGGATGCTATGACAACATACGGTTCATGACTCTTTTTCAGGAAATCCATATTCTGGTAAATGGCATCGGCCGTTCCGCGATACCAGTATCCATTATCATTTGTAATGGTCGGTGTAAATACGTACAGTCCACCCTGCTTTCTTCCGAAATTCCACCATTTTGAAGAATTCAAATGTTCATTTAAGGAACGGGCATTATATTGCGTCAACACCGCAACTTTCTGAATATGAGAATTCGTCATATTACTAAGTGCAAAATCAATGGATCGATAGCTTCCTGCAATTGGCATTGCTGCTACTGCTCTTTTGTGAGTCAGCTCTTTCATCCTGTTATTGTTACCGCCTGCTAAAATAATTCCTACTGCTCTCATGCTATCTCACCCGCCTTTATTAATGTTTCTCCACTTCCAAGTACTCCGTCCGGATAATCTTCTTTGTTCGTAATTCCACTGATTGCGGTGTTCTTACCAATCTGTACGTGATCCGGGATTACAGAATTCTCTCCGATCGTTACAAGTCCAAATGAGTAGACTGCCGGTTTTAATGTATTCGGTTCTTCACTGCCAATTCCAAGAATCGCGCCTTCATCAATCTTCGTATTCTCAGCTATGATAGATTTATCGATCACACAGCCTTTTCCAATCGTACAATCGCTCATGATGATTGAATCTCTCACTACCGCACCTTCTTCAATTGTGACTCCGGCACTGATAACACAATTATGTACCTCTCCATAAATCTCGCAGCCATTGCCGATAATGCTTCGGTCTATCACAGCATTCTCTGCAATGTACTGAGGCGGAAGTATAGCACTGTTAGTGTAAATCTTCCAAAATTCTTCATAAAGGTTAAATTCCGGTATAATATCGATCAGCTCCATATTAGCCTGCCAGTAAGATCCCAGTGTTCCAACATCTTTCCAGTATCCATTGTATTCATAAGCAAACAGGCGCTCACCCTTCTCATGACAATACGGAATGATATGCTTTCCAAAGTCACATCCAGGCTCGTCCTTCAATGCTACAAGAGCTTCTTTTAATGCTTTCCAGCTAAATATGTAGATTCCCATTGATGCCAGATTACTCTTCGGCTGTGGCGGTTTCTCCTGAAATTCTGTAATCTTACCGCTATCATCGGTGATTACAATTCCAAAACGACTTGCCTCTTCTATCGGAACCGGCATAGCCGCAATTGTAACATCTGCATTGTTCTCCTTATGATAATCAAGCATCACTTGGTAATCCATCTTATAAATGTGATCTCCAGATAAAATTAATACATAATCTGGATGGAATGATTCCATGTATTCCAGATTCTGATAAATGGCATTCGCTGTACCTGTATACCACTCACTGCTTGTACTCTTCTCATATGGCGGAAGAATCGAAACACCACCGATGCTTCGATCCAAATCCCATGGAATACCTATCCCGATATGTGAATTCAAACGTAATGGCTGATACTGTGTCAATACACCTACAGTATCAATTCCTGAATTAATACAGTTACTTAGCGGAAAATCAATGATTCTGTATTTTCCACCAAATGCAACAGCCGGTTTCGCAACTTTTGATGTCAGAACACCAAGTCTGCTGCCTTGTCCTCCTGCCAGGAGCATTGCTATCATTTCCTTTTTCCTCATGTCTTCACCCCTTCTCAGTAGTCTGTGATAAATATTATACCATATATGTTCCATTTCGTGAACATATTTTACAAAACATTTGAATAATTTCTCCTCTTTTTATGAAAATATTACAAAAAATTGCGGGTTGGATTTTTTCTCATATATGTATATAATAATAAGTTAGAAAGAATTATTAATTGGATTGTGAAAGTGTGCCGCACAGAGCAATCCAACGATACTACAGACGGGATTTTTCCCAACACAATTTGCCTATATTATTATATATATGAGGAAGGAATCTTAATTATGTATAAAATTAATTTTGACAAGCCAGTACACGTACATTTTATCGGAATCGGCGGTATCAGCATGAGCGGACTTGCCGAGGTACTTTTAGAAGAGAACTTTACTGTTTCCGGATCTGACAACAAAGAATCTGCTCTGACAGATCATCTTGAAAAAGCCGGCGCACAGATTTTCTATGGGCAGAAAGCTTCTAATATCATAGATGGTATCGATGTAGTTGTATATACGGCTGCAATTCATAAAGACAATGAAGAATATCAGGCTGCAGTTCAAAAAGGGCTCCCGATGCTGACACGTGCTGAACTTCTCGGACAGCTTATGACAAACTACGATATTCCAATCGCAGTTTCCGGAACTCACGGAAAAACAACAACAACTTCTATGATTTCACACATTCTTCTGGCCGGAAAGATGGATCCGACTATTTCTGTTGGCGGAATCTTAAAAGCAATCGGTGGAAATATCCGTGTCGGTAATTCCGAGATTTTTGTTACGGAAGCATGCGAATATACAAACAGTTTCCTTAGCTTCTTTCCTAAGATCAGTGTGATTCTGAATATTGACGAAGATCATCTGGACTTCTTCAAGGATCTGGAGGATATCCGCAACTCTTTCCACAGATTTGCAAAGCTGCTTCCAAAAGACGGAACACTTGTTATCAATGGTGACATTGATCGTCTGGATGAGATTACAGGAGATCTTGACTGCAAAATCGTAACTTACGGAACGAATCCTTCCGCAACTTATCATGCTGCAAATGTAACTCATGACGAACTCGGCGAAGCATCCTTTGACCTGGTAAAGAACGGTGAATTTGTAGATCGTATTTCCTTATCTGTAAGTGGAGACCATAATGTATCCAACGCACTTGCCGCACTTGCTGTTGCAGATCTTCTGGATGTAAATGTTTCCGTTGCCAAAAAGGGACTGAAAGAATTTCACGGTACAGACCGTCGTTTTGAATACAAAGGCGAGACTAATGGTGTGACGATCATTGATGACTATGCACATCATCCGACAGAGATTGCTGCAACACTGACTGCTGCGACCCATTATCCGCATCGTGAGATCTGGTGCATTTTCCAGCCTCATACTTATACACGTACAAAAGCTCTCTTCCCGGAATTCGTTGAGGCACTTTCACATACAGATCATGTGATCCTGGCAGACATTTATGCTGCAAGAGAAACGGATACTCTCGGAGTGTCTTCTAAACAGATTGCAGATGAATTGAAGGCAAAAGGATGCGATGCATACTACTTCCCAAGCTTTGAAGAGATAGAAAATTTCTGTCTGACACATTGTCAAAAAGGGGATGTGTTGATAACTATGGGAGCCGGAGACGTTGTAAACATTGGGGAAACGCTTCTTGGAAGATAGTTATCCACATTTTCCACAGATTTTTATCCACAAAAAACCCGATTTTTGCGTCAAAAATTTCTTTTTTAATGGTACTTCCGATGCTATAATAGCTGTGCAATGAAGCGAATGATACTTGAGGAGGACCTGAAAAGGCATGAGAAAATTAACACTTACAAACCACGTGCAGAGTGATACAACTGTACTGGAGAACGAATTTATCGATCATTATATGGCAGAGGCGAACGGGGAATACGTGAAGGTATACCTTATTCTTTTGCGCCATCTGAATGAGCCTTCAGGAACTCTGACAATTTCAAAGATTGCAGATTTATTAGATATTACGGAAAAAGATGTGATCCGTGCATTGAACTACTGGAAAAAGAAAGGGTTACTGGATTATGACATGCCTGTAGACGGAGAGACTCCGGCGATTCCGGCACAGCCGCGTATGACAGAAGAACCATCTGCACCGGAACCGGCTGCTCCTTCTATTCAGCCGGCACCGACAACTACAGATGTATCCAGTATTGAGCAGTACCGCTCTCGTAAAGAGTTCAAAGAACTTCTTTTTGTTGCAGAGCAGTACCTTGGCAAGACGCTGTCCCATTCTGACGTAGAATCTATTACATATTTTTACGAGACTTTACATATGTCTGCAGATCTTATCGAATACCTGATCGAGTACTGTGTAGAGAACGGTCATACAAGCATGCACTATATTCAGAAGGTTGCTCTTTCCTGGTGTGAACGCCACATTAAGACGGTTTCTGAAGCAAAAGCAAGCTCTATGGCATACAATAAGAACTGCTATTCTATTCTCGGAGCTTTCGGCATTAAAGGACGCGCTCCTGCACCGTCTGAGATGGAATACATCAAGCGCTGGACTTCCGAATATGGGTTCTCTCTGGATCTGATCCTGAACGCATGCGCCAGAACTATGAATGCAATTCATCAGCCAAGCTTTGACTATACTGAATCTATTCTGAAAAAATGGCTGGAGCAAAGTGTTAAGAACATTCAGGATATCGAAACTCTGGATGCCGGATTTATCCGTGAAAAAGAAGCCCGTGAAAAAGAACGCCGTGAAAAAGAACTTCAAAGAAAAAGTGCCGCTAAAATCACACCGGCACCAACAAAGTTCAACAACTTCGAGAACCGTTCTTATGATATGAGCGATCTTGAGCGCAAGCTGTTACAGCAATAAACTATATAATAAGGAGCATTTTCGTCCATGGCATTATCAAATTCCCAGTACGATCAATTGATGCGCGATTATGAGCAATTACAACTGGATAACGAGCATGAACTTCGTCTTCGTTTTGATGAAGTTTATGCGAAGATTCCAAAACTTCGCACAATTGATGACACGATTTCTTCTCTGAGTGTTGAAAAAGCAAAGAGACTGCTGGAAGGAGACGAAGATGCTCTTTCTTCATTTCATGAAAAGCTCCTGACATTAACTGGCGAAAAGCAGAAGCTTCTTACGTCTCACGGATTTTCATCTGATTATCTTGAAAAGCATTATCACTGTCCAGACTGTCAGGATACCGGATATATTGGGACACGCAAGTGCCACTGTATGAAAAAGGCAATTATCGAGCTTCTATATAACGGCTCGAACTTGAAAGGAATTTTAGAGCAGGAAAATTTCCACACATTTTCTCTGGACTACTATTCCAAAAGCCATATTGATCCGCTGACCGGAAGATCGGCAAGAGACGCCATTGAAACCGCACTTCGTGTCTGTCATCATTTTATTGATACATTTTCCAGTGAATTTCATAATATTCTTTTATATGGAGATACTGGTGTTGGAAAGACATTTCTCACTCACTGTATTGCAAAGGAATTAATGGATCACTCTTATTCAGTTATTTATTTTTCTGCAGCAGGGCTTTTTGATTTTCTTGCTAAGAATACTTTTGGTAAAAGAGATGAGATCGATGAAGATGCGCTCTCCCATATTTGCAGCTGTGACTTGCTAATTATTGATGATCTTGGCACAGAGCTCGCGAATAGCTTTACGGTTTCACAATTATTTGTTATACTTAATGAGCGAATCTTGCGAAAGGAAGCGACAATCATATCTACGAACCTGTCGCTCGAAGATATAAAAGCAATTTATTCTGAACGAATTTTTTCACGTATCAGCAGCAGCTATTCTATGCTCCGTCTGACCGGTGACGATATCAGAATTCAAAAAAAATTATTAAACCTAGGAGGTACAAAAGATGTTACGCCGTAACGAACGTAATCTTGACAACATCCCTGCAGGAACACTTGGAATCATCGCTATTGATGGCTGCCAGGCGATGGGAAAGGAAGTCGATCATTTCATCACTACATGGCGCCATGAAGATGGACACAAATTCATGGATGATGTAGTATTCAGTGGATATCAGAGAGATTCTTATCTCGTAAATGCTCATGTACCACGTTTTGGTTCCGGGGAAGCCAAAGGTGTGATTGATGAGTCTGTCCGTGGTATGGATCTTTACATTTTGGTCGATGTCTGCAACTACAGCCTGACATATTCTATGAGTGGAAACACAAATCATATGTCACCAGATGATCATTATCAGAACTTAAAGAGAATTATCGCTGCTGTCGGTGGTAAAGCAAAACGTATCAACGTTATCATGCCGTTCCTCTATGAAAGCCGTCAGCATAAGAGAAGCTCTCGTGAGTCTCTGGACTGCGCACTCGCACTTCAGGAGCTGACACACATGGGCGTTGATAATATTATTACATTTGATGCACACGATCCTCGTGTACAGAACGCAATCCCGCTTTCCGGATTCGAGACAGTGCGTCCAACTTATCAGTTTGTAAAAGGATTATTAGATCGCTACGATGACTTGATCATCGACAGTGACCACATGATGGCGATCAGCCCAGATGAGGGTGCTACAGAGCGTGCTGTATATCTGGCAAACGTTCTGAACCTGGATATGGGTATGTTCTATAAGAGACGTGATTACACACGTGTGGTAAATGGACGCAACCCAATCGTTGCTCATGAGTTCCTTGGTTCTTCTGTAGAAGGAAAAGATGTTATTATTCTGGATGACATGATTTCTTCCGGAGACAGCATCCTGGATGTTGCAAAACAGTTAAAGAGCCGCAATGCAAAACGTATTTTTGCAGCTGCTACATTTGGACTCTTTACAAATGGACTGGATAAGTTCGATGAAGCCTATGAAAGTGGTCTGATTGATGGAGTCTTAACAACGAATCTGATTTACCAGACACCGGAACTTCTTTCCAGACCTTATTATATCAACTGTGATATGAGTAAATATGTTGCTCTTATGATTGATACTCTGAACCACGACGGATCTATCAGTGATATTCTGGATCCTAGTGAGAGAATTCAGGTATGCGTTGAGGAATACAAGAAAGCTCACGGTCAGTTATAACAGCTGCGTCTGTTCAAGAATGCCTCGGCATTCTTGCTGCGAGGTGCGCGTCATGCAATTGCATGACATACTTCTACTGCGCACCTCTGCAATTCTGCCGGAGGCTATATCAGCTGGGGGGATTGACTCCCAGCTGATATAAAAAGCAGATAAGTGAATGTAGTTCAAGAATTTTACATTCATTCATCTGCTTTTTGTCTACTGTAATTTTATATAATTACAATTTTTAACTCCCATTTCAGAAAGTATCTTCATCTCTCTTTTCTGACAGGTGAACAATAATACCTGTTTTCCACTTTTTGCAAGCCATTCCATCACACTTTCCAGCCGTTCCTCGTCATAACTTACAAATGTATCATCCAAAATCACCGGAAGTTCTTCTTCTAACAGTACTTCTGATGCTGCCATTCGAAGTGCAAAATATACCTGCTCTGCTGTTCCCTGGCTGACTCTTGCAATATCTACTTTGCGCCCTTCACTCAGTAAGCTGATATTTAATCCTTCTTCTACATTTAATCGGGTATATTTCCCTTCTGTAATAAATTCCATAATCTCTGAAACCCGGTCATTTAATTTTCCCCGAAGCTTCTTCTGCATCTCTCCAGAAAGTTCCTGAATTTTATCAATCGCAAGCTGTCTTGCCTCCGCCTGGACATTTAGAATTCTCTCCTCATCACTGATTCCGTCTAACTCTTCCAGGTCTTCCTTTAGATTGGAATAACGTACCCGCTTATCCCCAAGCTCCAACGCATTTCTCTCCAGTTCCCATTTCAGACGGTCTGTAGGGATCTTCTCCTCTTGAGGTGTAATCTCCTCCAAAATTTTTTCTGGCTCTGTCTTCTCAACTTTTTTACTGATCTTCATCCGGTTCCACACATAGATGCTGGAAAGCAATACTAAAATAATTGCGACCAGATAATTCCACGGACGTTTCAAAAGCCATACACACAGAACCACTGCCAGTACCGCTGCCAATATTTCCAATGGATGTACTCTCCATTTAGATGGCCGTATCTCATCTATCATGTGTTTGGGTTCTTCTTCATCCTGCTTAAGCAACAGCCTGGATTCTCGCTCCCGCACTTTTCTAAACGCAATCTCTTCTTCCAGATGTGCCTGTTCTTCTTCCAGTTTATGAATATCACGCCACACATAAGACATTTCCTGAGAAATGTGTTCTCTTTTATCCTGGCGTTTTTCCATTTGCTTTTGCATCTCATGCAAACTTTCTTTTTTCTGCTCTTTCAAATAATCTATAGCTGCCGCCAGATCAAGTTCCCCATCTCCGGTCGCATAATAATTAGATGCATAATTTTTCAATTCCTCAGAGAGCGTCATTCCAGGCTTTACCCTCATCTGTGCCATAGCCATCGTATCATCATAAATTTGTGGACTCAAATCACCCATGAGCATCTGAAGATCTCCATCTTTCACAGACAATTCTTCTGCATCTTCCAGACAGACAAGCGTCTCATTTTTCCCATACCGGTCAAAATTTCTGGACAGAAGAAATTCCTTATCTCCTGATTCAAATTTCATTTCCCCACAATAATAATTCGGATTTTCCCACGGTTCATATCTGGAAAATGCATCCTGAGCCGCAGCTCTTCCACGCCCTCGTTCCAACCCAAAAAGCATAGCTCTGATAAACGTATAAAGGGTAGACTTTCCAGACTCATTTTCTCCATATATCACATTCATTCCATCTGAAAAATGAATTTCTTTATTTGTAAACTTTCCAAAGTTCTTAAGTCTCAACTCTTTGATTTTCATATTAGCCTCTTCTTGTATCCATCAATGCCCGCACTCCCTCACAAAGCACCTGATGTTCCAGACTATTCTCAGGATACTGTTCCAGCTCTGCCACAAATGCCCCAAGAATATTTCCCTTATTTGCTTCTTTCAACTTATCGAACTGATACGCCGGTCGTGTCTGATCTGTAATCTCGATCACATTTCCATATGGATCCAGCGTGTCCACGTTGTAAGAAATTTCCGGGTCACGCATTCCGTCCAGAATAATCTTGTAAATATTTTCCTTTCCTTTTTCATCTATAACTTTCGCAACTGTCTCTTTTAGTTCATGCTCTGTCATAGAAGGATTTACTTCGATCGTCTGATGTATGTAAGATCTCATTGCAAATGGTACGAATCTTATCCTGCATCCCTTGGTCGTAATCTCTCCGTAAATGTATCCGTGCGCTCCAGTATCGTTTTTATCGATTGGCTCCAACGCTCCGGCGTAAGCAATTTTATCCGGACAGATAATCTGCGGTTTATGGATGTGCCCCATTGCAATATAATCATAACCAAGCCCCAGCAGATTTTCTTTCTTCATCGGAATATGGCTGTCATCTCCTCCGTGCGCAAGCAAAATCTCATATGGCTGTCGCCGCTGTGCAAATGCATCACAATAGCATTCCTCTGTAATCTGTTTCGTATCATAGCTCATGCCATAGATTGCCAGACTGTATGCTGGAAATTCCACGCATTGAATCTCCCTGTCCAGAATCATATGCACATTTTTTGGCCACTGAAACGTCCGATAATAAGAATCTCTCTTCAGATAATCATGGTTTCCTGCAATGATAACCACCTCAGTCATGGTCAGTTTTGAAAAAAGATAATCCAGTTCTTTTAGTTCCCGTCTGAGCGGCTGCCTGTGAAACAAGTCGCCTGCGATCAGAAGCATTTCCACATGCTTACTTTCACAGACTTCGAGTACTCGTTCAAGACTGGTCCATATCTCCTTTTCCCGCTTTTCCTTTCGGGAGCTTCCAATGTACGGGTCTGCCCCCAAATGTATGTCTGCGATGTGTATGAATCTCATTTTTACTCCCCTCTTCATTTTCTTCCAGTTCATTTTCCGACGGCAGCATCACAATAAATCGCGTGTGCAGATCATCACTTTTCGCCATGATCTGTCCATCATGTAATTCCACAATCTCTTTTGCAATCGCAAGACCAAGTCCTGCTCCTCCGGTTCCGGTCGACCTGGAATTATCTACCCGGTAAAATTTTTCAAAAATCGTCTGCAGCATATCTCCCGGAATCCGGTCTCCGCTGTTTGTAAATGTAATCTCGATTTTATTATTTTTCATTCTGGCCTGAATCTCAATTTTGGTATCCTCATAACAATATGCAATGGCATTTCTCAAAATATTGTCAAAGACACGGGCAAGCTTGTCCGGATCGCCGTAAACTTCCAGATTCTCTTCCACATCCACATCACAAGTAAGCTTTTTTTCCTGAAGTACGCCATAAAGTTCGTCTGCAATCTGCTCCAGCATCATAGTCAAGTTGATCTTCACCGACTCCAGCTCGATATTCTGCAAATTGTACCTTGTAATGTCAAAAAACTCATTAATTAATTCACCGAGACGATTGGATTTCTCCAGAGCAATATGAATATATTTCTTTCGCTCCTCCTCCGGCATCTTTGGATATCCGTCCAGCATACTTAAGTAAGCCACAATAGAAGTCAAGGGTGTCTTTAAATCATGCGCCAGAAACAACACCAGATCATTTTTTCGTTTCTCGCCTTCCACTGACTCCAACTCCTGCCGTTTCAGGGTAGCTTTAATCTCATTTAATCGAATCTCAATCGGTTTCAATTCTGTGATCAGGTGAATCGGTTCCGTAGATTCCGACAGAATATTTTCAATTCCCTCTCCCACCTGGTCCAGATACTTTGTCATTTTCGAAAGTGCCACATAGAAAAAAAGAGCAAACAAAAGCAAAAAGCCTACAACCATGAAAAATGTCTTGTTATCTCCTATCAATTTCCAATACAGGCTCCGTGCAGTCGGTTCACTCACTTGCAGTTTCGTCATTATTTTTACAAAATTCCTGGCGAAACTGTCATTATAAATTCCATCGATCACATAATTCAGCAAAAATCCACCCACCAGAACTGTCAGTGCCGTAACAAGCACCGTCTGCAAGAGAATACTGAATTTTAATTTACGATAATTATTCTTCAACCTTATATCCAACTCCCCATACAGTCTTAATGAAATCAGATTTTCCGGTAGGTCCATTCATTTTTTCCCGCAGATGCCGGATATGAACCATGACCGTATTGTTGCTGTTCTTATAGCATTCTTCCTTCCAAACCTTGTGGAATAACTCCTCAGAACTAATAACCTTGCCTCGGTTCTCACAGAGCAGCCACAGAATATCAAACTCAATCGGTGTCAGTGTCAGCGGCACTTCATTGTAAGTACACTCATGAGACTGCCGGTTCAGGAACAGACCGCCAAAATCAATCACATCCCCCTCGTCCTTCGTACCCTCATTGTACTGCGTATAGCGTCGAATCTGTGCTTTCACCCTGGCAACCAGCTCCAATGGATTGAAAGGCTTTGGAATATAATCATCAGCACCAAGTGTCAGACCCGTGATCTTATCCATATACTCCGTCTTCGCTGTCAACATGATCACAGGAAATGTATATTTCTCCCGAATCTGCTTCAAAATCTGGAATCCGTCCACATCCGGAAGCATGATATCCAGAATCGCAAGATCAATCTTCGTACTGGCAATACAATCAAGTGCTTCCTGACCCGTATAAAATTTCAACACATTATACTGATCATTCTTCAAGTATAACTCGATAACATCAGCAATCTCTTTCTCATCATCCACTACTAAAATATTCATACAATTCTCCTCTTTTTCAATTGGGGACGGGGTTTTTTCAAAAAAACCCCGTCCCCAATTGAACTTTAACCTGTCCCTTTCTGATTGTGTCAAACATTTTCTACAATTTCAGGGGCTATTTTTCTGTTATAACTCGCAGTTATTTACTGTTCTTGGGAATGGTACTACGTCACGGATATTGCCCATTCCTGTCAGATACATGATGCATCTCTCGAATCCAAGTCCGAATCCGGCATGTCTTGTGGATCCGTATTTTCTAAGATCCATGTAGAATCCGTAATCTTCTGTCTTCATTCCGAGTTCTTCCATGCGTGTTGCAAGCTTCTCGTAATCGTCTTCTCTCTGGCTTCCTCCGATGATCTCACCGATTCCTGGTACGAGGCAATCGACTGCTGCCACGGTCTTTCCATCTGGGTTCTGTTTCATGTAGAATGCTTTGATATCTTTCGGATAATCTGTTACAAATACTGGGCGTTTGTATACTTCCTCTGTCAGATAGCGCTCGTGCTCTGTCTGAAGATCGATTCCCCATGATACTTTGAACTCGAATTTATCGTTGTGCTTCTTTAGGATCTCAATTGCATCTGTGTATGTGATTCGTGCAAATTCAGATGTTGCAACGTTGGTCAGTCGATCGATCAGCCCTTTGTCTACAAATGAATTGAAGAAGTTCATCTCTTCCGGTGCGTTTTCCATCACATAATTGATGACATATTTTAACATGTCTTCTGCAAGATCCATGTCGTCCTCCAGATCTGCAAATGCCATCTCAGGCTCTAACATCCAGAACTCTGCCGCATGTCTTGTTGTGTTGGAGTTCTCTGCGCGGAATGTAGGTCCAAATGTATAAACATTTCCAAATGCCTGTGCATATGTCTCTGCATTTAACTGTCCGCTTACGGTAAGGCTTGTCTCTTTTCCGAAGAAATCCTGTGTATAATCTACTGCACCATCTTCTGTCTTCGGTACATTTTCCATGTCCATCGTTGTTACGCGGAACATCTCTCCGGCTCCTTCACAATCACTTCCTGTAATGATCGGTGTATGTACATACACGAATCCTCTCTCCTGGAAAAATTTGTGAAGTGCGTATGCCGTCAGGGAACGAACACGGAATACTGCCTGGAATGTGTTTGTTCTCGGTCTTAAATGTGCGATCGTACGAAGGTACTCAAAGCTGTGACGCTTCTTCTGAAGCGGATAATCTGGCGCGGAAGCGCCTTCTACTGTTACAGTCTTCGCCTGAATCTCAAATGGCTGTTTTGCCTGTGGTGTTGCAACCAGTGTACCTGTTACAACAACAGCTGCTCCTACATTAAGTTTGGAAATCTCCTCAAAGTTCTCCATATCATCATGATATACGACCTGAAGTGGTGTAAAAAATGTTCCATCATTGATGACAATAAAGCCAAATGCTTTGGAGTCGCGGATACTTCTTACCCATCCCCCAACGGTAATTTCTTTATCCAGGTATGCTTCCTGATTCTTGTATAATTCGCGAATTTTAATTAAATTCATACCAAATACTCCTTCTACTGTCTTAAAAATACTTTCTTCTGACGCCATGCATAGGAAATGCACCTTCCTATTATACAAAGAAATGTGTCAGATGCCATATATCGTTTATTATAGCACAGAAGTTGTGATTACCCAACCCCTGACTCGTGCGATTATTTACAATTCACCCAATTCGCCGATTACTCACCGATTATCTCACAGATTATTTACAATATCTTATTTACAATATTTACGATACTTACGATTATTTACAATTTATGACTGATTTATGTCTCAATTAGTTATTCACTCCATGATGCGCTACGAAGCTATCACGATCCAGTGCTTTAAATGTATATCCCAGTGACTGATAATGTTCTATAATCTGTGGCAATGCCTCCACAGTCGTCTGTTTTCCATGGGAATCATGACAAAGTAAAATGATGTTGTTAGAATCAAAGCTCGTTGCCTGCGCCACCAGTTCTTCGGTCGTTCTCACAGACCCATCGCCGGAACTTCCGTTCCAGTCATAATACTGATATCCACGGTTTTGTACTTCCTGCACAAGCGTGGACATGATTCCTGCTGTATATTTCTTTGATACAGTATTTGATGATCCACCCGGAAAACGGATAAAACATGGTACATAGCCGATCTCTTCCTGTACCATCTGCCCAATCTGATCCAGATCCTGAAAATACGCATCAACCGATGCATAAACCTTAGCATAATCATGTGAATATGTATGCATTCCAATTGTATGTCCCTTGTCATACGCAGCCTTTATCATATCTTTGTATTCCGGCATCTCACCTGTCACAAAAAATGTTGCCTTTGCATTATATTTATCCAGAATATCCAGAACTGCCTGTGTATTATCTGATGGTCCGTCATCCAATGTCAGATACACGATTTTCTCATCGGACTGTTCTGTCGTTCCGACTGAAACTCCCGGTTGCACTACAAAATTACTACGGTCAGAAACTGACGCGTCTCTATCACCAGTCTCTTCTTCCTTACCCTCCGTCTCTTCTTCTATCTCATTTTCTTTCTGCGCAGCTTGGGGGGTCTGCTCTGTCTTTTTCGCCTTCTGATTATGAATCTTCGCAGCCTCTTTTACACTTTTATCTCTCTGAATAAAAATTGCCACTGCTGCCATGATCAGCAGTACAAGAATAATCATTTCTATTGCTACTATTTTATTTCTTTTACCACCCTTGTTTTTCTTTCCGTTATCATTTTTTCCGGTCTTTTCTTCTCTATCTGACATATATCCTCCTATTTTATTTCACAAATCTATTGTTTCAAACCTTTTTGACTCTAATATCATTATATGCGACATAGCCACTTCTATCAAGACTGACCATTTGTATCCCCCGGAAATTATACGTTCAAGAACGCCTTCGGAATTGACATCCTACGAAAAATGTATAAAATTGACTTCAGAACCAACTAGTTCTGTTATCTGTAAAAAATATTGGGATAAAAGCTCCCCCACTATAAAAATACGACAGGAGGCATCTTATGACATCAACCGCAACATACCCTACTATCTCCAACTGGCTTGACAACCACAGAGATGAACTTATTCAGAAATCATGCTATATCTTCGAACATCCGGAAACAGCTTACAAAGAAAAACTCTCTTCAAAATGTCTTGCGGATTACCTGGAAACACAGGGATTTCAAATAGAATGGAATACTGCTGGAATCGAGACTGCATTTACTGCGGCCTGGACCAATCCTGACATCGATATTACTAAAATCCAGCCAGCCGGGAAAAACGTTTCATCTTCTAACGAAGTTCCAATCATTGGTTTTCTCGCTGAATATGATGCTCTTCCGGAAATCGGACACGCATGCGGACACAATCTTCTTGGAACAGCAGTCTGCGCAGCTGCCTGTGCATTGAAAGCAGATTATGAATCCTCTGGTGAACCGATTGTAATTCGTGTTTACGGCTGCCCGGCGGAAGAGATCATGTCCGGAAAAATTATTATGGACGAACAGAATGTGTTCGATGACCTGTCCATCGCAGTGACCTGGCATCCATTCGACCGCAACCGTGTCAGCAATGACATCTGGCAGGCGCAGGACATTAAAAACTATACATTTCACGGAGTAAGCGCACATGCCTCCCGCTCACCGGAAAGCGGTCGCAGCGCCTTAGATGCTGCCGAGCTTATGAATATTGGCGTGAATTATCTCCGCGAACATGTGACAGATGACGTCCGCATGCATTATGCTTACATGGATAATGGTATTCCGGCAAATGTTGTACCTGACTTTGCAAAGACGAATTATTTTATCCGCTCTACCAAAAGAAGCCGCACGGAAGATGCAAGCAAACGCGTGGATGCATGTGCAAAAGGTGCAGCTATGATGACCGGAACAACTGTCGATATCGAATTAGTTGGAAGCTGCATGGAAATGAAAGTCAACCGTCCGCTAGTGGAAGTTTACTATGAAGCTATGACTCATATCCCGACACCTGAATATACAGATGCAGAACTGGATTTTGCAAAAGACATTTCAGAAAAGGCCGGACTTATGAACAATGGAAAATATTTTGCAGGACTTTATCCGCTGGAGGACACGCCCGTTCCACTTTCCATTGGAACCGATGCCTCCCAGGTCAGCCATACCGTTCCCCTCATCACCATCAGCGCTGCTACTATGTGCCACGGCACCGCACTTCACCACTGGGCAGCCAGAGAACAGGCCGGCATGAGTATTGGGCATAAAGGTATGCTTTATGCAGCCAGATGTATGGCAGAAGGTACAAAATTGTTGCTTTCTAAACCAGAATATTTACAGGCTGTGTGGGATTATCATAATGTTCCTCAAGACTAAATATGCACTTTCTGATGAGTATCTGACATTATAGAAATTATACTCAGGCAAAAGTGTAAAGAAATTGCAAAAAAATTCATATTTGTGTAAAAAAATTCATTGTAACCCTCCTTGAATAGTGCTAAAATGAAAACTGTTTTTTAGCACTTATGATTGAGGAGGATTTTAATTTACAATGGAAAAGAAAAAACGCTTTAAAATGCCACATGCGTATGTCATTATTTTCATAATGACAGTCATCACTGCAATTCTGGCTAACATTATTCCAGCCGGTACATTTGACCGTGTCGAAGACGTGAAGATGTTCTCCGGTCTTGGTTACCGTATTCTTTGCTTTGTCGTATTCATGGGCATCAGTATCTGGTATGTATGGCGCTAAAGAACACCGCCTAAGTACCGGCCGCGTCAGAGTGCCTTTTTCATGACTTGATTCATTCTTTTTAAGTTTTGACAAGCGGAAGGGTGAGTATGGCTGTCTAAATCTTATTACTTTAATTATGTTTTCTTTTTAGGGCTTTTGTAAGTCTTGATAGAGAAATGTGATTCAAGAATGCCTCGGCATTCTTGCTGCTGAGATTGAAGAAATCAGTGAGTTTGTGTTTAATCATGCGGAGCTTGGCAGTGAGGAATTTAAGTCCTGTAAGTATCTTGTTGAGAAATTAAAAGAGCATGGATTTACGGTAACTTGTCCGTATCTGGATCTTGATACTGCTTTTCGTGCAGAACTTTACTGTGGTGAGGGTCCGAAAGTTGCTGTGCTTCCGGAGTATGATGCGCTTCCGGGATATGGTCCGAACAAGGACGAGGTGGCCCACGCGTGCGGACATAACTGGATAGCCGCTTCCACACTCGGTGCTGCCCTGACTCTGGCTATGGATTCTATTGAATTCCGCTTCCAGGGTACCGCCTCCCATGCAGCCGCTTATCCTGAAAAAGGTGTCAATGCTCTGGACGCTGTAAACCTGATGTTTGCAGGAATCAATGCAATGCGCCGGCAGACAAGAAATGACGCCCGTGTAGCAGGGATCATAACTTCCGGTGGTGCTGCATGTAATATTATTCCTGATTACGCAGCATGCCAATTCTACATTCGTGCAAAAGACCGCGCTTACTTGGAGGAACTGACTCAGAAAGTCATTAATTGTGCAAAAGGCGCAGAACTTATGACTGGTGCAAAACTGGAATACTTCAACTTCGAGAATTCTTATGATGACCTTGTATATCATGATGGACTTCGCGCCCTGATGCGTAAGAACTTAAATGATCTGGGGGTTACAGATTTCGTAGACCGTGATGAAGAAGCAAGTGGATCCAGTGACATTGGAAATGTATCTCATGTATGCCCGACCGTATACTGCGAGTTAGATACCGGTGCAAGACCGAAAGTATTTGCACATCACGAGACATTTCTGAAATATGTACATGGAAAAATGGCACGCCATACACTTCATACCGCCACAAAAGCATTGGCAGCTACCGCGCTGGACGTATTTGAAAATCCGGACATTGTAAAGTAATGAAAGAATCGACAAAAAATCCTGTAGATATTGTATATCATATACATATCTGCAGGATTTTTATATTTCTTATATTTCTTTTTTTCTATATCCTTAAAACTCTTCCACCGGCTTCTTATGTATCTTCATATGCAGCTTTCTTACTCCGCTGACAAGCTTTGTCAGATACCGGAACAATGGCTCAGTCGCAATAGAAAATACCACGAACAGCATAATGCATTTTGTGGACATTCCGGTAATCGCGAACAGCTTCGGCAGGAAAATGGAACAGCCTAAAAGTCCAATAACTGAACCTACCCATACACAGCCACGCAGCCAGTTGAATGGCTCACAGATTTTGAACAGAATCATAAATCCTACAATGGCAAGGAGCATCGTTCCTGCTGTGGAAATGTCTGTCTCTCCCAATCCAAATGTCTGCCCAAAGACTGCCATGGCAGCTACCGCCAGTACGTCAGTCAGGCCGGCCGGCAGAGCTTTTAACACCACATTTGTCAGGAAATGTCCTTTGATCACATCTTTATTCGGCTGGAATGCCAGGAAGAATCCCGGAATTCCAATGGTGAACATACTGATCAGTGAAATCTGTGACGGCTGTAATGGATAGCTCATCATAAATACAACCGAGAACAGGGACAACAGGAATGAGAAAATGTTCTTTACCAGGAATAGGCTGGCTGATCGCTGGATGTTGTTGACCACTCGCCTTCCTTCTAATACAACTGACGGCATACATGCAAAGTTGGACTCCAACAACACAACCTGCGCCGCCTGGCATGCCGCATCACTTCCCGATGCCATAGCTACACTGCAATCCGCATCCTTAAGTGCCAGCACATCGTTAACTCCGTCACCGGTCATGGCAACAGTCTTTCCCTGATCTTTCAATGCTTGAACAAACTGACGCTTCTGCCCCGGTGTCACACGTCCAAATACCGTATATTTTGCTATCGCATTTGCAATATCCTCATCTGTCTGAAGTGTCGTCGCATCAACATATTCCTCTGCATTTACAATACCGGCTTCTTTCGCGACCTCTGATACAGTCAGCGGATTATCACCAGAAATAACTTTGACTTCCACGCCCTGCTCTGCAAAGTATGCAAATGTCTCCGGTGCTTCTTTACGGATTGGATTTGCCAGAAGGACATATGCCATCGGCAGAACCTTTCCTGTCAATTTTCCGCCATCTAATGCTGCATCATAAGAGCCAAATACAAGTACACGATACCCCTTTCTTGCATACTCGCTGATATCCGGTTTGTAAGTATCATAATCCTCGCGGAGCACGAACTCCGGAGCTCCGATTACATAAGACTTCTCCCCGAACATGACTCCACTGTATTTTGTCACAGAAGTAAATGGAACAACCTTAGAAGCAGACTGTTCCGTCTTCTTTTTAAAATAATCCTTCAACGCCTCCATGGTGCTGTTATCGCTGCTCATGGATCCCACAAAATCAGACAGAAGACCATTTAACTCCGGCATCTTCTCTGCATCATATTCCTTTGTCGGGATCATGTCTTTGACACTCATAGAATTCTCAGTGATTGTTCCTGTCTTATCCACACAAAGCACATTGACGCGAGCCAGCGTCTCAATACTCTTCATATCGTGAAGCAGAACTTTCTTATGAGCCAGTCTCATAGAACTGACAGCCAACGCCACACTTGCCAGCAGATATAATCCTTCCGGAATCATACCAAGAACTGCTGCCACCATAGAAACAATACTGTTTCGGAAGCTCTGATCATTAAAGAAAAATCCTTGTACAAACAACGTAATACCAATCGGAATCAACGCAATACCGACAAATTTTACCAACTTATCCAGTGAGCGGATCATTTCCGACTGCTCGCCTTTCTTCATAGCCTTCGCTTCCAATGTCAGCTTGGAAATGTAAGAATCCACTCCGACTTTATCAAGGCGGGCATGGCACTCTCCCGCTACCACAAAACTTCCGGACATAAGCTCCGCTCCCGGAGCTTTCGTAATCTCATCAGATTCACCAGTCAACAGTGATTCATTGACTCGCACTTCGCCGGATACTACAATTGCATCGGCACAGATCTGATTTCCCGCTTTGAATATTACAATATCATCCAGTACCAGTTCTTCTGAATCCACTAACGACTTTTTCCCGTCACGCACAACACTGGCATGCGGTGCATTTAACATGTTCAGCTTTTCCAATACATTTTTCGCACGAATCTCCTGCACGATACCAATTAATGTATTAAAAATAATGACTGGAAGAAATGTCAGATCACGAAATGAACCGACAAGACATAACAAAATTGCCAATACAAGAAAAATTAAGTTAAAGTAAGTACAGACATTTTCCCGGATAATTTCTTTCGTGGTCTGTGCCGGTGGTGCGACTGACACATTGCGCCAACCATCCTCACGGTGCTGCTCCACCTGAGCCGCCGAAAGTCCCGCTTCGGGATCCGGATTATATCTCGGTGTCTCCCGGCGCTCTATCTCATAATCCTGCGGTTCTTCCAGAACCTCATGCTTTTTACGCAATGCCATAAATATTCCTCCTGTGTATCTGAAGCTTCAAGATATCTGCCCGTCATTTTCTGGCAAATCTTAGAATCTATCATACAATATGAAAATTTTTCCTTTATGGTATTTATTATACATCGAAACCCTTTCCCAGACTATGAATTCTTTGTTAAAAAATTCTAAGAATTCCTTAAGAAAAGGGCACCCCTGATTACAGTTAGGGACACCCTTAATCGCTGATGGGGACGTAGTATTTTGGCATTTTACTACGTCCCCAATTAAATTATTGTCTTCGTTTTATTACTTTTAACCTTGTGAATTCTTCTCTTTCTTTTTCTTCCAGCGCGTTGTTGATATTGTAGACCAGATTCGTGTACATCGGTATGGTGATGTTCTTCAGAGCATTGGCACGTTTCTGTGTCTTTTTGATGTTCGTTGCCAGACGATATGCTGAGTTCTCGACTTCAGCCAACTTGATAGTCAGATTCTTTACCTTTCGGAATGCCTCCCTGGCGATATCCAGCGATTCTCCTGTATCTCCGAGTGAGTAGGTCAGGTCATTCTGCTTTTCATCATATTTGATATGTGGAATCTCTGTTCCCATAATACTTCTGGTCTGTATACGAATGGAATCTTCAATTGGTACAGTGAATGCAAATTCCTGTACCCTGCTGATTCCCATCTCAATATTAGCGCGCTGCAGGCACGCATATGCCTGGGTAAATGTGGAATCTATCTCTTCCTGGATGCCTTTTGCCTCATCGATAAGTCCCATCAGTTCTTTAAGAAGTATATTTCGTTTTTTGTCCATCAGTTCATAGCCCTGATTGGCAAGTGCCAGCGAGTTTTTTGCAAGCATCAGATTTCCCTTGGTCGGAAACTCTCTTGGATCCATAGACTCCCTCCTTTCCCATTTTTGCAATATAGCAATTATAATGCAAGAATTCTGGCATATTTTCCAGATTCCTGCACTTCTAAATCATTTTTACGCTTCATTCTTCTTCGGATAATAGAAATCAATGAGTTTTGTATCGATTCGATCCAGTTCTTCTCTTGGAAGCAGTGCTAACAGTTCCCAGCCAAGATCCAGCGTCTCTTGAATGGTACGGTTCTCTGTTGTTCCTTGACCAATATAACGCTGTTCGAATTCACGTCCGAACTCCAGATATTTCTTATCCAGTGGTGACAATTCATCTTCACCGATAACTGAGGCCAGGTTTCTTGCCTCTCCTACTTTTGCGTAGGAAGCAAATAACTGGTTCGCCAGCGCCTGGTGATCGTCTCGCGTATAGCCTTCTCCGATTCCGTCTTTCATCAGACGTGACAGTGACGGCAATACATTAATTGGCGGATAAACTGACTGTCCATAAAGATTGCGGTCCAGTACGATCTGACCTTCCGTAATATATCCGGTCAGGTCAGGAATCGGGTGCGTGATATCGTCATTCGGCATGGTCAAGATCGGAAGCTGTGTCACCGATCCATTTGCCCCTTCCACAATTCCGGCACGCTCATAAATTGTTGCCAGTTCACTGTAAAGATAACCTGGATATCCTTTTCGTGACGGAATTTCTCCTCTTGAAGAGGATACCTCACGAAGTGCCTCTGCAAAAGAAGTCATGTCTGTCAGGATTACAAGAATATGCATGTTACACTCAAACGCCAGATATTCTGCCACAGTCAGTGCTACCTTTGGTGTGATCAGACGCTCTACGACAGGGTCATTTGCCAGGTTCAGGAACATACACACATGGTCGGATACTCCGTTCTCATCAAATGTCTTGCGGAAGAAATCTGCCACGTCATGCTTAACTCCCATAGCTCCAAACACAATTGCGAAATCTTCATCAGAATCACCGCCCAGAGAGGCCTGTTTTACAATCTGCGCTGCTAACTGGTCATGTGGAAGTCCGTTTCCTGAGAAAATTGGAAGCTTTTGTCCACGGATCAGTGTTGTCAGACCATCAATGGCTGAAATTCCTGTCTGGATATAGTTTCTTGGATACTCACGCCTGACCGGATTAAGCGGAAGTCCGTTGACATCACGTTTATCCTCGGAAATGAGTGGTCCCATATCATCGATTGGCTGTCCGATTCCGTTAAAGGTTCTTCCAAGCATTTCCGGTGATACAGTAACCTCCATCGGACGTCCCATCAATCTCGTATGTGTATTGTCCAGGGACATATTCTCGGTTCCTTCAAATACCTGAATGATTGCTTTGTCCTCATTCAGTTCCACAATACGTCCCATTTTCTTTGTTTTATGATCGACTACAAATTCCACGATTTCATCATAGAATGCGTCCTGAACTCCTTCCAGCACAACCAGAGGGCCTTCAACGCTGCTTAGTCCCAGATATTCTATTGCCATGATCTTGACCTCCTTCTATGCATTTTTCTCAATCACTGTATCGTAGAAACGGTCGATATCTACTTTGTACATATCTAATAATTGTAACTCGCCATTTGGCACATCGTATTTGATAGCAATAACTTTCTCAAAGATACCCTCTGCCTTCAAAACAGACATCGGCATACCTCTTGCCACCAGTTCTCTGCATTTCTTATAGAGATACAGAATAATATCCATCATACCGAACTGCTTCTTTAGAGATACACACGTATCGTCTTTGTGAAATGCGTTCTGCTGCAGGAATCCAAGGCGAATCACGCGGGCAATCTCCAATGTCAGCTTCTGATCATCCGGAAGTACATCACTACCGATCAGTTTTACAATCTCCATGAGACTGTTCTCCTGGTTCAGAATATTCATCAGACGGTTCCGATAGTCCACAAACTTTGGAGATACATTATCAGCATACCATGCACTTAAATCCGGTAAGTACTCGCTGTAACTGGTCAGCCAGTGAATCGCCGGGTAATGTCTTGCATATGCCAGAGACTTATCCAGTCCCCAAAAGCAACGGATAAATCGCTTCGTATTCTGTGTGACCGGCTCGGAGAAGTCTCCTCCCTGCGGAGATACTGCTCCAATGATTGTAACAGAACCTACAGCTCCATTTAATGTCTGCATCATACCGGCACGCTCATAGAATGCAGAAAGTCTGGATGCCAGATAAGCCGGGAATCCTTCCTCTGCCGGCATCTCTTCCAGACGTCCGGACAGCTCACGAAGAGCCTCTGCCCAACGGGATGTAGAATCCGCCATAATTGCGACATCATATCCCATGTCACGATAATACTCAGCCAGCGTAAGTCCTGTGTAAATAGATGCCTCACGGGCAGCTACCGGCATGTTGGATGTGTTGGCAATCAGAGTCGTTCTGTCCATCAGCGGATTCCCCGTTCTTGGATCCACCAGTTCTGAGAACTCCTCCAGAACCTGTGTCATCTCATTTCCGCGCTCTCCGCATCCGATATATACAATAATGTCCGCATCGGACCATTTTGCGATCTGATGCTGGCTCATCGTCTTTCCTGTTCCGAATCCTCCCGGAATTGCGGCTGTTCCGCCTTTCGCCAGCGGGAACATAGTATCCATGACACGCTGTCCCGTCACAAGCGGAACTCTTGCAGAATAACGGTGATGCACCGGCCTTGGCACACGGATCGGCCATTTCTGCATCATGGAGAGTTCTTTTCTCTCCCCTTCTGTTGTCTCGATCACAACAAGTGTATCATTGATATGATACTGTCCGTCAGGTACGACACTGACCACGATTCCTTCCACATCCGGCGGAACCATACATTTATGCACAATCGCATGAGTCTCCGGAACTTCTGCAATGATTGCCCCTCCCTGGAGTGCGTCACCTTCTGCAACCGTCATGTGTGTATCCCACAATTTATCAAGATCCAGAGAATCTACACTGACACCTCTTGTAATAAATGCGCCATTACTTGCCTGCGCAATCTTTTCCAGCGGACGTTCAATTCCGTCGAAAATATTATTGATAATTCCAGGTGCGAGGATAACAGATACTGCATCTCCGGTACCCTCCACAATCTCTCCCGGCTTCAGACCGGAAGTCTCCTCATAGACCTGAATCGTTGTCCTGTCCTTGTCCAGAGAAATAACCTCTCCTACCAGACGTTCTTCTCCTACATAGACCATCTCGGACATCTTAAATCCGGTCCTGCCTTTCAGATAAATGACAGGGCCGTTAATTCCATATATTTTTCCAGTATGTTTAGCGTCCACTGCCCATACCTCCTCCAAATGTGAACTTCTGATATTCTCTCTCCAGCGCGCCCTTAAATGCATAATCTACCAGAATATTTCTCTCTGGAATGACTGCACGGATTCCACCGATAAAGTCTTCTTTGCTGATACTCAGTGTAAATCCTGTCTTCTCCTCCAGATACGCTTTCTTATCTGCGTCTGTCGGATTAACATAAATCGTCATCTCGCCGCGGTCAGAATATGCTACCGCTTTTTCAATATATTTTACCAGAAGATCCTGATATTTTTCCGTCTTCATATATGCAGACAGTTTTTCTTCGACTTCTTTAAAAAGCTGCTTTTTCAAACGCTTCTGGGCAGCTCCAAGCTCTCGCTTAAGTTCCAGCGCAGCCTTTGAATTCGCCATACCAAGCTGCTGCTTCACGCTAGTCTTTTCAGCCTTGATTCTTGTGTCTGCCTGTATCAGTGCCTCTGCTTTATGTTGCTCAAAGACATGGGTAAGCGCCTTCTTATGCTGTTCCACAATCGCATTCCCTTTGCTTCTTGCCTCCTGCATTGCAGATTCCTGCAGTCTTGTTATCTTCTCATCTACTGTCACACAATCACCTGCTTCCTATAGTTTTAATCCTATAGCCTCATTCACATACGATGTGATAAAGTCTTTTTTACGTCCGGTTCCGTGTCTGTCCGGAATCTCGATCAAAAGCGGCATGGTCCGCTGTAACTTAATCTCGTTGATAAGATCCGGGAACTCCCGTCCGAACCGCTCAGTCAGCAGAATGACACCAACTTCTTTGTCATTCATGGCATTTTCTAATTCTTCACGCAGTTCGTTTCTTTCATGTACAACGACTCCATCTACGCCCGCCAGTCTCAGTCCCGTCAGAGTATCGACATTATCACTGATCAGATACATTTTCATCTTATAATTTACCGAGGATCATGAAGGAGATGATCAGTCCATACAGACACACACCTTCTGCCAGTCCTACGAAGATCAGTGACTTACCAAGTGCGCTGGAGTCCTCGCTGATTGCTCCAAGAGCGGCACTTGCTGCACTTGCTACGGCAATACCACCACCGACACAGGAAAGACCGGTTGACAGTGCGGCTGCGATATAACCAAATCCAGTTGCATTTGAAGCGGCTGCTGTTGTCTCTGCAGCGTATACCGGATCTCCGGAAAATAACATGATCGCTGCGATGGCAAATGCTCCAAAATAAAAGACAACATTTGCTCCAAGTGCACGTTTGTAACGTTTCTTACTTCTCTCTCCCTTAAGGAAATATCCAAATGGTACGATAATTCCAAGTACCAGTGCTGCCACCAGTAATAATTTTACAGTTAATGTCATGACTTCTTCCTCCTACTCGCTCTGTTTATGAAATGGTTTGAATTCTCTTCCTGTTCCTTTATAAAAACGGCTGAACATCTCGTAATATTCCAGACGCAGAACCTGGATACCAACTACCAGTCCTTCCAGTCCACAGACTATGATATTACCGATGACAAATATGATCCAGTTCGTGCTTCCCGCACTCGCTCCGGAGAGCATCAGTACAACTTCCATCATTGCCGCATGGCTCACTGCAAATGCTCCGATACGCACATAAGAAATGGTATTGGAGAAGTAGCTTAACATGGTCTCGAACAATTCAAAAAATGCCTGTACAAAGAACATGACCTTGCCGCCTTCCATTTTCTTATGACGTTTCTCTACCAGATTTCCAAGTGGCTCTTTAAATACAAAGAGGAGCACCGGAATTCCAAGGAAAATCACAAGCATTACATTTCCCGGAGTCTTGTGTCCGGTCATATAAAGTACTACTGTCAGTACCAGGAATCCATAAAATACAAGTCCTGCCACACCATTGGTGGAGAATAACATATTTTCCTTATCGTGGGCTTTCGCCGAATTGATAATATTGAAGATCATCACCAGAATATTCAGTGCCATACCAAATGCAATGGCAACGACGAATACGGAGTTAAGCTGCCCGATAAACGGCAGATTCGTCATTGCCGATACAGGCCTTAACCAGTGGGCTTCAATAATATCTTCAAATCCAAATACGCTTCCGAACATAAATCCGAAGAACATGGAAAAAATACCTGCAATGGAAATAATTCCTGCCAGATTGATCTTCTTTGTCAGATACAGGATTCCGCCAATTGCAAAGAGGCAGAAGCCCTGGCCAAGATCTCCGAACATGGCTCCGAATATAAATGTATAGGTCAGTGCCACGAACATGGTCGGGTCCATCTCATCGTGAGCCGGAAGTCCGTACATCTTGATAAACATTTCAAATGGTTTAAATACCTTCGGGTTCTCAAGCTTTGTCGGGGGATCACCAAAATACTGGTCACGCTCATCTTCGACCATGATACTGATCTTATCGTCATCCTGGGTCTCAGCAAGAAGCGCATCTACATCCTTTTCACTCATCCAGCCACATAAGATATAGAACTCATCCCTCTCATCCTCACTGGTCACTCTCGCTGCAAGTTTACGGATATCAAAGTTGTCCGCAAGCTCCTGCAGTCTCTTTCTCGCTCCCAGAAGCTTGGCTGCATTACGTTTCATAAGTGCTGTAATCTTATCCTCATCTGCGTCAATATCTTTTTGCACTGCTTCAATATCCTGATCCAGCTTCTCACACGCTTCTTTAGGAGTTCCGATGTAAGCATCTGTCACGTCAATTCTCTCAAAATGCAGTGCCCGGAATGTGTTATCCGCTTTCGCAATATCCGCATTTGCCGCTATGTAACAGCCATAGACAAAACCTTTGTCTTTTCCAGCCTCCAGAAATATGGCATTCAGGCTGTCGGCCAGATATTTTTCAAGACGTCTGTAATAGTCAAGCGAAATGCGTCCGAACCGTACCTGCATGTACTGATACTGCAATGCTTTATGAACATCCACTTTCAACGCAGAAAATGGTTTCAGGACATTTTCCTTTCCAAGCAATTCTTCCTTCTTGAGCTTCAGCCTTTCTCTGTCTTCCACAAGTCCCAGATAATCATGATTCAGATCCCGGATCAGCGCCAGCATATCATCCTTTGATCCTGACAGATCTGCCCGAATTTCCCCGTCCTCCGGCAGAAGCTGTGCGAACTGCTCTGCCTTTGCAAGCGGATCTCTGTACGGGTTCACTTCCACGAACGGCATGATATTTTCCGTCGTCTTAAGTTCTGTCACCGCATTTTCAATCTGCATCTCATATTTTGACAGATATTTCTCGCATACCCGGTCGATGTCATCTCTCGGACCGCTGATATTTAAGAATCTCATTTTTACAATCACTTGCTCTCACCTCCCAAGTATGTCAATATCTCCTGTCTGGTCAGTCCATAACGGATACACTCTAACGCTGTCGTCAGCTTGTCGATTTCCTGCTCCTTCAAGAATAAAAATGCGTGCATCGTTGCATCGGAGTAAGGATCCTTCTGCCTGTCAGATATATAGAGATCCCGTAAAATATCTTTGATACTCTTTTCTATGGACTGCCCCTCTTTCATGTGGACATGTGTTCCATAGTAAGTATTCTCAATCTGCTTTTTCATCTCTTCCACATTCGGTGCTTCCACGATTGCCTTAAATTCTTCCGTACTTAAATGAAAATGATATGGAAGCGTCAGTGCATAGATTTCTGCCGGAAGCATACGATAATACTGCTTCGCACGGTACGCCCATTGAATGTTCATGAGATCCATCTTGATTCCCACATCTCTTGAAAAACGCTCTCTGGATTTTCCGGAGAATACCTTTCTTCCCCGCCTCCAGTAATTAGTAAAATAGTAAAGCTCCAGTGCCTGATCGTAGTCAAATAATGTCGCTGCCCCGGAATCCCGGATTGGTTTTAATGCTTCATAATACTCACTGCCCCGTAAGTTATCCACAAGTTCGTCGATATTTGTGGAAGTTATCAACTTATCAATAGAAAGTTTTGAATATTTATCAAAAAATTCCTTCTTATAATCCAGGTCATAAGGCTTGTCATAATGGTTAAATACGATTCTCAGACAATAGTTGATCACACTGACTTCATACTTCTTCCAGTAAATCTTCAGAAATTTCTTCTGGTCGATTCCCGCAAACCGGAAGATTCTTGTGTAATCATTATACAGAGACTGATACAACATCTTCTCAATATCACCTCGATGAAGATGCGCCAGTTCCAACTGATCCATATAGACTGCGTAGGCCGGTTTCGTCTTCAGAAATTCCACCACCTGCACAACATCCGTAAAACCGGAAATAGTCTCATAGTCAGCCTGTGTAAGAAGCTTTGCCTGCATTGCGCGGATCTTCGTCGTAAGTCCGCTGTATGCCATCACATTGCCCATTGTTCTCTTCCTCGCTATATTTCTTTTTGAAATGTCTGAAATTCTGATACCTGTGGTTTACTCCTCGCTTCACGCTCCCACTGGCATCTTATATTACACTTCTATTATATGACGCAAAATACCTTCTGCATAAACTGCATGAGCCATCTCATATTCCTTTTCCAATGTCTGAACTGCCTCGTGATTCTTCTCACGCTGACTCTTCAGGAGTTCATCGACCTGCCGCTTTCCATCTTCCCGGATTCTGGTAAGTTCTGCCTGCGTCTTCTCATCCAGTTCTTTATCAAACTGATCTCTCTGCGCCTGAATCTCCTGCTCAACCTGACTCTTATCTTCTTCTGCCTTCGCCACAATACTGCGCGCAGTGTTCTCAATATCATCCAGTCTTTCAATCACAGATTTCATAAGCCGCCCCCTTCTTGTTATCTGTCTGACCAAAGCCACATATCATCACAGAACTCTCTAAAAAACTCGCACTTTTTTAATGATTTCTCAAAAAATACACTGAAATTCTAACAGTTTTCTATGATATGAAATATTTTGGAAAATAGCTCTAAATCAGAACGTATATATTTAACTATAGTCTCTAAATTGCACAATTGTCAAGTAAGTTATGCCGATTTTTGTGTAATTTTTATACACTTCCACCAAAGTGTATGGATATTTCATTAGTAAAAATCACAAGACTATTTTTGTATATACTAAGCGGTTCATCAATGTTGTATAAAGGAATGTTTTTCATCCTTAAAAATGTTTTTGCTGATTTTGCTACATAACCAACAAACCAACTTACCTTCTTTCTACTCCTAATAATTTCTCACATTAAATAAAACGAAGGAAACTCAAATCTGATTGGTTTCCTTCCTCACACTCTTTCATCTCTTATGCTCTTTTTATTTCTTTCTGCTCTTCCTGTATACCAAAAATTATTTACACAATTTTCTCACTTCTTCCACTGTCTTCTGTGCAATTGACGCAATCTGTTCTTCTGAAATCCCTGCCTTCCACATGGAACGAATCATTTCATTCTGACCTTCTTCTCTTCCAATTCGTTCACCTTCTTCTCTTCCAATCCTGGTCGCATAATGGAGCTGCGCATACTTGTCCCGTTTATACTTCAATCTCGTCTCATACTCCAGACGCTTCTTCTCGTCCGCACTGAGTCTGTCCAGTTCTTCATACGCTTCTCCAAAATACTCGTCCTGCTTTGCCATCTCTTTTAACTCCTTCCGGCTCTTTGCATTGAGAAATCGCATCCACCTTATGATTCCTTCTTCATTCTGATCTTCCGGTGGTAACTTCCCCAATTCCAACACATGAATCTCCATGATATCTGTATAAATCTCTCCCGTTTTTGTATCGCAAAATGTAATTTTTCGATAGCACCTGTCCAGAATTCCATACTTATCATCTTCATACTCTTTTCTGAGTACGGTCGGCAATAATCTGGTCTCCTTGAAATCAATCATATCTTGCGATTATCTTCAACTCCTTTAACAACTGCTTCTGATAATCAGAATCCTCAACGGCTCGTTTTAAATCATCTATTCTTCCAAGTTCTATCAGGCGTTTATTTAATTCATTAATCTGTTTTGCACCTTCTTCTCTTCCAATCCTGGTCGCATAATGGAGTTGTGCATACTTATCCCGTTTATACTTCAATCTCGTCTCATACTCCAGACGTTTCTTCTCGTCCGCACTGAGTCTGTCCAGTTCTTCATACGCTTCTCCAAAATACTCGTCCTGCTTTGCCATCTCTTTTAACTCCTTCCGGCTCTTTGCATTGAGAAATCGCATCCACCTTATGATTCCTTCTTCGTTCTGATCTTCCGGTGGTAACTTCCCCAATTCCAACACATGAATCTCCATGACATCTGTATAAATTTCTCCCGTTTTTGTATCACAAAATGTAATCTTCCGATAGCACCTGTTATCCTCCGGGAAATGTACAAAATCTAGAATACTGACATGGATGCATTTCTGAATTTTGTCATAATCATCGCCTTTATGAATCTGATCTGTGACCATCTTGCTCAGATAAAACACAATCCGTTTTTTCCAGAAATCGAACTCTGCCACCTGCATCTCAAAGTCTATCTGCGTGCCATCATGCATTTCAACCCGCACATCCAGAATTCCATACTTATCATCTTCATACTCTTTTCTGAGTATGGTCGGCAACAGTCTGGTCTCCTTGATTTCTTCTGGTCTTACTCCCAACAATGCTGCAATAATTCCTTTTCGCACCTTTTCATTTCTCATCAGTTCTTTGAAACAAAAATCTACGGTCGGAAGCATGATAAACTCGTCATCTGTACGGTTCTTTTGTACTTTAGTTCCTGTTCTTTTTGACATATACTCTCCTCTCCGACAACTTCCTATAGTCTGAGAAAAGATTATCTATAGATATTTTATCATATATTAATAGTATATTCCAGTTGGAAATGCTAATCTTCAAATAACATCCTGTGCCGCACCAGGTTCCCTTCCCAGCCTATATTCACTTGTCACACGTTCATCACTTTGGAATAACACCCGATACTCTGAGCCTCCGAAATGAATGAAATTAAATAGATACCTTTTGCAGATAACAAGAATCGCCATCTGCGTGGATTCAGAATAGCATAAATATTGCGAAAAAACAATAGCTATATAAAGAATGGATGCGGTTCCGCACCCCTTCTTTATATACACTCTCGTATTCCACCACTCTATGCTAACCAGACACTTTCTCCTACCAATCCCCCGCTCTCCTTCCGCCTTCCAATAACTTCGCACATAATAAAATCCAGCTGCTGATGTCACGATAATTGATTTTATTTTCCAGATTTTCTTACGCCTAACTTAGTCTGTACAGTGCACTGTCTGAGCCGATTTATCGGCGAGTTTGCACTGTCAGACTAAAATAGGTGGCGTATGAAAATCAGAAAACAAATCATATCGTGACATCGGCAGCTGGATTAATTATGTTAAGTTATTTCATTTACTGAGTTCTCAGCTCTGCTCCCATCTTCTTCTGCAGCTTTTTCATAACCTGATTTGCTACATTTTCAATCTCCTGGGAAGTCAGTGTCTTCTCATTAGATCCGATGGTCAGTCTGATTGTCACAGATTTCTTGCCCTGTGGGATCTGCTTTCCACGGTACTCGTCTACGAAATCTGCTTTCTTAAGGAATTCGCTGGCTTTCTTCTTGCCGAGAATTGCCTCATGCATATCACTCCATACTGCATTGGAGTCAAAGAGCATGGAAATGTCATATTCGTTCTCCGGATATGCTGCAAGGTGAGTGAATTTATTGGTTCTGGAAATGAGTGGTTTCAGTTTCAGAACGTCTAACTCGAAGAGCATTACGGACAGGTTCTTGATTCCGCAGTCCATAGATGCCTTCTTAGCAAGAAGTCCCATATCACCGATCTTCTCGTCTCCACGGTAAATGTTGAGCCATACTACATTGTCAGCCCATACTGGTTTCTCTTCTTTTCTGAACTCAAATGCTGCCTGATGTGTATAACGTGGCATATACTCCAGAACACCTTTTGCTTCCTGGAAGAGTTCTTTCACATCTTTCACACTGCTTGCAAATGCTCCGGCAATATGGCGGCGCTGCTCTGGCAGTAACTCAGACTTGTCGTATGGTGAGGTATAGTTCGCATCATGGAATACCTGAGCTTCCTCAAAGATTGAGAAATCATTGAAGTAACGCTCATTCTTTGCAACTGCCTCGCAAATGTTCGGAAGCAGAGAAGCACGCAGGTAACTGAGATCCGGTGCCGGTGGTGTGGAAAGACGAAGCATTCCTTCTGTCGTCTGCATAATTGCATTCAAATATACATCATTTACCCAAGGATATGTGTAGATTTCCTGCATTCCACAACGGATTGCAAGGAACTCTTTCATATTTCTTACAAGATCCTGATCTTTCTGATTGATTGCACTGTCAAATGTTGTTGTAAATGATGTCGGCTCGAAATTGTCGTATCCATACATTCTGGCAACTTCTTCCATTACATCATCTTTAATGGAAATATCGCCTGTAGAACGCCATGTCGGAGCGATGACGTGCATGTCCTCACCATGAATCTGTACATCAAATCCAAGTTTCTCAAGCTTGCCCTGGATCTCATCATTTGTCAGATGCTTTCCAAGTCTCTTCTCAAGCCATACAAGATTTACATCAATCTCAGCTCTCTTGAGTTTCTTTACATATTTATCACAGTAACCTGTCACTTTCATTTCCGGATACAGCTCTTTGAAATACTGCATGGAAAGTGCAAGTGCCTGGTCGCATCTCTCAGGATCGATAGCTTTTTCATATCTTGAAGAAGCTTCTGTACGGTTATCATAACGAAGTGCAGTTCTTCTGATTCCTGCTGCTTCAAAGTTTGCGACCTCAAGAATGACACGCTCTGTCTTAGGCAGGATAGAATCCTTTGCTCCACCCATAACACCAGCCAGTGCAACAGGTCCCTCGGAATCTGTAATTACAAGGTCATCTGTACAAAGAGAAAGCTCTTTGTCATTCAGAAGAAGTAACTTCTCATTTTCTGCTGCATGTCTTACAACAATGTGATCAGAAATGTTATCTGCATCAAATGCATGTGTCGGGTTGCCGGTTGCGAGCATTACATAGTTTGTAATATCAACCAATGCATTGATTGGGCGCATGCCGACTTTCCAGATTCTATTCTGCATCTGATATGGCGCCTCTTTTACATTTACACCAGACATTTCTACACCGATATATCTCGGGCATCTGTCTGGATCAGCGATTTCTACATTAAAATCAGACTGTACATCTGTCTCAAATGGCTTGATCTCAGCAAGTGGCAGATTGTATAATGCTGCAATCTCGCGGGCGATACCATAGTGTCCCCACAGATCCGGTCTGTTTGTCATTGATTTGTTATCAATCTCAAGAAGAACATCATTCAGATCAAGGGCATCTGCCAAAGTTGCTCCTGCCGGTACTTCAAATGCGGACAGGTCAAGAATCTCTGCTTCCTGAGATGCCGGGAAGAGATCTCCCAGTCCGATCTCGTCAGATGCACAGATCATTCCGTAGGAAGCCACGCCGCGAAGTTTAGACTTCTTGATCTCAACAGGCTCTCCCTCACCATGCCAGCGGACAATCGCTCCCGGGCAGGATACAGCAACACGCATACCTTTTTCAAGATTGATACCACCGCAGACGATGTCTTTAATTTCACCGTCACCGATGTCTACTTTGCAGACGCGAAGCTTGTCTGCATTTGGATGTGGCTCGATATCCTCGATCACACCTACTACCATATGGTCAAAACGATCTGCCAGGTACTCTACGTCCTCAACCTCAACAGTATCCATAGTCAGATCATATGCAAGCTGTTTCATATCCATATCTTCAGGGATATTTACAAAATCTTTAATCCATGATAATGATAATTTCATCTTTATTCTCCTCCGCTTATCTGAACTGTCTCAGGAATCTTAAATCGCCACTGTGGAACAATCTTACGTCATCCACGCCGTAACGCATCATGACCAGTCTGTCCAGACCAATGTTTACATAGAAACCTGTGTACTCATCCGGATCCAGTCCTGCTGCACGAAGTACATTTGGATGTGGTGATCCACCCGGCATAACCTCGATCCATCCCACATGTTTACATACGCTGCAGCCTTTTCCGCCGCACACCTGACACTCCATGTCAATCTCAAATCCAGGCTCTACAAATGGGAAGAAACCGGAACGCATTCTTACCGGAACGTCTCTTCCGAACACCTTACTTAAAATGCTCTGGATCATAACTTTTCCGTCCGTGAACTTGATATCCTTATCCACGATCAGAGTCTCATACTGGAAAAATGCTCTCTCATGATGTGAATCTGTTGTCTCGTTACGATATACACGTCCCGGATATACAAAACGATACGGCGGTTTGTGTGTCTGCATGTAACGGACACTTCCTCCTGTCAAATGTGGTCTCAGGCAAAGCTTCTCATTCGTACTTCCACTGTCATGACCCTCCAGCCAGTATGTGTCCATACTCTCTCTTGCCGGATGGTTCGGAGGGAAGTTTAATTTATCAAATGCATATAACTCACTTGTGATGTCATCCTCCTGGAAAATCTCAAATCCCATAGAACGGAATGCATCATTAAGGTCATAGCACATCTGTGTGATCGGGTGAAGTCCTCCGTTCGGCGGCAGGATTCCCGGCACAGAACAGTCAAAGTCCGGTGAAACCTCAGAAGCTTTCAGCTTCAGCTCTGTTCTCTTAGAGTTGATCAGCTCTGTCACCTGATTCTTAGCCTGGTTGAGCACCTTTCCCATCTCCGGGCGAAGCGCTGCATCAAGCTTTGGCATCTCCTTCATTAACATACTTAACGCACCCTGTTTTCCAACATATGCATTCTTCACATTCTGCAGTTCATTTTCATTTGCTGCTTCAGAAATCTTAGTTTTCACTTCTGATAAAATACTGTTGATTTTATCCTTCATTCTAATTCCCCTTTCTACTACTCTTTAAGTTCAGTGTCTTTTTTTATTTTTATATTTCAGAGTCAGCTTCCAAAATGTACCATTCTGGAAGTGTAGCGTATTCGCTAAATATAATTTCAAAAACTGGCTTAAAAATAAAAAAGCACCGCCACTTGTGATTAACAAGGGACGATGTTACTCGCGGTACCACCCTATTTCAGAGTTCTTATCACTCTGCACTCTTTTATGTGTATTCGATCTGCTACACGAACATCCGACTTAACGCACTGCCACTGGCAAATGCTTTTCATCGAAAGACTCCCATACTGAAATTTCCAAAAGGTTCGCGTGAAGTGCTCTCAGCCGGTGACACTTCATCTCTGCTTCACTACATCTTCTGTACTTACATATGTTCATAGTCCAAAATCATGATAATTATTACATAATTTTACGGCTTTGTCAATGTGTGAGTTCAGACTATCTCACCATCTCACACTGCAATTACCAGATAAGAAATCAGAAGTACTTATTACAGATACTTCTGATTTCACTTTACAAATTTAAATCAACTTATTTTTTTGCATTTGCTTTAAAATTCGTTCTAAAATTTCTTCTAGCTTAAGTTTTGAACAAGCAACATTAAATCTTCTATACTGACTGTATCCTGTGCCAAATTCTGAGCCATGACTTAGAATCAATTTGCAATCATCTCTCCAAAACTTTTCCAATTCCACATCAGACATATTCAATCCACTACAATCCACCCACATTACATATGTCGAATCGCTATTTACAACTTTCAACTGCGGAAAATGCGTTTCAAAATATTCTTTAAAAATCCTCTTATTTTCCTGTATATAATACTTTACGGCTTCCAGCCATTCAATGCTCTTTGTATAGGCTGCAATAGTGACTCCCTCAACAAAAGCATGGGCAAATGGATATTTCAAATTTTCCATTATTGCTGAAATTTTATCTCTCATTTTTTTATCTTTAATTATCAACGAAGCACCACTTAGCATCGGAACATTAAAGCTTTTACCTGGAGAAATTACTGTAGCTGCCATAACACCAACTTCCTCTGCAATACTTGCTGCCACAGTATGCTGTGCCTGATTGAATATAAATTCATAATGCACTTCATCTGAGATAAGAGTCATCCCATGTTTTTTACAGAATAAACTAATATCTTTTAATTCATCCGTTGTCCAAACTGTTCCTGTTGGATTTTGTGGATTACATAACAATAATATTTTTGTCTTTTCAGAAACTTTTTCTTCCATTAACTCTAAACTAATGGTAAATCTACCCTCTTTTTCTATTAATGGACATTCCAATACTTTTCTTCCACATCCGGTAATAGTGCTAAAAAAGTTACCATAAACAGGTGTTAACAGCATAACTTCATCACATACTTCTGACGCAGCTTGAATATATGTACTTATGCCAATCATTGTATCTGCACAAAATAGTATTTCACTTGCATCCACCTTATAAGAATGTCTATTTTCAAGCCATTCTGAAATAACTTTAAAATACTTCGGTGTTAATGTCTCATATCCGAAAATCCCCGCCTCTACTCGCTCCTGCATCTGTCTCTGAATTGCTGGCGATGACTTAAATTCCATATCTGCGACCCACATAGGATAAATATCTTTGTCAATATCTGGTGTCTTTAAGTCTTTCCATTTATAGGAATTCATATAACGTCTTTCAATAATTTTATCAAAATCCGTATCATAAATGTCATCTACTTTTGCCTGTATAAACGATTTTGCACGCTCTGTCTGAGGATTTGTAAAAAATATATCAGGAGTAGCTTGTTCAACAATATTACCATTTTCCATAAATACAATTTCATCTGCAACTTCCCTTGCAAATCGCATTTCATGAGTAACAATCAACATTGTTGTATGCTGTTTTGCCAAATCTTTAATTACATCTAAAACTTCATTTACCAATTCTGGATCCAAAGCAGATGTTGGCTCGTCCAAAAGGATTACATCTGCATTCACAGCCATTGCTCTAGCAATTCCAACTCTTTGCTTCTCTCCGCCTGACAAAGTTTCAGGATACGCATTTTTCTTATGTGACATTCCTACTTTTGCAAGGAGTTCATCTGCTATTTGTAATGCTTCTCCCTTGTTCATTTTTCTTACAGTTATCAACGGCTCAATAACATTTTCAACAGCCGTTTTATTTCTGTATAAGTTTGAATTTTGAAATACCATTGCCATATGCATGCGAAGAGTCTGAATATCGCTTTTACTCATTTTAGTAAAATCAATCTCTTTATCTCCCAATACAATAGACCCTTTATCAGCCCGTTCCAAAACATTCAGACATCTAAGGAGTGTTGATTTTCCTGTTCCAGAAGGTCCTATGATAGCAAACACTTTTCCTTTTTCAATTTTTAAATCTATACCTTTCAATACAGATTTATCACCAAATGTTTTCCATAGATTTTTAATTTCTATCATTTCTATCTCCTGACTACTTCTGATATGCTACACCAATTTTTCTTTCAACAATTCTCTGAATCTTTCCTAATATCAAAGCTAATATCCAATAAAATGCCGCTGCTATGATATAAGTTTCAAAAGTTTTATAAGAAACCGCTGCTGAAAGTTGCGCCTCACCCATTACATCTTGAATACCAATTGTCATACCAAGTGATGACATTTTTATAATATCAATTGCTGAGTTTACAATTGGTGGAATTGCTGCAACCGCTGCTTGCGGCAACACAACTCTCGTCATTGTCTGTGTATGCGTCATTCCAAATCCAAGGCAAGCTTCATATTGCCCTTTATCAACGCTTTCAATAGCACCTCTGATTGTTTCAGCCATATATGCAGCACTATTCATTGCTAAACATATAATTAGAGCTAATATTTTAGGACATCTGACCATAATATCCATTACCATGGGTAATCCATAAAAAAACAAAAACAACTGAATTAATAATGGGGTACCTCTAAAATATGAGATGTATACCTTAGCAATGGGGTCTAAGATTGCAACATGATAATGTTGAATTATTGCCAAAATTACGCCCATAACAATACTTATAGCAAATGCTAATATAGATACAAATATCGTAATTTTCATTCCATTAATTAATAATGGAACAAGTTTCACCACATATGGCATTACTTCTTGAGTTAAATATTCCATAATTTATTTGCTTTCTACAGAAACGTCTGCACCAATCCATTTTTCAGAAATAGCTTTTAATGTTCCATCTTCTTTAATCTCTTTAATAAATGCATTTAACCCATCTAACAATTCTGTATTATCTTTCTTAACAGCAAGTGCTCCACAAGAACTTTCAAATGCTGGAGTTACAACTTTACATTTCACTCCGCTCTTTTCAATTGCCATGTAAGCCTGTATATCCTGTGCTAACATACCATCTATTCTTCCCATTTCAACATCTTTTAACATGTTTTCAAGTGTTGCAGACTGATAGATTTCAAACTTCACTTCACCATTTGGGTACATAGCTTCAATGTCCTGCTGCATTTCATTTCCAGCTCCCACGCCAATAGTTTTTCCAGCCAGATCATCTGCGCTCTTGATATCTGTATTGTCATTGCTAACAACAATAACTGAACCATAGTATGTTTCTGGCTCTGTAAAAGCATACTTCTCTTCACGTTCTGGTGTTGGTGTAAGCTGAGCAGCTACCACATCTGCTTTTCCAGAATCAAGTAATCCAAGAAGACCAGAAAAATCAGCTCGTTCCCATTTTACTTTGATGCCTGTTCTTTCTTCAAATTCTTTCCACATATCAACATCATATCCCTGAAGTTCATTATCCTTGTCAAAACAGAATGGTTCATATCCTGAAGAAATTGCCACTACGATTGAATCCATATCAAGACCATACTTTTTATCAGTTGCTTCCCCACTATTTCCTTTAGTTGTCTCTTCCGTTTTAGTTTCTTCTTTTTTCGCTCCTTCTTTGCTACCGCATGCTGCCATAGATAAAACAAGCGCTCCACACAACAAAATACTGATTAATCTTTTTTTCATTCTTCTTCCTCCAAATCATTGTTTTTGTTTACCCTATAAAATAGTGTACTATGCTTATATATTGCACTTTAAATCCAATGTTGTCCAATTGATATTTTGCATATTGCTTCTATCTATATCGTTTCTATCTATATCCATTTTATCTATACTAGTTCTAATTGGCTAACACTATAGTTTTTTATGATGCATTAATAATCTATGTGTCCATTGCGTTTACCCAATATATGTTGTTTTTCAGTCCGATTTCTCAATACGCAAACATTATCCATATCAGAATGTTATGATTTCAATGCAAAATTACTATCTTACATCTTATTTTTACTGTTCTATGATGATGCTGGTAAAAAAATATATGATTCGAAAGAGAGAGGTACAATATGGACGACAACAAAATGTGTCTTGAGAAACAACTGTTATCTCAGGAATTACTTGAAAAAATGAATGCCTACTGGCGTACTGCCAACTATCTGTCAGCGGTCAGCTCAATCTTCTGGACAATCCGCCCCGAAAAAATTATAATCAAATATAGAAAGCAATGAAAAATCTCTCGAAAGGAGCCGATACCCATGAAAAAATCTGCTGACAAACTGGCAATTGCATATGTAATTATATTATCCCTGATTCCGGTACTTGTTCTTCCGAATCTTACTTTCCAGAACCATGTACTTGATGCAATTCCATATGATGCCTCCGGCTTTGCTACTCTGCGGGGATTTTTCCTGTCAAACCTGCCTGCTATTATTTACATTCTGGCACTTTATATTCTTGGGATCCTCAATATCTGGAAATCTTTTTTCTCCTATGAAGAAGACGATTCCACCGCACTTATAAACCGCATGCTTATACATAAATACGGTCTTGTCGCATTTTTCCTGTTCAGTTTTATCACACTGTTCATTATGTACTTTTTCGCTGGTGCTGCACTGACTTTTATGACCGGCGGTCTGATTATACCGCTTATGCTCCCGGTCATGAGTGTTATGATATTTTTCACCGTCATTGCATTCTGGCTCACAATCCTTCCGGGCTCTTTTTACGCCCTGCAGGTAATCCGCATGACTTATAAAGCTGGAAAAATCAGCCTCGGAACTGCTATCCTGCATGGTATCCTGCAGTTCTTCTTCCTGGCAGATGTCTTAAGCGCCATGTACCTTGCAGCCGTAAAATGGAAACGTGCAAAGAAAAGCTCCATCGCAGTCGGAATTATATATATTGTCTGTGCAATTGGAGTCATTGTACTGGCAGCAGCAACCATTAAAGAATTTCAGGGGCTATAAGCTTCTAAGCCTGCCCCCTCATTTTATTTCTGCTAAAGCACCAACTATGCTTCCTTATTCTGTTAATCCTATTCCAAATGTCATGGTTCCTGTATAATTTACACCCGGTTCAATATTCATTCTTGGATCAAGTACTGGTTTTGCCGTATAAGTTACAGTTCCATTCCCTGTAAAGGAAGCTAACTCTGTTCCTGTTGCAGTATCATTACCAGTTGTTTCAATTGTGTTACCATCTGCTGCAATCAACTGATAACGAATAGTACCCGTATAAGTTGGCTTGGACGTCTTTGCCTGTAATACAAGCTGATTTCGATAATAATCAGTACCTGCGATTGTTACCGTTACTTTCTTCCCGTCCAGATCCGCGACATCTTTTGCTTCAATATTAAGGGCAGTTCCCTCCTTTGAAAGTGCCAGCGCTGAAGGTATAGATACCGTATATGTCGGTTCATTTTTCTGAACATAAGAAAATTCTGTTGACGCAGATGTTGTATTCTCTTCTGCATGAACCGGAAGCGCGAATGCAGATACGGTAAGCACCGCTGCAATCACTGCTGTTGAAAGCATTTTCATATTCTTTACAGATTTCATATTTAGTCCTCCCTCGTATAATTGATGGATAATCATTTATTTGATATCAGTTAAACCTACGCCATAGTCCATCCAGCCAGTATAATGAACGCCTTTCTGGATTGCCAGATTGTCCCCTTCTTTTCCTTCACGGTCCGGATAATCCTGCGCACATGGGTATATTTCATAATTTGCTGTACCATCCTCTGTAAAAGCAACCAGTTCCATACCTTTAATCTGCTTCTCCAATGCCCCCAGTTTAAAGTCTCCGCTTGTTCCTTTAATATTCAAAGTCATCATATATGGTTTTGCACCATTCATCTTATCTCCGACAAGATATAACCTTCCATAAGTTCCATTTCCTTTTTGCAGCGTTACTGTAATTTTCTTACCTTCCGGAATATTTTTTACATCGCTGGCCGTAATCGGTACCAATGTGTGTTCTTTTGCATTCAATGTTACCGTTTCTGGTACAGTGACTGTATAAACTGGATCATTTGCTACATAAAGGGAAAAATCAGTGTGTGCACTACCTGTGTTTGCTGCAAATGTCGGCGTTACCATCATCATTCCTGCCATAACACTTGTCATAACTGCTGCTGCGATTCTTTTCTTCATTTTCGTTATCCTCCTGAATAAAAATATTAATAAATATCTATATTTACAGCCACACTTCGAGCATATGCCCTTTGGGGGCCGTTAGTTTACAACATGTAAATCTGCTTTCACACTCGCTCCATTTAAGCGTGTATTTTTTCCATCCATAGAATATGTAGAAATGTTCATATATATTGTATAATCTCCTTCATCCAGCGCCTTATCGACCTGAAATTCACTGATTGCCTTTCCCGGTTCAATATAGTCAGACTCATAAATCGGAGTCTCATCATCTCCAATTGTAATGCTGTATTTAAAATAGCAGTCATTGTCCTTCGGATTTGCCAGGGTAATCTTCCACGTCTTATCTCCTGCCCCGACACTGAGTTCTCCGTATCCCGGCATTTTAATACCTGAATCCTGCTGTCCAGATAAATTATCTAAATCTTTGTCCCAGTCTGATGCATTCTGATCTACCACAACCCCATTGGAATTGTTTACAGATTTCTGCTGTCCCAGCTTATATGCAAATACAACTCCAAGCGCTGCGACAAGAATCACCACCACAGCGAATATCCATATTTTCTTATTTCTTTTTTTCTCTACTTTCATGCACCTAATCTCCATTCTTTTCTGTCTTCTGGCTTTTACGGATTATGACTCCCATGGTTCCCAATACTGCACTCACTGCAAGCATTATCTCGTAATCCAATATTTTACCTCCGGTGGTATCACCTGTCTTTGCCACAGAATTGTCCACCTTCCCGTTGTCAGCCCGGTTGGCAGTCTGATTATTTTCCTGTCTGTTATTCTGGTTGTCATCCGGTACATAAAGCTGAATATTCGTCCGAGTTTCCGCATAGGTGTTCTGATGCATAAAACCAGCCAGTACCGCAAAGCTTATAATGAAAATGTATTTTTGTACTCTCCGCCGTATTTTCATCGTAGTTTCCTCCTCGTTTCTTACTCTTCAACGATTCATTTATCAACCCTCTTCTGCCTTGATGCACTTATTGTAGCAACCTCTGTTTTTGGATTGCGACATATTCATGTAATTCTTTCGTAAAACTTTTTTAAGTTCACGTTAATCACAATCCATTATTAAAAAATAAGTTAATTTCCAATAAAAAAAGACAGTGAACCGCCTAAAAACAATCCACTGTCTTCATAATCTTCAAGAGCACTAACTATGATATTACATTTTTTCAACTAATATTTTTTCACTTTATTGCTCAAATACCCTCAGCGTCTATAAGCTTCCTGGCCTGCTCCTCATTCTTCGCCTCCACAAAAACATCGACACCGTAAAGTCCGAACCCTGCTGTACTATACACAGAAACACCATCTCCTGATTCCTGAGAAAATGCAGCAATTCCGTTCTCTTTTAACAACTCTATCATTCTTTCCGCCTCTATAATGTCATGCACATTACAAAGTTTCACACAATCGTCTCCAGACGCTGAATCCTTTTCCTTATGTTTGAAAAAAGCTCCCATCTTACACTCCTCCGTTTCTTATACTTTTGACATTTCCGCATTTTTTATATGATCATTTTACCACGTTTCCGCATTTTTTATATGATCATTTTACCATGTTTCCGCGTTTTTCAGGTAATCCGTTTTGTCTGCCTCTGTTATCTCTCGCAGTACCTTACACGGATTACCCACTGCTATAACATTTTCTGGTATGTCCTTTGGCACAACACTTCCGGCTCCGATAATTGTATTATCACCAATCGTAACTCCTGCCAGTATCTTTACATCTCCGCCAAGCCACACATTTTTCCCAATGCGAACTGGTTTTCCAGAACAGCCGCCTTTGATTCGCTCTTCTGCGTCTATTGCATGATTCACTGGATAAATGCCGATATTCGGACCCAGCAATGTATTTGCTCCAATCACAACTTCAGCACAGTCAAGAATAACACAGCCAAAGTTAATATACACATTGTCTTCGATAACAATATTCTTTCCAAACTCGCACCGGAAATCCGGCTCAATCCAGACGTTCTTTCCCACTTTTCCTAAAAGCTGTGCCAGAATTTCATTTCTTTTCTCAACTTCTTCGTCCTCAGTTTTGTTGTATGCCCGGAACAACTTTTTCGCTACGATTCTTCGCTGAAACAAATCATCAACAAAATCATTGTACATTTGTCCTGCCTGTAATTTTTCCCATTCTGTCATTTGTGATGTCTCTCCTAAATCCAACATATATAAAATACAGTTTCTGTCCGGATAAGTATACGGAACCGGTAATTCCTCTGTTTTAATCTTCCGAAATCCTGCTTTCTCATAGAACCGATGTGATGTATGCGCAACCGACGGTGTGTCTAATATAATATGCTTTACCTCTGCCTCTTTTGCAAATTCAAGCAGCTTCATGTATAAAGCAAGCCCGACTTTCTGTGACCGGTACTCTTTCTTCACGAAGAATTTCTTCATGATTGCACAGTGGTCAGCTTTTATCATCAGTCCAAGAGTTCCGATTACATTTCCCTGATCTAGCGCAATCCAGAATTCGCCTCCATTTTTCTGATAGGAGTCATGGATTGTAAGCAGATCCGGCTGCTCCTCAAGAGACAGATTAATCTTCGACTCATTATTCTGAATATCTAAAATTAACGAAATAATCTCATCATCATATTTTCCACTGTATGTTTCGATCTGCATTACAAATTCCTTCTGGCAATAATTTACCCTCTGTATACAAAAATGGGACGGTAGAACCGTCCCGCTGTTAAATTCACACTTTGAGTGACAAAACACTCTCTTTTAACTGTCTCACTTACGGGCTGAGATACGCCCACTCATAGCTGACTCCATTAAAGATTTTCAGCGTCTATAAGCTTTTTCGCCTGCTCCTCATTCTTCGCCTCCACAAAAACATCAACTCCATAAAGTCCGAATCCCACTGTACCATACACAGAAACACCATCTCCTGATTCCTGAGAAAATGCAGCGATTTCATTCTCTTTTAGCAGCTCTATGATTCTTTCCGCCTCTATGATATCATGCACATTGCAAAACTTCACACAACCGTCCTCAGACGCTGAATTCTTTTCCTTATGTTTGAAAAAAGCTCCCATCCTACACTCCTCCATTTCTTTTCTTTTGACATTTCCGCAGTTTTATATAATCATTTTACCACATTTCCACACTTTTTATATCTTCATTCTTTATTAGTTTACTCACCAGTAATATACTTATATTGAATTTTTTATACTATCATGTTATACTACAATTGCTGCCACCCTCCAAGCGAAAGGAGGTGAAGTCTTATGCACGAAACTCTCATCACATTTTTTGTTTCTGTTATGGCAAGTATTGTTAGCTACTTTATTTGCAAATGGCTGGACGGAAACGACAGGCAGTAACAGCCTGAAAGGTATAAGCCACCTTACATAAACGGAATAAAAACTCCCGGAAGTCTCGACCACTTCCGGGAGTTTTGTTTTGCTCATGCATGAAATTCATCACATTTCTTAGCTGTTATTATCATATGCTTTATTTTCATAAAAGTCAACCTATAAGTATATATTTTCCATTAATTTTTCTCTATCCCCACATCACGCCTGCAGTTTTTCCCATTCTGTCATACTCGCTTTTCCACTGTATGTTTCAATCTGCATTACAAATCCCTCCCGTCTGTTACTTATTATACTATTTACATTTTTCTTCCAGTAATAAAAAATCATTACATCTTTTTGACAAACTTGTAGATTTTCATTTTTAACCTATACAAACAATTAATTCACTCTTGATTCCATTCAGTTCAATCACGTTGTCCGCCTCCGGCGCATCAAACCGTTCCACCTGCTGCCCGGCTTTTTCATAAGAAATGCTTGTTCCAATGCCCTTTGCAACTGCCTGGAAAATCGCCTCTTTTGGAACATGTATTTTTGATGTCGCAGACACTTGATTAATTGCGATCTCGCCGTTCAATGAATCGCACAAAATCTCCATGTCAAGATTACAATCAACCTCCACCGAACCGACAACATTTTCCAAAATCAAATTTGTTGTCTTCACACCAAATTCCATATTTTCACATTCTATGGAACGGATTTCTACCGTTTCCGCATGAGCTTCACACTCAATCTTATCTATATACTGCACCGGAATCTGCACGAAAATATCAATTTCACTCTTCGCCATTGCTTCCGTGGCACCATTCTTTCGTTTTACATCTATATCAATTCGTTTCCGGATATCATCAATCTTAACCTTGAAATCATTCTGAAGAGTTGAAAATGTATTGGACCCCAGTCGGACCCGGATTTTCTCGCCCTCATATCCCGCCAGTATAAGCCGCTTCGCCCCTTCCAGCTTCATATCATAATGCTTCGATTCATCAATATCATACTCCGTAATACTCTCATACAAGTACTCCGTCTCCACTACCTTTTTTGAACCTCTTTCATTTGAAAGTAGATCGTCTATGGAAATGTCAAACAGTGCTGAAATCGCCATTATATTTTCAATATCTGGGATCCCCGCACCCGTTTCCCATTTTGTAACCGCCTGTCTCGATACACCAAGCTTCTCCGCCAACTGCTCCTGCGACATACCAGCCTGCTTGCGAAGCATCTTCACATTTTCTGCAAAAGTCATATCCATAATCTCCTTGTCTTTTCTTACCCGTTCGAGAGTCTTATCACAGAACTTAAGGTTGCTTCACAGACATATTTCTTATCCGAAACTATTTGTCTGGACAGCCTGCACTCTCTAAACATCTCCTAACAACTTACAGTATAGAAAACTGCACTTTACATCACAAGCACACAAAGATGTCATCAAAACATTTTCCTGCTACTTTGCGTAGCATCTCCCTTATTTCCCTATTTTATCATACCCACCTCGCGGTCGCCAAGGTCTTGAGCAAGCTCTGACTTTGGCTCGTCAATAGCGCAGCAAAATCTTCCCCTTTCACTCACACTTTCCCCTTCACACAAACTTTAAACTTCCACTTACATAAAAATACAGCTACCGTTGGCAATCCGCTCTGCCAGACTCACCCTCCCTCGCCTCTCGATACGATATAACTTCCACATATAGAAAAAGTACAGTTCACTGCTTCTCAGATGATTGATGCAATTTCCAGTATTTTGCGAGCATCATTAAATCTGGAGGTGCACTGTCTGAGCCGTTCCTCAGGCGAGTTTGCACATACAGATTTTAATAGATAGCGCAGCAAAATCTGCGAAATTCATCACATCTGAAAGCAGTAAACTGTACTTATTGTATTGTGTGAAATTATATCCTCGTATTCTTCTCCCTTGACACCTTCAACCGGTTCATGGCTCTTGCCAGGGATGCTTTCGTGTGATAGTATTCCTGGATACTCTGCTTCTGACGAAGTTTTTCTTCCATGACTTCACGCCGTTCTTCTGCTCTTCTGGCGTCAATTTCTTCCGGTTTTTCAGCGGTCTGTACCAGCATGGTAACACGGTTGTTAACAACCTCAAGGAATCCGGTTCCAACGGCAAGTGTCTCCCACGTTCCGTCTTCCAGCTGCATCTTCGCTTCACCAACTTCGATTGCTATGACCATGTTCTCATGATCTGCCAGAATTCCCATCTGACCGCCGTCGGCTGCAGGTACGATCACCTTCTGGCATCGTCCGTTATACGCCACGCGGTCACTGGCTATGACTTTCAACCAAAATGTTTTCATAGTTTACGCACCTCTTACTCTCCGTCTTTCAGTGTCTTCGCTTTCTCGATAACTTCGTCGATCGTTCCGACATTGAAGAAGGCTGCCTCCGGATATTCATCCATTTCTCCGTCGATGATCATTTTGAATCCACGGATTGTCTCTTTCAGTGGTACATATTTTCCAGGAATTCCTGTAAATGTCTCAGCTACGAAGAATGGCTGTGACAGGAATTTCTGAATCTTTCTTGCTCTCATAACCGTTGCTTTATCTTCATCGGACAGCTCTTCCATACCAAGAATGGCGATAATGTCCTGAAGTTCTTTGTACTTCTGAAGAATCTCTGTTACCTGGTTGGCTACTTTATAATGCTCTTCGCCTACGATGTCTGCCTCCAGGATACGTGAGTTAGACTCCAGCGGATCTACAGCCGGGTAAATTCCCTGCTCAACGACCTTACGTGAAAGTACGGTTGTTGCATCCAGATGTGCAAATGTTGTTGCCGGTGCAGGGTCTGTCAGGTCGTCGGCCGGTACATAGACTGCCTGAACGGATGTGACAGAACCATTCTTTGTAGAAGCAATACGCTCCTGTAATTCACCCATTTCTGTTGCCAGTGTCGGCTGATAACCTACGGCTGATGGCATACGTCCAAGCAGGGCGGAAACTTCAGATCCAGCCTGTGTGAATCGGAAAATGTTATCAATAAAAAGCAACACGTTCTGATGTTCTTTGTCACGGAAATACTCAGCCATTGTAAGTCCTGTCTCAGCGACACGCATACGAGCTCCAGGCGGCTCGTTCATCTGACCAAATACCAAAGCGGTCTTCTCAAGTACGCCAGATGCTTTCATCTCTGTCCAGAGGTCATTTCCTTCACGGGAACGCTCTCCGACACCTGTAAAGATAGAATATCCACCATGCTCTGTTGCTACATTTCGGATCAGCTCCTGGATCAGTACAGTCTTACCAACTCCGGCTCCTCCGAACAGACCAATCTTACCACCTTTTGCATATGGTGCAAGAAGGTCGATGACCTTGATACCTGTCTCAAGGATCTCGACAGCAGGACTCTGCTCTTCAAATGTAGGCGCCTGTCTGTGGATTTCCCAGCGCTCTGCATCTTTCTCTATTTCTTTTCCATCATCGATGGTCTGACCAAGCACATTGAACAGACGTCCAAGTGTCTGATCTCCAACTGGAACTTTGATACCGCTTCCAGTTGCACGGACTTCCATATCTTTGTGAAGTCCTTCACTTGCAGCCAGCATCAGACAACGTACTTCGCTGTTTCCCAGATGCTGTGCAACTTCCATAATACAAGTCTTGTCTCCGTTATCTACCTCAAGGGCATCTTTGATATTCGGAAGCTCTCCGTCTTCAAATAAAACATCGACAACAGGACCCATGACCTGTACAATTCGTCCTTTATTCATATCTGTTCTCACTTCCTTTTCCGTTTCTGTGCCTTCGCACCTGCGCATACCTCTGTGATCTCCTGCGTAATGGCTGCCTGTCTTGCCCGGTTATAAGCAATAGACAAATCTTTGATAATTGTCTCAGCACTGTCTGTCGCTGACTTCATAGCCGTCATTCTGGCATTATGCTCACTTGCATACGCCTCGACCAGACAACCGTAAATCATTCCGGTTACATAATTCGGTACGATATTGTCCATGACGCTCTCGACAGACGGATATAACTGAATCGCCTCACGCCTTAAATTTGCCGGAATGCTGTCCTCTCCGAATGCACTTCTCTCAAGCGGAAGCAGCTTTACAGTCTCCACCTCAGATACCATAGAATTCTCCATTCGCGTATAGACAGCATACACTTCGTCCAGCTCGCCATTATTAAACTGTTCCATCAATGTCTCAGAAATAATTCTGGCTCTGCTCAGGTTCGGTTTCTGCACAGTATATTGGAAATTTTGTTCAATCTCATGTCCCTGACTTACAAAATAATGTCTTCCAAGCTCACCTACGACAAACAATTTGTGGTGTCCCGGCATTTTCATGATTTCCTCTTCTGCTTTTTCTACATTGTGATTGTAAGCTCCTGCCAGTCCTTTATCACCGGTAATAACTACAGATCCGATTTTCCGTTCTTCTTTCGGAATTTCTTCCCTACTGTCAAAATACTGGTTGCTCACTTCCGGCATATGACGCAGGATTCTGGCAATCTCAGCCTGTAATTTATAAAAATACGGCTCTGCATCTGCCAGTTTTTTTCTGGCCTGACGCATTTTTGTAGAAGAGATCAGGTACATGGCATTGGTGATTTTCATCGTATCTTTTACACTGTTAATTCGTGTCTGTATTTCTCTGATATTTGCCATACATTAACACCTGCTCTTTTTGAATTCCTCTGCAATCTCCACGATCTTCTGGGACAACTCTTTAGACAGATCCTTTGTCTCCTCGATTTCTCTTGCGATTTCCGGATGTGCACTTGCAAAGTAACTTAACATATCCATCTGGAATCCTTTTACTTTTGCAGTTGGAATTCCAAGCATGACTTTATGTCTTGCAGCACAAAGTGTAATAACTTTATCTGCCAGTGACATTGGTTTTCCAAGCGGCTGCTTCAGAAGCTCCATCAGTCCGCTGCCATATTCCAGCTGTTCTTTCGTTGCATCATCAAGGTCTGAACTGAACTGTGTGAAGACTTCCATCTCACGATACTGGGCCAGATCGATACGAAGACTTCCTGCTGCCTTCTTCATAGCCTTTGTCTGTGCATCTCCACCTACACGAGATACAGACAATCCTACGTTGACCGCCGGACGCATTCCTGAGAAGAACAAACTGCTTTCCAGGAAAATCTGTCCATCTGTGATGGAAATAACGTTTGTCGGAATATATGCAGATACATCTCCGGCCTGTGTCTCGATGATTGGAAGAGCCGTGATAGATCCGCCACCTTTTTCCTCACTCAGACGGCTGGAACGCTCCAGAAGTCTTGAATGCAGATAGAATACGTCTCCAGGATAAGCCTCACGTCCAGGGGATCTACCAAGTAACAGTGACAATGCACGGTACGCAACTGCGTGTTTGGAAAGATCATCATAAACGATCAGTACATCTTTTCCTTTGTACATAAAATACTCTGCCAGTGCAGTTCCCGCATAAGGAGCAATGTACTGAAGCGGCGCACAGTCGCTTGCTGTTGATGCTAATACGATGGTGTGATCCATAGCTCCTGATGTCTTAAATGTATTTACAACTTTTGAAATCGTTGATGCCTTCTGACCGATGGCAACATAGATACAGATCACTCCATTTCCATTCTGGTTCAAGATCGTATCTGTTGCGATAGATGTCTTACCAGTCTGTCTGTCACCGATGATCAGCTCTCTCTGTCCACGTCCGATTGGGAACATGGAATCGATAGAAAGGATTCCTGTCTCCATAGGAACGCTGACGGATTTTCTGTCAATGATTCCAGGTGCTTCATTTTCAATCGGGCGATAATCATCTGCCTCAATCTCTCCGGCACCGTCGATTGGTGCACCAAGGGCATTGATAACTCTTCCGATAAATTTATCTCCTACCGGGATTCCGGCTTTTTTCTTTGTACGTGCAACCTTTGTTCCTTCTTTGATTCCTGTATCTGATCCAAATAAGATACATCCGATCTCGTCTTTCTGGATATCCTGTACCATACCCTTCAGACCATTTTCGAAGGTAACGATCTCGCCGTACATTGCATGATCGATTCCGTAAATGGTAGCGATTCCGTCTCCGACTGTTACAACAGTTCCGACTTCGCTGTCTTTACTGATCTCATCAAAATTCTCTATTTCACTTTTCAGAATTGAAATAATTTCATCTGAATTGATTGAACTCACTTACGTTCACCTCCAGGTCAATTTTTGTTCTAACCGGTTCATTCTTCCACGAATGCTCCAGTCATATTCATCACTGCCCGCTCTCAGGATAAATCCTCCAAGCAGTGACGGGTCTTTTTCGACCTCCAGATTTACCTTCGATTTATGATATTTATCCATAATAAATGTTTTCATCTTCTCAGCCTGCTCTTCGTCTGGCTCGTCTACACATATTAAAGTCGCAGTCATAACTTGCTGCTGCTCCTCACAATATTTATCATAGCTTTCGAAAATGTCCCAAAGCATGCCCATTCTCTGGTTCTCGCATGTTACCTTCAGGAAATTACAAATAGACTTTGGAAATATCTGTTCGATAACACTGTATTTGTTCTTTGCCGTAATTACCGGATTTAACAGTACTTCATATACTTCCGGTACCTGACAGAAGATTTCTTTTGTTTTCTCAATATCTGCTTTCGGAATTTCCAGTTCGTACAGAACTCTTGCATAGCGCTTTGCTGCCGGCTGAACGAACTTTACTGTATTACTCGTCTTTGCCGTCATGAGCGTCACCTACGCTTTCCAAAAACTGATCATAAATCGCCTGATTTCCTTGTTTTCTTGTCTCTTCATCTACAATCTTTCTGGCTGCCTGCATTGCAAGTCCTGCAATCTGTGTCTCAACGCCATCCAGTGCCTGCTTTCGCTCAGTCTCGATGGTCTTTCTGGCACGTTCGATCGTGGCATCTGCTCTTCTGTCCGCATCTGCAAGAATCTCATCTGACTGTCTCTTAGCCTCTACACGGGCATTTTCAACGATTTTAACCGACTCCTCTTTTGCACCGGAAAGAGCTGACTCATACTCTTTTTTCAGAGACTCTGCCTCTTCCTGTCTGTCACTTGCATTTTTCAGTCCGTCGGCAATCATCTGCTCACGCTTTTCCATGATCCCCATAACTGGTTTGAACAGGAATTTCTTCAGTAATAGATAAAAGACTACAAGGTTTATTATGGTCCAGAGAAGGCTCAAATCTACTTTTATCACCTTTTCCCACCTGCCTTTCTTCTTTTCTCCTGCTTCTTTACGAACTGCTAATTATTTCAGCATCAGGATAATCAGAAGACCGATGATAAATCCATAAATAGCTGTTGCCTCTGCAAGGGCACAACCAAGAATCAGGTTCTTGCTGATCTTTGACTCAGCCTCTGGCTGTCTTGCGATAGCGTCTACTGCCTTGCTTGTTGCAAGACCAATACCAATACCTGCTCCTAAACCTGTTAAAACTGCGATACCTGCTCCAATTGCTACTAACATAATCTTAATCTCCTTTTCTTCTTGTCTAAAAATGTTTTCTTAAATCCCTTTTAAGTCTGTTCGTCTTATCTTCCGGCTTTACTCCTGTTCCTCATTCATGAACAGCGCCGTCAGAAATACAAATACATAAGCCTGTAAGAATCCATCAAATATATCAAAATAAAAACTAAACGGGATTGGTATAATCGCCGGAGCTACTATTTTTAAAAGCTCCATGATTACAAATGCTCCCAGTACATTACCGAACAGTCGCATGCACAAGGACAATGGACGGATTACAATCTCCAGTACCATGATCGGTGCGACGAACGGAACCGGCTTTGCAAAATGTTTGACCCAGTGTTTTAATCCGTTTTTATGTATTCCGGAATACTCGATCAGACACATACTCATAACAGCCAGCGCTATTGTGACATTCAGATCCTTTGTCGGCGGTTTAAACCCAAACAATCCAATGATATTGGCAATTCCGATATAGATCAGCACCGTGATCAGATATGGGATATATCTTCGGTTTTCTTTGCCCATAACATCTTCAAAGAAGTCCACTCCTTTTCCGATTGCGGATTCCAATAAAAGCTGAGCTTTCCCCGGATTCTCTACACTGAGATTCCTTACGAATATGACACACAGCAATACAACTACAGCCATAATGATCCATGTGACCGCCACGGACTCACTAATCTTAATTCCCCCGAATAACGGAATGGTAAATGCTGTATCACAATTCAGCTCTTCCAACAGACTCTCTGTTAATTTCTCCGTATGACTCCCTCCCTTTCTTCTTCAAATTTCGTGATTACTTTACTCTCCTGTTTTTTAAATGTCAATCATTTCTTTTTTTCTTAACAATTACTTTATTTGACAATTTTTTAAGCATATTCTCTTATTTGAGTTTTTTCATTTGTCCAAAATTTAGTCACTTTCCTCCCGTTTTATATACCTTCTCCTTAACATGTTGAAAATTTGCACAAATTATTTGTGTTTTTCAGAAAAATTTTAGTCGTTACGCATATTGCTTTCGGCAATATGATATAGATATGACCGCTATACACCATTGAGTTTGACTTTTTTTGCCAAAGCCTGTAAACTAAGGCAAGGCAAGAATCTCCCGGATTTGGGAAGTTTGCAAATAAAGAAATACAACAAATAAGGAGAGCATATATGCGACTTAGAAATATACCCCGCGCCGAAGGCGTGTTAAAAGAGTGCAGTCAGGTTATCGAGACTCCGGAAGAATTCCGTGGTCACTGGGCATCTGATGTATTCCAGAATGACTACCCGGTCCACATTGAAATCGGCATGGGAAAAGGCCGTTTTCTCATGGCACTGGCTCAGAAGAATCCACAGATCAACTACATCGGAATCGAGCGCTACACAAGCGTCCTTCTCCGTGCTGTGGAAAAGTTAAACATATATATAGAAGAAAACGAAAGCACTCTGCCAAACATTCGCTTCATTTGTATGGACGCACAGGACATAGCAAATGTGTTCGCTGAAAATGAAGTTGACCGGATCTATCTGAATTTCTCCGACCCATGGCCGAAAGCCCGCCATGCAAGAAGGCGCCTCACATCACCGGAATTTTTTGCACGTTACGACAAGGTGCTTGCCCAGGACGGACAGGTAGAATTCAAGACAGATAACCGTGATCTTTTTGATTTTTCCATTGAGTCTTTAGGGGAATCCGAAACATGGGGCATTTCCGAGTGTACTTATGACCTGCACCATGATGAAATTATGAACGTTGGAAATATTATGACAGAATATGAAGAGAAATTTTCATCCATGGATCACCCGATCTGCAAGCTCATTGCTAAAAGAAGATGTCTGCTGTGACTTTCTTAGCGCTACAGCGCATATATTATTAATGAGAAAGCCTTCGGAGTCTGTTCGCCATGAGCCGAAATTGTCATAACAAAAAAAACTTCCGACAAAAGTTTTTTGAATACACTTATCGAAATCGGTGTCTGCACAGGTGGATCAATTGTTTCAGGAAATCCCTGAAAGAAGTATATGATATTCTGAACCACGGTTCTGACTGCCGAAGGCACTGATCAGAAAGGTTGATTTGATGTTACATTTAACTGCAAAAAATTTTCAAATAGAAGTAAAAGATACCTCTCTCCCGGTCGTCGTTATGTTCTACGCTATCTGGTGCGGGAAATGTGCCATGATGAAGCCGGTCGTGGAGGATATCGAAAAGAAATACGCCGGAAAGATCAAGTTCTGCGAAGTCGAAATTGAAGAATCTGCAGTACTCGCCGCAGAATACGCCCCGGAAATCGTCCCGACATTTGTTCTCTTCAAAGATAAAAAGTCAGTCGGTGCCATGGGGGGAATGGTGGATGAACACACATTTGAATCCAGAATACTGGAAATCTTGTCTTAGTCCACAGATGTACACAAGCCGTAACAAAATCTTTCGAAATAGTTAAGAATTTTTTACTTTTTACTTTTACACAAGTATGCTATTATTGGGGGTACAGAAAGGAGATGTGGCGTCTGACACCACAGGATAATTATGAGTATGAAAAAATTAAAAAGGGTTCTGCCGTTTAGCCTGGCAATAATTCTGGCATCTGTAAGCCTGCCGGTAACTGCCCTGGCTGACAGCGCAAAAGTAGTCACTCTCGGAGCGAACTTATCCGACGAGCAGAAAGCTTCTATGTACAAATACTTCGGTACTTCCGCCGATCAGGTAGACACGATCGAAGTCACGAACACAGACGAAAGAAAATATATGGAAGGGATCGCAACCGAATCCCAGATTGGTACAAGAACATATAGCTGTTCTTATGTTGAGCCGACAGACAGCGGCGGAATTCAGGTAAAAGTCGCAAACCTGACATTTGTAACAAGTTCTATGATCGCCAGTACACTTTTGACTTCCGGCGTTGAGAACTGTAACGTTGTTGCCGGATCTCCAATTGAAGTATCCGGAACCGGTGCACTGACAGGTATTATGATGGCTTACGAAAAAGCCAGTGGAAAAGAACTTTCCGAAGACCAGAAAGCAACTGCAACAGAAGAGCTGGTAACAACCGGTGACCTCGCCAAGGATCTCGGTCAAGATACAGCATCTGATCTGATCAACGATGTCAAAAAATCCGTTATTGAAGACAAACTGACTGATCCGTCCGATATTCAGGACGCGATTTCTGACGCAGCCGATAAGCAGGGAATTACACTGACCGATGACCAGCTTGCGAAAATCACAAGTCTGATGGAATCTATTTCCCAATACGACTACGATGTCAAAGCACTGAAAAAGACTCTCGACAACCTGGACGGGAAATCTGGAGGATTCTTCAGCAACTTGTGGTCCTCCATCAAAGGCTTCTTTGGCGGGGATAGTTCTGGCGGTGGAATTATTAACAATACGGATGATGCAGCACTCGGAAATGATGCAATCATCGACAGCACATTAGATGCCGTAAAAAGCAAAGCAAACGATGCCGTAAATCAGGCAAAAGACGAAGGTCTCTGGGATAAAATCGTAGGATTTTTCAAGGATCTGTTCGGAGGCGATGATACAGGCAACTCCGATAATACAGATAGCACTGACGCAGTCGAAGAAAATACGGACAACAACACCGATACAGGCAGCACCGACAACAATGCTGATAACGACACTTCTACAAACGCAGAATAAAATTAATTCATAACTTTAGCAGGGAGATGGAATACTCAAATTCCATCTCCCTGTTTCTCTTCCACACCTCTCTTATTATACATTTTAAAATTCAAAAACTGCTACCCCATACGGCGGCAATTTGTATCCAAATGAATATGGTCTTCCATCACATTCTTTCTTCACGGCATGATAAATGTTCTGTCTCTTCTCGCCATTTCCGCCATATTTCACATCGTCACTGTTCAGAATCAGCTTATACTGCTTCTTTCTAGGAACGCCTACACGGTAATCTTCTCTTGCCATCGGTGTGAAGTTGATCACGAACAAAAGGTTATGCTTTCCATCTTTAGAATGGCGGATAAAACTGTAAATGCTTCTGTATGCATCATCTGCATTGACCCACTCGAATCCTTCCCATGACTGATCCAGTTCATAAAGTGCCTGTTTCTTTTTATACATGTGGAGTAAATCACGCATCCATGACTGAATTGCCTGATGCTCCGGCTCCTCCAACAGATACCAGTCCAGTTCACGTTCCTCTGACCACTCGCGAAGCTGTGCAAAATCCTGTCCCATGAACAACAATTTCTTTCCGGCGTGTCCCATCATAAATGCATATCCTGCTTTCAGGTTCGCATATTTATCAAATCCAAGTCCTGGCATCTTATTGATCATGGAACATTTCAAATGGACAACCTCATCATGCGACAGTACGAGAATGTAATCTTCGCTGTACGCATAACTCATGGCAAATGTCATCATATGATGATTGTCTTTTCTGAAATACGGATCCAGTTTCATATATTCCGTAAAGTCGTGCATCCACCCCATATTCCACTTAAGGCTAAATCCAAGACCTCCGTCTTCTACATCTCCGGTTACCTTCGGCCATGCCGTAGACTCTTCCGCTATCATAAGTGCACCCGGATTTCTTCCAAGTACAACTGTGTTCAGATGCTTGAAGAAATCTACTGCCTCCAAGTTCTCATTACCTCCATACTGGTTCGGAACCCATTCTCCGTCTTTCTTTCCATAATCCAGGTACAGCATAGAAGCAACTGCATCAACGCGAAGTCCATCAATATGGAAGTGCTCCACCCAGAAAAGTGCATTGGCAATCAGGAAGTTCCTTACCTCATTCTTGCCAAGATCAAATATCTTCGTCCCCCAGTCCGGATGCTCCCCTTTTCTTGGATCTGCATACTCGTAAGTTGCTGTTCCGTCAAACTCGGCAAGTCCATGCTCGTCCTTTGGAAAATGTGCCGGAACCCAGTCCATAATGACACCGATTCCATTTCTATGCAGATAATTGATCATCCACGCAAAATCTTCCGGTGTTCCATAACGGCTTGTCGGCGCATAATATCCTGTCACCTGATATCCCCATGATCCATCAAATGGGTGTTCTGCGATTCCCATGATCTCCACATGCGTATATCCCATATCTTTCATATACTTTGTGATTTCTTTTGCAAACTCACGATAAGTATAGAATCCCTCGTCCTCTGTGCCTGGGTGTCTCTTCCAGGAACCCATATGAACCTCATATACAGACATTGGTTCTTTTTTGTGGTTCCATTTTTCCCGTGCAGTCATCCAGGAACTATCAGTCCATTTCAAATTCTCAATATTCGTTATTCTTGATGCTGTACCCGGACGAAGTTCTGCATAATTGGCATACGGATCTGCCTTCATATGATACTCCCCTGTAATCGTCTCAATGCAGAACTTATACATCATGCCTTCTTTTACTCCCGGTACAAAGCATGTGTAAATTCCGATATATTCTGCCCTTGTCATAGGGTTTCTTGTGCGATCCCAGTCATTGAATTCCCCCACTACAGACACTGATTTCGCATTCGGTGCCCAGACAGCAAAATAAACTCCTTCCTGCCCTTCGTCGTCCACCATATGTGCACCCAGCTTCTTATAAATTTCGTAGTGATTTCCCTGTCCGAAAAGGTACTGATCTAATTCTCCGATTTCATAAGCTTTCCATTCTTTCTCCATAAACTTCCCTCACATTTCATCCGGATTTCAATATCTTAAGTATACCTTAGCGGAACACAAAATTCAATCTATGTCACTCGATTCCAGGCAAAAAACAGGGATACAATTTTCTACAATTGTATCCCTGCTTCATCACTTACATTCACTATATCATTATATTTTAAAATCTTCTTCCTTCAGAATAATGCGATCTGACGAATCCGTAGATTTTCCAAATACACGTCTTGCAAGATGCTTTACATTTGCTTTCTGTGAATGTTTAATTGCTTCATCCATGATTTCTTTTACTTCTGCAACTGTAACCGCATGATCTTCACGCTGCATTACATCAATTCGGCTGTAAAGTGCCAGAATTCCCATTTCATCAAGCTTATATCCATTTTCCTTCGCATAAGTCTGACCAAATGTTACTAACTCATCATTGATGAATACCGGAAGCTCAAGCTTAGAAGTGAATTTCTTTTTGAAATCCGGATTAGCTGTCATAATTCTCTCCAGAGGTTTTCTCTGATCTTCAAGAACAAAGAGAAGCTCTCCGGTCTTTCTTGACATCAATGCATTCAGTTCCTTGATTGTTCTGGAATTCAACTTACCAGCCTTTTCGATGATGATCGCTCCACCGCGAAGCTTCTGGATAATATTGCCAAGTTCCTTCTTATTCAGCGATTCACCTGTAACAATAGCAACTTTACCCTGTTTCAGATTTCTTTGTTTCTGGATTGCTTTTACAATATCTACTGCAAGTACTGTTTTTCCAGATCCTTTACGGCCAATGATCATTAAGTTACCGGTTCTTGAAGTTCCCTCTCTCTGGGCACGTCTGTCATTATCAAGTACTGCAACAATCTGTTCACTCATTCCTCTGACCGGTACGAAGTAAGAGAATAATTTCTTCTGCTCCTCTGTCAGTCCGGCTTTCAGTCCAATCTCACTGGTTGCACTTAAGTCATATCTTCCTGTTACAACAAATCCGGTATCAAATGGAACTCCGCTTCCTTTTGACTTCTTAATTCTGCGCTGAATCTCTTCCTCAGATGGTTCTTCAATTTCCAAGTCTCCTTCAAGGTCTTCCGGATCCGGAATCTCAGGAAGCTCATCTTCAAAGTCGTCTTCCTCGAAATCATCTTCCTCAAAATCATCCTCTTCCTCGATGTCGTCCTCTTCCTCGAAATCGTCTTCCTCGAAGTCGTCCTCTTCCTCAAAGTCATCCTCTTCGTAATCGTCGTCTTCTACATAATCATCTTCATAGAAGTCGTCGTCTTCCTCAAAGTCATCCTCTTCCTCAAAGTCGTCCTCTTCCTCGAAATCATCCTCTTCCTCGATGTCGTCCTCTTCCTCGAAATCGTCCTCTTCCTCGAAGTCATCCTCTTCCTCGAAATCATCCTCTTCCTCAAAGTCATCCTCTTCCTCGAAATCGTCCTCTTCCTCGAAATCATCCTCTTCCTCGAAATCGTCTTCGTCCTCGGATTCATCTTCCGGGAATTCATTCCACTCTGCATCGAATTCCTCTACTTCTTCCTCATCTTCCTCCGGGAATTCATCTGCAAAGCCATCTTCGTCAAAATCGTCTTCGTCGAATCCATCTTCCTCTTCAAAATCATCTTCTTCGGATTCCTCGTCTTCGAAATCATCCTCGTCTTCAGAATTGTCTTCCGAATCATCCTGGTTTTCTGTTTCCGGAATTTCTTCATCTTCTTGTACTTCTTCGATTTCTTCTACAGCGTCGACTTCATCTTCTGCTTCAAACTCTTCGTCCTCACCCTCAAAGTCTTCGTCTTCAAACTCTTCCTCTTCGAAATCATCTTCATCCTCAGAATCCTCGTCCTCCGTCTCCTCTTCTTCCGAAACTGCTTCAACAATCTCTTCTTCAGGTTCTTCTTCAGACTCTTCAGGTTCTTCCACAATATCGTCCAGCTCTTCTTCTGAAATAAACTGATCTACAATTTCTTCTTCAACAGATTCCCCTTCTGCTTTTGCAAGCTCCAGTTCCTCTTCTATATCAAAATTTTCCTCTTCTTTCTCCTGTGCTGTCACACGATCTTCCAGCTCTTCCACAAGCTGTCTGATATCATCAGAAAGCAATGCCTTTCTTCTTGCTTCCTCTGCCTCAAGACGAGCCTTCTCTTCCGCTTCACGACGAGCCTTCTCCTCCGCTTCACGACGAGCCTTCTCCTCTGCTTCAAGGCGAGCTTTCTCTTCCGCTTCAAGGCGTGCTTTCTCTTCTGCTTCCTGACGGGCTTTTTCTTCTGCTTTCCGTCTTGCTATTTCTTCTGCCTCGCGTCTCTCTGCCTCAAGTCTTTCTGCCTCTCGGCGGGCTTCCAGTGCTTCTCTCTCTTTTCTAAGTCGTTCTTCATCGGATGCTTTTTGCTTTGCGATCGCCTCAGCATTTACCTTCTGCTTAGCTTCCCATTCCATCAAGATGTCTTCAATCTTCATCTGACCTTCAATGCGGAGTTCTTCTTCTCGTTCCTCCATCTTCTTCTGGTCTTCCGGATTAATTCCACTCGCCATAGCCACGCCATTAGCCAGTGCTTCTTGAAGTGTCGCACCCTTCACAACTGTCGTAATAGATTTTTTTGGTCCTTCTGCCGCATGCTGAAGAATTCCTTCTAACTCTCTGACATTCCGAGCTTCTTCCGGAGTTTCCTTTCCGATTGGTTCAATAACTGGTGCTTCTGTTTCTACAACTTCTGGTTCTTCTGAAACAGCTTCTTCCGGCTCCAGGACTGGTTCCTCAGCTAGTGCTTCCGGCTCTTCTGAAACTGGTTCTTCTGAAACTGGTTCTTCTAAAACCGGTTCTTCTATCGGAACTTCTTTGTCTGCCTTGGCATTTTCTTCCATTGCCTTCAATGCTTCTCCAAGCTCTGCTGTCGGAATTCTTCTCGTTGCATCCAGACCATCCACAGTTTCTGTTGTATTGGCTCCTGATTCCTGCTGTTCTGCCTCCGCAGCTTCTGCTGCTTCCTGCGCTGCTTTAATCTGTTCTTTTGGAATTGATACAGTATCCTGTGGAATACTCTTTACATCCTTAAGCGCAGCTCGCTCAGGTTTTTTATCCACTGCTTTCTTAGGCTCTTTTTTCGGTACACCTTTATACTCATCGTACTTTTCCTGTTGGAGTGGTGTCAGTGGTTTGTACTTCATCTTCAATTCCATTGCCTGATATACATATTTTCCTTCGCTGAACCACAAGATCAAATCGTCACATTCTTCCAGGCACTTTGAGGTCATGCCTGCTTCATGATATAGCTTTGCGAGCTCATACGCCCATTTTTCAATATATTCTGCCTTTTTAAATTCTTCCAGTGCCGAAATCTGTTCTGACAGATCAGACCCTTGTGCCTTCAAAATCCGATATTTCAAAATGAATTGATTCGGATCTCTCGGTGCCAGTTTTACAAATTCCTCATAACAGTCCGAAGCCTCATTCAGATCATTCAGTTTCAGGGCAAGTACTGCCAGACGATACACAACCTTTCTGCTAGACGGTGCTCTGTCAAATGCGATCATAAGCGTATCACGGCTCTTCTGAAACTCCCCGTTATTCTCGTAGATTTCGCTTACTGTATTTAACATTGCCGGGCTCTTCACCCTTCTCCAGTCTATTGTATCGGCAATTTCCATTGCTTTTCTAAATTGTTTCTTTTCGTAATATTCGAGCATCTGCTCGGTTTTTACCCGATATTCATATTTATCCAATATTCTCACCTCAAATTTTTTGACAATTCTACAGATACAAGTTTATCATACACCAGTCTTATTGTCAAAAACATACGAGATTTTGTTACAAAAATGTTACAAAATGATATCGTCCACTTTTTTGAAATCTTTCAGGCTATACGCTTCTATAATATTTCCCTGGATAACATAAAGCGTATCTTCTATATAAATACCTCTTGTGATCCTCATATTATTTCCATTGATTTCCTCATGCATCGTACATGTAAATCCTTGTTTTTCGTCGTAAGAAAATGTATAGTACTCCCGGCCGCCTTCGCTGTCTGCAGCAAAACCAATCAGATTTTTCTCTGCATCTACTAAAGCTGCCTTATAATCATAAGAAACATCTGTATAGTACACATTTTCAATGACATAGGTCTGCTCCTCTTTCACATTTTCCGGATCAGAAATATCGAACATCGTCAATTTCACGCCATCTGTTGACATAGTCTTTTCATCAACATTCATCCCAATACCCAGAAGCTTATTTTTCCCATACGGATGCAGATAATCTGAAAATCCAGGTATCTTCAACGCTCCTATGATCTTTGGATTTTTCGGATCCGACAGATCAACGGAAAATAACGGATCCGTCTCTTTAAATGTTACAAAGTATCCTGCCTTTCCCATAAATCTTGCGGAATACACCCTCTCATCTTCTGCCAGGCCTTTGATGGAGCCGGTTTCTTTCAGTTCTTGATTCAAAACATAAACACTGTTCGTGTCGCCATCGGTCACTACAACTCTCAGATATCCATCATATTCATCAATAGAAAATGAATCATTAATATAGCCGTCTATTTTGCACTGTGCCCCAGCCATCAATTTTCCACTTTCATAAGAAACTTTTCGGATTGTCGTCACATCTTTTCCGGAATATTGCCACACATTTTCATAAAAATAAATATTATCGTTGCTCACATATAAATTGCCACCGTCTGCCAAAAGTGCCTTACTGTGCGCTGTCTCATTTGGATTTTCCAGAGAAACTGATGTGATGATCGAATACATATCTGCCTTTGAAATGGACGGAAGACAGATATCTGTTTCTTTGATCAGATTATCGTTTACAAGTGGTATATAGGACTTCGGATTCTTCGCCGTTATACCATCAAGCGTTACATAATAATCACTGAATAAGTATAAGTATCCATCTGCAATTCTTGAAGAATTGTAATATCCACTCTGACTGACCCTGCCAACTTCTTTTGGATTTTCCCGGTCTGAAATGTCATAAGTTACTGCGGTCGTATTAGCCCTCTGACCATATCCATAATCATCATCATTCCATTTGCCGCCCACATAACCGTCACACACTGCGATTAATTGATTTCTTTCGATGTCCAGATACATTTCCTGGATTTCAGAAACATCTTCCACTGTTATAGTAGCCGTTTGCTTCATCCGATTATCGCGGGTATCTATAATGGCAATCTGATCGCTCTTATCTTTTAACACGTAAAGGTATGTTCCATCTGTTTTAGCTGTATCCCCCTCGTCCACACCTTCCTGACGTACATTTGTCTCAGAATAAGAACCGCTTGCCATTCCGGTGTCCGCTGCTGCAGTACTGCTTTCTTCAATATTCTGTGCTGCATCTCCACTTGTCTTACTTTCAGCTGATTCATCGACTCTTATATCATTCAATGATCTTGCCCAGCTTGAAGTGTATGCACTGTCTCTTTCCTGATCTTTCTTATATTTTTCCAAATATGCATAGACATCCTTATATTCCGTCGCACTTTCTACTTTCGTACTGTCACTGATTGTCACATCACTGCCTGCTATCTTATCATCTCGAGTCGCGTCTTCCATTTTAAAATAATTCTGGTATACCATCACTCCTACGATCAGCACCAGGCATGCTGCTGCCAGCCCACCGATTCTCGCCGGAGTCCACACTTTTTTCTTCTTTCCTGCAAGCTTTGCTTCAATCTGTCTCGGTTCAAGCGCTTTCGGCACCGGAACCTGTTCTGACTTTTCCTTTATTTTCCGAATCATGTCCTGCTCATTCTTATTCATAAAATGTCCTCCCATCCAACACACACTGCATCTTCTCCAGCGCCCGGCTTCGTTTTACCCGGACAGTTCCCGGCTTCAGGCTTAGGGTCTTCCCGATTTCTGTGCTGTTATAACCGCCAAACACTGACAGCCCGACTATCATTTGCTCTTCTTCTGAAAGAATAAAAAATGCATTTCTCACATCCATCGCAAGTCCCACATCTTCTTCATGAATTCCTTCCACCTGTCCTTCCGGGAAAAAATCTTCTGTCTGCTGTATTCCTTCTTTCGCCACCTGTTTCAATCTTTTCTTACATATATTTGACAAAATTGTAAAAATCCAGCTCTTGAAAGCTTCTTCTTTTCGAAGTTTATGTATATGTTCATAAGCAGATAACACTGTCGCACTCACCGCGTCTTCTGCCTCATGCGGATCACGCATCAGACAAAGCGCGTAGCGATAGAGGTCTTGATAGACCTGCTCATATAGCTTTGAAAATGCTTTTGCATCACATTTCATTCTTTTTCCTCCTCAATTTGTTTTTCTCAAGAAGTTCTCCACACTCCTCCATTGACTTATCCCATTGCCGTTCCCCAATACCCAGTGTAAAAAGTATTATTACTTCTTCTACATATAAGAGTCCCAAAATATCTCAAGTGTTACAAAAAGGCGTCACTTTTTTTCATAAGTGCCGCCTTTTATTTACATTCGTTTATTCAATTATATTACCGCCGAAAATACTGCGCAAGATAAAATTCAGCGTAATTCCCAGTGCAACGGAACATAGAACGTGAATTTTACCTATCGGATTATTTAGCCCTTATAATAATTAATCAGACAACCTTTGAGAATAATCTCTCTTTCTGCGTCTGTCATATCTCCAAGTGTAAATGTGACTTCTTTCAATGTATCTCCGACTACATAAGCTTTGATCTCTGCATCTTTGTTTTCCACTGCTTTTCTGATTTCCGGTACAAAGATATAATCGCCATTTTTGAAGCTTAATTTCTTGTCGTCTTCTTTTGTGATAAATGGAAGCATTCCCCAGTTGATCAGATTGGAGCGATATCTTTTTGTCGCATATTCATTTGCAATATTCGCCCAGCCACCGAGCACCTTCTGACAGGAAGCTGCCTGCTCTCTTGCTGAACCGTCACCTGGTTTTACTGCAAAGATCGTACTTCCGACTCCGATATTTCCTTTTCCTGCTTCCGGATATTTCTCCTGGATTTTTGCCATAACCGGTTTTAATTCTTCCAATACCTCTAACGGACATTCGCCTGCTTCGATTGCTTTCTGTGCTTTCTGTACTTCCTTTGCACGTCCTACATATGCAGGATCTTTTCTGGAAAGTGCAAACTCTGCCAGTCCAAGTGGATTGGATCTGTAAGAAGATGTTTCTCCAGATGGGATCAGCTCATCTGTTGTTGTAACCGGATCGTGAATCTCTGATACAACTTTCAATACCAGATTCTCCGGAAGTGCTGACATTGCCGGCCAGTCTTTGATATTCGGTCCGAACTTGATCTTTGTATCCGGATCAGCCACACCATGACTGTCAAATACACGATTTGCATAAATCTTCTGGTCAAAGTGGTATTTCTGTCCCTTGTATTCTACATCCATATCTGTTGCAGGTGTCAGGAAGCCTTTATTTGCTGCTGTTGCTGCAATTGAACGGGCATCCATAAGTGCAACGGATGCAATCTGTCCACTCTGAAGCTTGGAACCTTCACGGTTCGGGAAGTTTCTTGTAGAGTGGCGAATAGAAAATGCGTTATTTGCCGGTGTATCTCCAGCTCCAAAGCATGGTCCGCAGAATGCTGTTTTTACAATTGTTCCTGCTTCCATAAGATCCGCAACTGCACCGTTTTTCACAAGTTCCATATAGATCGGTGTGCTTGCCGGATATACACTAAATGTAAATTCATCTGAGCCAATGTAATGACCTTTTATGATGTCTGCTGCTGCGCAGATATTTTCAAATCCACCACCGGCACATCCTGCGATGATTCCCTGATCCACATAAAGTTTTCCATCAATCACTTTATCCTGAAGTGAATAATCCACAGCACCATCCAGGCTCACCAGTGCTTTCTGCTCTACATCGTGAAGCACGTCTTTCAGATTCTTACGTACGTCGTCGATTGTATATACATTTGACGGATGGAACGGCATTGCGATCATCGGACGTATCTCGCTTAAGTTCACATAGACCATACCATCATAATATGTAACTGCACCAGGATTCAGTTCTTTGTAATCTTCACTTCTGCCGTGGATCTCATAGAACTCCTTAATCTTATCATCTGTTTTCCAGATAGAAGACAGACATGTTGTCTCCGTTGTCATAACATCGATTCCGATACGGAAATCAGCACTTAACTTCTCCACACCTGGTCCGACAAATTCCATAACTTTATTGTTTACATAACCATTTGCAAATGTTGCACCGATAATTGCCAGTGCCACGTCCTGTGGTCCGACGCCTTTGACCGGCTCTCCGTCCAGATAAATTCCAATCACACCTGGCATCTTAATATCATATGTCTTATTCAGGAGCTGCTTTACAAGTTCCGGTCCGCCTTCACCCATAGCCATCGTTCCAAGTGCTCCATAGCGGGTATGGCTGTCGGATCCAAGGATCATCTTGCCACCGCCTGCCAGCATCTCGCGGGCAAACTGGTGAATAACTGCCTGATGCGGCGGTACATAGACACCGCCATATTTCTTCGCACAAGTCAGTCCAAACATGTGATCATCTTCATTAATCGTTCCGCCGACCGCGCAGAGTGAGTTGTGACAGTTCGTCAATACATATGGAATTGGAAACTTCTCCAGTCCTGAAGCTCTCGCTGTCTGAATAATTCCGACAAATGTAATGTCATGAGATGTCAGCTTATCAAATTTGATCTGCAGTCTCTCCATATTGCCTGATATATTATGAGCCTCTAAAATTCCGTAAGCCATTGTCTGCGTTCTGGCTTCCTCCTTGGATACCTCACGGCCTGTCTTTGCCTTTACTTCTGCTTCGTCCGTAATGATCTCAGTGCCATTTACCAGATACGCACCGCCGTCATATAATTTCAACATGTCTAGTCCTCCTGATTACCTGTAATTATATTCTTCTGAATAATTACGTTTATTTCCAGATTGTATACATGTATATATTAGCACATCACATGACATATGTCCAACCATTTATTCACCCTTTTTCAAGAATAACTCTGTTGCTTTTTCAATCTCTTCTCCTGTCGCTTTCAGCAGCCTTTTTGCATCATTCATCGTTCCATTTCGCAGGCATTCCGCAATTGTTTCTAATCGTCCCGTCTCTATTCCCTTTTTCATTCCCTTTTTCATTCCCTTTTCTTCAATACCTTCTGATAAATTACACATATCATTCAACTCCTCCCTGTACTCATAGTACAAACAACTTAATGTAGTAACATTTTTTCTTCATGTCGGATTACTGTCTCGAAATCTGAAACACCGAAATGAGATACCTTACGGCTTAGAACTTTTTTAAATATAGAATCTTTTCTAAAAGTATTCATAGGATAACACAAAAGGAAAGATTTCGCAAGTGTTTCTCACGTAATCTTTCCTCTATTCTCTAAATTCTTCTCGTCTATTTTACACCATCACTTTTCGTTTTCCCAATAGTGCCATTTCTTCCACATTTTTTGTAGCATACAGTATTGTAACTCCGGTTCTCTCCTGCAATTCCACCAGCTCCTGAGTCAACTGATTATGAAATTTGGGACTTACATTGCGAAGCGGCTCATCCATAAGAATTACATCTGGTTCCAAAATCATGGCACGCGCCAGCGCGGTCCGGTGTTTCCACAGATCTGACAAGTTTTTTACTTTTGCAAATCGGACTTCTACAAGATCTAGAAGTTCCAGAACTTCCAGTGTCCGTTTTCCTATTTCTTTTTCATCTATGCCGCGAAGTCTTAAGCCCAGTTCTACATTTTCCAGAACTGTCATTCGTGGATACACAGTATAATTCTGAAAAATCATGGCAATTCCGCGCTCCTCCGGCGGAAGACTGTTCACCAGCTTGTCTCCAATCCATATCTCTCCGTTTTTCACTTCATCAAGACCTGCGATCATGCGCATAACAGCACTTTTTCCACTCCCGGATGGGCCAGTCAATATTACAAATTCTCCGTCTTCAATCTGGAAATTTAAATCCTTTACTGCCTCATATCCATTCGGAAATGCGCGATCTACATGTTTTAATGTCAGACTTGCCATCTGATCAGCCCCTTTCTTTGTCTTCCCCTGACTACTGTAATTCAGGCTTTTTATCCATCATTACTTTTTTACAACAACGCCTGGTAAATGTCTCTCTTTCCGACTCCCCGGTCTTTCGCGACCATTTTCATTGCTTCTTTTTTCTGAATCCCCTGATCCATATAATAATCCATATGTTCCTGAATAGACATTTCTTCCCATTTCTGGCGTTCTTCTTCTATCTGTTCCTGACGGCTCTTACCCTCAATGACAAGCACGCATTCCCCTTTTGGTTCCTGCTCTTTATAATATTCCACTGCCGCACTGATCGTTGTTGCAAAGACTGTCTCATGCTTTTTCGTAAGCTCCCGGCAAATGCGGATTCTTCTGTCACCCAAGGTCGCAAGCAGAAGCTCTATTGTCCGGACCAGTCTGTGCGGTGCTTCGTAGATAATCATAGTTCTTGTCTCTTCCGTCAGTTCGTTCAGCACTGCCTGTCGTTCTTTTTTATCTGTCGGAAGAAATGCTTCAAACGCGAATCTTCTTGTGGACAATCCGGAAATGGTCAGCGCTGTGATGCAAGCTGCTGCCCCCGGAACTGCTGTCACAGTAATTCCTGCTTCCTGACACATTGCCACCAGCTCCTCACCAGGATCGGAGATTCCCGGTGTTCCCGCATCCGTGATCAGTGCAATATCTTCACCATTTTCCAAGTGCTCGATCAACGTATGCGCTTTTGCAATCTTGTTATATTCATGATAACTGGTCATCGGTGTGTGAATATCAAAATGATTCAAAAGCTTAATGCTATTGCGGGTATCCTCTGCTGCGATCAGATCAACTTCTTTTAAAATACGGACACAGCGAAATGTCATGTCCTCCAGGTTGCCGATCGGAGTTGCACACAGATATAATGTTCCTGACATATAATTCTCCTTTTATTTCATCCCGTACAATTTCAGTACTTCTTCCGTATACTCCCCGTCTTTCGTGTAGACTATGAGCGGCGGGTCTACGGCGAGGCGTGGTTTTCCGCCTTTGAGGCCTTCGATAAGAACCATGTTTGGCTCTTTGTCTGCATATGGGTGGACGAGACGCATGCGTTTCGGCTCGATTCCGTAATTACACATTTTTGTAAAAATTTCCGGCAGGCGGAAAGGACGGTGCACCATGTAGAAACGTCCTTTCATTTTCAGTACTTTTGCACTTTCTCGCAGAAGATCATCTAATGTGCATAACGCTTCATGTCTTGCGATATACAAAGCCTCGTTATCATTTTTCAGGCCGTGTTCTCCAATCATATACGGTGGATTGGATACAATGACTTCATACGAATCATTTCCAAATATGTGACTTGCCTTTTTGATATCACCGGTAACGATATCTATCTTGTTCTCCAGCCCGTTGTGTGCCACGCTTCTTCTTGCCATATCAGCACTTTCTTCCTGAACTTCCAGACCTGTATAATGAAGTCCCGGATTCTTTGCTTCCAGTAAAATCGGAAGAATTCCGGTTCCGGTCCCAAGATCCAGTGCTCGTTCCCCACGTTTTACTTTTGCATAGGAAGACAGAAGCACGGCGTCCATGCCAAAGCAGAACCGACCGGGCTTCTGTATAATCTCATAGCCCTTCACCTGGAGATCATCCAGGCGCTCATCGGGCTTCTTATTAGTCATCATTTAACTTGGAGGCACCATTTTTCTCCTCCAGGGCTTTTAACTGTGCAAACTCCTCTTTCGAAAGCTTTGCATCTTTTTTCTTCTTTCTTGATTTGAATCTCAGCTCACCTGCCGGATATTCACGGATTTCTTTTTCATCGTTATCCAACGTCACAATAACCTTTACGATCTGACGCAGTACGTGAACGGCCTGAACTTCACCATGAAGTCCTTCCGGCGTCGTCACATGATCTCCAACTCCCGGAAGCTGACGGTTCAGCTCTTCATAGGTCTCTTCTTCGTTAGTCAGACAGCACATCAGTCTGCCGCAGACTCCGGATATCTTTGTCGGATTCAGAGACAGGTTCTGCTCTTTCGCCATCTTGATCGATACCGGTGCGAACTCAGACAGATACGTGTGACAGCAAAGTGGTCTTCCACAGATACCAATGCCTCCACGAATCTTCGTCTCATCACGAACACCAATCTGACGAAGCTCAATACGTGTACGGAACACGCTTGCCAGATCTTTTACCAGCTCACGGAAATCAATTCTTCCATCTGCGGTAAAGTAAAATAACACTTTATTATTATCAAATGTATACTCCGCATCTATAAGCTTCATTTCCAGACCGTGTTTACGGATCTTCTCTAAGCATATGTTAAATGCTTCTTTTTCTTTTTCTCTGTTTTTCTCTTCTTTTTTGTAATCCTCTTCGTTTGCAATTCGAATCACAGATTTTAAAGGCTGTGTGATCTTGTCGTCTTCTACTTCTTTCGGACCTGTCACAACCTTTCCGAACTCAACACCGCGAGCCGTCTCTACGATGACACGGTCTTGGGGTTTAATCTCTAATTTCCCCGGTGAGAAAAAGTAGATCTTTCCCGCCTGGCGGAATCTTACTCCGATTACTTTTGTCATAAATCTAGTTCTCCTTTATCGTCAGGAACAAAAGCTCCATGACCAGATCAAAGTTAACATTTGCTTTTAATCTGGCTTTTGCTTTGTCAAGGCTGTCCAGAATCGTCTCAATTCCTTCATAAGAACTGCGTCTTGCCTGCTCACGCATGCAGTCAATCTGATCTTTGAATACAACCTTATCTATTTCCCTTGTCGCTTTATATAACAAGACATCTCTGTACCATACCATGATCAGGTCAAGATAGTCGTTGATTTCAACTTTATAAAGAGTGCAGCGTTTCACTGCCTCCACAAGCTCACTGATATCCATCTCATTTATATGGCGCATCAGGTTCAGGACTTCGTCCTTGAGCTCATTAAAATGCTCGGAACCTGCCAGTTTGATAGCTTTTCCAAGGTTCCCCTGTGCAAATGCAGCGCAGACTTCAGCCTTGTAATCTGGTACTTCCATTCTCTCCATGAGATATTTTTTAATCAGTGCATCTTTGATGTAGCGAAGTTTTAACATGACACATCTGGAATTAATTGTCGGAAGCAATACGTCTGCATTTTCCGTCAGCAGAATAAATACTGCATACTGTGGCGGTTCTTCAATCGTCTTTAATAACGCATTCTGTGCCTGTACCGTCATAATATCAGCTTCCGGAATAATATAAACTTTATACGGGCCCTGATATGGCTTGATTGCAACTGTATTATTGATCTGTGTGCGCACATCATCGACTCCGATGGATCCCGGCTTCTCATGTGTCACCCAGATAATATCCGGATGGTTATTCGATTCTGCTTGTACACAGGAATGACATTTATTACATGGTTCCGGTCCATGTTCTTCACATAAAAGTGCCATGGCAAATAACTTTGCCAGCATCTTCTTTCCGGTTCCGCGCTCGCCATTCACAATGTACGCCTGTGATACCCGATTCTCGGCAACTGCATTCTGCAAATATTGAATTACATCTCTGTGTCCTACTACATCTTTAAAACTTCCCATATCGTATGTCCTCTATAATTTCATCTAAGCATCTTTTTTGGTCATCATTGTAATAACGCTTCTTTATTCCCGCAGCTCTCAGATGCTCCTCGGAAAAATCTTCCGTATCTGCGAGAAATCTTCTGCACATCTCCGCGTAACGTGGCACTTCCTGCTGCCGCTCTCTCGTAAGTGCACGGTTCAGCCGCTCGCCGTCCTCTACTTCGATGTACACCGGAACAAGATACGCCGCTCCGTAATATTTCTTTAACTTTCCATAGGACTCCAGCGTTCCGATCATCAGATAGTCGGATTCTGCCAGATTGACCTGTCCATCTTCTATTGTAGCATATTTCCATGCTCCGTGAACAGTATTATAAGTACGAAGTTCAACAACCTTTCCCTGTCTCTCGAAAATATGCATCTGTTCATCTGTCACAAAATGGTATTCGACGCCTTCTCTTTCACCTTCCCGCTTCGGTCTGGTCGTGTAAAGCGTCACTGTCTGAAGCATCGGCAGCTCTTGCTTGATCTTCCGGAATAATGTATCTTTTCCAGATGAACTCTTGCCCATTATATAATATATCTTACCCATGCGTCCATACCTCTATGTATCCTTCTTTTTCTACTCCCTGTATCTCATATGTTCTTTCCATATACCATTGAAAATGTTCCCGGATCTGCGCTGTGATCCGTTCCCCCGGCACCAGCATCGGGATCCCCGGTGGATAGAGATACGCGTACTCCGCGGAAATGTAGCCTTCGCTCTGTGTCAATGGCACAACCTGAAACCCATCTGCCCCTGCGTCTTTCATGCTGATGACCTGCGCCGGTGAATAGATTACTTCCGCCTGTGGCAGATATCCCGGTTCTATATCGTAATTTTTTTCTTTCTTTTGCGACTTTTTGATTTCTCCCGGCACTATGTCTGAATCTACAGTGTTATAAGCCCCCTGTAAAGGTTTATATTTCTTATCCAACTCATAAATTGCTTTTATGAGCCGTTTCATTCCTTCATCGGTATCCCCGACCGAAGTCATGGCAATCACATAAGTCCCCGCGGCCATCTCCATTTGCAGGTGGTACTGATTTAATAAATCTTCCTGCAATTGAATACCTGTTGCTTCTGCGCCATATGTATCCGCAAGTCCTTTCGTAAGTCCTGCTACTGATAATACAAGCTTTGACTTATCATAATGTTTGGTTTCTGCCAGCCGGATATGTTCACATTTTCCAAGTTCTTCTCTACATCTCTTCAAACGCTCCACATACGGGTCAAAAACTTCCTCGCAGTGATGATCCAGCATCTCCATGCACTGATCGATTCCCGCCATCAGAATATAAGACGGACTGCTACTCTGTAACATATGCAGATATCGTCTCACCTTTTCCCGGTTCACCAGATTTCCATTCATGTGGAGAAGTGCTGTCTGGGTAAATGCCGGAAGTGTCTTGTGAACACTGTGAATCACAATGTCTGCGCCTTTTTGATTTGCATTTTCCGGAAAATAGGGATGAAAACCAAAATGAGCCCCGTGTGCTTCATCCACGATCAGCGGCAGTCCTTTTTCATGTGCGGCCTTTGCTATCTCGGCCACATCCGACACAATTCCATCGTAAGTCGGAGATACAATCATGACTGCTCGGATCTGTGGATACCGATTAAGGGCCCTCCTCACATCCTCTGCGGATATCTCAATATTCAACTGTAACTCTGAATCAAACCTGGGATAGAGATACACCGGATTCAACTCATTCATGTAGATTGCATGATAGACCGATTTGTGGCAATTGCGCGCCACAAGAATCTGATCTCCTTTATTCGTCACACCCGCGATAGCACTCAGAATTCCAACTGTACTTCCATTTACCAGAAAATGTGTCTCATCTGCATGATAGATTCTGGCTGCCCGTTCCTGAGCCTCTTTCAGGATTCCTTCTGCGTGATGAAGATCATCAAATCCTTCAATCTCTGTAATATCTACAGTATAAGGATCCGCATGCCAGGACATATGCATCTTACGCTTATGTCCCGGCATGTGAAATCCATAATAGTCAGAATCGCTATACGCTTTTAATTTTTCGTATATCGTTGCCATTCTTATAATCTCTTAAGAAGTTCTTCTCTTTCTTTTTCGTATCCTGGTTTTCCAAGAAGTGCGAACATGTTCTTCTTGTAGCTCTCAACACCCGGCTGATTAAATGGATTTACTCCAAGAATATATCCGCTGACACCGCATGCGAACTCGTACATATAGAATAACTGTCCAAGTGACTTCTCGTCCTGCGCCGGAATTGTCACTTTCAGATTCGGAACCTGTCCGTCTGTATGTGCAAGAATCGTACCATTCATAGCACTCTTATTTACAAAATCCATTGTCTTGCCTGCAAGGTAGTTCAATCCGTCCAGATCCACCGGTTCCTCACCGATTGTGATCTGCTCTGTCGGCTCCTCCACTTCCATAACTGTCTCGAACATGATTCTGCTTCCATCCTGAATGAACTGTCCCATAGAGTGAAGATCTGTTGTAAGGTCTACAGATGCAGGGAAGATTCCTTTCTTATCCTTGCCTTCACTCTCTCCGAAGAGCTGTTTCCACCACTCAGATACATAATGCAGGCTTGGCTCATAATTTGCCATGATCTCAACCGCTTTTCCCTTACGGAGCAGAATGTTACGTGTTGCTGCATAGAGCATTGCGTCATTTTCCTCAAATGGATTCTCAAGTGCGAATTTTCTTCCTTCTGCTGCACCTTCCATCAGCTTGTCAATATCAGCTCCGCTGACTGCGATCGGAAGAAGTCCAACAGCTGTCAGTACAGAGAAACGTCCTCCAACATCATCCGGTACTACGAACTCTTCGTATCCTTCCTCATCAGCAAGTCCTTTCAGAGCTCCACGAGCTTTGTCTGTTGTTGCATAGATTCTCTTAGCAGCCTCAGCTTTGCCATACTTCTTCTCCAGCATCTCCTTGAAAATACGGAATGCGATTGCAGGCTCTGTTGTTGTTCCGGATTTGGAAATGATATTAACTGAGAAATCTCTGTCTCCGATCACTTCAATCAGGTGTTTCAGATATGTACTGCTGATGCTGTTACCGGCAAAATAAATCTCCGGAGCTTTGCGGATCTCTTTTGATACTACATTATAAAAGCTGTGTCCAAGAAATTCGATTGCTGCTCTTGCGCCAAGATAAGATCCTCCGATACCGATTACTACCAGCACCTCTGAATCTGACTGGATCTTTGCAGCGGCTTTCTTGATTCTCTCGAACTCCTCTTTATCATAATCAACCGGAAGATCGATCCAGCCAAGGAAATCATTTCCTGCTCCCTCCCTTCCCAGGAGTTCAGCTTTCGCAGCCTCGGTAATCTTCTTCATAGATTCCATCTCATGTGCGCTGATAAACGCATCTGCCTTTGAATAATCAAATGTTACTTTACTTCCCATTGGACTCGTCCTCCTTATGCTACCTGTTACGTTCTAGTTCTTGTCTCGAAGAAATCTGTATCATTTTCTTCTTATAAATGTGACAGCTCACAGACAGTCCTTGTTTCACAAAACTAACTTTGAGCCGTTATCTATATTTTAACAAATCAGTCTCTTATTATCAAGCCATAAACTCCTCCAGGATTTCTCGGATACGCTGATTTCTGTTTGCCTCGTCCTGCGCCTTTGTCTCTTCCGATTCTATTGTTTTTTCTATTTTTTCTGTTTTACCTGGTTTTTGCGATATAGCTGTCTTTTTGACTTTCCGGTCATCTTCCACCTGCAGCGGTTCTGTCTTATACATCGCCCAAAGCAGACTGTCCATAGATCCAGGAAATTCCTGCTTTGGTTCCTGCTTCTTCTGATTCACAGATTCGTCTGGCAAGTTATCACCCTCTGCCCTTCCTGCATTTTCTGGCATTCTGGTATTCTTCACAATTCCTGTATTTTCTGGCATTCTGGTATTCTTCACAATTCCTGTATCTTTTGGCATTCTGGTATTCTCACCCATTTTCGCTTCTTCTGGCATTCTGGTATCCTTCGTCATTCCTGCATTTTCTTGTGTTCTGGCACTCTCCGCTATTCTCGCTTCTTCTGATCTTGCCTCTTCTGCCAAAACTTCTTTCTTGTATGTTTTTTCATAGCGATGCTGATAAATATTTTCCAAGTAATCTACCATATAATTTCGTACTGCCTCCAGCCGGTACTCCTCATCCGTCAGCATATGTACCAAGAATACGATTAACGCCAGCGCCACGCCAGTTCCGCCGATCATAGCTGTCTGCTCTGTCGCCCCTTTAATCCGATAACTTATGATTGCACCGACTCCGCCAAGAATCAGACAAAGTCCGGCACCCGCCATCTGTAACCGCCGCCATGCATGGAGCCTGACTCCACCAACCCGGTATTCATAGAGATACTTGTCCACAAATACGCCTACGTTTTCCACCTTTTCACTGATCATACAGGTGTGCTCGAATTTCGCCCGCACAAGCCGCATCAACGGATGATTACTCTTCCCCATACTTTCCGCTGCTGCCACCAGCTTCCTAAGTGTTCTTCCAACGACCACCTTTGACACAACTCCGGCAAATGCACTCATTCCCATCAGTACATAGATCACATGTCTGTCTAACATTAATTCTAACATGATAAAAGCCCTCCTTTTGGCACCAATTATAATGGATTTTCCAAAAGAAGGGCGAAAAACCGTTCCCCATAAAGCGACATCTGCACACCGCAGATTATGGTATTTTTTCTTATATTTTATCGAATCATTTATTCTCTGGTTTTAAATCATCGGGAGCAATTCCTTTACAAGCGCCACGCTGTGGGCAATTGCCTGTTTTTCAAACTCTGGATAATCCATCGTTGCACTGTTGTCAGCTTTATCAGAAATTGCTCGAATGATGACATACGAAACTTTGTTAAGATAAGCGGCGTGCGCAATTCCGACTCCCTCCATCTCTGTGCAAAGAGCCTGAAAATTCTCCACGATACGTGCTTTCACTTCTCCGGAAGAAATGAACTGATCTCCACTTGCGACCCTTCCTGTAAATGTATGGATCTGCGGATTTGCTTTTTCATTTGCCTTCACTGCAAGCTCTACCAGATGCGGATCTGCCGGGAATGTGCGTGTATCCATTCTTGGCACCTGGCCGATTGCATCTCCAAATATGGTTGCGTCCATATCATGATGCACCGCATCTGTAGAAATCACCATATCACCAATGTCAATTCTTGCATCCAGGGATCCTGCAATACCTGTATTGATCAGCGTATCTACGCCAAATTTATCCACCAGGATCTGCGCGCAGATTGCCGCATTAACTTTACCGATTCCACTTCTTACAACAACCGTGTCCTTCCCACAAAGAGTTCCTTTATAAAATGTCATGGAAGCAAACTCTGTCACTTTAGCATCTGCCATCTCACTTTTCAGAGCTGCAACTTCCTCTTCCATTGCTCCAATAATACCTATCATCCAATTTTCCTCCTGCTATGCATTTTTACTGTGCGATTCCCGCACATTTCCTTTATCCGACTGCCTTTTCGCTATCATTACAAACATTTCCTGTTATCCTGTACATTATCCCCTACCCCATGCACAAATGTCAAGCATTGATGCTCTTTACTGTACCTGTGCATTCCTCTATGTACTCTTTTTCATATTATTGGAAATCTTAATTTTTCTTTACAAGTAGATTCTTCTCTGTTAGAATGGCTTCTGATATTCATATATCTGGTATAACACATAGGAGGGTATTTATCATGGATTATAAAACACACGGTGTCTGTTCCAGCATGATTCACGTAGAGCTGGACGGCGATAAAATTAAAGACGTAGATTTTGTAGGTGGATGCAACGGTAATCTTCAGGGAATCTCAAGCCTTGTAAAAGGAATGAAAGTGGAAGACGCCATCGAAAGACTTGCCGGAATCAAATGCGGTTCCAAAGCAACTTCCTGCCCGGATCAGCTTGCCAAAGCACTCCGCGAAGCAATCGCTCAGTAAATTGATTCAATTGCAAAGTAAGTCACATGGAAAAGGACACGCAGCTTTTAATAGCTTGCGTGTCCTAAAACTAAACTTACTTAAACTTACTTCTCTTGATTGTTATAATATTTTTTCTTTGAACTGTCTCCAGTTCTTTCGCCCTTCCAAAGCCCTGCGAACCAACGTAAGGGCCATGAAATATGTAGATTGCTGTGGAAGAGCGTCTATTGTTTCAATATTCAGTTGTTATTAAATTTCTAAAGTATTATGATCCAACCTACTAACTTTACCCGAAATTTGTTTTTTCCATCATTATAATGGCCTTGCCCACTAATCTGATTGTAATTATAAATTTGTTAAATTCTTTTTTCTTTTCTACAAAATCTTACTTAAGGTTCCTCAATGTAAACTCCATCTGTGAAACTGCTGCTTATATCTTCTCCTGCAGAATGAACACATTTCACTCTATAGTAATAGTCTCCTTCTACATCCAGATATTTTTTTGATGAAACTCGATCAGTATTTTCGTTAAACTTTTGCCATGTATCATAGAATGACCACTCTGTATCTTCTTCTTTAGCTCGTTCTATTACAACTCCAATACCAATTCGTTCCACATTATGTACTGCAATAGTTGTTCCCCCAGCGTAAATCTCTCCTGGACCCATCCGAACAATTTTGGAATATCCAGTCAGAAGATCTTCGCCTCTGGCAACTTTTTGATTATAGCCAGTGGATTCTGCATCTGTTGTAAGTTTTGATCCGTCGATCACCTTCACGCTAGATGCCGCCTGTGTATCCGTCGATACACCAAAGCTCAATCCTAAAGCCATAGCAAATACGCAACATATGGACATACATCGCTTCATTTATCTACCTCCCATCTCTCTCTATTTAGGGTTCCCTATATAATAGACACATGAACTTCAAAAAACTGACGCATTTTTCTACATAAAATATAAATTATCTAAAATTTTCTTTATTTCAATCTCATTTATAGTTCCCGTAATGCAATAATGAAGATCTTTATACTCAAATTCCGCTGCAAATCTATCTTTGCTTTTTTCAGACATTTTATATTTTTTTACTTCGATTGTTGTTTCTTTTCTTTTGATAAAATAATTATCAATGACTATATCCTCATTGTCACTTCCCCATGCAGTTTCTCCGTATGCTGCACTTATTATAAATTGAATTTTTCCATCTTTATAGTTATATGATAACTCTGCAACTTGAAGATCCCGATCCAATATCATTTTATCAAATTGCATTTCGTCTAATTTACCTAAAATTCTTACTACACCTATTCCAAATTCTTTTTCTGCATCCTCATAAGCTAATTCTTCATCTTCTTCCTCGATAATCTTATTCTTATCGCTGGAATTGACTTTGGATACTTGTCTTCCACCTACAGAACTCTTCATAAACTGCAGCATTCTCTCTGGTCCACCAAAGCTTGTCATTCCAACTGCCATTACGAGGATCAGCACTGCTGCCAGTGCTACAATTCTACGGATATTGCGTTTCTTCCGGCGCATTGTATAGATTTTCTTCTCCTCGCTCTGATTCTTCAACATCTCCCGTCCAATGCGAAGTGCTTCCCGGTCTTCTTCTGAGAGTTTCGCATACGCATCTGTTCGCTTCGTATCTTCGGAACGCTTTTCACGCTCACGGATTTTTTGATCCAGTGCATTTTTCATGCGGAGCTTCAGCTCATCTGGAATCTCTTCATTATCGTTAAGTCCGACTTCTTCTTCTATCTGTTTCGCTTCTCTATTCAATTGATCTTTTAGGATTTCTTTCAACTGATCTTTTTTTTCACTCATAATCTACCTCTTAACGAAATCTATCCTCTCTTTCTCTTGACCAAATCTCCCGGGAACGTATAATATAATTATATGATGCCAGGGTCAAAAGGTCTAAATCCACATGAGCTTGCTCATAAGTGGATGAAAGACCTTGGGATCCGCCCCCCAATATGAGCCTAAAAGTGGGATGAGAATCCCACGATATGCGAATAATTGGGAGGATTGTGGGAGTGCAACGCACGGAACAATCCGTAGGCATCATAGTTGGGGCTTTTGCCCCCAACATCATTATATGCCAAAGTTGAAAATCTTTCCCTGTTTCGTAAAGTGTATACGAAGCAGAATCATCCGTACGGCATTCTTATTGTAACATATATTATCGAAAGGAGCTTTTTATGAAACGTATTATCTTAACCGGCGGCGGTACTGCCGGTCATGTTACACCTAACATTGCCCTGTTACCACGTCTTAAAGAATTACAATACGACATCCACTATATCGGCTCATATAACGGAATTGAGAAGGAACTTATCTCTCAATTCGGTATACCATATCATGGCATCTCAACCGGTAAACTCAGACGTTATTTCAGCGTCCAGAACTTCACAGATCCATTCCGCGTTATCAAGGGAATGGGTGAAGCACGTAAACTGATTAAGATTCTGGAGCCTGATGTTATATTTTCCAAGGGAGGTTTTGTCTCTGTCCCAGTAGTCCTTGCCGGTAAGGGACAACATGTACCAGTCATTATCCACGAATCTGATATGACTCCGGGGCTTGCCAACAAGATTTCCATTCCTTCTGCAACGAAGGTCTGCTGCAACTTCCCGGAGACATTATCTTCTCTCCCGGCAGGCAAGGCTGTTCTCACCGGATCTCCGATCCGTCAGGAACTTTTAAGCGGAGATAAGTACCGCGCCAGAGAATTCCTTCACTTCACTTCCGACAAACCAGTCATTCTGGTTGTCGGCGGAAGCCTCGGTGCCGTTGCCGTGAACAATGCCATCCGTACAATTCTCCCGGAGCTTCTGAAAGACTTCCAGGTCATTCACTTATGTGGCCGCGGCAAGCTCGATCCTTCTTTGAACGGAACGGAAGGCTACGCACAGTTCGAATATATCAAAGAAGAGTTGCGTGACCTCTTCGCACTGACCGACATTGTAATCTCCAGAGCCGGAGCCAATGCTATCTGCGAGCTTCTTGCCCTGCACAAACCAAATCTTCTGATTCCGCTGTCTGCCAATGCAAGCCGTGGTGATCAGATTCTCAACGCCCGTTCTTTCGAGCGTCAGGGATTCAGTATGGTGCTTGAGGAAGAGGAGCTTACGAACGAAACACTTCTCAGTGCAGTTCATGATCTCTATGATAACCGCGAGAAATACATCGATGCAATGAAGCATTCTTCCCAGCAGGATTCTATCGATACCATCATTGATCTGATCGAATCGGTAACTGCTTAGATACTTACAAAACTATCTGATTCTGACGCAGATATCTGATAGAAGAAAACAGGTGTCATATCCGGCACCTGTTTTTTATTTGCCATCCAGTTGGTGAAACTGTTCTTCGTAGTACTTCTTAATCCATTGCTTTGCCCTGTATAATGTACTATACAGCGTATCCACAGATATCCCCATTTTCTCTGCAACTTCTTTTTGTGGTTTATCCAAAGTATATGAAACGGTAACTGCCTCATACCATCTTGAATTTTTCTCATATAGATCTGCAAAAATCGTATCGTGTAGCTCGCGGCATTCTTTCTGACGAAGCACTTCTATGAGTTGAGCGTCCAGTCCTTCTGACGAATATGGCACCTCCTGCTCCGGAACCTCTTCCATCGGTGTCTCCCATTTACTGTCTCTTAGATAGTTCTTTGCCATATTCTTTGCGGTAGTGATCAGCCATGCAGGCCCGGACTCCATACATATATCTCCCAGGTTGTCGTATAATTTCAGGAAAGCTTCCTGCACAATCTCTTCTGCCACATAGTGATCTTCGACGTAGTACAATGCCGTTCGGTACACTTTACTTACATTTTCTTTGTAAAGCCTGTCGATTTCAGCTTTCTTTACATCTTCAGATTCCGCCATTTAATTTCCATCACTTTCAAGTTTATAATTTAGACAGAATATCCTGCTTATCCTCTTCGGTAAGCTCACCCATCTTCCAGCCAAGTCCAACTTTGTCACCTTTATAACGCGGAATCATATGTAAATGGAAATGGAATACAGTCTGTCCTGCTGCCTCGTTATTATTCTGCACGATATTGTACCCGTCACAGTGTAAGATGCCTGTAAGCTTTGTGATCATTTTCTTAGCCAGCACCATAACTTTTGCAGCCTTATCATCGTCCAACTCATACAAATTGGCATAGTGTTCTTTTGGAATAATCAGTGCATGTCCTTTCGAAGCCGGGCTGGCATCCAGAATCACGCGGAAATCTTCATCTTCATACAAGGTTGCTGTAGGAATTTCTCCATTTGCCAGTTTACAAAAAATGCAGTTATCATCTTTCATTTTCATGTCCTTCTTTCCTTTAAAAAATCATTTTTAAAATTGTTGATTATTTTATCCGCCAATGCTACACTATGAAAAAATAAATTCATAAAGGGCGGTAATCATTATGTTCACAGAATCTGATTATGAAAAATTACACCAGATCATGGCAGAAAGTCCTGAGAAAGAAGAGCTTCTCACCAGACTTCTTCACTCCCACCGTATGGATATCAGTACCATCAGCCATGAGATTCGCAACCCGCTGACTCTTATATACAGTACCTTACAGATGATCGAAGCATCCAATCCGGAAGTTCTGAATATCCGGCACTGGTCAGACTTGCATAGCGACATCGAATATATGAAACAACTACTGGAAGAGCTATCAGCATACAACAACGGTCAACGTCTGTCACCTTCTTCGACAGATTTCGACATCTTCCTCAAGAAAATTTCCTTATCCTTTGCTTCCTCCATCATTGAAACCGATATTGAATTTATCTCCCGGATAGAGCCGGAACTTCCTGTTATGCCTGCAGATTCCATCAAACTTCGGGAAGTTCTTCTGAATCTTCTTGGAAATGCGCGCGATGCAGTACTGATTCAACAATCTACATGCTCTAATCATCTTGATTCTGCCTGTCATTGTGAAAGTAACAGATCTTTGGATACCGGCAAAGCACTTACTTATTCTCCGCAAATTCACTTTCACGCATGGAAAGAGCATTCAAATCTGATTATTTCCGTCTCCGATAACGGCTGTGGTATTGCACCAGAACATCTATCTTCAGTCTTCGAACCATTTGTCACGTACAAATCGTCCGGAACAGGCTTAGGCCTGCCACTTTCCCGCCGAATTATCGAAGCACATGGCGGAACACTGACTGTCCACTCAGAACCAGATTTGCCGGACTGCCAGCTAAAAACTACATTCACCCTTACAATTCCAATCCCTTAAAACATTTTTAATAATGTTTCGGCTTATGTTTCCAATATGTGAGTACCGCCAGTAAAAATCCGGATATCAGCCCGCCAATGTGGGCTGCGTTATCCACCCCTTGTGCGGTGAATCCATAATAGAGACTTAAGCCTGCCATCAGAACAAGTCCTCTTGTTGAAATCTCTCCGACTCGTCCATGATTACGGATTGCAACATAAAGAAGTGCTCCCACAATTCCAAAGATTGCTCCGGAAGCACCCGCTGATACCGCATAGCTTCCCTGACTCACATCAAACCATGCCGATACGAGATTTCCCATCAGTCCGCTTCCAAGATAAATGAACAGAAAACGGATTTTTCCAATCTCTGGTTCCAGGCTGTAACCGATGACCAGCAGCATCACCATATTGTTCATCAGATGACTGAATCCAAAATGCAAAAACATACTGGTGATCAGTGTATAATATCGTTCTCCGTTCATGAGATATGGAACATACATTGCTCCATGTTCCATCATAAATGCGGAATCCTCAGTCATACCCATAAAAGACAGTCCGAAGAAGATCAGAACATTCGCTGCTGCGATTGCAATTGTACAAATTGGTAATTTCTTGTAATTTCTCATAGGAAAATTTTCTCATTAATTTTCTGTAATGTCAACGTTATTCTGCAAGATTTTACTCATCAAACTCTACGATCAGATAATATCCTCTGTCCGTATGTTGTATTTCTTTGATTACGCCCTGTCTTGCATGAATACGCTCAGATGTCTTGTAAATTCCGGACATTGCAACTGCCGGTTCCACTACATAAGTAAACAGGTTCGTATTCGGACTTCTCTCTGTTACTTCCACCTGCTGGCCTTCTACCACCAGCCCTTGTCTTTCCATTTTAAACCGTTCCTGTCTCACGACAAACCGCCTCCTGTCTCTGATATTCCAGCCGGGATTTTTTCCGGCATCATTCCTGTCAGTACAGTATAACACTAGAGATCTTCTTCTTCAATATACAGTCCGTCCCAGTCTCCCCACTTTGGTTTTCTGCGTCTGTGAAGAAAACGCTTCATCGGTGTCCACAGGTTTTCTGTCTCACGGAGTATCGTACTTCCCATTTCCTGGCTTGCGATCCAGTCATGTTCTGTCCGGTCAAAATATGTGCTTCCTTCCTTTTCTTCCTCTGTTCCCAAATCTGTATTTTTATCCTCTGCCAAAACATTTTCTTCCTCTTCTTTTACACACTCCTTTATAATCTGTTCCAGACTGTAATTTTCTTTCATAGTCTCTTTATGCAAAAGGAACACGATCTGGACACATTCTTTATCCTGATAATCTGCACATTTCACCAGATATTCGCTCAGATGGTGAAATCCTTCCCACAGACTTTTTTCTTTCGGTGGATAATAACAAAAATAATACTTTTCTTCTGTGTAAAAAATATACTCCGGATCCATCAGAATACAATTCACATTGAGAAGATACCTTTCTACTTCTTTCACGACACGCAAAATAGATTTTAGCAATATTTTTATTTCTTCTCCACTCATCGTATGCTTTTCATAGAGCGCTTTCATGGACACTTTTCCACTCACATCATAATCATAACAGCTTTTGTCATCCATTCCCCGTCCATGCATTTCCAGCAGTCCTTCCACCTGATTTTCTTCCAGCATTTTATTTTGATAGTCCTCTGTATAAGGGACTGACTCTTCTATCGTAATCTTACGTTCCATTGACGAACTCCTTTATTTTCTTAATATCCCGAAGCTTTTTCTCCGGTTCTGTAATTGCCGCACGTTTTTCCACACTGACTTTCATCTTCCTCCATGTTCCCTGTGCCCGGACACAGACTTCATCTCCTTCCACCGTAACCTGTCCCTGGATTGTAGATAATAGGATACACTTTCCATTCACGCGACTTTGAAAAAGTGTTTCCAGTTCCGCCGCATCTGTCCCGCTTTTATCTCCAGTTCCGGTCTGTGAACCCGGTTTTTCTCTCGCCTTATTGCTTCCAACTACCGCTGTCTCATAAGCTGCTCCCGCAATTATATTCTTGTCATGGTAATAAAAAAATGCATAGATACTGCTCATGACCAGCAACATAATGATTGGCATTAAGAATGACATCTCTACTGTATAACCTCTCACGCTGCACCTCCCTGCTCTGCCAGCATCAGAATATATCCAAGAGTCAAAAATGGGAAAAATGGCATTGTCTTCACCCGTCCGCGAAATGCCAATATCACCGAACAGACTCCACTTATAAAAAATGCTGCTGCCAGCACTCCCACAACTTTCCAAAACCCCAGATATCCTCCAAGAATCATAATTGCCACGCTGTCCCCATAACCGATTGCTTCTTCTGTCACTTTACTGACAAGAAGGAACAGCACTCCCACTCCGATTCCTGCACAGATTCCAACAAGATTCTCTACATTTGTCTGTTCCATCTTTTCCAGGAACACTCTGATTCGATAAAAGTCCACTATTTTCCAGATGACTGTCAATATTCCCCACAATGTCAGAACTCTTCTGGAAACTTTTTTATTTCTAATATCTGACACAGACAGCCCGGTTAGAATTAACAGCACAACTATATCTACCATTCTATTTATATTTCCCACATCTTGTACCTCTTCTCATTCTACTTATCATTCCTGGCATTCTACTTTCCACCACATTTTGAGCATGCGCGCTTTCCCGGTACTTCAGAAATTCTCGCTGTATATACGGTACGCTTTAATCCGCTGCATGTCAGTGAATTATGATACCGGTCACCCTGATCCGTAATATACACATTGCTACCCTTGCTGCTGCCATGAACACATTTCTCACAGGCATGATATTTTCCGCCACTTTCATTGCGAAGGCTATTAAGTTCCGATGACGCCGCCGCATGGATCGACAGGTCCAGATGCGTACAATGTGGATTTTTGTGATAGACAACTCCTGTATCCGTTACATATACAATCTGATCATCTTCTTCACCAAACCCTCCTGCCTCATAGCCGATCCATGCCTTGATCCTCATAGTTTCCTTATAAGAAATCGGCGCTATAGCAAAGCCCGGAACCGGAATCCGCACCTGATAAGATGCCTGAATTTCTCCAATTCCCGTAAACGGCGACAAATAAGATTGATTGCAGTCGATTCCTGAGCTGCCACCTTCTACAATGCTTCTCTCTAACCGTTCTGCTCCAATAGAATTTACAACATCACGTTCCAGATTTGACGGAATCACTGCCGGGACTTCTACTGCCTGCACTGCAAGCTTCTTTCCCGCTTCCTGAAGTCCGCTTCGCACAGCCGTCTGCACGGATAACAGCTCCAGCAGTAATACCAATGCCAGCGTCGCAAAAAAGAAGATTGGTACTGCCATGGCAGCCTCCACGGTAATGCTTCCTTTTTTTCGGGTGGATGCAGATGCCCTTCCTGTATACTTGGATTTGTATATGCTGGATAATAAAGGGATATCTTTATCTGAGTTCATCGAATCTTTCTCCTTTCATTTTTTTATGTTTTCAGTTAGCAGAAATTTTATAACTCCCGGTAGGGGGAGCGGAAGGACATCTGCACCCACCCGTTATTGATTCATTTCGTTATTGATTCATTTCGTTTTTAATTGTATCCAAAATATGTCGGAAAATCGTACATGATCCCACGACGCAGATTGCATGTGCTGTGAAATTCTACTCTGCTGATGCAGGCATCTGCCCGAAAAAATGTCTTTCCATATCGTATCTTTAAATTTTGTTCCACCATATCTAATGTACGCATCCCAACTTCATCCTGGGATTTCAGGAACAACAGCATGCGAAGGTATTCCCGATAAGCAAGTCCGCTTTCCATATCTTTACCACTATCTGCTGCCACATTTTCTCCTGCACTGCCAAGCTGCATCAGTCCGGAAAGGCTTAGTTTCCAATCCTCTGCGTTCTTTACAAGTGGTACTTTCCCTCCACTTATCAGCGTTCTAATATCCATGATTGCTTCACCATAAGCCCATGCAAGTAAAATTCCCTGCGCGGCACCCTCTGCCAGTTCCGGAAGTCCAATCACCGTACATAATGTAAGCGCTGCCGCCTCGGCTTCTGCCTTCTTTTCTGAATCCGTCTGGATATATGCATAATCTGGCACAAATCGGACCATAAGAAGCTTACTGGCAACTGTCTCCATATTTTCTCTGTCGCTGGCATGGCCTTCCAGAATATATTCCAGTTCATAGTCCAGACTCCCCGCACCTGCCATGTCACCAAGATTCCCATTGCCGAAGTCTTCATTAGCAGAATCTCCTCTGACAAAATCTCCACCGACAGAATCTCCACTATTATAATTTCCATTGCCAGATTGCAGGCTATCTGAAGCCATCTTGAAATGTTCCAGCACGTACTCTCCAAACAGTAATTTACTGATTGTACTTCCCGATCCTGCTACATCTGAGAAATCTCCATATCCCTGATTTCGTTTTCTATGAGATACCATTTCCGATAACGTAATGCTTTTCTTTGACATTACACGTCCCTTTGGCATAATCAGATCTACAAGAGGCATGCTTTTTAATTTCGCCACATGCGATAAGGGATTCTCTTCCTCTGGAAGTTCCTCCTTTTGCGACAACAGCTCCTGTAATTCCTGTTCCGTTTTTGCCCCGTCTCTTTCATAATTTTGTAAAGCCTCCTCTCCTGCTTTCCATGTATCTGTCTGTCCAACCAGTTTCTTCACCTTATCCAGTCCGTATTTATTTTCCATATATGCCGTCACCTGCTCGTAAAATGCACTGGCACCTTGGTCCGTCAATAGCTGAATTCTTGTAATTTCCTGATCCATCCCGCTTGCTCCGTAATAGGCCAGCCGTTCCTTTAACAATTCTTCATTGTAACTGCCCGTCTCATAACTTCCTTCCAGCGCAAAAATTCCGTAGACTTCCCAGAGTTCCTTCTGATACTCTGCAAATATACTTTCCACCGCCCGTGTCATATCTGCTCTTCTGTAATTTTTTACATTCTGTAAAGAGGCACTTTCCAGCATTGCTCCGGCAAATGAAATAAGTAAAATAAATACCAGACTTAAATACACTGTGACTTCCCCCTTTAAATACCGCTGCTCTCGCTTGTAATCTTCTCGAAAATCGTCTCGACCAGACTTGTGAGCTGAGATTTGAATATAACGACAAGTGAAATCAGTACGACCAAAATTAAGATAATTTCCACAACTCCGACTCCGTCTTTGTTTTCCAATATTTCTCTCACTCTGTGTTTTAAATACCAGACTCTCCACATAATTAATCCTCCCGCTTTCTCTATTCTTGCTTCTCTACACCCGCTTTTCTATTCCGTCATATCTTCTGTGACATATTTTTATATTTTTACAATGCCTACATTTGTACGGTAAAAAATGCCGGGACTACAACAATCACAAGCACCTCTGCCAGCATCAGAAACATCGGAAGTAACAGCTTTGTTCCTGCTTCTTCCCCGAGCCGTCTTGCTCTTGCTTTTCGCTCTTCAAAAGACTGGATTGCTTCCAGCCGAAGCAGGTTATTTAGACCTTTTGTACCTTTTCTCAGGTTTTGTGACAGCAATGCACCAAATCTCATATATTCCTGTGTCCCGCATCTTCTTCCGAATTTCTCATAACATTCTGCTTCCGGAACACCGCCATCCATCTGTCGGCATGTATACTTCATTTCTTCATAAACAGCACGCTTCCCTTGCTGCTTTATCCGCGAATCGTAGTCATTTACAATCTTTCTCCATGCTTTGCGGACCGTCATTCCTGCTCCTAAAAGTAATGTCAGCTTACTGATGACTTCCGGATAATCCAGACACATCTGTTTTTGTCTTGCCTGTTTTTCTTTTATCTCGTTCTGCTTGTCCAGCGCAAAAAACAGCACGGAAATCACAACTGCAGCCGCCATAATTACTGCACCTCTCCAGTTCATTACCGTATAAAAATGTATTTCCTGTCCGTCCACCTGTTTCGGCAATGTTAACGTCCCGGATTCTCTGGTATCCTGATCTTTTTCTGCCACTGTCCGGCGCACCTTTTCTAATAACGCTCCATCACTTCCGGTCATTCGTGGATAGACCATTGCCATACATTCATACAGTACCTGTTTTTCTACATCTTCCCGATACGTCAATATGGCTGTCAGCTTCACCGGTGTCCCTTCACTTACAAGCTTATCTTCCTTTAATTTTCCGTAAATATTGATCACATCATAGCGGTCAAGCTTCCATGTAACATCGATCGGCTTTCCTGGAATCTCGGTCAGAAGATTCAAATCCCGGTCCACATGATCCAGACTTACATTCTCCCCCAGAATCAACGAATCCATTTTCTTTACTGCCTGCTTTAATACCTGACTGATTTCCTGTTCTCCATAGACCTGCTCTGTTACTTCGATCGGAATTTCCCCCAATACCCGGTCTTTTCCCTCTACACGCAGTTCTTCCGTCTTCTTCCCTTTGCCATAAGTTTTTCTTGTGATCTCCTCTACATTTTTTCTGTAGGCACCATTGTAATCCCAGATAAGAGCTGCAACGCCCACCGAAAACACCACTAACATGATCCCGATACTCAGACTTCGATCTCGATGATCTTTCGTCCAAGCCCGTATGCGCCCAAATATATGATCAGACATCCTGTCATCACTCCTCTTCCTGCTATATTTCCGTAAAGATTTCCCATAAATTCCGGAAAACTGACAGTCATATAAAGTACAATTCCAAAAGGAATGACCGACATCACCTGAAATTCATATTTTTTCGCCGCCAGCATTGTATCAATTTCCCGTTTTACATCAATTTTGTCTCCAATCTGATCCGCTGTATTGCGGATAATAGACATCAGATTTCCTCCACTTCTCTTGGCCGTGACAAAGACTCCGGCAAAGCTTTCCACATCTAGAAGCTTTGTTCTCTCGGACAGTTCTTCTACTGCCTGTTCCACCGGTACCTGTACCCGGATCTGCCTGACCATGATTTCCAGCTCACGTAGAATTGCCGCATCATCAGAGTAAAAAACCTGCATCTCTTTCAGGCTCTCTTTCACTGCATTTTCCACAGAATATCCTGTATTCAGTAAAGAGGAAAATGTCTGTATCAGTTCTTTGAACTGTACTAGAAATTCCTGTTCTTTTCGCTTAATGCATTCGTCCAGAAGCTGTATGTAATACCACACGCCTGCCGGAATCAACAATATAACTGCCACCCATGAGCGATAATATATCCATGCCGTTCCTGTCACAATCATGATGACCTTCAAGATCATTTTTACATATTCACACTTCTTTATATCCTGCTGCCAGTAACTTCTGTGTATGAACCAGGTCGTCCATTTTTCTCCAAGTTCCCTGAATTTTCCCATCCTTTTCTCCTGTCTCTTCGAATCTGTACAGTGGACTCACCAGAATCTCACCGTCCTGATAATCCAGGATTTCTGAAACCTCCAGTACTTTACGGCTTTTATCTCTGAGTCTTCCAAGATGCACAATAATGTCGATTCCTGATGCGATCTGTCTCTGAACTGCCCCCAAAGGAAGATCCATTCCCATCAGCACCATGCTCTCCAGCCTAGAAAGCATATCCTTAGGACTATTGGCATGACCGGTACTAAGACTTCCATCATGACCGGTATTAAGTGCCTGCAGCATATCAATTGCTTCGGCTCCGCGAACTTCCCCGACAATGATGCGATTTGGTCTCATCCGAAGCGCCGTCCGAATTAATTCGCGTATAGTAATCTCACCTGTTCCCTCAAGATTGGCGCATCTCGCCTCAAGAGTTACCAGGTTTGGAATATCCAGAATCCGTAGTTCTGCGTTGTCCTCAATTGTAATGATTCTTTCATCCTTTGGTATGTATTGCGATAAAGCATTCAGGAATGTGGTCTTGCCTGATCCGGTTCCTCCACTGATGAATATGTTGTAGCCTGCCCTAACAAGCTTTACCAGAAATTCTTTTACTTCCCGGCAGATAGAACCCCACCGGATCAACTGTTTCATTGTAATTGCTTCTTTTGGAAATTTTCTTATGGTTACTATGGGCCCATTTAAAGCGATGGGCCCCAGTACCACATTTACTCTCGACCCGTCCGGAAGTCTTGCGTCCACGATTGGAGATGCTTCATTTACGATTCGATTGGATCCTGCAACGATCTGTTGAATGACATCTTCCAGCTTCTCCCGCGAAACAAACCTTTTCCCGGATCTGATTAGTTTTCCTTCCTTCTCCAGAAATATATTCTCAGTCCCGTTAATCATAATCTCCGTGATCTTATCATCTTCCAGAAATTCCTGAAGAAGATCAAATTTCCGGAATGCATTAAATAATTCTCTGCCAAGCTCCGCCTTTTTCCCAAGCGGTATATATTCTCTGCCGGATGCCTCGTCCAGCACGCGGTGAATCAACTCCGTCAGCTCCTCATCCGGAATATCTCTGGACAGATCCAGTTCCTCCAGAATCCTCGCATGAAGCTGTTCCGCCTGTATCATGTGCGTTGCTCCTTTCGTATGATCTTACGTCTGACATCCTCGTAGCCCAGAAGTTCCAGTTCTGCCTCGAACTGCGCCACCTTCGCCTCTGCGACCGGCTCATCAATCGTAAGCATGTGAATCTCATTACAGATCCGAAGCACCCGGTAAATGTCCCGAACGCCTTCATCCATATCCAGAATCACGATTTCATAAATACTTTGTTCTATAATTTTCTGTATCAGCCTGATCCACTCTTCCGAGTCAATCTCCTTAATGTCTTCGGATACAGGCATCGGTACTATATAATCCAGATTTTCCGAGTGTCTCACAATAGTTGTAAGTACCGTTCCGATATTGCTCTGTTCCTGCCTTGCATAGTACAGGACATCTGCCAGTGTCTGTGTTCCTTCCGGAAAATGTCCACCTTCTCCACCGTAAGTTTCCATTCCCAGATACAATACATTTGCCTCCTTTGCCAGTCTTCTTCCAAGCCGGATTGCATAGGTTGTCTTTCCAATTCTTCTCACCGGAGAATATACCGCAATTACTCTGCAGTTCTTTTTACCGGTAATCTTTAAAAATATCTGCTTCTCGTCTCCTGACATGCTGCACTGACGAATCATTTCCGCCAGGATCTGATCTCCCGGCTGGTATTTGTAGATCGGCACCTCCCGGTTTTCCAACGCCACCTCTCTTTCTGGTGCGATTACAAATACCATACCGGCTTTTACCTGTTTTCTGGAATCTTCCGGATACTCTGAAGATATGAACAGAAAATCGATTTTCTCTTTCTCCTGTATAGCCAATACATAAGAAAGATCACTGCATGTCCTGACACGGACCGCCAATTCTTTCTGTCTTGTAAGATACTGTGCAAACGCGGAAGCAAATTTTGTCTCTGGATCACAGATTACCAGATTTTTGCTCTCCACATATTATCCCTCCTCTTCTTGTGTGTTCTCTCGTTATCTTCTTAGGAATTCATGACCGGAATAAATGGTCGAATAACATTGAATTACTTTGAATAACTTGAATGGTTATGTCTTGCCAACTAGAATATAACAATCAGATGTCTTGGATTATAGACAGGCTTTCCCCTTTTGTCTATCCCTTTTTTAGAAAATGTAAAACTTTGTGCAACATAGATAGATTTGTTTTTATCAATCATTGAAAATCATCTGGAAACAGTTATAATATATCCATAGAATTTTAAAACTTACCGACTTTATCTCACTGGAAAGGAGTCCATATTATGGAGTTCAAATTCTTAAAATTACGCGATTTACAAGGTAAAACTCCTTCATTTCCTGCTGCAGGCGAAGTACACATTATCTATGTGCCGGAACCGGATGACAGCAACTTGCACAAAGCAGGTGCCGGGCGTGCCATGATCAGAGAAATCCTTTCTTATTATCTGTGTATTGACAAAGGTCTGGTATGCCTGCATGAATCCAGGCATGGCAAACCCTATCTTGCCTCTCCAGCAATCGGACGGAATCTTTATTTTAATATTTCTCATACCGAAGGCTACCTTGCATTTGCAATGTCAACCTCTACACCACTAGGTATTGATATTGAAAAAGTTGACAGAAATGTCAGGCTTCAATCGCTGATGGGACGTTTTTTTCACGCGGAGGAAATTAAAAAATTTCTTGATTACTCTGACGAAGAGCGTGTAAAACATTTTATCCATTATTGGACTTTAAAAGAATCCTTCGTAAAGGGACTTGGAACGGGTATGACAACTTCTTTCACTTCTTTTTATCTTACGAAGGAATCCGAACGTACATTTTACATCACTCCGGATAAAAAAGACCTCCAGGACGAATATTCATCCTGGAGAATCACTTCCATTCTTGCTCCCAAAGGGTTTATCTGCAGTGTTGCTTACCGGCTCTCATAAAAGGCCACACCATATAGCAGGGCAACCCCCGGGACTCCTAATGTTCCGGAGGCGGCCATTGTTATTGGATTCAGCCCCACCCTTACCGGAATCTCTTTTGACACGAAGAATCCATTTATCACAAGAATCAACATCACCCCGACTGCCATACGGATCAGAAAATTTATCATAAAATTCGAACATCTCTGTGACATATCCAAGCCTCCTTCTATTTTCATATATATCCTTGTTAAGCTTACCATATGACATATTTTAAAATATCCCTGTCTGATTTTTATTCAGAAATACTGTTTCATTTCATAGGTTTAATCTTAAAAATCAGTATTATTTATATAGCATACTATTTTTATCCCACATATTTTTCTATTTAAAAAAGAGGATCTCCTCCCGGAAATCCTCTCATCTGCTTCTCTACTCTGCCGATTTTTTAAGAATATCTAATTTACAATTCAATCTCTATCTTGCGATCCGATCTCTTGTATTGGTGATAAGCCACTCCTGCTGCATCGAACATACGCATAGATGCCTGTACAGCTGTGCTTCCATCATATTTGTTACAGTCGTAGATAACTTCTTTGATTCCACTTTGAATGATTGCTTTTGCACACTCATTACATGGGAAAAGAGACACATAGAGCTTTGCTCCTTCCAGACTTCCTCCACGGAAATTCAGAATCGCATTCAGTTCACTGTGTACTGTATAGACATATTTTGTCTTTAATGGATTTTCTCCTTCTCTCACCCACGGGAACTCATCATCTGAGCAGCCCTTCGGCAGTCCATTATATCCCATAGATAAAATCTTATTATCCTGACTGACAATACAGCACCCAACCTGAGTATTCGGGTCTTTGGATCTAAGTCCGGATAGCTTTGCTACTCCCATAAAATACTCATCCCAGTTGATATAGTCTTTACGTTTGTCACTCACTGCTGCTTCCTCCTATTTCGTTCCGAAAATACGATCTCCAGCATCACCAAGTCCCGGAATAATATACTTATGCTCGTTGAGTTTTTCATCCAGAGCACCGATATAAATATCTACATCCGGATGCTCTTTCTGCATACGTTCTACGCCTTCCGGAGCTGCTATAATGCACATGAAACGAATATGTTTCACACCTTTTTCCTTCAACATCTGAATTGCTGCTACGCTTGAACCTCCTGTTGCCAGCATAGGATCCACAACAAATACTTCCCTCTCATCACAGTCTGCCGGAAGCTTACAATAATATTCCACTGGTTCATACGTTTCCGGATCTCTGTAAAGACCGATATGACCTACTTTTGCAGCCGGAATCATGCTCAGCATTCCATCGACCATTCCCAGTCCTGCACGTAAGATCGGTACAACTGCCAATTTCTTCCCACTTAATTCTTTTCCAACCATCTTACAGATTGGTGTCTCGATCTCTACATCCTGTAATTTCAGATCTCTTGTTGCCTCATAACACATAAGAGCCGCAATCTCCCCAACAATCTCACGGAACTCCTTGGAACCAACTTCTTTTCTGCGGATATAATTCACTTTGTGCTGGATCAGCGGATGATCCATAATCTGTACTTTAGACATGTTTTTCTCCTCCATCTCATGACATGTTTATCAGTTTTTTTAATATCCGGCACACATCTGATTTGATCTGCACCACATAAAGAGCCATCAGGCATCTATCACATGATGTCCTGCTGCCTTTAGCAATCGATTCATAATTGCACTGCCGATTCCTCCGGCTGCAAATGATTCACTATATATATACTCTACTTCAGCATCATCGAACTCGCGCAATACCGCATACAAATGATTGGCGATAGTTGCTTCGTCTGCCCTTGTTCCTATGCTTTTCACTACGTCTGCCTTGTATCGGCCTACAGTCTCTTGTGTTCCGATCACACCGACTCTGTGTCCTTTAGCCATACGCTCTGCAGACATCTGGTTGATCGCATCGATCACAAGTTCCATCGGTCCCTCCACAATACTAAGATCCGCTTTCGGAGCATAATGTCGATACTTCATCCCCGGAGCTTTCGGTTTCACTTTGCTGTCCGGCGTAATCAATGTTCTGTCAATGTCTACTTCACCGATAAGTTCTGTGAGCATCTCCTTTGTAATCGCACCAGGGCGTAAAATCATAGGCGGTGTTACGGTCATATCCAGAATGGTAGATTCAACTCCGATATCTACTGCTCCTCCATCTAAAATCATCTCGATCTTACCGCTTAAATCTTCTTCTACATGCTCAGCTTTCGTCGGGCTCGGACGTCCTGAAGTATTCGCGCTTGGCGCAGCAATATACCCGCCGCCCGCATCGATCAAAGCTCTTGCGATCTCATCACTTGGCATACGTACTGCAACTGTATCCAGGCCTCCTGTTGTCTCATATGGCACTTCCTCTGTCTTCTGGAAAATCATTGTAAGCGGTCCCGGCCAGCAAGCATCAGCCACTTTATAAGCAACTTCCGGAATAATATCTGCAATCTTATCCAGTGCTCCCATATTCGTAATATGCACGATCAGAGGATTATCCGAAGGTCTGCCCTTTGCCGCATAAATCTTGGTTGAAGCGGTCTTATTCAAAGCATCAGCACCGAGACCATATACTGTTTCCGTTGGAAACGCTACCAGTCCACCTTCTTTTAAAAAGTCTCCGGCCTGACCAATAATCTTCTTTCCTTCCTCTGTATTAAGTTGTTCTTTTGTAATTTTTTCTACTATTGTCTTCATGTTTGTTATTATACTACACCTGTTATCACTTTCCAAATATTTTTTCGAACCAAATCACGTCTGTCTGGCGATTTATCGTTCTATGTACCATCGGCAGCATTTTTCAGATACTCGTCAATTCCTGTTGCGATTGCCTTGGCAATTTTTTTCTGATAATCTTTTCCCGCCAGAAGCTCTGCTTCTTGTTGGTTGCTCAGGAAACCACACTCTACGATGATTGTCGGCACCTGAGTCCTCCTGAGCAGATAATATGTATCATTGGCCTTTTCCTGCCTCGTATTCTCACTGTCCGCGCCAAGGAGCGCCTGCTGCATCAGCTTTGCCGCTGTATGCCCTTCTACTGAATGGGAATAATAAAATACCTGTGCACCATGTATTTCCTCTTCGTGATAACTATTCTGATGAATGCTGACCGCAAGCCCCGGAGCCTTTTCATTTATCAGATCAACTCTCGCTTTCATATCCTTTATTTTGGAATTTCCGGAAGTTTCTCCTGCGAGCATCTGATCTTTTTCCCTGGTCATAACAACTTGATAACCTTTATTCTTCAGTTCTTTTTCCACTTGTTTTGAAATCTTAAGGTTGATATCTTTTTCCAGGACTTCATTGATACCAACCTTTCCCGGATCACTTCCCCCGTGACCACTATCTATAACAACAAGATCCATCTTCCGCTCTTGTTCACTTTTCACCTGATCCGATTGTACATATTTTTCCAGATTTCGGCTGACGGTATAGATTCCTGCCAGCGCCAGAAGTAATACTAACAATTCAATTTTCTTGCGCACTTCCTGAAACCTCCAAAACTTCGTATATTTCACCAAAGCACCTGTTTGTTTCAGTATATGAATTTTCCCATCTGTTCATTCAAAAAAAGAAAGACCAGAAAGTAATCTCACTCTCTGATCTTTCATCACTCTAATTTACATACTTCAAAATCAAATTCCAGATATCTGAACTTTCCTGTCCTAATGCCCATGCGGCAGTACCTGCAAGCTTATTCTCCTTCATGAGTTGAAGCTTCGGCTCAATCGAGGTTGCATCCTCCAGCCAGATTTCATATGTTACACCGTCAGCTTCCCAGGTCGCATAATTATTCCCGGTTGTTTCATCTAATGTTGTTTCTGCACCTGCCTGGCTGATCTTATCTCTGGCTGTAGACATTCCCAGTGCTTCACTTGTCACCTTCATCGGATAATCTGCTGCTTCTGTTCCTGCCTCCTGATTCAGTTCTTCCTGTGTTTTCGGCGTTTCCGACCACAGTCTTGTAAAGAACGGAATCCCACTAATCACTTTCTCTGCCGGTACTTCTTTGATCGTCTCCTCAATTCCTTCTTTTACAAATTCATAAGAAGATACTGAACCTGCTTCCAGTGAACTTCCATTATGCTCATCATATCCCATAATAATGACATAGTCTGCCATAACGCCCTGTTCTTTGCGATTGTACTGTTGATTATATCCCTTAGGAACATAATTATCCACCGAAAGTACGATACCATTTTGTCTGCATTTTACAGACAGTTCTCTGATAAATTGTATATAATGAACTCCACAATCTTTTGAAATCTTTTCAAAATCTACATTGATGCCGTCTATTCCGACCTGCATCACCGCTCCTATCAATTGATTGATAAGATTCTCTCTTCTCGAGCTACAGCTGAGTAATTGAAGTGATTCATCATTGGATCCGATTCCCCCATCGAAATCCCTGATAGCGGCCCACACTTCCAGGCCTGCCTGATGTGCATAATTTACATAATCTGTTGAAGCAATTGATTCAAGATTCCCTTCTGTATCTTTCACATGGAACCATGTCGGCACAATTGTCGTTAACCCTTTACTATCTGCAAGTCTCTGCTGCAAACCGCTATTGGCGGTACTGTTGGTTACATTATGCCATGCCATATTAATGGTATAATCTTTCTTGATACTGGTGTATTCCGGTTCCGTAAAATCGCGAGTAACATTCTTAGTTTTTTCATTCTTCAATGCATTTTTCTTCACATATCCGATATACCCGTCTTTTGTAAGAATCTTTTTCCAGTTCTGTTCATTCTCCAGAACAATCACTTCATCTTTTTTCTTCACATCTGTCACGATTGGGCTCTTAACCCCGCCGCGATATCGAACCTGTGTATCTGACTTCACTGTTGCAACCTGTTTCTTTCCCCAGTCACAAGTAATCATCACCCGGTTCGGACTATCATATACTTCATAATCTATATTCGTATATTGCTGAATAAAATCTAATGCGACATAAGTTGTGTTTCCTTCTGTCTTCAGGATAACATAATCTTCACTTTTCTTTTCTTTGGAAACACTGTAATCTTTGCTTCCGATTTCCACAGTTACAATATCTGTCGGCAGTGTGTACAAAAGCTTGTTCTCATTGGCATCCCAGTAAAAACGGCTGTTGATATAATCTCTTACAACTTCATATTGCACATACGCTTTCCCATCCGATATCATTCCGTGAGGTTCCACAATCTGATCATCTACCGTAATAGCCATCTGACTATCGTTTTCAATTCCATAATATTTTTTTACATCCATCCGTTCCTTTGACGGACTGTACTTCTTCCACAGAAATGCTCCTGCAATTGCGGCTATCCCAAGTATGATCAATAATAGGATCATCAATCCTACACGTCTTTTTCGCTTGCGTTTTGTCTGCACTTTTCTTGCCGCCGGCCGTGCCGCCTGCTTTTTCTGATTCTTAGAGACCTTTTCTGCCTTCTGCGGTCTCTTCTTCGGTCTCTCCTGACCATCTTCTGATATCGGACATCTCTTCTTCGGTCTCTCCTGACCATCTTCTGATATCGGACGTCTCTTCTTCGGTCTCTCCTGACCGTCTTCCGATACCGGACGTCTCTTCTTCGGTCTCTCCTGACCATCTTCTGATATCGGACGTCTCTTCTTCGGTCTCTCCTGACCGTCTTCCGATACCGCCGGTCTTTTTCTCACCTTAGATTTTCCCGCTGACGATCCTGCATTTCTCGCTCTGCGGCGTTCTCTATCTTCTACGGCTGCCTTTCCTGACAAAGTTTCCGCATTCTCCCGACTTGCTTGTCCTCTCGCTCCGCCCTCAGTCTCCGTGCGGCCGGATGACTCCTGGCGTCGCTGATTCTGCAGATTGCTGGCGCTTTTTGCCCACTCCGCTTTTTTTCGCGGATCTGTGGTTCTCTTGATTTCCTTTTCGTCCATGCTGCACCTCCTACTCGCTATTATAACAAACGAGTGGACATGCGTCATCCTTTTTCGACAAATTCAGGCCTTGCTTATGAGGGTACTTACACACTTTTTTTCAAGAATGCCTCGGCAATTTTGCTGCGAGGTGCGCGTCATGCAATTGCATGACACACTTCTACTGCGCACCTCTGCAAGTCTACACTCCGTTTCGGTCGGCGCAAAACCA
>ENA-OPWX01000028-OPWX01000028.1-human-gut-metagenome-genome-assembly--contig:-NODE-28-length-123716-cov-9.957456_pt1 | contig 123716 bp, 119 predicted proteins | sample MGYA00241514_ERZ502020 | MGnify/ENA primary metagenome ERZ502020 (study PRJEB25962, sample SAMEA2042105) | human gut metagenome | biome: human gut; feature: human-associated habitat; material: faeces... | reverse complement strand
TACTAAAAGATATCTAATGATATATGTTATTGATAAAAACTAAAAAAAGTTGCCTATATCTCCACAGCTAAAGCTGGGAGCTTTACGGCAACATTTGGTAATGCTCATTCTTTTATGGTAATACAGCAAATTAAATGCTTTCTAACATAAATAACCTAAAGATAAAACATATTTATAACATTTATTCACTTTCATCTGCCTTTCTTTGACAGCTATTATTATACGAATAAATATTTTTATTTATGAAAAGAGCACAAAAAACTTAAAAAATATTCTTATATAAAAACAATAAAAAAGATGCCAAAGCACCTTTCTTATTAATAATTTTCTGCATGAACTTCAAAGTACGCTTGTGGATGATCACATACTGGACAAACATCAGGTGCTTTTTCCCCAACAACGATATGTCCACAGTTACGACATTCCCAAACCTTTACTTCACTTTTAGCGAAAACTTCTTGCATTTCTACATTATGCAATAATGCTCTATAACGTTCTTCATGATGTTTTTCGATTTCTCCAACCATACGGAATTTAGCTGCAAGTTCTGGAAAACCTTCTTCTTCTGCAGTTTTTGCAAAGCCTTCATACATATCTGTCCATTCGTAGTTTTCACCTTCAGCTGCTGCTACTAGGTTTTCAGCTGTATTTCCAATACCATTTAATTCTTTAAACCACATTTTAGCATGTTCTTTTTCATTATCTGCTGTTTTTAAGAATAAAGATGAAATTTGTTCAAAACCTTCTTTTTTTGCTTTTGAAGCGAAGTAAGTATATTTATTTCTTGCTTGTGATTCTCCTGAAAAAGCTTCCATTAAGTTCTTTTCTGTTTGTGTTCCTGCATATTTATTAGCCATGTTTATTTCCTCCTTTTATTCCTTGCTAGGAATAATTCCTATTTATATTTTAATCTTTGTTCTTTCTTTTGTCAATTAAAAAAGGAGAAAGAGAATTTCTCCTCCTATCACTAACATGATTGCAATAGAAAATGAACTCATATATGGAGAGGGATTAGTGATAGACACATTTCTATGTGCCTTTTAATCATACTCTCTTTTAGAATCAGCTTTTTATTTTGGAACAAATTGGTCTTATTTGTATCTTCTTATTATACTATCTCTTGGATTATCTAAATGATATTCTTTAGCCCACTTTCTAAAATGTCGATTAATATATTGATTTAATTGAACCATATCTCGTTTATTAAGATAAATATCAACTAATCCAAGTGGATCTTCTACTGAATAATCTTTAATTTTTTCCATCATTTGATAAACAACTTCATTATTCATAATTTGAAAAGAATATGTATCATGTTGTGTAACAATATCTAAATCCACATAATAATTCATATGTACTTCCATGAATTTCATATATCCAATTGAACTGGACATTGATAGTTTAAAGCATTTGACATCACTGTATTTTATTTCTGTCTGAAAATATTGAAGAAAATCTTTATAAAAATATAAACGATCATAAATCGTTCCATAATCTAAAACATTATCTACTGCTATTTTAACTTTTTTTCTTTTAATATAATTATTAATTTTTTCATCTATATGATCTAAATCAAGTTGTCGTTGTTTTATCAAATCTTTTTTATTTTCCAAAACATCTCTAATTGATTTCTTTTTATTAATAATCTGTTTGATTTCTTCTATAGTGACATCCATCTCTCTTAATAGGAGAATAAACTTAATTTTTGAAACATCATCTTGATTATAACATCGATAATTATTGTTATCTCTTAATGGTTTCACTAAACCTTCATTTTCATAATAAATCAACGTTTTCTTTGTAATATCTAACATTTCTTCTACTTCATGTGTTGTCATAGTTATCACCTCTACTTATATTAAACAGTATGACCTTAGGATATAGTCAAGTAATTTATTAATTTAAAATGAAAATAGTAGATGTGCTCTACTATTCTAATAATTCTAAAACTCTTTTTTGAATAATTTCTTCCAACTGGAATATAAGATATGTTTTCATTTGTGAAAAGTAAACATGTTGAACAAAGCTTTCCTTTCCATTTAGAAAGCCCATAATCCACATAATGTAAATCCATTGTTTTTGCAATTTGTGAAGCATAATATTCACTATAAGGTTCTAAGCCACTATTCGCAAATCCTTCTGTTCCCGATTTATAAAGAAAAATATTATTTTTTATTCTTCTCCATGATTTAGCAAGCATCCCATTTGTTGTAAATTCAGGTGATGATCTAAATGAAGTTCTAGTATAACTTCCATATCCTGTAAAAGCAATAGAAGCAATGTTGGTATTAAAAGAATTATGATAAAGATTTTTATCTTTAAATAAGTCTTTACAATTTTCTTGTACAACCCAATAATTATCATTCAATGATAAGCCTTGACATATATCAATAATACCTTTTGTATCTTTCTCATTTAATCCTAATCGTGATAAAAAATTAGAAGCATAGGCTCTATTTCTAGGAATTGTCCTTTTTTGAAGCCATTTTTTAATCCTTCATTACTTAATTCTAAATCTAATGGTAAAAGATATTGTAAATTCTTATTAATTTCATTAATAAAAACATCTAATCCATTATTTGTATTTTCCATGGAAAATACAATAAATCATTATCATACTGCTTTAAAATATAATTCATGAAAAACACATCCTTTCAAAAAAATAGTTATTTAATAATTTCCATCCAACATAAATAATCTGCAATCTTTACCTTCATTCCTTCTAAAATATAAACTCTTTGAAGTGGTGTTACTAAAGATTCTAATGTTCGCCAAAATACTTTTTCACTTAATTCTTTATTATTTATATAGAATTTCATTTTGTTTACCAACCTTTTTCTTTTTCTCAACATTTAATAGTATATCATTCCCTTAAATCTCAAACAAGGTGACTTAAATCGCTCTTTTTAAGAAAAATGTTGCTAATTGAATAAACACCAATATATTGAAGGCTAATCAGATGCTCAAAAAGAATATATTTCAGATAATGATTAAAATATCAATAAAGGTTGGTGTTTATAATGATTACTGAAAAACAAGTTGTTCAATATTTGAAAAATAAAGATCAAGACTATATTGATAATCTTCTGGAACGTATTAAAAATTCTTGTTCAATCTATGTTAAATCTGAGTCTAAAATAATTTGTCCTATATGTGGTTCGTCTTCTGTCAAGAAAAATGGCAAAGATTCCTATGAAAACAACGTTATTTTTGTAATGACTGACACAGATTTTTTAGTGAAAACACTAAAACATTATTTTTCTGTTCTCATTTTACAAAAGATCAATGGCTCAAATTTATTGATTACGAAATAAGTGGTTTAACACTAAAAGATGAAGCTTATTTTATGAATACATCGATAACAACATGTTTTTATATGAGACATAAACTTTATAAAACAGCATCACAAATCATTCAAGAACAAAAATTAAGTAATGAAATAGAAATCGATTCTCAATATTTAAGTATCAATCTTAAAGGAACCAAACTAGAAAATATGCCTAGATATTCAAAAAAAAAAAGAGGAAAACAATCAGCATATAGAGGAATATCACATCATAAGGTATGTGTTACATGTGCAATAGATAGTCAAGATAACATAATGATGAATATTGTTGGTTTGGGATCAGAGTCATTTGAAAAATACATGTCTGTAATCAATAGACTAGATAATGTAAAGAAATTAATCAGTGATACAAAGTCATGCTTTAAACAATTTTCAAATGAATTGAAAGCAGAAAATAGTTATATTAAAACCTCACCAACACAAAAGCATTATTTAACAGAAGATGGAAATAGTCTAGCGTCTGTTAATGAATTAATGAGTGAAATAGAAAATATTATTCAAAGGACACATGGTTTTTCAACAAGATATGCACAAGAATATTTAGATTTTAATATTTTAAGAAAACAAATAAAATATAAGTATAAAAGAGATGAACAAGCAAAGAAGCTATTCGAAGAAGTGAAAGATAGTGAATTTATTAAAAATGCATTGGTGTTAAACACACCAATGCCAATATCATTAAAAGAAGCCTACTATGAGTATCACTACGGAATATTTTCAGATGCTTATCTTAAAAAACAACAAAATTCTTAAAAAGAGCAAAATAATTAAAAAAAAGTGAATGAAATGACATCTATATGTCATCTCATCCACTCTAAACACAAAAAAATTATTCATATACTCACACATTTGTAACATTTCAAATATATGAAATACTTGTACGATTTAAGTTTATAACTATTCAAACTATAATATTTAAGAAAATACTTTTTAACAACATAATTTAGAACAATATTACAAACTACGTATTAAATAAGTAGTAATTCATTTGTAGTACTAACATTTATTATTAGATAATATTTTATGAATGCTAAATTTTAATTAAATATAGTACATTATTTCAATTTAATATCAAACTTATACGTTCCTGATTTGCAATCAATTACTTTTTTTGGAAGTATAACCTTTGCTTGACATAGAAAAGGTATTTTAACAGTTATATTAACCCTATTATCATTGACATATTTCCAATATATTTGATACTCACCCATTGCTGAGTTATATCTTAATTTAGAATACTTGATTCTTTCATCAAAAATTGGTCTAATTATAACCTTTTTAAAACCTGGTTCTACAGCTTTTATACCACCAATATATCGATACATCCAACCTAAAATTGATCCATATGAATAATGGTTTAAACTATTCATACCATCAGAATTCATTTTACCTCCTGGCAATACTGAATTCCATCTTTCCCAAATAGTAGTTGCTCCTAAATTTATTTCGTTTATCCACCCTGGATAACTTTCATTTAATAAAACGTCATATGCTAATTTTTCTCTATCATTATCTGCCAATACATCATTAATATATACTGTTCCAACAAATCCTGTATCAATATGTCCTTTATCAACTATCATTTTTTCAAGAATATTAATATTTTTTTCAACTTCATTTTCATTTAATATTTTAAAATATATCGCTAAAACCAATGCAGTTTGTGTCGTAATATTTACGTGACCATTTTTAATATATTTTTGCCTTATTGCTGTCCTAATTTGTTCTGCTTTACGATAATAATATATATATTCATCCTTTTTTAATAACTTCGCCGCCTTAGAAACTAACAAAACAGAATAATAATAATAAACACTAGAAACATAATACATGTCAGTCTTTCCAAACGGACCACCATTAGGGTTATCTAATGACAACCAATCAGCAAAATGAAATCCAAAGTCAAGTAAATGATGTAAACCATTCTTATTATCTAATTCTATAATATGATCAACCCATGCTTTCATGTTTTTATAGTTAATGCTTAAATGGTACATATCTCCATCATGCATAAATACATTCCAAGGTATAATTGTAGCCGCATCTGCCCAAGGGGATGAATCTTGTGACATCAACATTTCTTTTAGTTTTTCTGCTTTTTTATAGATGTTTTCTTCCAATACATTACCTGCATAATTTTCTATTCTAGGATTTAAAGTTGGAATAATATTAGGAACACTACCATTTCTTTTATTTTGTTCATTGTACATATCAAATAAATACTTGTTGTAAAAAGCTGATACATCACTATTATAGCAAGCTGTATCACTAAATACTTGAGCATCCCCTGTCCAACCTAACCTTTCATCTCTTTGAGGACAATCTGTCGGAATATCTAAAAAATTATCTACCTGAGAATAATATACATTAGATATTAATTGATTAACTTTATTATTACCAGTTTCAATAAAACCAATTCTATCTATCTGCGATGTAAGAAGACACGCTTGAAATGAATCTAAATTCACTTCTCCATCATAAATAATTTTTACATAACGAAAACCATAAAATGTGAAATGTGGTCGAACATTTCGCATTACACCATCTGATTTGTAATAATATCCAAACGTTGCAGTGCGATAATTTTCATTATAAAAACATCCATCTTGCAATATTTCACCAAAATACATATGAATATCTCTATCCACATTTGCTTCTACCCATCCAGTAATATTCTGACCAAAATCTAAAATTTTTTCATTATTTGATGAATATATAATTTTAAGTGGTTTTCTTTTTTCTACTATATTTATAGGAAGGGATAATCTGGGAAAAAGTTTTCTTTTATCAATTTCAATAATATTCAATGGTAATTTCATAGAACTATTTTCTTTATTAGCATCATAATATTCTCCATCATAAATTCCTGATTGTATGATTGGCGAGGATCTTACTTCACAACTTTCATCAGAAAAAAAGACTATTTCTGAACCATCGACATATTCAATATACATTTCAAATATAAGTGCTAAATCATCCCCAAATATTTTTTCAAATCCCCCTTCATATCCTAAACGTCCTCTATACCATCCGTTACCTAAATAAACTGACAATAGATTATCACCACGTTTTAAATATGAAGTCACATCATAAGTCTGATATTGTAAATAATCATTATAACAATGAAAACCAGGCATAAGATATTCATTATTAACAAACTGTTTATTCAAATATGCTTCATATACGCCTAACCCACAAATATATAATCTAGCATTTTTAATATTTTTCGTGACACGAATGCTTTTATTAATTATGACAGAATCTTGTCAGACTACCAATAAAATTTGCTTTCCATTGATTATTTTTGGCAGTTTCAAAATAATATATATCACTTACTGCTTGATCTTTATTACCTTTAACGGTTATCTGAAAATAATAGCGTGTTCGAGTATTTAATTTTAAATCAAGAACTGTGCCACATTGATCTAGATTTCCATGAATTCTATAAATTATCTCTTTCATATTATACGTTAAACTTATATTTATAGACACATCTTCTTGTATCTCACTTATTGTATCTTCTATTTTCCAACTTATACAAGGTTTATCAATATAATAACCAATTGGATTATTAAAATGATTTACTTTTACATCAACAATTCTCATACCAAAATTCACCGTTTCTTTAAAATATACTTTGCTTAAAAAATCTACTTTTCGCTTAAATGTTTTTTAATTCAACAATATATAATACATCATGGCCAAATGTATGCATTTCTAAACAACAAATTCCATCTTTTTTATATTTATTCCCTATTTCCTTACGTCTTGTTTCAAGGTCTAATATGATTATAGACTCAATATCATTGGTGTCTATTTTTAGTTTAATAGTTGTATTTTCTGGTACATATATAAAATATCTATTTTGATATTCAGCAATTCTGATTTCTTTTGTTTCATTTAACAAAATATCTTGTCTTGGGTTTAGATCTGTAATTTTATATTCACAAAAGATGTGCTTGATATCACTATAATCCCATGCCCCTGGATAATGCAAAGCTATTTGCCATGGATGAGGCATATCAAACCCTTCGCCTATGCAGGGCGAAAAATGTTTACCATACTCATGCCAACTATATACTCCACCTGCTCCATATGTTATTCCCGCACTAGCCCCAGCTAAAAGACTTTGCCAAGCTGCTCTACGAATATCAAATTGATGAAATCTTCCATACATATTTCCAGCATATCCTATTGATTCATAACATGGTTCTGAATTTATTAATGGTTTTACAGGATAGTTTGTTAAAAAGTATTCTGGCATCTGATAACACATTTCTTTATCAGATTCTTTAGCACTGTGACCTGTTTGATACATATAAAAATCTATTTCATCGATGATTTCTTCTGGTAGTTCAACCATACGACCTCTAATATGATATGATTGTAAACAATCTGGTGCAAGATGTCTTAAAAGATGACTTGCCTTTCTATAATGATTAATTGAACTTTGGTTTTCCAAATCAGTATCACCACTTATAATGTAAAATGGATTAAAAGTCGAAAATGTCTCATGAACCTTTTTAATATAGTTTTCAATGGCATCGAAAGGCATTGTTTTAGATTTCATAAGTTTGTTTGCCCATGTATCCGGCACATAATTACACCATAAAACAACTAAAGCCAATTCAAATCCAAATTCTTTTGCTCTCTCACACATTTTTCTTGCATGTTGAAAATATTCTTGTTTAATATGAAAGTAATCATAAAAACCATCATTGTCCTTTTCGAATGGTTGATAATTGAAATGCGTTTCACTTGCGTCCCACTGAGGAAGAATATTAATCTGTAAAACATTAAAACCTTGTCTCCTACGGTATTGCAAATAGTATTCCCATGAATCTAAATCAATATTTGTAAAAGCACTCCAACAAGTGTCTGCAAAATAAAAAAATTTTTATTATTTTTTTTAAAATATCGCTTATTTTCTGAAATTGTTATATTCATATTTATTCTCCTTTTATAAGTAAAAATACTTCTCTATAATATTTTTACATCTTATAGGATGTTGGGAGGCAGAAAAATAGGTTAATATTCTAGAGAAGTATATATTATGATGACTTGATTGCTATTTAATTGTATTTAGAATGATTAGTAAATCTTTAAAACAATTCAAATGAAAATCAGCAACATTATTTCCATAAGCACTAGCAATTGCTGCCACTTTCATAGAAGCACTTTTTGCTGCAATGCATCCAGCTACTGCATCTTCAACAACTAAACAATGTTTATAGTTAACATTCAATAAATCTGCTGCTTTCATAAAGACTTCTGGATGTGGTTTTGAATATGTGATCATTGTTCCATCACTTATGGCATCAAAAAAGTTTTCTAATCCTATTTGTTTTAGAATAAGCAATGTGTTTTTGCTAGAAGATCCAATGGCAAGTTTTAAGCCATTATTTCTGAGTTTCTGTAAAGTATCCATGACTTCTTTTGGGAGGTCTTCAACAGTCATCTGATTAAGATATTGTTGATATATAATATTTTTCTTTTCTGCAAATGCTTGTTTTTCGTCATTTAAATACTTCTTTGAACTTTTTTCTAAAATAATATCTAAACTTTCCATTCTCGATACTCCTCTAAGTTTCTCATTATCTTTTTCATCAAAAGGAATATCTAATTCATCCGCCAATTCTTTCCAAGCCTTATAATGATATTGATCAGTTGAACAAATGACTCCGTCTAGATCAAATATTATTGCTTCTATCATCTTCTTGTATCCCACTTTCCACAGAATGCATCTACTGGACTCACTCCGGAAAATTCTTCCTTTCCAATTAATTTATTGACTAATGCTACTAAACATGCATCATTATTGCTATAACAATTAATATACGTTTTAATCATTGGTACATCTATCAAATGATACGGATTAGCCATTGAAATAAAAATTGTTGGTACTTCTTGCACAAACCATGGAGCATCAGCTGCCATTAGTTTGATCCATTCAATTCTTCGAACTGTATAATTGCTTGCAGTATCGAAATTTGCTACATAAATAATCAAATCATATTTTTCTTTAATGTATGATGTACCAGCTTCAAAAATTTCATAAAAATTTAGATTTTCATAATCATAAACATCTATATCAAATCCTAATTTTTCTAGATAATCTTCTAGTCTTCTTTGACTTCCTTCTTCTTTAAAACCACCAGATGTCTTATCAGTCAAATTGTAAATTCTAACTTTTTTATACTTTTGAGGGCTAATAGGCAAAACATCTTGACGATTTTTTACAAGTGTTATTGCTTCACTTGCACATTGATAAGCAAGTTCTTGATGTTCTTTACATCCAATAATTGACAAATCATGGAATTCATTAAGTTTTTCAAACAATCCATTTGCCATCTTTGTAGCAAGTATTCTTAAAACTGCTTCATTAAGCCTTTCTATAGATAATAATCCTGATTCTATGCCGTCTTTCATAGCTTGATAATCTTCATCAATATTTTTGTTAAATAAAATCATATCACAGCCATTTTCAATCGTTAAAGGTATTACCTTATTTCTTGGCATAGAAACATTATATCCTACCATTGCAGTAGCATCAGTGACAATCATACCATTAAACCCTAATTTTCCCCTTAAAAGACCAGATAAAATTTCTTTAGACATACTTGCAGGGAGGATATCTTCATCATTTATCTCTGGATTAATATATTTGGTATAATATGGTAATAAAATATGTCCAACCATGATAGTTTCAACACCATCATCAATTAATGTCTGATAAATTTTTCCATATGAATTATCCCATTGATCGACCGTCAAATCATTAACACTGCTAACTAAATGTTGATCTCTCATATCAACACCATCTCCTGGAAAATGTTTAATACAAGGGATAACACAATTTTCTCTTAGTGCCTTCATTTGATATTGAGCACATTGAATAACTAGATCCTTGTCACTTCCGAATGTTCTGATGTTTGTTATTGGATTAAGAAAATTTTTATCGATGTCAACAATCGGAGCAAAAGACCAATTACATTTCACTGCATTTGCTTCTTTTCCAGCTATCATTCCTAAATTATATGCTTGATCAATATTATTTGTAGCTGCAACACCCATCTGTCTTGAAAAATATGTTCCATCCAAACAAATACCATTACCACCACTTTCTAAATTTGCAGCCAACATAAGTGGAATTTTTGAATATTTTTGTAAATTTTCATGAATATTTTTTATTTTATGAGATTCCATAGGCCTATACATCATAGCACCTGGTTTATATTTTTCTATAAATTCTTTAATTTGTTCTTCATCAAATGATGATCCAATAGGACAAAAAAGTTGTCCTATTTTTTCATCTAAAGACATAACAGAAAATATCTCATGAAGATTGTTTATTTGTTTTTCTGTCAAACAAAATGGTTTTTTAGATAATTCGATCATAAAATTTCACCATTACTTTCAATTACTTTTTTGTACCAATAGAATGAATCTTTTCTAAATCTTTTATATGTCCCATTTCCATAATCATCTTTATCTACATATACAAAGCCATATCGTTTTTTCATCTCACCACTACCTGCACTTACTAAATCTATACATCCCCACATTGTATAACCTAAAAGAGGTACACCATCTTCATCTACTGCTTTAATCATTTCTTGAATATGTTTTCTTAAATAATCAATACGATAATCATCATGGACTGTTCCATCAGACGTAAGAATATCTTCAGATCCTAATCCATTTTCAACAATAAATAGTGGTTTACGATATTTTTGATATAAATAGTTCAAAGTAATTCTCAAACCAACAGGATCAATTTGCCATCCCCATTCATTCGATTCTAAATATGGATTTTCTAGTCCAGCAACCATATTTCCTTGTGCAAAATTTTCACCTTCTCTTTTTTCACCTTGAACCATAGACATATAATATGAAAAAGAAACAAAATCTACTGTGCCATTTTTCAAAATTTCTAAATCCTCATCAGTGATATCTAAATGCACATTCTTATTTTGATATTGTTTTAATTGATAATCAGAATAATAACCAAAAACTTGTACATCCGGGATACCGAGAAAATCTTGATTTGCCATTTCTGCTTTTAATACATCGTTTGGATGACAAGTACGCGGATAATTTACTCCAAATAATGTCATACATCCCACTTTATTTTTCGGATTAATATCATGAGCTAATTTCACAACTTTGGCACTTGCAACAAGCATATGATGTGCAGCTTGATAAATAACTTGATGACGATTCTCATCTTCTTCAATAAGAAGTCCAGCCGGAAAATATGGCATAAATTCAATTGCATTTATTTCATTAAATGTAATCCAATATCTTACATAATTTTTATATCTAGTTAAAACTGTTTTACTGAAATTATAAAAGAAATCAATAAGTTTTCTACTACGCCAAGATCCATATTTTTTCACTAGATTGAGAGGCATTTCATAATGTGATAATGTAACTATTGGTTCAATGTTATATTTTTTTAACTCTTGAAAAACTTTATCATAAAACTTTAAGCCATCCTCATTTGGTTGTTCATCATCTCCGTTTGGATATATTCTAGTCCAAGCAATGGACATTCTATAACATTTAAATCCCATCTCAGCCATTAATGCAATATCTTCTTTATAATGATAATAGAAATGGTTTCCATCATGATTTGGGTAGTAATATTCTTTTTGAATGCTATCAGTAATTAATCTTTTATGATTTTTTGATCCATTAGTCATAACATCCATAATACTTAAGCCTTTGTTTCCGTCTAAATAAGCTCCTTCACATTGATTGGCAGCTGTAGCACCGCCCCATAAAAAATTTTTATTCATGTGACTTTAATTCTCCTATTTTTTCTTCTTCAAGTGCTTTTTTATCGGCAAATTTTATAAAAGGCATCCACATAATAACTGAAAGAATTAATAAAAGTATTTGTAAAATAGCTATAGTCCATGAACCATTTAATATACCATTAATAGCCAAAGGAATATTAAATACTTGTACGCCAATTGGTGTAGCAACCAAACCTAACGAAGTAATTAAATAAGCAATTCCCATAACAATACTTGGTATAAAAATAAATGGAATAGCTAATATTGGATTAAAAACAATTGGCAATCCAAAAACAAGCGGTTCACTAATTCCAAAAAAACTTGCTGGTAAAGCCATTTTTCCAACCATTTTCATACGTTTACTTTTTGCAAAGCAACAAACTGCAATAGCAACTGCAGGATACATTATAGCCGTATAATACATATAGGAAAATGCCATTCCCATAATATTTGGCAATGGAAGATTAGCTGCATATGCAGCTTGTTGTGCACCATCTAATCCAAACATAATTGGACCTCTTAATGTATCAATAATTGAAGAACCGTGAATACCAAATACCCACAAAGATTGAGCAACAACATTTAATACTAATTGACTAAATATATTTTCACCTACAATTGCATTTAAGGGAATTTGTAATAATGCATAAAAAGATTCAAAAATAGTATTATATGGTGTATAAATAAATACCATTCGAATAATTAATGCAATAATTGCTAAAATAATAAATGGTATAATTGCACCAAATGAATTAGAAACGTATTCTGGAGTTCCTTCTGGCAACTTAATTTTTACATTCTTTGACAAAATATATTGATATATTCTTACAACTACAATTGCTAGGATAATTCCCATAATAACACCTTTTGATCCCAAATAATCAAAAGATAATAAAGATCCTGTTTCAGTCATAACAGATGGGCATAAAATCAAATATATTGCAATACTAATTATACCAATATTTTTTTCTTCTAAGTTTAAAATTTCTGCATATGATTTAGCAATAAAATATACAAATAAAATTCCCATAATATTTGTTGTACAATTTGTTACCCATTGCAATGCAGTACCTAAACCAGTACTTGTTAAAAATGATTGATAAGATTCAAATTGCAATCCAGCAAATAATGATGCAAATGAACCAACCATAATAAATGGCATGACTTGCATACCGCCACGACTTATTCCTTGAATCCACTTTAACTGCGTTAACTTTGCAGTAAAATTACTAATCTTATTTAAAAGTGTGTCTTTCATTTTATCTCTCCTCTATTAAATACTTTGTATAAACTAGTTTACACTAATAATCTATCTTTTTTTTAAAACAAAAACCATGTAATCATTTTATTAAAAATCGACTTTTTTTTAGATTGATTTTTAGTTATAATTCTTTTAGAAGGAGGAAATATTATGGAAAAAAAATTATATATTAATACTGTACAAAAATGTTGTAATTATCTTTTTGCTAAAACACAAGAACCTGTAAAATATGAAAAACTTATTACATATTTAGAAAATAATTATGAAGCTATTATTCTTAACCAAAAAAAAGAATTTAATTCAAATAAATTTGTTCAAAGTATAAATAACACTCTTATTTCATTAAATGATTTAACTGCACCAATTATGCGCATAAATGTTGAGGATAGTAGTCTTATACCATTGTCAAAAGATATCTATGCTTTTAAACATCTCAATCATTTAAAAAGTACAATACATGAACATGATTGTATTGAGATTGATTTTGTTATCGAAGGTAAAGCGCAATTATTTTTTGAAAAAAAACAAATACAATTATTACCTGGACATGTCTGTATTATTTCCCCATTAGCAAGACATAACATCAAAGTTGAAAAAGATACTTTTATTATTAATATTTTTATAAGAAACAAAATATTAAAAAATGTACTCGACATAAGTAGTGAGGAATTTGATATTATTTCCCAATTCATTTACAGAATAATGCTTAATAAAGAATCCAATCCAAATTATTTGTTATGTGAAACCAAAAACAATCAAACAATGCAAGAAGCATTAAAACAGATTATTTTAGAAAGTCATGTTCATCAAGACAAATATTCATCAAAAATAGCTATGTCCTGGCTTAAGATTTTTATATATAATATTTTACGTAACTTCAATTCATCATCATTGTATTTTCCAATTGAAAATACATATAAAACTTTATATACCATACTAAACTACATAGAAAATAATTACTCACATGTTACATTGTCTGATTTAGCAAAAAAATTCCATTATAATGAAGCATATCTTAGTTCATTAATCAAAAAAACATTCAATATATCATTTTCAACTATACTTAAAAATATTAAAATGATACATGCTAAAGCATTTTTAATAAATACAGACATGAACTTAGATGAAATTTCAATAGCAATTGGTTACAATAGTGTTGATCATTTTATACGTACTTTTACGCGACTAAATGGTATTACACCTGGTAAGTATAGAAAACATTATTCAAAGATATAAAGATTTTCAATATATACTAATTATTTATAAAAACAAGTAAATATATTTATTACTTCTAATAAGTAAAAAATATTTAACATTTATTCTATTGGCTATCAATTTATTATATTTCATAAATAGGTATCTTACATTAAGAGTAATTCTTTATTAAGAGATATTGCAATAATACGCTAGATCATTAATCAATAATTCTTATGATAAAAAATACTAACGACAAAGATTATCTGCATTAAATGACAAACAAAAATTTTAGAATATTATTTCAAATAAAACAATTGATTATCATTTTTATTTATCGATTTCTAAAGTGAAAAGTTAAATTCCACTTTAGATATAACAAAGTGGATTTTAGTCTTTCACCTGTATAATTTACCTGATATCTGTTTTCCATTTTCATGAAAGGTAGATTATCATGTCTTCTAACAATAAAAATTTACATCTTACTGTTCAAGAAAGAATCATCATTGAAAAAGGTATCGAAAACGGCTCTACTAAAGCTGCTATCGCTCTTACCATCAGCAAGGACAAGTCTACTGTTGGTAAAGAAATCAAAAAACATAGAGAACTTGTTCACAAATCTTCTTATAAAATTAATTGTGCTAATATGAAAAACTGTTCTCACAATCATGTCTGTGTCAATTGTGCTGATTTTAAACCTTTCACCTGCAATCGTCGTGATCGTTCTCCTGGTGCATGTAACGGCTGTTATAAATATACGCATTGTCGCTATGATAAGTATAGATACAAGACTGATTTTTCTCATAAAAAATATAGGGAAGACCTTGTTGATTCTAGAACTGGTATCAATATGTCATATGAAGAATGCAAAGCTATGGCTGATATTATCGTTCCACTTATTAAAGCAGGGCATTCTCCCTATCATATCGTTACCAATCATCCTGAATTGAATATTTCTGAAAAAACGCTCTACAACTATATTGAAAATGGTATCTTTAAAGAATTTGGACTTTTCGATATCGATCTTAAAATCAAAACAAAAAGAAAAATAGCGAAAAAGGCTTCTAATAAATATAAAAAAAGAGAAGATAAAAAGTATTTGAATGGTCGTACATACGATGACTTTATTAATTATACAGCAGAAAATAAAAATCTAAGCGTTGTTGAAATGGATACGGTCTACAATAATGGTTCTACAGGTCCTTTCATGCAAACATTTAAATTTTTAGACTATTCCTTCATGTTTATCGTCTATCAAGAAGAAAAAACGGCGAAATCAATGGTCGAAGGAGTCGACCTTTTAGAAAAAATCTTAGGGAAAGACCTTTTCAGTGAAGAAGTTGCCATTATAAAGACTGATAGAGGAAGTGAATTTTGTGATGCTGAAGGGTTTGAAAAAGAAGAAAATGAATCAAGACGTACACGAATCTTCTATTGTGATCCAATGGCTTCTGGTCAAAAAGGAAGTTTAGAAAACAATCATAAAGAAATCCGCTATATTTGTCCAAAAGAAAATGATTTAGGACTTAACAGTCAGGAAAAAGCAAATCTAATAGTCTCACATATCAATTCTCAATCAAAAGAACATTTAAAAGGTAAATCACCATTAGAAGTAATGGAATTTATGAATCCTGCACTTTATCAAAAATTCAAAGATTTTGGAATTGAAAGAATCAATAAAGACAATATTGTTTTAAAACCTTACTTATTAAAAGATTAAAATCATTCAGAGAATGTATGAAAATGGGTATACAGATTGACAGTTCAATACTTTATTCAAGTGGATTTTAGTCTTACACTCAAAAAAATTGACAAAAATGCACAGCTTTAATGCGCCCAAAAATAGTACTCTTTCATAACAAAATTTGGTTTTCAATCACATGAAAGACTAAATTCAACCATCAAAATAAAAACCACGTCTAAACGGCGTGGTTTTCACTGCGGCTGTAAGCCTATGTTACTTGCTCGTGTCTAAAAGGCGCTGCTTTCACTTCGTTCAAGCTATTGCTTTTGACTCTCGCTTTCCCTCAAAGGGAATTCTTTATTTTGCTTTCTTTCCTCGTTTTTTATTTTCTTCTCGGATTCCTTTTTTTTCGAATGGATCCTTATACTCTTTCACACTTAATTTATCCATCACGATATCATGTTGTTCTTGTTCTCTTATATATTTTGCGACCGTTTGATTACTGTACTCACATAATATCCTTCTGCCCAAAAATGTCTATTTCCATATTTATATTTTAAATTGGCATGTCTATCAAAAATCATTAATACTGATTTCCCTTTTAAATATCCCATAAATGATGAAACACTTAATTTTGGCGGTATCATTACCAACATATGTACATGATCACTCATTAGATGTCCTTTAATTATTTCTACTCCCTTGTATCTGCACAATGTACTTAATATTTCTCCTATGTCTTCTCTTAGTTGATTATAAATCACTTTTCGTCTATACTTTGGAGTGAAGACGATGTGATATTAGCACATCCACTTCGTATGTGCTAAAGAATTAGCTTTTTTAGCCATTATTTAATCACCTTTCCTTTTTATTAATATAGCTTGAACAACTTTATTATATAGGAAAGGTGATATTTTTGTATAACATCTTTACCACACCACCCGCATAGCAGGTGGTTTTCCATTTCGCACATTTCATGTGCTCAACTGACTAAAGTCATCAATTCTCTTTCCCTTCGAATTGTTAAATAAAAAAATACGAGACAAAAATTGTCTCGTGTTATCTTAAATTTTTAAAGCTGTTGTATATGCACCCCAAATAGCAGCCATTAAGTTACCTGGTTGAATAGCATCTCCTAATAAATAGATATTTTCTCCTTTAATTGAATCATATAATGTTTGATTAGATTTATAACCAACAGATACAACAACTGTATCAGCTTCAATTGCTTTTGGTGTATGATGTACCCCAAATAATGACATCATACGTGCTCTATTATTAATATTTGGTTCGTTTGTTGTTATCACATCAATCATCAATTTACCATCTTTATATTCTTTTACTGTTGCATTTTTATAAAGATCAACATGGTAATATTCCATTAATTCAACAAGCATATTATAGTTTGGAGCTGCAAGACCTTCTACATTCATAATGGTAGGTAAAGCTTCAACAACTGAAACTTTTTTATTCTTTCTAGCAAGGTCATAAGCTAATTCACAACCTGTAAGACCTCCACCTATGATGACAACATTTTGATCTTTAATATCTTGTTTATCTAAAACATCAACTGCATATCTTACATTTGGTTGATCAAATCCAGGAATATTATCTAAACGTTTTTCACTTGCTCCAGTAGCAACAAAAACAACATCATAATTTGCTTTATCTTCTACTTTAAATTCAGTATTAAATTTAACATTAACTCCTGCATCTTTGATTTGTTTTTTATACCAAGCTAATAAACGACGATCATCATCTTTAAAATCAAAAGCACTTGCTTCATTAAATACACCACCTAAACGATCAGTTTTTTCATATAAGTCAATACTATGTCCTCGAAGAGCAGCCACGCGCGCAGCTTCCATACCAGCGATACCACCTCCGACAACAGCGACTTTCTTTAAGACATCTGCTTTAGTAATATTATAATGATTTTCCATTCCACAACGTGGATTTAAAGCACATGAAATATCTTTAGAAGACATTGTTTTCATATCAACTTGGAAAATACGTGCTAAACATCCAAAGTGACAAGAAATACATGGTCTAATATCATCTTCTCTTCCTTCTTTAAACTTATTAGCTAAATCAGGATCTGCAAGTAACGGACGACCCATACCCATCATATCAATCTTACCAGCCGCAATTTCTTTTTCAGCAAGTTCAGGGTCATCAAAGCGGCCACCACAAATAACAGGAATATTAACCCATTGTTTTACCCTTTCAACATCTTCCAAGTTACATGCTTTTGGCATATATACTGGTGGATGTGGCCAATACCAAGCATCATAAGAACCATTATCACAATCAAGCATATCATAACCTGCTTCTTCTAACATCTTAGCTACTTTTTCACTTTCTTCATAATCTCTACCAAATTCTTGATATTCTTCACCTGGTAAAGCACCTCTGTTAAAATCTTTTGTTTTACTTACAACAGAATATCTTACAGAAACTGGGAAATCTTCCCCACAAGCTTTTTTAATAGCTTTTACAATTTCACATGGGAATCTTAAACGATTTTCTAAACTTCCACCATATTCATCATTACGTTTATTCCATGCTGCAATTGTAAATTGATCTAATAAATAACCTTCATGTACAGCATGAATTTCAACTCCATCAATTCCTGCATCTTTAGCAGCTTTTGCTCCTTGAGCAAACCATTCAATATATTGATGAATATCTTCAATACTCATTTCTGGATTATTTTTAGATGGATCCCATACATTAGGCATTGAACTAGGTGCTGGATCTGTAGGATGAATAGAAGCTCTACCAGACATAGCAGTTAACATGACAAATACTTTTGAACCATATTTATGCACACCATCTGCTAAATATTTCATATTTTCAGTGTAGCTTTTAACATCATTAACAATACTAGGAAGTCCTGCTCCTTTTGGCACAGGAACTAAACCAGTAATAATTAAACCAGTTCCTCCTTTTGCTCTTTCAATATAATAATCTGCCCCATCTTTTGTATAACTTCCATCATTATTCATCATACGTGATGAAAAGACACCCATTGGAAGTAATGCAATACGATTAGGTACTTCTACTGTACCGATTTTAATCGGTGAAAACAAATGTTGATATTTATTCATACCAAATCCCTCCTTGAATTAGTTCACTGAATTTATTCAGTTAGCTTATATATACATCGTAATCCTTAATAAATTACTTGTCAATAACTTAATAATTTTTTCACATATAAATAAAAAAATAGAAAGACTTTCGTCTTCCTATAAACCAATATAATCTAATACAATAGAAATCTCTTCATGAACAGCTTCAACTAAATCATAACTTCCATTATGACAACACCAATCATAAATACTACCTCTACTAATTCTTAAAATCATTTTAGCTGCATGTTCCTTATTCATATGCTGAATATGATTAAGATTTTCTAATAACTTTTGATATAAATATCTTTCATCACAATATAAATATGCATTTTCAGCATTTATTTGATTTTTAAAACAAATAGTTGTCATCTTTAATCCAATATCTAAAAAGACATCTTTAATTTGAAAATCTATTAAAAATAAAATAGCTTCTCTTTCGTTATCAAAACTTTGCTTTTCGTAAGCTTCTTTTAACATTTGATCAAATTCATAATAGCCATAATCAATAATTGCTTCTTTATTCTTATAATGATAATACACAGATCCTACAGAAACATTTGCTGCCTTAGCAATATCACTTACTTTTACCTTATCATATCCAAATTCATCAAATAACTTAAAAGCAACATCATATATTCTCTTTTTCGTTTCTTCTCTTTGTATATCTCTAGTAGTCATCCTATTCCTCATTTCTAAACTGAATAGATTTTATCAAAACTTATTAAAAAATACAAATAAGTTACATATTTCCAGATTCTAATGCTTTAAAAAAATCATGTGCTTCATCATGGATATTTACTTTCTTTGTTGCCTCAAGAACATACCACGTAAATTCTAAATCTTGAATAATAATAGGAATTCTCTTACCACATCTTTGTAGAAAATAATCTTCTTCAATTAATCTTCTAGCAACATCACTAATCACTTCTAATAATTCATAATACCCTACTGGACCTTTTCCTATATATCTACAATTTTCATCATAACAATCAGGATCTTCATAACCAATATTCTCTATACCTTCTTGTTTATACCACGCAAATAAAGTTTCCATTCCTTTTTCATCAAGCATATCTTTATCATCTTGCTCTAAATATGCATAATTCCATCTTTCTTCACTATAAAGGCCTTCATCACCTCCAGAATATTCACTTTTAAAGAAAGTTTCATTATTTAAAGAAATACTAAATTCACAAACATTAGAATATTCTTTATATGCATATGCTTCATTACTATATAGAAAAAAGGTAATAGAATAAGCATCTGACATATCCCAATGATCCATTTCATTTTTTATCTTATTATAAAAATATTCTCTTAAATCAATCATCACTCTAATCCTTTCTTTGTTTATTTATTTAATTATACTTGATAATCAAAGTGATTAAAATAAAAAAATCCTCCTCGTTGATTTCAACGAAGAGGACATTTTAATTAATCATTTCTTTTTCTTCTTGCTAATACAAATACACATCCTGAAATAAACATCATTACTGCAAATGCTGTAATTGCTGTATTATCTCCTGTTTTTACTTTTGATTTTTGTGTATTTTTCTTTGTTTCTGTTTTAACTGTTTCGTCTTTTTTATTTGTTGATTCATCTTTTTTATCAGATGGATTTGTTGGTTCTTCTTTTTTGTTTTCTGTTAATGCTTCATATGCTTTATTTAATGTTGCTAATGCTTCATCAATATCTTCTTGTGAACTTACTTTACCTAATACTTCTTTAGCATTATTTAATGCAATTTCAAATACTGACCATGATGCATCTGTATAGTTTCCTTTTTCAAGTTTTTCTAACTCTGCTACTTTATTTTCTAATTCATCTCTATTAATTGTTTTAGCATCGTATGTTATTCCATAACCATTAGCATATAATACTTCATCAGAGAATGAACCAGTTTCTGTTCCATCATTATTTGTAGTTAAAACATATTTTGGAATACTTACTGGTAATTTTCCTGATGCTCCAAAGACACCGAATGCAACTTCAACACCAGCTGTAATATTTGGTCCTGAAGCAGATGTTGAACCTGTTGCTCCACCAATTAATTGTTCTGTTGGATCTCCTTTTGATCCATAAACAGCCATAATTGCATCAGCATTTGGATACATTTGTACATCATATGGTTTATTAGCAGAAATAACTACTGTTGTTTTATTAGAATCTGATTTTTCAACGTAATCTACTAAGTTATAAGGTGTTCCAGTATAATTATTTTCATAATGCGCTTTTTTCACATTTAATCCACTATTATCTGAAACAACAACAAGTGTATCACACCAATCTAGTAAATCTGTCATTGCTGATGTATATGTTGAACCATCAGCATTAATAACTGTTGCATCTGAAGCAAGTGTACGGTCCATATATCTTGTAACTTTTACTTCAGCTCCATCTGGAATTAATCCAGCTTTTTTAGCACGTTCTACACCATATTTCATTAATGATCTTTGGTTATTTTCAGCTGCTACTAATAATACTTTACTTTTTTTAGTAACATTTAATGGTAATGTATTATTTTCATTTTTAACAACTGTTACTGCTTTAGCAGCGATTTCTCTTTCTTTAGCTCTGTTTTCATCACAACCTACTGTTGCTAATGCTTTTTCTAATGAATAGTTAGATTCTTTCCAATCTAAAATTCCTTTATTTTCTTTTAATGTTAAAACTCTTGTTACTGCATCATCTAATCTAGATTCTTGAATTTCACCATCATTTACTGCTTTTTCTACACCATCAATAATGGCATCTAATTTAGACATATCTTCTAAACAAGTAATATTTGTTGGCATACAAATTAAATCTACCCCTGCATTAATAGCAAGTTTAACAGCTTGTACTTCATCATAAGTTGCTGCAATACCTGCCATGTTCATTGCATCAGTAACTACAACACCATTAAATCCCATTTCTCCTTTTAATAAATCAGTTAAGATTTTATGAGATAATGTTGAAGGTAATTTTTCTTCTTTACCAGTTTTATCTGAATGAACTGTTGTATCATCTAATTGTGGGTAAAGAATATGAGCTGACATGATCATTTCAATACCTTGATCAATTGCTACTTGATATGGTTTTAATTCATTATTCAATAATTCTTCTTTTGATTTATTAACCATTGGTAATCCATAATGTGAGTCTGTTGCAGTATCTCCATGACCAGGGAAATGTTTTGCACATCCAATAACATTATATTCAGCTAATCCTTCAATTTCAGCTGATGCCATTTTTCCAACCATTTCAGCATCTTCACCATAAGAGCGTAATCCAATAACCGGATTATTAGCATTATTATTTACATCAACAACTGGTGCTAACGTTGTATTAATACCTAAAGAACTTAATTCACTACCAATAATTTCTCCAGCGATTTTAGCATTATTGACATCACCTGTTGCACCTAATGCCATATTTCCTGGTAAAGCAGTTCCTGATCCTAAACGATAAACAATTCCACCTTCTTGATCAGTTGTGATTAATAATGGTATTCCATTATCTTTAGTTGCTGCTTTTTGTAAATCCATTGTTAAATTGAAGCTTTGTTTAGTTTCTTTAATATTATTAGCAAAGAAAATAACTGATCCAAAATCATAATCTTCTACAATTTTTTGTACTTCTGAATTCATTTTAGTAAAATCAGATTTTGCTTCTTCATCTGCTGTTTTCCATTGTCTAAAATCAACCATCATCATTTGTGTTATCTTTTGTCTTAATGACATATTGGATAACAAACTATCAACTCTTGAAGTTGTAGCACTTACCCCTGACATGGCCATTGATGCAACCATTGATAGGGACATAGCAGATGCTAGAACTTTCTTCATTCTTTTTCCCATATTTTTATATTTCCTTCCTCAATTTTGCACTTAATATTGTCTAGACATGTTGTACAATATGTATTGTAACAAAAACAAAATCATTTTGAAAGCCTTTTCATACATAAAATTTCATTTTTTTATTAAAAAATTTAAAATATTGTTTCGAAAAAAGAAATGAAATTAATCATTTCTTAAATTGTTGATGTTGAGCTTGAATATAATTATGATACCACTTAAAACTATCCTTCTTATAACGTTTATATGTACCATTTCCTAAATTATCACCATCTACATAAATAACTCCATATCTTTTTGCCATTTCACAGCTTCCAGCTGAAACAATATCAATAACACCCCACATAATATAACCAATAACATCAACACCATCATCAATGGCTTCTTCTATTTGTTTAAAATGTTGTTTTAAATAATCTATTCTATAAGGATCATGAATTGAAAAATCACTATTTAATTGATCTCTTGCTCCTAAGCCGTTTTCTGAAATAAAAATTGGTTTTTGAGTACGATCATACATTTTATTGAGCATAATTCTAAGACCAATTGGGTCAATTTGCCATCCCCATTCACTTGCTTTTAAATAAGGATTTTTAGTTGAAACTACTAAATTACCTGCTGTTTGTTGTCCATCTTCTTGAACAGTAGCAATTGAACTTGAATAGTAAGAAAAGCTAACAAAATCACAAGCATATTCTTTTAACAATGCTTCATCGCCCTCTTCCATTTTTAAATGAATATCATTTTCTCTAAAAAAGCGATCCATATAACTTGGATAATGACCATTAGCTAAAATATCAACTGCAAACCATTGATGTATTTCTTCATCTCTAACGGCTTTTAAATTATCTTCTGGTGAAGATGTTAAAGGATAATAACAAAAACATGCGACCATACATCCTGATTGACTTTTAGGAGATAATTCTCTTGCTATTTTAATTGTTTGTGCACTTGCAATAAATTGATGATGAAGTGATTGAAAAACAAGACTTTGATTATAGGATTTGTCTTTTTCTTTAACTAAACCTACGCCATTATAAGGACTAAAATAACCTGCATTTATTTCATTAAATGGTAAGAAATAATCAATATATTGTCCCCAATGTTCAAAAACAGTTCTCGCAAATCTTTCATAAAAAGTAACTAATTTTCTATTTGTCCAACCACCATAATTTTCTACTAAATATAGTGGTACAGCATAATGATTCATTGTTAAAAATATTTTCATACCCGCCTTATGAACTTCTTTAAAAATATGATCATAAAACGCGATTCCTTTTTTATTTGGTTCTAACTCATCACCTTGAGGATATAATCTTGCCCAACTTATTGAAAATCTATAAATATCAATCCCCAATTCTTTTAATAAAGCAATATCTTCATCTATATGATGATATCCATCACTGCCTTTTCTAAAAGGATAATTTCCAATACCCTGACATTTTTTTGCTTCATCTATAACATCTCGTGTGAGTAAGCGTGTTGCTGTTGTAGCATCAGAAGTTCTCTTTAAATAAGGTCTACAATCTTGTGTATCTAAACCTTTTCCATCTAAATCATAACCCCCTTCATATTGACTACTAGCAGTTGCTCCACCCCAAAGGATATCTTTTTTCTTTTGTATATATACCATTTTATGTCCTCCTTTTAAAAACTAAGGTGATTTCTCACCTTAGTTTCTTTGCAAGTATATAGGCACCATATTCTGGTGTATGAATAGGTGGAATAAGATTAAAACGATTTCCTAATTGATCTTGAAGATGAGGAATAATAAAGGAACCTGCATGTTGAAATACACCGCCTATATAAGAGACGCTAATGGGGGATTTAAAATTTTTAGATAACAAGTTAATAAGTTTATATATTTCTTCTGCAGCTTGTTTATATATTTTTAAAGCATTAGGATCTTTTTCTTTTGCTGCTAAGCCATTGATATAAGCTAAAGCAGCTATTTTTGTACGATCATGATTTAAATTATTCATAAAAGTAATAATGTCATAATCATTTACTAAATGACATTCTCTTTTAATTAAATCATATAAAATCGTCTTTTCTAAACGACCATCAACTTCTTGACAAAAAACATTCAACATCTTTTTAGCAATCCAATAAGCACTTCCTTCATCACCTAATTGGTAGCCCCAACCACCACAACGTTGTAACATACCTTCCTTTAAAGAAAGCGCAATACTACCCGTTCCAGCAATCACAACAATACCATCTTGACCATCAAGAGCACCTTCTATTGCTATTTGTACATCACTTTTTAAAACAAATGGTCTATTTTTAAATGCTTTTAAACAAATATCCTCTATTTCTTTTCTTATTTTTTTATCTTGTCCATATCCTGCTAAACCAATACCAATTTTTGAAACACTTTGTGGATCTAATTGTTCAACTCCAGCTTTTAATATTTCAATACATTTTTTTGGTGTTTGACTTAGAATATGAACAGTTGGTAAAACTATTTCTTGACCTATATTTCCATCATCATCATAAGAAACCATTTTTGTCTTTGTTCCACCACCATCAATACCTATATACATAAATTTCACCTTTTATCCTTCAATAGCTTCTTTAGCTTTTTCTTCTTCTAATAATTCCTTATCATACATTTTAAAGAATGGATAATATAACACAACAGAGATTACAATTAAAATAATATTCAAAACTGCTGCTCTCCAATCTCCTCCACATGCAAGATAAGCACCAATTGGTCCAGGTAATGTCCATGGAGCAATTGTAACAGCACAATTAACTAAATGCATTGCTGTAGCAACCCAAGCAATTGTTGCTAGAACTAAAGGAATAACAATAAAAGGAATTAATAACATCGGATTTAAAACAATTGGTGCCCCAAAAATCATTGGTTCATTAATGTTAAAAATAGATGGTAAGATTGTTGTTCTTCCTAAAGTTTTTCCATATTTAGATTTTGCTTTAAAACAGAATAAGATAGCTAATCCAAGTGTTGCTCCTGATCCACCAATATGCACAAACCATTGTAAAAATGGTTCAACACCAATATGTGTTGCTACTTTTCCAGCAGCTACCGCAGCTGTATTTTGGTCTAATAAAATTAACCAAATTGGTCTTGCAAGAGAACTAACAATAGAATCTCCATGAATACCGAATGACCAGAAAAACATAATTAAGAAAATAATAATTAATGTTGATGGTAAAGTATCTGTTGCATTTACTAATGGTTTAATAAGTGTTCCGACAATACTATGAACATCAATACCTAACCACATTGTAATGGTAGACATTCCTAAAATAATAATAATTGTTGGTGTTAAAGATTCAAAAGATCTTGCTACTGCTGGTGGAACAGCAGCAGGCATCGTAATTTTTATACCTTTTACTTGTGTAAATCTATAAATTTCAACTCCAATAAATGCAGATAAAATTCCAATAAACATACCTGCTGATCCTAAGTTTTCTGCAGGAATAACATATCCTGAAGGAAGTTGTTGTAAAAATGCATTTAATTCTGCATTTTTACTTGCTAATGCAGTAATTGAATCAGTCACATCTGGAATAGAGACAGGAACAATCGTTAATAAGAATGTTAACTCTGCCATAATTGCTCCACTTAATCCATCTAAATCATAAGATTTTGCAAGTGAATAACCAATTCCAAAAACTGCATATAATGTCATAATATACATTGACATTCTATATGGTAATAAAATAGCTACTGCATTAGCTTTGATAAACTTCGCCAAAGCCCATGATTCAGGCATTTGATTATATGAAAATGCAACAACCATTAATAATGAACTTACAATAATAATTGGTAAAGTAGCAATGATCCCATCACGAATAGCACGTAAATGTCTTTGATTGGAAAGTTTTTCCAAAGGACCAGCAAATTTACCTTCAATAATGTTCGAGAACTTTTCAAACATATTTTCTCCTCCTATCTAATCATTAATATCATCACAAAAGCCATGATTGTAAATATACCTGTAACAATCCAAAAGCTTTTACACATTCCTTTTTTTCTTTCAATATAAAATTGTGAATAAGCAACAGATAAACCGCATACAATTGAACTAATAATTGCATTAGGAAGGCGAAAATCAATATGTAAATAATGAAAACCATTTACACAAACAATTAAAGATAACATTGTAGCACCTAAAATCAACAATGCACTTTTAAATCCAAACATTGGAATATCATAGTCTGTTACCCCAAACATATTTTTATATGTTTTATTTTTTTCATTTTTTACAACATATCTTTTCATTGCTTATTCCTCCTATAAAAAACTTCTAACTGTTAGGCTAATATTACCTTTATTCTTTTCAAGAGCTTCTTGACATTCTATTTCATCTTTACCCGTAAGACCCATTAAAATAGCAATCTTAACATTAAACTTGCTTTTATTTAATAGTCTTGTTGCTTCTGCTTCATCACAATCAACAGATTGGCAAACAATAGAAACAGCTCTCATTTTTAATTTTTCATTTGTTGGTTGAACATCAACCATTAAGTTTCCAAATACTTTTCCTCTTTTAATCATCACTGAAGTTGAAATCATATTTAAAACCATCTTTTGTGCTGTCCCAGCTTTCATTCTTGTTGAGCCAGTGACAACTTCTGGTCCTACAACAACTTCAATAGGATAATTAGCGTACTTTGAAATCTCTCCATTTTGAACACAACACAATGAAATTGTAGAACAGCCAATTTTGCGCACATATTGCAATCCTGCAATTACATAAGGTGTTCTTCCTGAAGCAGCAATTCCACAAACAACATCTTTGTCATTTAAATTTATTTTTTCTAAATCAATTTGTGCTAATTGCTTCGAATCCTCTGCACCTTCAACTGCTTGAGTAACAGCTTTAATCCCTCCAGCAATAATTCCTTGGATAAGAGTAGGTTCAACTCCATAAGTTGGTGGACATTCAGAGGCATCTAGTATTCCTAGCCTTCCAGAAGTTCCAGCACCTACATAAATTAATCTTCCACCTAAACACATTTTTTCATAGATACAATCAACCGCTTGAGCGATTTGTAATATGACGTCTTGTACTGCAAATGCTACTTTTTGATCTTCATTATTAATTGTTTTTAAAATATCAATAGTTGACATTTCATCAATATGTAATGAATTTTGGTTTACTTTTTCTGTATCTAACTGATTTAATTTCATTAATATGGCCCCTCCTTCCAATATCATTATATTATTATTGAAATATTATTTCAATAATAATTGATATATTTTAAAATATTATTCCTAAAATAAAAGATTCATCTTGAAATGAATCTACTTTTTAAGAATTGAAACATTATTTCTTGAATCAATCAAATTATCTTTATTTTTATCAAAGTTCTTTTTAAACACACCATAATACAATAAATCAGTAATTACAAAAGAAGAAATTCTTGATGAAACTGCTCCTATACGTAACTCCTTTTCCTCGCTTGGTACTCTAAGTGCAACCGTACTATTTTTTGATATAAGATTTTGATTAATTTGTGTAATTGAAATATACGGAATATTTTTTTCAACTAAGATTTTAGAAATATCTACCAATCCTGCCGTTGTTCCTGAATAACTGATGATCAATGCCGTATCACCCTTTGTCATACTTTGCGTAAATGTCATTTGAATATGTAAATCATTATTATAAATAACCTTTTTCCCAATTCTGATTAATTTTTGTTCAATATCATTAGCAATAACTGAAGAGCCACCTACTCCAAACAGATAAATAGTTGATGCATTGCATAAAAGATTTATAGCATTTTCTAAATCACTAACATTAATCAATTGATATGTTTTCAATACCGTATTCATATTTAAACGACATCCTTTATCTACTAAAGATATCATATCATCATTTTCATTAAAAATAATATCTACATCTAAATCATGTTGCTCATTTGAATGAGATTGTGCTAAATTCATTTTTAAATCACTAAAACCTTTAAAACCTATTTTTTTAGAAAACCTAATAATAGCTGCGGCAGAAGTATTTGTCTTCTCTCCTAATATTTGTGCAGAATAATTTAAAATCTCATTACCATGTTCAAGAATATATTTCGCTATTAATTTTTCTGTCGATGTATAACTTTCTTCAAATTCTCTAATTCTTACAAAACCGTTCACACTACCATCTCCTTGTTTTCATTATATCAATCACCATCAATAAATTCTATCCTAAAAAAGCTAGTTTCCTAGCTTCACAAACTATCACGAAAGGTAAACATATGGACAATCATCACCAGTGATAGTACACATTTTATGTGCATCTTTATTTTATCATTATATTTAACCCACTTTGATTTTAAGAACATATTGCTCTTTAGTTTTTGTGTAATATCTTCTCTTGGATTATCTAAATGATATTCTTTAGCCCACTTTCTAAAATGTCTATTAATATATTGATTTAATTAAACCATATCTCGTTTATTAAGATAAATATCAACTAATCCAAGTGGATCTTCTACTGAATAATCTTTAATTTTTTCCATCATTTGATAAACAACTTCATTATTCATAATTTGAAAAGAATATGTATCATGTTGTGTAACAATATCTAAATCCACATAGTAATTCATATGAACAACTAATACCTTCATTAAACCTATTTCACTAGACATTGATAACTTAAAACATTTTACATCACTATATTTTATATTTATTTGTCCATATTGAAGATAATCTTTATAAAAGTATAAACAATCATAAATTGTTCCATAATCTAAAACGTGATCAACTGCTATTTTAACTTTTCTTCTTTTAATATAATTATTAATTTTTTCATCTATATGTTCTAAATCAAGATGTTGCTTTTTGATCATATCTTTTTTACTTTCTAAAATATCTCTAATAGATTTCTTTTCATTTATAATTTGTTTGATTTCTTCAATATTTACATCCATTTCTCTTAATAAAAGTATAAACTTAATTCTTGAAATGTCTTCTTGACTATAATTTCGATAATTATTGCTATCTCTTGCTGGTTTTACCAAACCTTCATTTTCATAATAAATCAATGTTTTCTTTGTTACATTTAACATTTCAGACAAGTTTATCCTTACCTAAAAAATATAATAAAACCTCGTAATATAATATTTTCTCTTATTTATATATTCTCATATTTCAAGATTTTATATAAATTTAGAAAATAAAATTTAAATATTATCCTTATGTAATATATTTTAAATAATTATCTAAAAATCTTTTTCTTCTACCTCTACTATAATACGACACATATCCATTCTTCATTAATACATACTGACTATTCTCACTTTCAATATATTGATAATTCGCTAAAAAGCCTTGAGATACATAACCAAACATTTTTAATGATAATCTTTTTTCATAATACTTCATAGAATGTTTTACAATATAAGTATTTTTTTCTGTAACTATATGTGTATATTGCCCGTTTTTTTCAATATATAATATTTTAGAAGCATCTAGAGAAATCTCTTTACCCTTATAATAAATATCAATTTGATTATTTACTAACATTTTCTTTATTTTATTTATAACTATTGGTAACTCTTCTTTAAGATACTTTTTCCTTAAAAAGTAATATGGAAAAGTTTGCAGTGCCTCAAATATAAGATCCTCTCTAAATGATACAAAAATAACTATAATATCATCATTGAATTGTTTGATTTTTCTTGCTATCTCTAGTCCATTATTAGGCATATCTATATCTAAAAAATAAATATCATAATCATATTCATCATCAAAACTTGTGCTACCATTTATTAAGACATGATCAAATTCACCTGTTAAGTTATTTTTTAAACTGTCTATAAATTGAATATCATCATCTATTATTTTAATTTTCATATATATCACCCAAACTTCTTTATAATTTTAAAACATATTTTATAGATTCATAATCCGCTATTTTTTCTTTTAATATATACCTGTTTTCTACCTCGTATTCCATTTCCTTTTTTGGTTTAAAAATAAATTCTATAATCATAAAGCCATTTTTTACATTCACATTAATATCAATTTTCTCTGTTTCATTATTTTGACAAATTTCTTGAAACAATGTTAATACGCTTTCGTAATCTTGTAAAGAAAACTCAATTAATCCAACATTAAGATTATACAGAACTTGTTGATTATATTTATTTGCTGTATCTTTTATTTTTTCTAATAATCCATTGAATATTTTATTCTTTGAATAAACCTTTATATGATTTTGATCTATTTTATTAATTGTATTTTTCAATGTTTTTGTAAGTTCATCACAGTCACTTTTTTTGTTAACAAGACTCATAAAATATTCCAAGTCATGTTTTATTTCTTCATTTCTTTTATTTTGACTTTGAACAGCAATATATTTTTCTTCTATTGATTTAAGTTGAATAAGTTCTATTTCTTGCTTTTTTATTCTCATATTATCTTTATTAATACTTAAAATGATAATGAAAACACTGATTATTGTTACCATAAAAATAATTGCCAATAAATAAACATAACCATAGGAAATACTATTCATATAAATACCATTTGCAATGAAGCTTGTTATTAAGCAGTTTACCAATGATATTGAAGTCAATAGGGTCAAATACTTGTTACTAATAATTAATTGTTTAAAAATTTGTTTTTTATCTAATAAGTAAAGTGTAATAAATATCATTAATCTTGTTACAACTAAAATAATATAATAAACAATATCTTGTGAATACCATACTCCCTCACTTCCTGTTTTTAATACAAAAATTATTTTTAGTATAGACATACTATCAAACATGCAAATAACTATTCCTATAAATGTTGAAATAAACAGATTCATTGTTTTACTAATTTTATTATCTAATCCATTCATTAAATAAAGAATTGTAATCGTAATAACACTTAAATAATCATAAACGAGATACTGTTCAGCAATAACATGACTTAAAGTAAAAATAATTGAAAAAAAGGAAATCAAATAATAATTAAAATCTTTCTTAATAAACTTAAAATCAAAATAGCCTATAATAAATCCTTCTATCAAATAAAGAAATATTTTTAACATATTCCTTGTTCCTCCAATCCTTCTAAATAATAATTATACTAACCTTATCAATTATAACAACTGCTATAATTGTTCAAATACCAATAAAGACAGAACAAAAGTTCTGCCTCTAATTTTAACTCTCTTTAAATACTAATTTTTTCTTTTCAAATAATACATAATTGCATCAACAACAAATGTTGAACAAAACAATATTTCAGATTCATTTGAAGCACCATTTTGAATTACAAACATATATAATGAATAAATACATATGAGCGCATTCAAACAATAAAAACCAAATTTAAATGTTTTTTCTTCTGAAAATCTCATAGTGTATTCCTCCTCTTATTTATGATGGTCTTGTATTACTGAATTTGATAGTTCTACTTTTTGCAAAATTTTTGTGATTACTATCGTAATACCAATATTGTGTTTCTCTTACATTGCTAGGTTTTGCAGTATCATAAGCTTGATAGAATTTTATATACATTGTTTTTACTAATTGGTCTCCAACTTTTGATGCAGTTTTACAAACAAAAGAAATTGTTCCTAAAGCAGGATGTGCTCATTTAAATAATTTAGTCGTCTTACTAATTACCATTAAAACAGTACATAATGATTTATTTGTTTTATAAAATGGGCCATAGTTTTTTCCATATCCATATGTGCTAATTTGTGATTCAATATCATCTAATTTTGCTACATTATCATACTGCTTATTGGCCGAATCATCTTCATAAATCATTTCACTTATCAACTGTTCTGTCCCATCCTCTGACAACATATAAACATTTTCTCCTTTAGAAATGACTTAATATTTTTCATCATCTACAATCATTAAAAGTGAATTAGAATCATCTTGTGATTCTGTATAAATATATTGTCCTGTATTATCATTATAAGAAATTTGCGCATCGTTATTTCCTTTTCAGCTAAAATACTTAATAGAATTAATATCCTCATTATTTACTAATTGATCCAACTTACTTTGACCTTCTTCTGTTGCATTCATAGTTCTTACCTGTGAAGAACTCAAGTTTAAAATTCATTATATGCCACTGTATTTTTTGCAGTAAAATTAACATTATGAGCCGAAACAATTCCCGCATTACTTATCATAAATCCTAATGCTAAAATTGTAGTAGCGATACTCTTATGTTTCATGTTTTTCTCCTCCTATAAATCCTCTTGCCTTCGGTAATTCAAATTTATATTATTTATATAAAAAAATAAACAAGGTGTATTAATTCTGTTAGTTTTGTATTGATTCTGCATATAAATAAAGAAAAATAGTAAATCACTTGATTTACTATCTCATCGTTCTATTCACTTTTAAAAGCATTACACTATTTCTATCCAACATAAATAATCAGCAATCTTCACTTTCATTCCATCCAAGATGTGTACTCTTTGCATAGGACTTACTAATGATTCTAGTGTTCTCCAAAATACTTTTTCACTTAATTCTTTATTGTTAATATAAAATTTCATTTGGTTTCCTGCTTTCTTTTAATGACATCCATTTTAACTCTTAATTTTGAATTTAAGAGTCAATAAAGATATCATTACATATATTATTACCTTTTTAAAAAGCGACTTAATAACGTATATAAGATTCTCACAATTTACTTTTCCCGTATATATTACAACACATATTTAATTTTTAAACAAGATTAGTATATCAGCTTAAAAAAAGCTTATCATTTATGTATATTTTAATTCTTAAACTTTATAATATTTTTTACTTTTATTCTTTATTTAAAAATATAATATCCATAAGTGAATCAATTTCTTCTTGAATTTCAATATATTTCAATATATCTTCTCGCCCATTTGCTTTTGTTTCAATCATCTCACTTAGCTGATTTTTTTTATGTATTAACATGTTTAACTTATGTATCACCTCTATTGGACGTATATCAAATTTTAGTTTTTTTACCATATATGCTCCTACAGGCGTTTTAGCAATAATTTTACCTTCTTCATTTCTTTCTAAATGATTATCAAATTCTGGAGTTGCAGGATCTACATATCCAACAACTCCATTATTACTCACATTTGTATCCTTTGTTGGCCAGTCAGAACTTTTTTTTCTATTACAAGTAAAACATGAATAAACTAAGTTATCGTATTTAGTTTTTTTAGAACTGTCTATTTTAATGGGAACAAAATGATCTATTTCAAACCCGTGCTTTGTAATTTTTTCATGCTTCCCGCAATAACCACAAATATGATAAAAATCTTCTCGTAAATCATCTCTATACTTATGATAGTCATTTTGTTCTTGTACGTTACATCGTCTAATAATATTATATTGTCCATGTATTCTATTCATTTTTTAATACCTTATCCAACTTATCTAATAAGCTATCCAATTTATCATTAACATTATCATTAAGCATTTCTATTGGTATATCATCAACCTCTCCATATGCCCTAAGAATTTTATATAAATCTAAAAATTCCTCATTTTCTTCAGCGTTAATATTTTTTGCTTTAATTTTGTTATATAAATTTTCATATTGATTTATTAATAAATGCATTCTATTTCTGAATATTTGACAATATTCCTTTAACGTATCTGCTATTTCGGTCCAATCAAGCTCACTAAAAATATCTCTATCATATGTTAATACTTTTGGCACTAGTTTTTCTTCTAAAGAATTTGACTTATAACTAGTTAATACTACACACTGTAATCCAGGTAATTTATCATTTAAATAAGCAATTAATTCTGTACCAACAAATTCAAATTTAGGATTCAATTTGTAATCTATCATTACTGCTTCTATTTGATTATCTAAAACCCAGTTAACCAATTGTACTTTTGACATCTTTTCATTTGTACATATCAATTCTATATCATATTCTAATAATCCATAAGTATAGTTAGTAAACGTCTTAGCACTGTCATCAATATAACCTACTTTATACATTATTTCACTCCTTTTAAAAGTATTCTTACCCTAAAACCTTTTTCTAGTCTTCTATTCTCGTCTAAATCTACAACACCATTATACGTATCAACTATTGTTTTTAGAATATACATTCCCATTCCTGTTCCGTTTAGTTCCCCTAATTCGTTCTTTCTATCACTTTCAAATTGTTCTAGTATTAAATCAGGATTATTTCGATATGCATTTGATAACCCCATTCCATTATCCGTATAATATATGCATAATTCATTATTTTCTTTAGATAAATTAATAGTTATTTCTTTATCAAGTCTATCATCCTTAGCAAAAGAAGTTATGCTATTTGTTATTAAGTTTGATAAAATTGTGTCTATTTCGTACGGAAAACAAAGAAATTTTATACATTTCTCCTCTGCGTCCATTCCAATTTTTATATCTATGTTTTTTAAAAGTCCAGACCAACTTTTCAAATAGTTTTTTAAATAATCAACAATATCTACTGTTCTTCTTTTTCTTCGATCTTTACTCACTGCATTAATAGTAACTTCAAACCACGAATTCAAGCTCTTTCTAATTTCATGTGCTCTTTCTAAAGCATTTTCACATATATCGAAATCATTTTTTCTCAGAGCAACTAATGCTGTTCTTACATTATTATTCAATAATTGAGTTTGAGCTTTAAATTCATGTATATAAGTATTTGTCACAATCCCCGTTGTTGCTAATATCATTAAAAGGTTTTTTTCTTGTTCTAGATTTCTTATTTCATCATCTTTTCGATCCAGTACCTTTTTTACATCGATAGCAGAAATATAATTTGATTTTACTTCATTCTCTTTATCAATTTTTGATAACTTATTAGAATTATTTTTTCTTATTTCAGCTTCTTTTTTTGCTTTTTCATTGATTTCCTTTTCAATTCTTTCAGATTCATCAATTATTTCATTATAAGATCTCAATTTTCTAAATACATACTGTCTATCTGTTTCGAATAAATAAATAATTTTAGTTAGCGCTTCTCGTAATGCCTTGAATTCTTGTGTTTCAACAATTCCTTCTCTATTTGATTGATCTAGTAAATTGATATTACTTCTAGAAATATTTACTGACCCAAACATTTGTCCCGATCTAACTTTCCATCTACCTTTCCCAGTTATAGCTGCAGGTGATTGTGATTTTAAACTATCCAAAAGTAACCAATCAAAATTAGATGTCCCAAATTCACCATACGGACGTACTCTAAAACAATCTCTATAAATTTTTATTCCACTAAAAATATCATTTATTTTTTTGGGCGAGCGATTTTTATAAAAATATTGTTTTTCACGTTTCTTATCTACAATAATTTTTGAAAAATAAAAAGTTCCATCAAATGAATCTAAAAATCTATCTATTAAATTCTTTGTTAACTCTGCTGTACTAAGTACATATTCTTTTTCCACACCGCTAAACAATTTTTTATCTTCATCAGTAAAAGGTTCTATATCATGTTCAATCAATACTTTGTTAATATTATCTAACTGATCTAATAAATCAAATTCATTCCTATTAATTTTAATAAATCCTTTATCTTCTTTTACTTCAAAATCAATTTTATAATCATAGGTGAAGTCATTATTATCAGTTAATATCTCTGCCTGTTCTATTGTGTTCAAATTATTAAATATATATATTTTAAATATTTTTGATATTTCCATTGGGATTAATGAGCGTAAATTATTACGAATGGAATCTAACTGTTTGTCAGACCAAAGGTCTCTCATGTTAGAAACTTTAAAGAGGGTACATGTCGAAAAATTTTTATTTACCAACTTTAATACATTTTTGTTATGTATACCACTTAAAAAATCCTGTGGTTTCATCTCTACCAGATCTAAATCAGCAGATATTTCCGTAATATTTGTCTCATCGTTGAAATCACGCCAATCAACTTTCCATAGTAAGTTATTTTTATTGTTGATTGTCAACATAGTACATACATCAGCTAATCTATCCAATGCAAATCTACCTATTCCCTTGGCTCCAGTCTGTATTCGTCCCTTATTTGAAACATAGTTTTTTTTCTTGCTAGAATTACCAATAGTCATCCAGTTTTTTAGTATGACTTCTTTATTCATTCCACATCCATTATCCATAAGGTATACACATTGATCTATATCATCATAATATAATATACAGATAGAAGCATCCGCGTCATATGTGTTTTTTACTAATTCTAAAATCGCACCATTAAGCGTAGCAACATTTTCTCGACCTATTAACCGTGCTGTATAAGCATTTACATTAAAGTTTACCTTCGACATATATTTTTTCCTTTCTGTTAGTACTTATATTTTTTTATATCTGTTCCACTAATTCTAATTGAATTTCCATTAGATTTAATGCCAATAGACTCAATATACTTTAAAAAATCTTCACTTTCCAAAATCCTTTTTGCTTCTGTTAACAAATTATTATTTTTTGCAGTAATTACTATTCCAGAATAAGGTATATGCATTTGATCTAATATTGTCACATTAACTTTATTAGATACTATCGGCGAAATTAAAAGTTTCTCTGTATTAATTTTCGTTAAAGCTTGTGATCTTCCATATTCAAACCATAATGCTCCACTATCTTTATTTGATTTTTCTAATTCGTCTCTATATCTTTCTAAATATTCATAGGCAAGTGGAAATTCGTTACAAAAATTTTCACTTATTTTTTTCAATCCATTATCGTATCTATACGGAAAAATTATTAACTCTGTCCTATTTCTTGACAATCCTCTTGGACTTGCTGCTGGGCGAACAGCTCCTTTTTCAATTCTATAATTTCTTTCTACAATATAATAGTCATTTTCTTCTACAAAATCACTTATTACAAACGCTTTATTCAACAATGTAGCAACAGACATAAAAACATTAAATTCATCACCAAAAACATGTTCTCTTTCCATATGTTCTATATCAGTATTAAAAATCCATTTTTCATTCAAATTATTTTTTTGAATCTTATATGTCAATTCATTAGGAATATTCTTATAGACTATGCTCCTTTTCTTCTTAGCTTTACTGCATATTATAACAGATGATGTGGTTAATTTTCCCTCAAACATTTTTAGGTTATCATAATCAATAACTTCCATCAGAGAATCTTTCATAATATTTCTTATTCTTTCACCAAATCTATTCTTAAAAATATTATTTGGAATTAAATATGCTAAAACTCCTGTCTCATTTAAAAAATTTAAAGATTGTTCAATAAATGCGTAGTAATAGTCAGGTTTTCCTTCCTTGCAAGAACTAAACTTATCTTTTATATATACTCTCGTTTCTAAATCTAAATCTGCATATGATATATATGGTGGATTTCCAATTATAAAATCAAATTTTTTATTATTCATTTCTTTCAAATAATCTTTATTATAAATTTTCCATTCTACATCATGAATGCCATATTCACAAGCCAGACTATCAAGATTTTCAAGACATTTTTTAAAATGTCTTGAATCCAATTCATAACCATAGATGTCTCTTTCTAATCCTTTTTTTATTTCCTTTTTGCTATATTTTTTTCTAATACAACATCTAATGTATCTTTGTGTTATCTCAATCAAAAAATTCCCATCACCGCATGAGTTTTCTAACACCGTTTTCCCAATAATATTGTTTTTATAACCTATTGTATCAAGCATATATTTAACAATTTCTAAAGGTGTAAATATTTGACAATTTTCATAGAATTTTTTCAATATAGATACACCCCCTTCACTCTTTAAAACATTATATCTTTTTTTAAAATTATTTTCCATAAAATAATCATTTCATAAAAGTAATATATTTATAAATATCAAATTATACGATATATCAAAACATTTTCTGTACCGTTCTTTCAATTTTCTAACTATTTCAAATTATCATATTTATTTTCTATTCACAACCATCTTATTTAATTATTCTTTGCTACAAATACTGTCTGTGGTATAAATTCAATAGTTTTATGTTCTCCCATTGTTCTACTTATTAATTCATCTTGACCCATAATCCTTACTAGATTTTTAATCAATTTTCCCAATTCTTTTTTATCATTTTTATTTTTTCTGTAATAATATATTTTAGTTGTTACATTATCATTACATATTAATAATTTTAAAATATCTCTATCCGTTTTATCTAAAGAGTGTCCAAAAATAAATAAATTGTGATTTACTTCTGGATATTTTTTTATTTGTTCTACCCACTTCATATATGTACTATCTGTGGATTTATAAATTCTTTGATAAAATTTTTTAAATGCTATAAATTCTAACTTATCATTTTTATCATCCTCTAGATACTCATCAATTCCTAAAACTAAATTACATGTATCAACATTATTTTCTATATCTGCTTTACCATGTATATAATCATATGTTACTTCTTTTGACTGACCATATATTCTTTCATATGTATTAGAATAATTAAACGACAATACATAATCTGGAGTAATAGTTTTGATATCATCATTTTCTTTAATAATATCTATTTCATTTACAAATTCACAAATATAAATTTCTAGAGATCTTATCAATTTATCTAATTCAATGCTTATATCTTCAATAAAACCATCTATTCTCTTTAAATTAAATACATCTTGCAAACTCTTTTTTGCAATCTTTAAAAAATAAATTATTGTTTGTTGTTTTGTATCTTTTATTTTTAAAACGTCTTCATCTCTTTCAATATAACCTTTCAAAGTTTCAATAGCTTGCACAACATTTGAAATTTCTGATTCAAAATCTATCCAATTTTCTCCAATGGATTTTTCTCGTTCTAAAAAATAATTTATCCAAACATTTTCTTTTATACAATCATATAATTCATCTAACTCTTTACATTGAGTTGTGATTTTATCTTCAAAACAATTTTTCCTATTTTCATAACATTCTAACAATTTACTCTTTATAGTTTTATCTGTATTCCAATCAATTAATTTTTTTTGATTATACTCATTATCTATTATTGGATAAGTATATAGTTCTCTCACCATTTTACAAAAATCTAAAAAATCTTTGTAAGACGTAGGTAAGCCATGTGCTAAATCAAATCCATTTCCAATTAACAGTATCTTTTTACCCACTATATCAATACACATAATGCTCCTCCCATCTATTTAGTAATCATTAAATATATTTTACTATATTTAATAATCATTTGCATTCATCTAAAAAAATTTCTAACTTATCTGATTTAATAGGAGTTCACATTTTTGATCATCAATTGTTTCTATTTCAATCTTGTCTTTTTTTACAACAATCCTATCAATAAAAACTGCAAGATCTTCTTGTGTCATAACAGTATGTTCATTGCTGTTTTTTTCTAACGTTTTTAATAGTTTTTCCTGTCTGCCTTGCTTTAATGCATTGTATTTGTCATCAAGCTTTTGCAGTTCTTTTTTTAGCATTTGTTTGGTTTGATAACATTGTGCCAAGGGTTCCTCAATCTGACTTTCGTCTTGAACGCCTCTGGCAACAAGTAACATTCCTTTATCTAATAATTCATTTATTTGTGAATTCACATTTTCTAATTCACAATTCAGTTTTTGTTTCTTTTCAACAATATCTTTTGGATTCAAATATTCCGATAATTCTTTAGCAAGTTCAAGTCGTGTTTTTTCTTTTGATTTTGTTTTTCCATTGATCAATGATGTCAAAGCATCCAGTAATGGCTTTTCTTTTAAAGTCACACTGTTTGGACAGATTGCTTTTCCATTCTTCAACCTGTTTGAACATCTCCATACAGGTTCTTTTTCCTTATTTCTTTTTGTCCAGACAGTCCTTCTATATAAGGCGCCACACTCTGAACAGATGATTTTATTACTTAAAGGATTTTTTGATGAATAGCGATTCTGATGATGACTTTCAACAACTTCTTTTTCATCATTTGATTTCATGTTCCTTTTTGTTCTTTCTACTTGAGCTGCTTTGAATACTTCTTTGGTCACAATTGCAGGATGACTGTTTTCCACAAAGTACATTTTCTTCTGACCTTCATTTTTATACCGTTTCTTATGAAGAAAGTCTATGCTGAATGTCTTCTTTAAAAGAGCATCCCCACTGTACTTTTCATTTTGCAGCATCCTGCCAATTGTTCCTGAATCCCATTTTGTACTCCCGTTCTTCTTGGGGACTTTGTTTTCCGTCAGGTACCTTGCTATTTTACTTTCGCTCATCCCTGAAAGATATTTAGAAAAGATTTCTCGAACAACTTCTGCTTCTTCTTCAATAATATCAAGTGTTCCTCTGTTTGACTTATAGCCATACATGTTAGCAGCATAAACTTTTCCCTTTTCAAACTGCCTTTGATATCCCCACTTGATACTTTCACTTTTATCTTCACTGCTTTGTTGAGCAACACTTGAAAGGATCGTCAGCAACATCTCATTTGCTCCCAAACTGTGAACATTCTCTACTTCAAAGTAAACATCGACATTGTATTCCTTGAGGATCCTCAAATACATCAGTGAATCAACAGTATTCCTTGCAAATCTTGTAATACTTTTAGTAATGATCATATCCAGTTTTCCTGCTCGAGCATCATCAATCATACGCATAAAATCTGATCTTTTATTGGTTGATGTACCCGTTATTCCTTCATCTGAATAAATGGCAACAAGTTCCCAGTTTTCATGACTGCCTATGTAGTTTTCATAATATTCACACTGTGTTTCATAACTCAGTTCCTGTTCGTCAGAATCTGTTGAAACTCTGCAGTATGCTCCAACTCTTATTTCCCTGTTTTGCCTGTCATTGTATGATGGCTGAAACTTCTTTCTTGGAGCAATCACTTTAACCTTCGGTGCAGTTGTTTCATGTTCTTTGTCATCTCTGATAATATAGTTCACAATCTTACCCCCTTTCCTTAATAATTAATAAAAAGTTCAAGACCATTATTGAAAATACTCAGTATTCCTGTTTCATATACCTCAATCTTTTCAATAATATTCTTGAATTCACATTTTTCTATATTGCTTTTTAACTTCACATTTTCATATTCCTGTGAATTTTGCTGATTCAGATAGTCACAGATAAAGTTCTTGTAGTCACTTTCTGTATTCACATTTTGAAGTGCATTTCTGTTTAGTATTTCAAAATACTGTTCACTTGATTCACTGTTCCATCCTTGTATGTATTTGTCTTTCATATTGATAACTTCTTCCAACAACAAATTCACATTCTTTACTAGAACACTTTCTTCAATTCGATACTTCTGATCTTCACTTACATAGAAGCATTCATTTTTTCGAGATCCATTCTTATCTCTTTTACCTCTGTAGATTTTTCTTTTTAAAGGAATACTTTCAATTCCCCAAAAGACCTTGTTTTTAAAAAACTGCTGTATCATTCTATTTTCTTTTGCCTTTTCTTTATCCATTAGAACTGTTTCCTTTCTACTTTTAACTTAAGATCGTTTTTCAATGTGAACTGGATATCCAATGTTCCCACTTCAATCGAATCAACTAAAGTATTGAAGATTTCTTCATCCAGTGCAGTGATTTCTTTTACTGATTCCAGACATTCAATGATGATCTGTGTCTGTATCACTTCAAACCTCTGATAGATTTTTTCATTGAGTTTGCACTTTTGCATTTCAAAAACTGATTTGTCTACCAGCAACTCGTTATGCTTTTTCTTATAATCTTCCAGACTTATAAGATCTTTCTGATAATATCGAACAAGTGTATTGATAGAACTGCTTACTTTTTTAAGTTCACGATTAATGAGATCAAGTTCACATTTGTCATCGTCATTTGTCGTAAAATTCACAATATGTTTTTTATAGGCTTCCAAAACATGAATATTTTCTTTGAGCTTATAAAAGATTTTTAAAAATGCATCTTCTATTTCATCCGTTCCAATCATTTTTACTTCACATTTCTTTGCTGAAGTAACATGATTACTGCAACTCCAATATTCTTTATTCCTCAACACCCTTCTTTTAAAAGTTCCACCACAATGTTCACATTTTATTTTTGATGTCAGCAGATATTCTCTGTTTCCATCTGTCTGATTTTTATTGAACTTCAACTTGTTGTTCACAAGTTTTTCATTTGCCTTTTCAAAAAGTTCACGATCAATGATTTTTGGGAACACATCGTAAACATAATACTGTGCAAGTTCACCTTCATTTGTGACTAACTTATAAGGAAAGACATCAGGTGAATACTTTTTTTGAAGAAGCATATCTCCACAATACCTTTCATTTTTAAGCATTGATGAAACTGTGGACTGTGACCACTTTTTCTTTTTGAAATAATGTTTATTCAGATAATCCACAAGTTTTGTTACCGAAAAATCTTTATTCACATATTTATTAAAGATATCTTCAACAATCTTTGCTTCATCTTCTATGACTTTTACTTCGCCATCTATTCTTTGATATCCATATGGAAGTTTTGGTTGATTGTATCTTCCTTCTTTTGCCCTTGTACGAAATGCCCATTTTTGTGCATTTGAAATTGCTTTTGATTCAATTTCAGCACAGGCAGCATAAACAGCAAGCATCATTTCACTTCCCATTTTTGCTGTATCAATTTTTTCTGTCATAAAATAAACGGAGACACCTATTGATTTCAGTTCTCTTACTACTGAAAGTGTCTCCGTTATATTTCGTGCAAATCGACTGATCGATTTAGTAATAATTGTATTTATAAGACCTTTTCGACAGTCCTCAATCATTTGAAGAAAACCGTCTCTTTTGTCCATTCTTGTTCCAGTTATTCCTTCATCTGTATAGATCTTAACCAGTTTGGAATTTTCAAGACTGTTGACATAGGATTCATAGAAATCAACCTGATTGTTATATGAATTAAGCTGATCTTCACTGTCTGAACTGACTCTCGCATAACAGCCAACAAGATTGATTCTGTTTACAAATCTTTCCAGTGGTTCGATAATGCGTACTTGTTTTTGACCTTGAGCCATTCTTAATAATCCCCTTTCTTATCACCACATACAGTACCACAACTCTTTCGAACTATCCATGACATTATTCACTTTATTTTGTGAATTTAAAAATGATATCTGACAAGTGGATTACATTCTTCTTCATACTTTTTCAGAACTTTATTGGCAACATTTTTAGTGATCTTTTTATAGGTGACAAGTTTCTTCAGGCATGTATATATGTAATAGTAATCAAAGATATTCATTCAATCAGTTAACCATGCCTTTCATCTGTAATGAAATTTCAACTTCTGGCTGTGCATAGTAACTGTCTACTTTCAGATTATTTTCCAATGCAAAGTCAACAACATCCTGTTGCATTTGTTTTGAAAAAGAATCAGGTTCAATAAGTACCAGATGGTCACACTTTTCATTTTTTATGACATCTCCAATCTGTTTTTTAAATTCTTCATTCAGATTTGAAAGTTGAATAACAACAGCATGATCCAAGTCATACTTGGATACATATTCTCGTACACAATCATGAGTGGCTTCACTGTTTGAATTGCTTGTTACAAACAGTGGTTTATTATTAACAGCTGATTCTAATGCACTGTTAATTACAGCTTTCAAAGTGTGAATCTGTCTTTCGTTGAATTCATTGAACACATCCTGAATAAGACGACCACTGTCACGTTCATAGACTTCAAAGCCATTACCTTCAAATGCCTTAAGAAGTCTTCCATCATTGAATGCATTAGCAAACACAATACATTCACCATCAGTAACAAATGTTCTGCTTGTTGTAAGATCCTTTATTGTATTCACAAACTTCTCTGGTTCATAAAAAGCATTGGAAAAATGAAAATGCAATTCTCCAGTAAGTTCATAATTGTTTTTAGCAGCAAACTCCATATATTCCTCTAACTGCTTCGAAGAAAGTTTATTTTCTTCAGGTGTTAAAATATGTACTCTTTTCATAAGATCAATCCTTTCTTTTATTAACACAATGATGACACCTGCAAAAAGTACAGGTGTCACGATCTATCAATAAACGTATCGGTTCAAGTCTGTTTTCCAATGTCCAAACCAGCTTCTGTATAGGATCATCAAGAACATACGACACACGTGTCAAAGACCACTCCTCAATTGTTGCGACGGTTTGTTCACGCTCGACTATTGAATAGAGTGAAGTATCATTTACGCTTTCATAACGGCAAAGGTCTATCCCCACCTTTTTATGATCAGTTGTTTCTCGCTCCAATACGAAACAGAGAAGAAATTCACATTTTATTGTGACCTTACATTTCTATGTTCACATATTCTCTTGGCGCAACTATCAACGTGCTAGAAAACTTTTTGTTGCTGATTCAGACTATTCTGTTTTCAATGTCCTCTTGAGAGGAGATGCTTAATAACTCCCCTCATATATAACTGGACATTTTTTTATATCTTGATAACCAAATAAAAAAATAAGTTACATTTTTGACTTATTTTTGATATTTTCTATTATTCTTTTTTTACGTTTATGTATCGCTGGTTGAGAAACTCCCATCAAGGTTGAAAGTTCTCTTTCTGTTTTATTCTTAATGAGAAGATTTGTAATAAGATCCCTATCTTCTTTTGAAAGCTGATTAATGATATTCATTACATTTTCAACTTCTTCATTAATATTTAAAGTATCATATTGATTATTATCATCCGCAACTTTATCAACAAGTGCTGTATTATTATTATCTAACTGATCTAAACTGAATACTTTAAACTCGTTTCTCTTTTCTTTTTCTCGTTCTTCTTTTTTAAATGAGTTATAACAAATTTTATATACTTCTTCCGATACCTCATGGTATTGACCTTTTATTTTAAAATAATAGTGTTTGTTTCCTTTAAGATCTCTTTTGATCCAAAAATAGTTTCTTTTATAATCGTTTTCCATCCTATCTTCCTCCCGTATTTTTTTGGCTGAAGATAATCAGGAGGAGATCTGATTTTGTGCACAAATACATCCCCTTAATAGACAATGTCTAAAGCGGGGTATAAAAAAAGTAGTGCTTTAGACTTCGTCTAATTTCACTACCGATACAATTATTAACTTTTTCATAATAAAACTATATATAGAATTGGCTTATCATCATGTTATTGACACCAACTCTCCTATGTTTTAATATTCTCCAATATAACTAATATTACAAATTGTAATTATTATAGAGATAATAGACGCTATTAGAAGTGCGCCCACTACATAACTATGCCCGCTAATATCACTTTCAGATGCATTCAATAACCCTGTTGTACATATAATCATTACAAAAAAGCCTATGTTAGCAATAATATATCGTGCATAATGCATTGGATATTTCATTCTTTTCTTTAATCTTTTATACTCTTTTTTTATATTAGATTCCAATTTATACTTTTTATATGATCGCATAGATTGTTCCCACCTTTTTTCACTATCGGCTTCTGTATTGACTGTATGTTCTGTATTAGTATTATTTGTATGTTTTTCATTAAATATATCTTCGAACAAATTTATGGTACGTCCATCAAGCAGAACTAATTTATCTCTTTCATTTTCTATTAAATTTTTATAATAATTTTTTATTATTTCATCTATCTCACTTGCTGATTTATTTAAGCAATGACTTCTTTTTATAAGTACTATTTGCAAATACATATCCTTATATATTTCAAACTTACTTTTTATCAATTCTTCCCTTTTTGGATCACCTGTTGCTTTTTTCTTAAACCAAACGTTTAATCCTACTCCAATAGCTGCTATTACGGTTGTAACAGTTAGTGACATTGAATTTTCAAATATATTTATAATCTCATTCATTTTATTTCTCTTTCTCAACCCTGTCTAAAAGACTTGCCATATGCCCCATTATTTCATTATTATCAATTTTAGTAACAGATTCTACATAATGTGAAAAATAAACTTCTAAATTTCTTAGTGGATAATCTTTATTTATTTCCTCACCACTTATTTTAGCACTTACGTATTCATTAATATAATCATTTAAATAATCTATCATAATTTGTTTGCTATCAACTTTATTTGACATAGCATTTTCAAATATTTTACTGTATTTGTTTCTAAAATTTTCAGTACATATAAGATTACCTATAAAATATCCATACTCCTCTGCGGGTACTTCATTACCTGCTGTTTCATCAGTATTACTAAGGATATTTTTTGCACTTTGTAACAACCTAATAACTTCATCGCATTTAATATCATTTCTATAATTTCTTATCAAAGTAATAATTAGAGATAAATCATTTATATTTCTTTCTTGGAGCTTTATCATAGCTTGTTTAATATCATTAACCAGTGTTTGATCTCTATACACTGATACATCATAATTATCATCTAGATACTTAATTATTGAACTAATTTTTTTATTAAATTTTTCTTCACCTATAATATCTCCATTAATATTTTTGAATTGAACAAGTGTTGATTTATTTTTATTTATTTCTTTTATAAAATTATATCCTCTTTGTTCAAAGCAATCATTTACAAAATAAACCGATTCATTATAAATAGTCGTTGCTTTTACAGCTATAAATTGAGACAAGAAATATTTTTCTTGATCTAATACAATATAATTATCAATTCCTGTATCATTCTCACCACAAGACATATCATGCAATTCATCAATATGAAGTAAACGTGCATTAAAACCAAAATAAAATACTTTAACATTAATTAATACAATTCCCTCTTGCTTAAGGGATTTAAAATTAATCACCTTTTTGCCCTCGATATTTTTCAAATGAAAAAAAGGTCTTGATTCTATATATCTCAATTCAATTTCTTTATCCTTATATTTTTTTGAGTCCATATGATGAATTGACCAAGTTGTACCAATTGTTAAAAATGTTCCAAAAACACTTATACTTTGTCTTATTGCATCTTGATAAAATGTACTAAAGTGATTTTTTATAAATCCATGGCTATTTAAACAATCTAATATAAAAATACCACCTAAATAAATTCCAGTAATTATTAACATACATATTATTATGTTTATTAAATAAGTTAATTTAGATTTTGTTTTCATTTTATTTATTTTTCTTCCTCCTAAATATTTAAAAATATTTTTCTTAAAATAAATTTTAATCACATTTAAAAAATTATGAATTACTCATTAATTTTTATAAATGTATTAGAAACCGTAATTATTGATTATTATAATTTTTAATTAATTTCTATTATTTGTCCTATTTTAAATTAGTTATAAAAATAATTTTTTGCAAAAGATAAAGTTTATAGCATTTCTACTATAAACTTTAGTAATTGTATGTTTCTAAAATTCAAATAAACTAATTTACATATTTATAATCCATTCGCATTTATTGAATTATCTATTCACTTGCGGCTTGTTTTATAGCAAGATAAAGCGTATAAAGATTGCTTTCTTCACTAGCTTGATATACTTTCATACAAGAAACAACTGGTAAAAAACTGATTCCATTGTCTAAGACAACTTGTACATTGATTTCAGCATCTTTTCCATCATCTGTTACCCATTTTCCACCAAATTCTTTAATAAAGACATCTCCTACGTAAGCACCTAAAGAAAAGAGAATTTGTCCTACATTCTTACTTAAAATACCATCTGGCCTATTTTCTTCTTTAAAGAAACGATCTATTTCTTTTAAACTTTCTACACTATAATCAGCTTGATAATTTGATGAATTTAATGCTTTGGCTACCCATTTAGAAGCTAATTCTAAATCGTCTATTAAATTTCTTTTTTTCTTTTTAAAAAACATATGTTTTCCTCCTATTTCATTTTTCTTATTTTAGCACTTCTATTCATTCTATCAAATTCCGAAACAACTTCTTTTATTTCAGTTTTATTCAATTTATCTTTTCGTATTTCCAGATTTATAACAAATTTAAGATCTTCATCTTCATAGTAATATTGTTTATCAACAATCTTTTCATCTTCTTTTTCTAATAAATACTTATGTTCATTAATTTTTGAAAACTGATATCCCTTTTGTTTCGCAAATTCATATGGATCATCTTCAAATTGTTCAATTGAAATCATTGCTTCTGTCTCAAAAATACTTTTTACATCTGACTCTTCATCTTTAATATACAACAACAATCCCAATAAAGACGCATCGACTAAACAGTCTTCATCCATCTTTCTAAAATGAGTTTTCTTATATTTACTTAATAATATTTCTTTATAAAAAATATCTGCGGGAATAATGTGTTTATTTTTCAATCCTTTTCTTGACTCTTTTTGAACTGAATTATTATAAAAATAAATTGGTTTATAAGGTATAAGATTTTCCATACTGTAAAGACAATCCGATCCCTCTAACAGACTTAATTTTGAAGAAATTTCTTTTGCAATTTTATCTATTTGATAATAATGCCTAATTTTCCATTCTTTAAAAAGAACTCTTTCCTGCATTAAATCTTCATAGAGTTGTATTTCAATACCATTCTTTGTTTCTTCTGAATGATAAACATAGGGACATGATAACAATCTTTCTTTATCAAAATACTCAAGCATATAGCGACCAAAATACATTTTCCTGCTGAGGCCAACGTTGATTCCTAATTCATCATAAATTCGTAATGAATCGCTTCTCAATTTATAATTAGCTTTCATTTTTTTGAAACGATTAAACCATTTATTATATAAATCTTCTTGAGCTTGCGCTTGATATTCGTATATTTTTTCATCTATCACATGAATCATAAAATAGCGATCTCGAAAAAGAGCCTTTAAAATATCCAAACATTGATTAATAATTGATGTATCATTTTTACACTTTAAAAGAATATACGAAATTCCCATAACATGCTCTGTCTGTTCCATTCTAAAATAAAGATCATCATTAAAGGAAAAAAATGACAAATACCAATACCATAAATTGCCATTATTTAAAACCCATTCCGTTTCTTCATTGGCATTTTTTGAAAGCAATGATGAGAATCTTTCGGAACGAATATTGCTCCATGTAAGATTTTCTCTTAAATTTAATTGAGCTAATAAGCTTTTCATAAATTCTGTATTGACAAATTCTCTTGTAATAAATGTAATCTTTATTGAAATCCTATCCATAAAAACTCCTTTTTATCAAATCTACTGCATTGCATAATTAATGATGCAATGCAGTAATCATGTTAATATCAGTATTCAAATATTCGAATAAGGACATCTCCTATCTGACCCGGTATATCTTTAGTCCTTGAAAGTGATCCTTTTGGAATATAAATATCCAATCTTTTTGTACTAACTTTTCTAACCTCATTCAATTTATCACCTAATTCTTTTCCTTTTTTAAAGTTATTTACTTTTCTTAAGATGACATCATCATTTAAATCAGAAGCATACTGTTTAACTTTTCTTAGTATAGCACTGTCCTTTTCATAACTTGGTAACGTCACATCAATTGTTTTAACGCTGATTCCTTCTCCATTTTTGAAAAAATCAAATACTGGGAAGAACCCATCTGCTAATTTTCCAACATGCTCATATGCTGCATATTGAATTTTTGCAAGTTTTTCCTCAATTATTGTACCTCGTAATTTTGCAGGTAAGCTCCACTCTTCAGCAACTTTTGTTGATACTCTTCCAAATAGGTCATCAATATAACTTGAAAGTCTTGAACATAAACTGCTCACTGTTGAATAGCATTTATTAACCAAAGGAATTTGTTCTATTTTTCCAGGTACTTTCTTCAAATAAGAAATTGTTCTTTTTGGAAAATCAGGAAGCTTTTCTAAAATACGTTTTGCAAGATCCGTTGCTTTTCCAGCAGCCCATTTTAATGGTTTTAGTAAGGAATCTGCAACCATTGTAAATACAATACAGCCAATGGAAATAATTGCACTTATAATCATTCCTCTTGCAAAATATATTAATGCATTAACAGCATCACATACATCCCCTGCTACTGGTAAAAATCCAATAACATCAATTATAAATTGCAGTTGATCTAATATCTTATCTGACTTAGGTGATGGACACGGTTGCGGTTCTTTAGCCTTTACTTTTTTTACAGGTTGTATAACTTTTTTTACTGCCTTCGTTGATTCATTAACTATTTTTACTGCATTAGAAACTGCCGAAGCAATTGCACCTGTTGTTTTTGATGGCACCGTCGTTGGTTTCTTTACTGTCTTTTTCTTTTCATCTTTCTTATTGCTGAAAATACTTCCAACAGCATTTATAACACTATTTGCGGCACTAGCAATGATTGATAAGATGCTTTTGTGTCCACTAGGATCCACATACTTGTATTGATTATTCAAACAGTATGTGTAGCGGTTTTGACTTGTAATGTTATCTTGTGTTCCCTTATAATCATCAATCTGTACGAACTGTCCAATTCTTGGATTGTAGTATCTTGCTCTTAAATAGATGTTTCCTGTTGTATCAAGCTTTTCTCCATCATAACCATAACCGCTTGTTTTATCATCTGTTTTTCCAAAGTCATCATATTCAATCTGTGACATTGTCCCTTTTGATGATATTTCAGCCATTACACTTTGATTGTTTCCACTTAGATAAGTTTGTGTTCCATCTGCATTTTCTGTTGAGATTCGTTCTTCTCCATAGATATGAATATCATCATTTTCAGAAAGCACAAGTGTATTTTCAGCTGTCTTATCTAAAAGATAATCTTTGTATTCACATTTTTCATTGGATTTTGGATCCTTAATGAGATTACTTGCACACAATCCATTTTTTCTTCTGTATGTAAGCTGATATCTCATTGCATCAAATGATTCATCTGATTTTTTCGCATCCAACAGTTCTTCTACTTCAGTAAATGGTAATGACTGCATATAGTCGAACCATTCTTCTGTATCCTGTTTGTAATCTAAATCATATGGGCTGTTGATGATCTTTTCTTCATGAATTCGATCACCTTCACCATCATATTCATAATTGTAAGTTCTGTCTCTGTTTGTTTTTAAAGTAGTCAATTGACCAAATTCATCATATTGATAATATTCTTTGTATCCACCAGCATAATAGATATCTCTTACATTTCCATTTTTATCATAATAGATATCAGTAAGTCCATCTTTTGATTTAATACTTGTCAACTGATTTTTGTCATTATAGTGATAGATTTTATTTGTTCCATCACTTGATGACTCTACTTTGTTTCCAAAAAGATCATAGCTGTATTCAGTTATGACTGTTTTTCCATCAATCGTTTTTGTTGAAGCTTTCAATTCATCCGATTCATTGTAGTCATAGCTGTTAACGACACCATTGATTGTTTCTGAAATAACATTGTCCTGTCCGTCATACTCATATTTGTATTCTGACAGTGTCTTGTCACCTTTAGTATTGACATAAGCTGTTCTACGATTTAGTTCATCATAACTGTAATCTGTAGTAATACCATTTCTTTCTAATGATTTTGTATTTCCTCTTACATCATAGCTGTAAGATGCATATTCCTTGTCATTTTTAGAAACCTTGTCTATTTTATCAAACTGATTATAGGTATAGCCGATTGTATAATCATTATACTTAATTTCAGTTCTGTTTCCATAGATATCCCATTTATATTCAACATTATTGTCGTTGGCATCTTTAACCTTTGTAATATTGTTGAACTTGTCATAGGTATACTTGACACTCTTATTGTTATAGTCAGCTTCTAAAAGGTTGTCATAGGCATCATATTTGAACTGTCTTGTTCCTTCTGAAAGCTTTCTTCCCAATGCATCATATGAATAATCGATCGTTGTTCCATCGTTTTTTGTATAAGATGTCATTTGACCGAAATCATCATACTGATAAGTTTCAGTGAGACCATATTCACTTACTTCTTTGATAAGATTATCAGCTTCATCATATTCATAAGTTGCTTTTTTATCATTATAACTTCTTTCAACAAGATTGTTGTTTCCGTCATAATCGTACTTCATCACTCTTTCAAGAGGACTTTGTACTTTTGTCATGTTATTTAAGCTGTCATATTGATATCTTGTAATAAAGCCATTGCTGTTTGTTTCTGCAATCATATTGCTGTTGGCATCATATTCTCTTTTGATAACATGATCATAGATATCTTTATATTGAACAGCGTTGCCTTCTTCATCATAATCAACAGATACAATTGCTTTCATGCTTCCATCTTCCAATGATGGGTAAAGATACTGTACTGGATGTTTTAAAGCATCATAGCGATATTGTGTTGTAAGACCCTTTTCAGTTTTTTCAACAACATTGCTTACAGCATCATATTTTTTTGAAATGATTTCCTTGTCGTTTTGTTTTTGACTTACTTCTCTTCCTAAAGCATCATAGCTGTATGTTGTCACCTTATCCTTATTTTCTGTTTTCTTGATAAGTTGTGAATTGACATCATATTTGTTAACTGTTTCATGTTCTTCATAGGTTTCTTTTGTCTTATTTCCATATTTGTCATATTCATAAGTTGAAACATATTTTAAGGCATTTGTTGATTTAACGATTTGATTCAAATCATTATATTCATTTTCTTTTGTTGTCTTATCATTTTCTTTGACAGAAACAAGTCTGCCAAGAGAATCATATTTATTGACTGTTGTCTTTCTTGGTTCAACAGTTTTTACTACCTGACCAAGCAGATCATATTCATTTTCTGTAACATTTTTATTTGGATCTGTTTCTTTGGTCCTTTGACCATAAATATCATATTCATACTCGCTGACAAATCCATTTTGGTTTGTTGCTTTTGATACGAATCCTTGGTCATTATATTCAAATGTTACTTTGTTTCCAAGCTTGTCTGTCATTTCAGTAAGATGGAATTTGTCATTGTAAACGTAAGATACTGCAAATCCTCTCTTGTCAACTTCTTTTTCAACAAGTCCAAAGGCATTGTAATGTGTCTGTGAACTGTTTCCAAGGGCATCCGTTTCCTTAATAACATTGCCATAGATATCATATTCTTTAAGCGTTGCATTTCCAGCAGCATCTGTTTCCTTGATGACTTGACCCTTGGCATCATAATCTGTTTTGGTTACATTTCCAAGCTTGTCTGTCTTTTCAACAGCCTGTCCTAAAGCATCATATTTGACCGTATCTGTTTTATCAGTAAATGAATCGTGTGTTGAAACAAGCTGATCTTTGGCATCATAACTGTATGTCAATGTTTTCTTGCCGTCTGTTGAATCACTGACTTTTCTGTTTAACAGATCATATGTCGAATCAGTTACCGAACCAAGATGATTCGTCGTCTTGACTACATTTCCATATTTGTCGTATTCATAATCTGTTGCTTCATTTGTATTGCTTACTTCTTTAACAACACGACCATACTTGTCATATGTCTTGCTTGAAACTCTGCCATATGGATCTGTTGAGCTGACTTCCTGACTGAAGTCATCATATTCATGAGTTGTTACTTTTCCACCGTTATCAGATGTTTTGGTTACATTTCCATTTTTATCATATTCAGTTTCTGTAACAAGCCCTGTTGTCTGATTCGTAGACTTGATGACCTGATCAAAACTATCATATTCTTCAACAGTGACCTCACTGATCTTGTTTGTTTTTGTAACACGCCCGTATTCATCATAAGATTTGATTTCTACCGGTGTATCATTGATTGTTGTCTTAGTTACATTACCAAACTTGTCATATTCAAATTTTGTTGTATTTTTATAGGCATCAACCGTTTCGACTTGTTGACCCTTGTCATTGTATTTATAAGTTGTAATGTTTCCAAGTTTATCAATATCCTGAACCAGAATACTGTTGATGTCATAAATTTTTCTTTCGCTGTTTCCTTTAGCATCAATCGTTTCTGTTTCATTGTCCATTGCATCATATTTATGTTGTGTAACATTGCCTAGTTCATCCGTTTCCTTAACAAGTCTGTCGAGCTTATCATATTCACTTGTCTTTGTATTTCCATAGGTATCTGTTTCACTGAGAGTGTTTCCATAAACATCATAGCTGTATGTTGTTGTCTTTTTATCTTCTGTCTTTTTAATCAGTTGACCATAGACATCATATTCATTTGAAATAGCAACACCTTGCTCATTGACCTCTTTAATGACTCTGTCAAAAGTATCATATTCTTTGGTATTGGCAAGTCCCCTTTGATCTACTGTCTTAATGATATTTCCATTTTTATCATATTCTTTTGTTTCAGTTTTTCCATTAGGTAAAGTTGTTTTTATAACTCTGTTAAACTCATCATATGCATAAGATGTAGTATTTCCTCTTGCATCTGTTGTCTTTATAAGATTATCCCCATCATATTCATTTGATGTTGTATTTCCTTTGCCATCAACTGTCTTGATTTCATGACCGACTGCATCATAAGTATGTGTTGTAACCTGACCATAGGCATCCGTTTCCTTTACGATTTGTCCTTTGGCGTCATACGTATATTTTTTAGTAAGTCCCTGTTCATCTGTTTCACTGATAATACGATCACGATTGTCATACTTCTTAGATGTTTTTAGATTTCCCTTTTGAGTTTGGATAGCGTTGTTATTTTTATCATATACTGTAACTGTTTTGCTTCCAAGCTTGTCGATATATTCAACAACGTTTCCATTTCCATCATATTTGTATTCTTCACTGTTTCCATAGGAATCTGTTTTCTTGATGATCTGATTGCAATTGTCATAGACATATGCTGTTGTACGACCGTTTGAATCAGATTCATTAACAATATTTCCCATGGCATCATAGCTGTAGTTTTCTACCAGACCATTGCTGTGAGTAACTGTTACAACCTGATTGCCATCGTAGGCATAGCTTTTCCATACACCAAGAGCATCTGTTTCTTTGACAAGAAGGTTCTGTTCATTATATTCATAAGTCACACCTTTTCTGTCTTCACTGTTTTCATAAATCAGATTGCTGTTGCTGTCATATTTATAGGTTTCTTTCGTACCATCCACAGATGTTTTTGATGTTACATTATCATTTTCATCATAGGTATATTTTTCACTTGTTCCATCTGGATTGCTTTGCAATGTCAGATAGCCTTTTTTATTGTACTCATATGTTGTCTTTTGACCTTTTTCATCTGTTTCACTGATCATATTTCCAGCATCATTATAGCTGTAGCTTTTCGATGATCCATCCGCCTTTGTAATTTTTGTTACCTTATAGCTGTCATCAAGAACATACTTTTCTGTTTCCTTATCATTATAGGTAACACTAGTCGTATTTCCTTTATAGTCAAAAGAGACCTTGTTTCCATTGGCATCCGTTTGTGAAACGACAACTCCGTTATCCTTATAGGTATTTTGTGCCAAAGTATTCCCATTTTTGTCTGTAATACTTTTTACCTTGCCATTTTTATCATAGCTGTATTGTTCACTGTTTCCATTGGCATCAATAAATGCTGTAAGCTGTCTGTCTGCGTTATATTGATATTGTACATTTGTACCATTTGGTAAATTAATTTTGCTGACAAGATGATAATCATTGTATTCAAACGTTACTTGTTTGTTTCCCATATCAATATTTGTAATAAATCCATATTCATCATAGTTGATACGTGATTCAAATCCCGTTTTCGTTTTAATAGATGTTAGAATTCCATATTCATCAAAGATATATGTAACATCTTCTTTATCATCTTTAATAGAAACATAGTCACCATCAACATTGACAGTAAGACGATCAATAAGTTTAGGTACATATTTTCCATCTTTCTTTTCAATTTTTAAGATCTTTCCATCTCCTCTGTAAAAGATCATGTTGTCGTCTTTATCATAGGAAATGTATTGTTCAATATTTGATGAATAATTGTTTCCAAAAATCGATGCATTATCTTTTCCATAAGAGTTATAGACACGAGTCAAGCTTAATTCATCAAAATCTGTTAAAGTAAAATCTTTTGATTCATGATAGAAGTTTCCAATACTTGTATTGACTGGATCGGCAACTGCACAGTTTCCGTAGCATGCAGGCCCTCTGTAAACATATTTTGCCTCAAAAGATGAAAGCTTTAATGGTGGTCTGTAGACATCCTTAGGGACTTTTGGATTATCTTTTGCAAATCTTAAGAAAAGAACATCTCCCTCTTTGACCTTGTTTGTAGATGTATTATTGTCTTTTTTAATATCATCTACCTTCAAGCCATAGTGTGATGCAATAGATTTAAGATTATCTCCAAGTTTTACCTTATAGATAATAAACCCGTCTGTAATCAGTTCTTTTTCTGACTCAGTGCCATCCTTTTTAACTTTCATTCGATATTCATAGAACGTATCGTATTTTGGAATATCTCCAATTTTTAGATAGCTCGTTGTATAGTTGACTTCACCCTTTTCATATTTTTGGGTTCCATCGATTGGATCAGTTATATAAACTGGATCAATGAAATAAGGCGAACTTTTTTCTTTGGCATGTTGTGATTTTACAAGTTCAAAATCTGTTTCATTTGTTTTGGCATAGAGATCAAAATCAATATCACTGTTTGGTTTGGCAATACCATCCATGCTGATTGCTTCGAAATATTGACCGTCTTTACTGTAAACTCTTAATTCATTATCAAACTCGTTGATGTCCAGATTTGGATCGACATCAAAATCATCACAGTGATAAATTTCTACCTTTGGCAGATTTCCTGTTGATTCTGAATTAAAAACATTACATTTCCAGTTAGGCGATTCATCCGTAACTTGCAGAATCAATGTTTTCTTTTGTCCATCCTTTAATTCTTGGACGTGCTTTGTAATATCAAATTCTTTAAATCCTTTTGGTTTAGAAAACTTGGTATTTGAAATAAACTGTTTTTGGTTATCTGCCGGCTGTGTATTCCATGTAACCTTACCGGGATCAACATAGCTAGAGTTATAGATATTGATATCATTTAACTCATTGGCACGATCCAGATCCTGTTCCTTATAAAGTTTCAAAACAGCATTTTCAACTCTTTGATTTTCACCGATATTTGGCATTGCAAAATAGATGAATGTTCTTGCAATTTTAATATTGCTGTTTTTACCACCATAGAAGTTATCATCATATCCAACAAACAAATCTGAATATTGACTTTGGATATTTGGTCTTCCTGAACGGATATAGCTTGATTCAAGATCAATAACATCCACATTTTCAACTGCCACATTTGATCTGGCAACAACAGGATAGACTCTGTCTTCTTCGCTTAACCAAGATGTTGTTAATGACAATGTAACTTTGATATTGCCATTATCAAGTTCCTTATAGTCATATCCTACTTCCTGATTTCTGTTTCCATCCTTATCAACAAGATAAGGCGCATTTAATACAAAGACTTCTTTTTTATCTTTCTTAAAAACAATAGATCCTGCATCATTTTTACTGACATCATAGTCATCTTTGTAAACTTCAAATGAATAAGTATCTTTATCAAGTTCCCCATTGATATAGATATTTTGTGAAACCGTATTTGAATTGATTCTGTATTCTAAATCTAAATTTTTTTCTACTTCTGAATACAGAATAACATTTTCTTTGATAGCATAATTTGTAAGACTTCCAGAAGGCATAACTGTAAGCACATTGTCTTTAGGATCTGTAATTTCTAATACGCCTTTTTGAATGTTGATGTCATAAAGACCATCTTTATTTTCATAAGAAGGTGTTGATCTGAATAACGATGTTTTCTTTTCTATATCATTATCAATCTCAACATATTTTCCATCTTCTTTTTTATGTATCTGCTCGAAATAAAAATCTGTCACATATTCCCCACTTGACAGTTTATAAGTTTTTGTGTTTTCTGTTCTTAATTTAACGATTTCCTGATCATTTTGTCTTGAAGTATCTTCTTCATCTACCGAAGGTTCTTTTGTAATAACATCAGGATTTCCTTTTTCTATTATTTGTGCAGATGTCTTATGAACATTATTGATATTTTCATCATAATATTCTCCATATGGATCCTGTTCCTTGATTTTTTCAAGTTCTTCTGCATATACTTTTCCAAACAGTTCAAGCTGACCAATTGCCATAGCTAGAACTATCATAGAAATGATGGCTATCTTTATTTTATTAAGTCCAGCTTTCATCTAAACAGCCTCCTCATTACTATAATGTTGATAATAATAATCATGGTAGGCATTGTATGCTTTTTGAAGATCATCTACATCTTTTTCGCATAGCATATTGACCCATGCCTTTGTCGAAAATGAATGAAGCTTCTTTACGATAGCCTGTTGCAGCTCCATCATTTGTCTGACATAAGGATCTTTACTGTTAGAGTTTTCCTGAATCTGTTTATTTAAAATACTCTGACATTCCTGAACTTCTTGATACCACCCATCGTCACAGAAATTACTTCCGTTTATTATTTTCAAAATAATAAGCATATTAGATACAGGCGTCATTTTACTGTCAAATTTCCCACTGCATTCATAATAGCCATTATCCTCAATTGCCTGTGTTTTCTGACTTGTCTGATAATAAACGACACCACTTACACCAACAACTGATAAAAATACGATGAGACCAACAATGATATTTCTTGTCGTCCATTTCTTAAAACGCATAATTTATCCTCCCAAATAATTTTTTAATAACTAAATATCATCAATGTAAAAAACACTGATGATATCAAAGTTAATATACGCTCTAAATAAATTAACACTTTTTATATCGTGCTAAACTGTCTGGCTCTTTTTCTTGTCCAAATATAATGGCACATGCACTATTAACAGAAGAAATAGCTAAAAATGACATTAAAAACGCAAATGAATTTAGAAAAAATTTTTTACCATTTTTCATATTTAAAAATCTCCTTTCATCTAATATATATTCACAAAAAGAATATCATCTATTATGTTTTTCATAAATAGAGTGTGTTCAAAATACCATTTTCACATATAAAGCACATATCATCTTTTATTTTATGACTATAATTATACAATTTTATATTATTTTTGTATAGTATTAATCATATTTGCAATAATTATGTATATTACAATTTAATAAATTAAAAATATACTATATCTATAATCAATTATTAATAAGGTGATATAAATATGATAAATAAAAACAAATCAGGTTTACAAATTGCTAGAGAGAAGAAACAAATGGAGTCCCTTGAATTAGCTGCTTTATTAAAGGTCAATGAAAGTGTTTTAAAAGGTTGGGAAGCAGGTGGTGGCATTATTCATTTAGATACAGTAATAGAACTAATGAACATTTTAGATACATCTTCTGAAATGATATTATTTAATGAATGCAGACGAGGTCTAAATATTGAAACATTAACAGATGAGCAACGTGATGTTATTTTCGATTTATACAAACTAATGAAAGATAATAAATAAGCAGGGAATAGATTATGGATATAGCAGATAAAATAAAATTTTTAAGAACAAATATATTGGATCTTAGTCAAGATAAATTTGCTAAGAAAATCGATGTTACAAGAGCAACTATAAATAATTGGGAACAAGGTTTATCAACACCAACAATAGCTCATATTACAATGATTGCCCTCGTTTGTAATATAACAACTGACTACTTAATAAAATATGATCATCCTTTAGAATTATCTGTTCGAGATATCAATGATGAAGAATATCAAATATTAACTCAATTAATCAATTATTTTAATAATGTGAATAAGGGTAATAATGAATAAAAAAATATATAATATTTTGAAAAAAAATGATATTAAAATAGATGAAGACTTATTTTATTATGGATGGGCAAATTTTACACATTATTTTGTATACTTAATTTTTACTTTTATATTAGCTTTCTATTGCAATTGTTTTAAACAAACAATTATTTTTCTTTTATTATACATTCCATTACGAAGATACATTGGCGGTTTTCATTTCTCAAGTAATATAATATGTATATTTTTTTCTACCTTGATTTCTATAATCCCACCTTTGTTATCTAAACAACTTTTTGTGAGTTTTAGACTAGTTATTTTAACAAGTTTGATTCTACTAATTGAAACTTTTTTAATAGCACCTGTTGATCACAAAAACAAACGATTGACAAACAATCAAATTAATCTATATAAAAAGAAATCTATCATAATCGAATTTTTATATATTGGATTTATTATTATATCTTACAAATACTCAATACATATATTAATAAATATTATTTTTTCAGTTATTGTTATTTCATTGATAAGTTTATCTGCCTCATATATTAAAAGAATATTTTCATAGCATTTATAATTTGATAAAATAATTTTAAGAGGTGATGATGTTAATGATAAATATTCTAATTTATGATGATAATCAAAAAGATATAGATCAACTTTTACAATGCATAGAAACGTTTTTTATCAAAGTAAATTTACAATATCAAATTCATATTTGTAAAAACAAAACTGATTTATTACAAAATATAAAAAAATCTGATTTACTTTTTCTAGATATGGAAATCAATGAAGAAAATGGTATAGAAATAGGATTAGAACTTCAAGAACTTAAACATGATTGTAGAATCATAATAACAACAAGTTATTCAAAATATGCAATTGATGGTTATAAAATACACGCAGATAGATATTTTATAAAGCCCATAAATCAATTGGAATTTAATTTAGAAATGGAAGCAATAATAAAAAAATATATAAAAAACTCAATTGGCTTTTATGATTCAAAAATAAGCAACTATAAAATTTTTGTTAAAGACATACTCTATATAGAATTTGTAAATAGAAAGTCAACAATACACAAATTGGATGGTATCACAATTATTACAAACTGCACTTTAAAATACTGGTATGATAAACTTAATGAATTTGGTTTTGCATACCCATATAAAGCATTTTTAGTAAATTTTGAGTATATCAGTGCATTTAAAAGAAATGAGATTATTTTAATTAATAACGAAAGTATTCCACTTTCTAGACACTATAAAAAAGAATTTGACCAAAAATACAATGATTTTCTGCATGAAACATTATGATTATTATTTCTAATATAATTTCTTTTCTTCTAATCAGTTACATAGCAAATTCTTTTTTGACTTTAAAATACTCAAAAAATAAATCAATAATAATTTTATTATTAACAATTACAATAGTATGTCTAACTAATTATAACGGTGCTTCACCATTGAAAAGTATCATTTTATTAGCAATATATTTTATCTATATTTTTGTTCAATATAACGGTCGGATAATACAAAAAGTAATGACTATAATTCCTTATTTTTTAATCCAAATTTTATCGGAAATACTTGTTGCATTTTGTTTAAATAATATTTTATTTATTAATATAACTCGAGATACTTCCTCTTGTGGATTTATATTTGGAACATTTTTTTCATATGCTATTTTAACACTTTTTGTTTTTATCTATGTTAAAATCTTAAAATATATTAAATCTGAATACTTACCAAAATATACGTGGTTAGCATTTATACTTCCAATCATTACTATTATTTTATTAGTAACTATGGGCGATTATTTTGATTTGTTGCATACTAATCCACAAATCCTTATTACTACAGTAGGATTAGCAATATCAAACATTATATTTTTCTTTATTTTTATGTTAGCTATTAACTCCACAAATATGAGACACAAGCTTCAAATTGCAAAACAAAAAGAAGAATTATTTAATTCTAAATTAGACCTATTATCCCAACAATATGATAATAATTTTCGCTTTTTACACAATCTACTTCATACTTGTAATCAATTGAATTCATTATTTAATGATTCGAATTATTTAGAAGCAACTAATGTCTTGAATAAGCTATCTAATACAGCATATAAAGAATTTAATGCTATATACAGTAACTCATATATTTTAAACTATGTAATAAATAATAACCTATCAAAAATCATTGAAAATGACATTGATATTAAAACCGTAATTGAATATAGTGATTTTGATAATTTAAACTATCATACTCAACTGATTTTATTTGAATACCTTATAAATCTAGCTATTGATTCTTGTATACAAGTTACTACTTCTGATAAAATTATAATAATAAAGTCAGTAAAAACAGCTAATAAAATTATTTTAAAATTATTGTATTCTAATGTATCATTCAATAAATCTAATATCGAAAAAAATATAAAAAATATTTTATCAAATAAATACTATTCTTTAAGTATTAAAAAAATTAATAACACATATACTAGTATTTTAGTAACATTTGATACTTATAGCTAATCTTATTAAAATATTTATGCTTTAAAAAAGAAAGGATTTCTATTGGCACTCTAAACTTTGATGGGGTTTCGTCAAAGTAGCCTTTAAAGTTTTATGGGGACACCGACCCCATACCAAATTTAGAGTTAAAGATAAAAGACATCAGATTTATTACCTGTTGAAGGCAATAATTGATGTCTTTTTTGAAATGATATTATATTTTGTTATATAAACCTATTTCTCTAATTATGTTGTTTATTTAATTTTTTTTATTAATAATAATGGTATATTAAAGTTCTTACACTTAATCATTTTGTAAACCTAAAAGGTTTATAGTATCATAGTCCATGAGTATAACTCTCCTTTCATTGTTATATTGTTCTCGCAAAATAATAATAATAACATGAAAGGGTTTTTTTATAGGAAAACCCCATAGAAGTTTAGAGGTAACATAAAAAAGGCGACCCCACTAAATTTTATAGTGATAGGTCGACCCCATAACAATTTAAATATTCTTTCTATTTACATATTAAGAAATCCTTTTTACTTATTAACTTTTAATCATTTAACATCTACCACATATAGTTCATTTGCATCAGAATTACTTTGAATAATGATTTGATTATATTTGGGTTTTAAATCTTTAATTTTAAAATACGCTTGACCATCTAAATAATCATAATTATCTTCCAATACAGCTTTATCATGATATCCTAATACTAATGAATAATCATTATATAATAATTTAAATTTAACATCATCATTAATAACAGTTACATCTACTAATAATTTATCCCCTTTATCTATCAAACTATTATATATTATTGTTTCTCCGTCCACTTCAATTTGATCTCCTAATTGATAATGCGGTGAACTATTTATATTTTGAAAAGTCAATTGTTCATTTAAAACCCGTTTTGACACATTTTGTCTAAAAACTATATTATATACTATAAAAACAACTAATAAAATTATCATTATGGATATAATTGGTTTTATACGTCTTATCATATTACTTAAGATATTCATTTAATTTTTTTCTGTTAATTCCATGAATTGAAAATATAACAGAAATAAATGTCATTAATATAATATATAAATAAATATTGAAAATTGCTTTTCCATCAAACATTAATGATAAAAAGTTAAAATTTGTTAAATATTTTAGATATACCGTTCTTGCAATAAATAACATACTGTATCCTATAATAAATGCAATTGTTGATATCAATATATACTCTAATAGAATAATCATAATGACTTCCCTTCTACTATGTCCAAGTGAGTACAATACAGCCAATTCCTTATTTCTCTTTCTAATATATCCCTTATTTAAAAATAGAATTATGATTCCCAATATTGTTGCAATAAAGATGATCATACCGATATTTATCAATACAGTTTGAATATACGTATCACGAAATTCTCCGTTTTTAAATTCATATTGTGACATTAATCTTAAATTTGGAAATAAATCGTTTAGTTTCTTTGTAACATTTATTACATCTTTTGATGTTTTACAAGTAATAATCATATCATTTAATCCAGTTCCTAATGCATCTAAATATGTTTCATAATCTTTAAAAACTGATTGATCAATATTATAGTTACTATTTTCTTGATTAAATTGTACTCTGTAATCATTAAATTGTTCTTCTGTTGAAAAAACATCTAAAAAATCATAATTTTGATAACTGACGTAAATATATTCTTTAAGGTTTACATTATTTTCAAAATTTGTTCTATATATACCTGCTACTTTATAATTTTTACTTATTTGGTTTCTCTTTTGATCCACTATTGGTAGTTCAATATTCTTATTTACTAAATCCTCTAAATCATTATCACAATAATTATATGCTAAAAAATCTGGTAGTAAAACTTGATTATTTACTGGATAGTTACCATATAATAATTCTATATGTTCTGGATTATAATTATTGATATATTCAACAGGAACCGTTAATGTTTGAAATTCAAATTCTATTTTATCTGGATAATGTGAATAACTTTTTGTTTTTCTTACCGTTTTGGAAAGAGACTCTTTTGATAAATTAAGATTTAAATTATTTCCGCTCTTATCTGCACTTGTCTTTACATCACCATTGAATAATGTTGCACTTTTTACTCCAGATATCTTTTTAACATTTAATAAATCATTAGCAGAAAAACTAATTCTTTTTCCATCATCAAAGGCTACATAATTATTTTTTGAACACTTATTAATATAATTTTTGGTGTAATGTGTTGTTGAAACGTATATAGTTTTATCATCAATTCCTGAATAGAATTCATACAGATCATTTATTGAAATACTATAAAAAAATAAAAAAATCGTCATGAATAACATAAAAATGATGGAAACTGGAACATAATTAACAACTATATCTACTAAATTTCTTTGTATTGATTTTAAGACATATTTTAGATTGTGCTTCTTGTTATTTTCCTCAATGTTTTTATTTTCTTGATTCTTCGATATAGATTGTGATAATTTATTTTGTTTTCTATATAGTTTTAAATGCTTATCCTCTAATAAATAAATATTATCACAGTAATCAATAATACGATTATCATGAGTGATAATAAAAATCATCATATTTTTGTTTTTTAGTGACTGTACACATTTCATAATTATATCCGCATGCGTATCATCCAAATTCCCTGTTGGTTCATCTAAAAGAAGTATTTTAGGATTTCCTATAATTGCTCTGGAAATTGCTAGCCTTTGTTTTTCACCTCCACTAATATTTCTTACTTTCTCATTTTTTAATTCTAATATATTTAATTTTTCTAATGCATCTTCTGCACTAGAAACGCTACAATTTAGAGTGAGTGTCAAATTTTCTAATACTGTAAAATTTTCAATTAATTTAAAGTCTTGAAAAACTATATGAATATCTTCTCTCCTAGTTTTATCCCATATCTTATTTGAGAAATCCCTAGTATTCCTATTGTCAATGCTATACTTTCCATCATAACTGGTGTCTAGACCAAACAGTATATTGAACAGTGTTGTTTTTCCACTTCCGCTTTTACCTATGATTCCATTTAATGAATTTTCTTCATCAAATGTTATACTCATATTATCAAAAATAATATGATCACCATAATTTTTTGAAATGTTTTCTAATTTTATCATAAACTACCTCCAAAAAAAGAAGTGTTTATTCAATATAGTTAATCCACATCAAATAAACACTTTTCTATATCAAATATTATTCATTAAAATAAGGACTGTGTGATCCTGAAATATATACTTTTCCAGCTCTAGAAAGTAATGGTTGTCCCCAACAAATATGACTAACAGTTTGGTCCTTAGTTACCCCTACAGTTTTAGCGCCTACGGTAGCACCAGAACCTGTTATAACCTTCAATGTACAATTAACTGCTCCCGATGATTTTCTTGTTGTTCCAACTTCAGACATTCCGTTATAATCTGTACGATAACTTGATGTCCAGTTTCCTGTAGCTGCATTCGAAACAACAGATAATGACATGACTAACATTAAACTTGTAAATAAAGTTAGTCCTAAACTTCTTAATTTACTCATAAATTTTTCCTCCTTCTAAAATTGTAATGTCTAGACTTTTTACAAATTTATTATATGAAAGTGCAATATAGAATGTAAATGTGTTTTGTTCAAGATGCACAATTTATGATTAACAGGTAATTTTTAATCATTTTATGTTCAAAATAATCTCTTTATTTTTACAATTATGTATGTTATTCATATAATTTGTCTCTTAAACCTTTTATATATAAAATCCTCTTTTTTTAAGTATAATAATTTTGTAGATATATATAAAGAAATGAGGTATAAATATGAAAAATACTATTAATTGCTTTTTTAAAGTAAATCTAGGTTTACTTTTTGTTATATCATCAAATCTATCAAATGTATCCGCATTAGATTATACTAACGATCAAGATACTATTTTTCCAAAAGAAGAAGTAAATGAACTGATAACTAAAGCAAATAATTTAGAAATTAATCGTGATGATAAATTAAAAACTCGTACATCAACTGGAACATATCCTACTAGGAAAGGAATTATTTTAGTTACTGATGATGCCTATAAAGGTGTTATTAAAACAGGTCACTCAGCAATAATATATACTTCATCTACTGTAGTTGAAGCAAATGAACCAGGTGTAGAGATTGGACCAAATAACTGGAATACATCTAAAAATCAAGCTTATGCAGTAACAGTCAAGGATACAACATCCAAACAAGATATATCGGCTGCGAACTATTGTTATTCACAATTAGGAAAACCATATAATTGGAATTTTTACAGAATGGATTATAGAGATAAATTTTACTGTTCCCAATTAATTCGTTCTGCTTATTTAGATTTATATGATATTGATTTAAATACTGGGGACTTTGATATATTAACAGGAAAAGCAATTCATCCAATGGAACTTGTTAACACAAGTAAAACTAAATTAATTTATCGTAAAAAATAATATTATTTATGCAAAAAAGGCGAAAAAATCGCCTTTTACTTTTTAAGAACGGAGAGGTTAAAATGAGAAAAGTAATTAAAATATTTATAATATTTACTATTGGATTTAATTGTATAGCATGCAATCCAAAACATAATGATTACTCTATTTCTGTTATTGATACATCATCTACAACCAATAAAAGTCAAATAACATTTTATGATAACAATTTAATCAAAAAGAGTATTTATAAATATAATTATGCCGAATTAGGAACACACTTTTATCAACCACAGTATAAAAATTCAAATATTTATTTAGTGCCAAGAGGTATTGGAAATAAGCACGATGAAAAAAAGATCATCTCAATTAATAAAAAAACAAAACAGGTTCATGAGATATATGTTAATAAAAATAACATTCAGTGTATATCAGTTTCAAAAAGATATCTTTATACATCTAGCAATTTAAATATGATTTCGTATCTGACACAATATGATATGAAAAATAAAAAATATAATGATCTCTCACTCAATGACCAATACTTAAGTTTAGTTTTTTCTACAAATAAATATGTGTACTGTTTTGTAAACTCTTTAAATAAAGAATTCATATATTCAACTCTTCAAATATATGATCATAATTTACAACCAATAAAAAATATTGATATAACTACAATAGGTAATTGTCAAAGAAAATATATCATTTATAAAAATAAAGCTTATATTCCTGTTTCGTATGACATGAACGATCAAAATATTTCTAAACTAATTATTTTAAATTTTAAGACTAATATAATTGAAAACATTATTTCTTTTGAAAATACATCATATATTGGTGAAATTGTTAAGTATAAAAAGTATTTATTAATATCTCACACTAATGAAGTGTCTTTAAACAAAGCAAAATTCACAATATTTAATCTAAATAATAATAAATTCAAAACTATAAATTCGAATATTTGTATAAAATCTATGGCAATTAAAAATAATAGTCTTTATACTGTTGATTCTTTAAATTATATATACAAATTTGACTTATTAAATGATATGAAACTCGAAAAAAAAATAAAACATAATTCTCCTACAAATATGTACATATCTATTATTACTAATTAAAATTAATTTATATACTAAAATTATTTGAATATTTTCTATAAAATGCCCCCTACCTTACTAAGTAGGGCATAAGAATACATGTTTTTTTTATAATGATTAGGCCTCATTCTTTTACATATGAAAAGGATACATTTGCATGTACCCTTTTCAAATATGATAGGTTAGAGAGCAAATTCACATTTTGCCTGAATTATGGTAAGTCATATGTGCTTGTGCTCTTGAAATTTCATAGTCTACACTATGAACATCTCTGGATAAATCATGAAGTTCTTTAGTTTCTAAGTAATTGTCTTTCCCTTTATTTTTTCTATTTTGGATAAATAGATAAAGGTTAATGGCAATTATAACAATAATAATTAACACAACTAAATAAATAAGCTTCATATGTATCACCTCTTTAATTTATTATATCATATAACATGTGGAAATATTGTGTATTTATCAATTCTTTTTTTTGATGATAAAGACATCAACTTAAGTAAATCAATTATTGGCATATCAGTAAATATGCCAAATTTTTGCCCTATTTTGACCTAATTTAGCCTTAAAATGACCTATTTTTGAACATAATCTCATGTTGAGAACGTGTAAAAAGTCCTTATGTAGCAAGGACTTTAAAATAGTTGTATATTTATGCCCCACTTAATAAGGTAGGGGGATAAAATGAAAAAAAGTTGTAATAATTGCTGAATATGATTACAACTTTTTCATTTTATTTATATATAATAATGTTTATCTTTAATTAAAAATTTATTCTATTGAATACTTTATCGTAAAGAAATCTAGTAAATTTTTTAAAGTTCCCTACATACATAACATTTCTATAATGATCAACACCAAGAAATCTATATAACTCTAACATTTTTTTATGTATCTCATTTTTTCTTTTTTTTAATGCACTTATTTCTGTGATATTAATTTGCTGTCTTACACCATCAATTATATGTTCTTCTTGCATTCCCGATAATTCATCTATTTCTAAAATAATGCTTTTAATTTCTAAATATTTTTTATAATTGCTAACTTGTAATATAGAACATTTTTTCCTCAATTCTAATAATTTATTTTCAAAGTTTTCGAAATTATCATCTTGTTGTGGATTATCAATAAATTCAGCATATGCATTTGGTAAATCTATAGTTAATAAATCACCAAATATTTGAGTTTTTAAATTTTCTTTATACTCTTTTTTATGCTGAAATCTACCAAACATGTATGCAAGTACAGCTCCTAATACTGCACAAAAGAGCTGCACCGCATTTGCATCCAAATTCATAATTAATTAGAAATTAATACTCTCGATAATTTTTTCTACAACATTTGCATTATTAGATTTAAATTCAAAATGTTCTAAAACTCCTTGTTTCCCATATTTTATTATTTCATCTGTCATCATTCCTTGAACAAAAGAAATTCCAATTGCTTTAATATTATCCGGAAAAACTATTATATTTTTTTCATTTTCTTTAATTTTCGGTTTTATTTGTTCATTGTATGTTGTATATCCATACTTGTTACCAGTGATTCTTGTAACAGTAGGTATAAACTTCAATTCAATTGTATTCATCTATTATTCCTCCTTAACCACATACATTAAATTATATGCTGTTCCATTTAAATTAAAAATACTATTCGATAAACAAATTTCATCAGGTTTTTTAGAAAAATCATTTTCATAATTAAAGGCAATATTTTCACCAATTAATTCACTACTCAAGATATTTTCATTAAACATTAAAATATCTTTATTAGAGTATACATATGATTGATTATCAGGTAAATCTTTTTGTGACATTTTTGAAAAATTCATAATAGATTTATTAAGTCCTGTTCCACCTATCCTATTTATATTTCTTGTAGTAACTCCTCTTTGAAATGCAGATACCATAAAAAACATATTTTCTGAATAATTTGGATCCGCAAAGAATTCACTTTGAGATTCATAATAATCTTTAATATTACTTCTAGATTTGAAATTGTTAACATTTCTTGTATATGATTCTTTAATATTGGTATAAAGGAAATTATCAGATACATTGAGAACATTTATCATGATATGTATATAATTATCATTATCTTTCTTAGAAATTACTTTAACTGCTACAACATCTACAATTCCTAATCCAATTGTATGTGATAAAATATTATCTACTAATTCATCAACAATTTCACAAGCATCATTTATCATATCTTCATTATTAACAATCCACGATAAAGTTGTCATAATATCATTAGATAAATATTGTTGAAAAATTATTTGATCATTTTCATCATTATACATATTCTTATCAATCATTTTTCTAATGCTCATTCCAATAACTTCTCGCTGATTGAATCTAGTATTTCCACAAAAATTTTCATACTTGATACAAAATTTTTCATTTGATATTTGTTTTCTATTTATCTCTTTAAGAAAAGAATAATAATAAAAGTTATATACTATACTTTCCTTATCCTCAACTCGAATATTAATATATATATTAAAATTTCCTTTCAAACACAAAGAATATATTAATAATTCTAATATTAACACCACCGTTTTGTCTTTAAAATATCCAGTATTTAATAATATTCTAATATTTGAATTTCCATTTGAAATCAGATCTGTGTCATTTTCATAAATATAATTAATTTCTTTTCTCAGTTCTTCTAAAGATTTTGCATCGAATACTTTTTCATTGTAATTGATATATATAGTAATTTTCCCTTTTTTTCGCTTGATCTTTGGTTTTTTCATATCGTTTTGTAATAATAATTTTTTAAAACTCATTTGCATCTCACCTTTTTCTATATCTTAACAAATTTTGACATAATAATATAGGATTCTACATATAACAAATATTAAATTTCTATTTATCGTAATCTAAAATAATAAATTTATTAATTCCTGTTTGTATAACCATCAACATTATTTGTATTCTTAAAAATTAACCTCCATAAGAAAATGCACTTATAAATTTTTATTAGACATTAAAATTAATACATAAATAAGTTATTAATCTTGAATCATTTAATTATCAATGTTATTTATATTATCCCCCTTGCAATTGAATATCATCAAATTTAACTGATCAAATTAGTAATTTATTTTTTTATAAGCTTCTATTTTGCAAAAGCCAATCTAAAAATGTAGGTTTTGGACTAAATAAGATCGCAAGAAAAACCACATTTTTATCCTCTACACTATTCTTTATATAAATAAAAAAGAACAATCTTGTAATTGTTCTCTTTCTTATTCAATTTCTCATACGATTTATATTGTCCCCCCACCTAATTATTTGATTACCCTCCTAACGTATGATCTTCCTTTTTAAAACGTGAATAATTTATTAAAAATAGCTAGTTTATTGGTTGTTGTTTTTTGATGCATACCGTATATTTTTTGTTGCATCAATATCATATTTATTATTAATCTTTAAGTCTGTTTCTTCAATTATTAATGTTGTTATTTTCACAAACATTTTAAAATTTTCAATATTATTTTTTGATGAATAATCACCACACTCGTAATGATACCGGTAGTATTCCATATCTAAATTTGTAATGGCCATATTTAATAAATTTAGCTTATATTCAAATTTATTAAACTTAATATAAAATTCTGTAAATGATATAATTGCAGTCAAAATAATCACCAGACCCCCATTTAAAAAATTCCAAAAAGTGAAAACTGGAATCAATAATAATGATATTGCTCTTATATAAGAACTTGTTTTTAAACACTTCTTCATAGAATTTTCTTGATCAATATAATCATCCCTTGTTTTTGTTAAGTCATTTAAAAATTTTATTTCTATATCTTTGTTCATTTATTACTTCCTGAATTCGATTGAGATCCATTTGAACCTTTTGGTTCAAAAACCGGTGGATATCTATTGTTATTATTGTGACCTGGTAATCTTCTACTATGGTGTATCCTACCATTTCTTGAAGGTACTTTATAATCATTTTGTTTTTTTGTTGGTTGTTTTCTTTTTTCTGCTACTGTAATCGCCATTGAATTTTCCTCCTTTTTTATTTATTTGTAAAAATGTCAATCATTTTAAATAATAAAAAAATAATCAATATCTATTTTTTTATTAAATATGACTTTATTCTATTATTTTCTCATAGCTTAGATTAATATTACAGCTGCATTGTTACAAAAAAAAGATTAATAGATTAAGTGGCTAAAAATCTGTTTAATATGCATGAATAAAAACTATATTTGTTAACCGATTTATCACTTATATTTTATTATTGTAATTAATAATCACTTTTCTGAAATAATCATTAACAAACTAGTTACAGGGATGTCTTAACTGCACCATCCCTATGCACTTATATAATTACAGTTATCCCAAGATAGAGATCAATTAAAAAAATACATGTTAGATGTATTTCCATTATTTTCTCTTTTTCTTGGGATTTTTACTATGAGTTCTTCTTCTACAAGTATCTTTATTTGCTTTCTTACTGTTCTTTCCGAAAGTCCTGTATCATTGACAATTGTTTTAACCGACGGAAAACAAGACCATGTTTTCCTATTTGCGTATCGTAGTAATGCTCTATAAACCATTCTTCCTGCTGGAGTTACATTTGCACTTGATACTTTTGTATAAAAATACATATAATCCTTATTCAACTTTGACACCCGCCTCATTTATTATTTTTTTAAGATCAAATTTTATATTGTCATCTTTTTCAAACCTATATTTTAAAATTGATGTGATTTTATTTATATCTGCATATTTAACTTCTCTTTGTACTCTTTGATTGACTTGATATTCCTTGTCCAACTTTATCTTCCACTTAATGAATAATCTTAAAACTGTTTTCATTGGATGCATTCCTGTCTTCATCAAAATAAAATGACCCTTTGGCATACTCTTTAATTCATCTGTTGTCATAAGAGGTCTTTCTATCATTTGTAAAGACTGTGATGGATCATTTCTTCCTTTACTGACCGATCCACTCATAACAGTCTTTGACCCAAGATTTTCACTCATTACTTTTGCTGTTTCTGAATTAGGTGCAAAACCGCCAAATAGTGTATCCTGACAGTTATCCACGATAATACTCGCTCCTTCTTTTCCATAATTCTTCTCTAACTGTGCCAATGATTGAATAATTGCTACTATGGAAATATTTCTTGATCTAGATGCTGAAAACATCATTTCTGCTGATTCTATTTTAGGGATAGTTCCAATTTCATCGAGATACATAATGACCTTTCTTTTTAATCTTCCACCCTGACTATCAGCACAAGCCAACATTTCACGATAATACTGTTGAATAAAAAGAGAAATCAAAAAGTGTTTTGTATTATCTTCTTCAGGCATTACTAAAAAGATTGCAGATTTTTCACTGCAGAATTTCTCTATATCAACTGTAGTTTCGAAACACAATATCTGTTCAATTTCAGAATCAATAAATGCATTTAAACGAGATAAAACAGTAGAAAGAACAGACATCATTGCCTGTTCTCCTGTATTCAAAGCAGCTCCAGCAAACCACTTTGCTTTATGGTTGTCAGGCAAATAATCAAGCAAGATTTGAAACTGTGTTTTTCCTTTTATTCCAGAAGGTTTCAATAGATCCTGAACAAGTTTAAATACACTGACGATATGTCTTTCTCCATCATCACAAAATTCAGAAATAATTAAAATGATACTTGTAAGAAGCCCCTCTGCTGAATCATAAAAGAATGAATTCTGACCATAGCTCGATGCACTTTCTCCATCAGAAAAGATAATTGTTTTAGCAATTATTTTGGCATACTTTTCTGTCTTGGCTTTTAAAGACAAATCATTTCTGTTTTGCTTATACTGATCCATATATTTATTGACCATATGAAGCATATTGTTTCCATCTGAAAAAAGAGGGTTTCTTAAGTCAATAACTGAAATATTGTACCCATAATAGTCATGAGCAATTCCACCATAATTACGATACAGATCACCTTTTGTATCTGTTGTTATAAAAGAGACACCACTGGCACAGGCATATTCTAAATTTGGATATAAAAAATGGGCTGTTTTTCCAACGCCAGCAGCACCAATCATCAATAAATGAATATCATCACAATCAACATATCCAAATGTTTTTCCAAAGTTTATTTTACTTCCTACAACCAATCCCTGTGATTTCGGAAGATCAATGCCTTTTCTCCACTTCACACTGTCAAATTCAATATATTTCAAGCTTTGATGAACCTCTTTATCTGTCGCAAATCGAGCTGTTCCATATTGTCCATCGCCGACTGTTTTCGATTTGATCTTATTCAGATTATAGTTTCCATTAAAATACACAGCACATCCTATAAAAAGAAAAAATAAAATACCAAACGCTATAAATATTCCTTGTGATTTTGTCATCGTTTTTTCTCACCTTCTTCACCTATTCATTCAAATCCTTTCATTTGAAAAGACTCCTCAAAATTTTCAACTGGTTCAACATATTCACTGATAATATTCAAAGCCTCATCATAGCTTTTCGCATTAAAAGTTATTCTTTCAAACATCTCGTTGGCTTTTTCTTCATACCCTGCACTTTTTAATGTTCTTGAGGCAATACCCATAAGATTAAAAATATTTCCATCTTCACCTATCATCTTTGCCTTTGGTCGTTCTTCTTCAAGAAGACCATATGCCTGTTTATTTTCCATAGCTTTATAAATCTCCCTTCTATAATGAACATCCATATAAAAAAGACCTGCAGATAAATTTCTACAAGCCTTTACTAGATTATTTTTGTTATTTCCTTTAACACAGTTTTTATAGTCAGCTACTGACTGACAAACATTTTCAAACATCTTTTTTGTATTGCCATTGTCCCTATAACTTCTATAATCCTGTTTCAAATATGACCAGACTGGTGAATCATCTGATAATGGGTAAGAGAATCCCAAAAGAGAATGCTCATGAATCATTGTCATTTTTAAAAGTCTATCCAACTGCGCCTGAAACTTAAAATCATCTCGTGGTTCTTTTCCATTAAAAGAATAATAGAACTTGGCAAAAAGTGAATCAAATTCATCTTCTTGAAATTTGTCTTTTACAATTGTTTTAAAATCACTTTTGATATCTGAAACATATTTCATTGCTTCCTGATATTTAGGACTGTCTGTTGATTTAATAAATTCAACATTATTTTGTTCTTTCAGATCTTCATTAAAATCTTTATTTCTTGCACGAATACATGAAATAGTGTAACTGCCTTTTTCATTTAGAAAGTCACTTATTCTCTCTGCACCTTCGATACCTGCAATATCATGATCCAGACACAAATAAATTTCATTAATATTTGGATGAACATCTAAAAAATGATCCAGTCCTATTTTAGAAAGTCCATTCAAAGCAATATAACTGTTTTCCATCCAATACTCTTTGTTTAAAGAAATATAGGAAAGCATATCAATAGGTGCCTCAAAAACATAGACCTTGTTGGATGATCCTTTATAATGAAACGGATATAATGGATCAGATCCTTCTATATTTCCTCTAAATGACTGATTTTTACCATAAGTTGCAGTACCCCTTTTATGCCCATGACGAGCCACACCATTTTCATCCAAACCAACAAATACAGCATTGTGATATTCCTTATCTTCGTAGATCAAACCTTTTCTTACAAATTCATCAATGACTTCCTTATCAAGAAATCTTGTTTTCAAAAGATATCCATAGACCCTGTTTAAAGTTTCATTTTTTTCAGGAAGTTTAAATTCTGCCTTCTCAGTTTTTTCATAAGGAACTGACATTTGAAGATCACCCACATTAGATAGAAGAAATTCCACAGCCTGCTTAAAATTATAGTTAAAATATCTTTGAACAAACGCTATTGGATAACCACCTGCTTCTGCCTTCCAATCATAAAAGCGATTACCTCTTACAGTAATACTTGTATGCCTTGCCCATCTCATATCCTTTCCTGATTTTATGAGTGCTTCACCTTGCATTTGAAGAAAAGATGCAATATCAACTGAATTAGCCATTGCAATCTGTTCTTCACTGAACATTCGTGCCATTACTGATGCCTCCTTGCTTTTTTCTTTTTATTTTGCTTTTTGCCTTTGATTGACTTTACTTTCATAGACTCATCTTTTTGTATATGCGTAATACTTTTAATTTTATCCTTCATATCTTTCACCTTTTTCTTCAAATTAAAAACGAAGTGAATGATCATCTTCCCTATGACCCGTTGCACTTCGTTTTCTTATTAATTTCTGTTTGAGCTTATGTTCAACACCTGTAAGAATCGTGTTTCTTATTGGCAACTCATTTTCAATGATTCTTCCAATATGACGAAACATTCTTGTTGTCATCATACTTAATGGAACTTCTTTTATATCATCTATATGATCTAAAAAATATTGAGCGTATTCATTTCCATTTTCAGCGGCCAATGTTAATAGTTCTATGGCTTTCTCTTTATCCTTTTCAACATCTTTTCCTAAAAGGTACATTTTGCCTAAATAATACTGTGCATATTCATTTCTATATTCACAGGCTTTATTCAGATAATAAATTCCCTGCTCCACATTCTTTTCAGTAACTTCACCTTCAACAAGAATTTTACCAATTTTAAATTGTGCTACTGAAAAATTTTCATTTGCCGACTGATAAAGATAATGAACATACAAATCATTATCTCCTAATTCTCTATAGATATTTGCAAGTCGGTTATAAGCAAATTTGTTATCACCACTTTGTTTATAACACTCTATTGCCTTATCCAAATCACGATCCACATAGAATCCATCATGATAGATTTTACCAAGTATATATTTAGCTAATGGAAGTTCACATTTTTCAAGCCATTCTATACTTTCTGGAATCATTTCAAATTCATTGTTTTTAATTGCTAAATTGATATCACCTATTTTTCTATAGTCCCGCCTTATTTTATATTCTTCCAACAAACTATTTTCTTCATTAAATTCCACACCTAATTCATTAGTCACATCATCCAATTCACTATTGCCGAAATTATGAATATCTTCAAAATCCTGCATGACCATATTTAAAATCATATTCTTGATGCTTTTAAATTCTTTTTGTTCAAGTAGTGGTAAACGTTCAAGGACAGTGTCATTATATGTTTCATTGACTTGTTGTTTATACAGATACCATTGTTCATATAGCTGCGCTATATTTTCATCCTTTTCAAGTTCTCTTAAAATATCGTTGATAATCTGCTTTGATTCCTTTGGAATATAGGCATACATCTTTCTTCCATGATAATCTTTCAAACTCATTTTTAGTTTTAAAAGGTCATTAAAGATCTGCGAACTGTCAAAATGTTCATGATCCATTCCATTTAAAATTTCAACGACTTTTTCTTTACTGTATTTTTTTATTTCATCTCGATTGGCAGTCTGATTTTCATAAATATGTAAAAGATCATTTTTAAAAATACTTCCAGCATACTGTTTTCTGATTGACTCTATTCCTTTTTTAGTTAAATAACCCTCTTTAGGATTCTTTGAATAGGCAACCATATGAATATGAGGATGATGACCTTCATTATGAAAAGCAGCAAACCATTTGAGATTGTTCGGATCTATCTTCATTGCCTTTGCCAGATCATTTCTTTTTTCCTGACAAAGTGACATCCAGCTTTGAACTGAATCAAAGCCTAAACGGGTAGCATCCTCTCTTTTTATAGAAATAATATGTGTCCAAACGTTGCCTTCATGTTCTCCTATTTCTTTGACAACATCATTCAGTTCAAATTGAAGACCTGCATCTGAAAACAAACCATGCTCACCAAGTTTTTCTACTCTAGGACGATGTGAAATATAATCTATATAATTTTCCTTTGTTGTAATATCATCAAGATTAGCATCAATCACACTCGATATAAATTCACTGGCATTTTCTCTTGTTGGATTTTCTTTAAAATCATTATATTCAAACATTCCTGTTACAGTTGGATAATCCTTTATAAGCTGTTGAATAAGTTTCTGCTGTTTCTTTGTTGCCTTCATATTTCCATAATCACTTTTAAATTTTTCTACACCTTCTCTGGTAGCAATATAATTCACATAATATTCTTTATGACTTTTACCTTTCATATATCCTGACTTAACAATAATTCTTACCATAATCTTTACCAAATAAAAAAGGAAACCTTTTTAAAGTTTCCTAACATATACTTCCTATCTTCTATTAAAAAATACATCTGCAAGATCATATCCCAAATACAATGCCTCTTTAAAAATAACTATTTCATTTTCAATTTCTATTTCTGATGAACATCCTATCCATTCTTCATTTATTTTGTTTGCTTCTTCCTCACCATATACCTGTATCAATGCCTTCATAATTTTTTTATGAATTTCATCTCTGATTTTATTTAACTCACATTTTTTTGAAGAATCTTTTCTAGTATTTTCATAGAATAAGTCATCTCCATAATAAAGTTGTTTTATAAATTCATCCTGTTTTGACATGTAGATCATTCCTTTCTAGACGACATACTATCACAACAGTTTTTATATAGCTATTATGAATCAGGAACCTTTTTGATATTTATTTATATCTTCAAAACTTATCTTGCCATTGGTTGCTTTAACTTCGTTCATACACTTCACTCTTAATTTTTTAAGAGTGTCATTATCAACATCAGCTATTGCTGAAAGAACATTCATAACCATTGAAAGCTCTACTGTATTTTTATAAAGCAATTTTGAAATACGATCTTCACTTGATTTAACAGTTCCTTGAACTGCACTTGAAATAGCAACAGGCAAATACTGATTTTCCAACGTTGAGCGATTGTAACCATCATAAAACATAATTGCTCTTTCAATAAACTCACTTCGACTTTTACTGTCATCCGTTTTTGTCATTTCATCCAGTCTGTCCATCACATCTTGACTTAGCCAGATCGTTGTTCTTTTCTTATTCACATTTTATTTTCCTCCAATAAAAAAAGGATACCTTTGTATCCGTTTTTCTCTATTATATATAATTTTAAATTTATCAATTTTATTATTCTGTTTATAATTTTACATTCATTTTTTCATCAAATATTCTTGAATTTTCAAGCAATCAGAAATGACCCCATTTGTGTCGTAGGTAGTTAATAGGTAGTTATTCTCAATACACTGGTATATTGACTTTCAGTTTTGTATAAACTATAATGTAGTTGAGAAAAGGAACTGCCAGTAAGCGGTTGTCCTTGGATTTTGTATTTTTGTTAAAATAACTAACTCATACTTTTCCAGAGGCTGAGGTAGTTATTTTTTTTCACTTTTATCAATTATGATAAGAAGTAATTTAATAACAAGCATCATTAAAGACACGACAAGTGTTAAACAAGTTAACACTACCATGACTGTTTCATATGTTGTCATTCGCATCACCTCCGTTTTTCATATTTTCCCAAAACTTCTAGGAATGTGAATTTCGAAGGATTGCGTACCTTCGTCATGACGACCAAGGATAACCACCTACCGTATACGGCTGTTCCATTTATGATTATAACATATCACATATTTTCAAACTACATTTTCCGTCAAAATTCTTCTTACGCTGTTTTTGACGACCTGTTATCTCCTGTTGTTTCTAGGAGAACATTTAATATACAACGCCACTATTGACGCACTGTCTTCAATAATGACGTTGTTTTTCTTTTGTGAACTTCTTTGAAACAACGGGCATTGCCCGTTGTTGTAAGGTGAAGCGACGTCGCTTCTTTAACCTGCACACGCCACATTTTTTAAAAGTTACCCTTATTTTTCAATTCAAATTGGACATTCTATCCATCTGTTTTGAAAAATCTTTAAAATAAGGGCACACTTTTTTAAACAAATAAAATTGGCATACTTATTCCATATTTTTATAAAAAGCGCACACGATCAAAATTTACCGCTAAACACTCCTTGATACATTGATTTATGGATGTTCCTCAATGATCGTTCTAGGCTTTTTACTAACGACAGGTTCATCTCCTTCTAATTCTTCAATGAATTCTCTAACCTCTGGTTTGACGTGCTTTTTATAGATTTGATTCAAGCTTTCCATAATTTCTACTTCAAGTGTTGTATTTTTCTTTGCAAGATTTGAGTTGATTGCTCGAACTCTTGCTTCAGGATATTTTATTTTTATCTCTTTTTGTTTAACCATTTTTAAAACCCCCTTATCGTTATTTCAATTTTTTCAAACACTTCTTGCTGCTCGATTTCCTCTAATTCATGAAATCTTTCTTTATATTCATTGACCTGTTCATCGGTTAAAGAAACTAGATCTTCTGATCCATCATCTCCTGCAATAAAAAAAGTGCCAGCAATAACATCTCTGCCAACACGTCTGTTTGCCTGTAAATTCATGAGTTTTCCTTCCTCGTTACAGACAAGAACAGTATTATTATCCAAGTCGATTTCTTCAATCAGACCACCAACAACTCTTTGCATATCATCCAATGTATTTTCTATATATTCAACCTTTGGTTCTTTCATCGGCTCAACAACGAGTACACGTATTTTTTCATCGGCTTCTCGTATTTTCTCCTGATTTTGAACACTTTCAATAACATAGAAGCTGTCTTCACCTACGATAAGACCTAAACTTCGTCCATTATCCCACTTCATATGGATTGTTCCAATATCATCAACTGTTTCTACAGTTCCTAATGTTCCAGAGGGTACAGGATGGTGAGGATCGTCCATAGAATTGAGCATGATCCTTGTTCCCTTTGGATATTTCTGTTTGATTTCCTTAATTTTATCTTGATTCATTTTCCTCACCTCCTTACATTTGCAAACTAAAATTTACTTTATTTTCCTGTTCAAGATTCAACAGATCAACTTGAAAGTTCTCTTTAATAAACTCATTGACTTTGCCTATTGGATGTCCTATATCTCCATCATCGAAATCACTTTGAAGTTGCATCGCAACAGAATTGATAAGTTCCATAAGATAATCTCTGGAATATTCTGTATTAGGAAACACCTTGTTGATATAAATACCATTTGTATCAAACAGTAGCAAGCCATTGTGCTTTATAGAGATTTCAAGATTACCAAACATCCCTGCATTCTGTACAAAGTTTCCAATTTCTTCATACTGAAGATCTATACATTTTTCATGATCTGTTTTTAAATAGCCAACATATTCTGTATGCAAGTAGTTCTTTATAAATTCATTTTGTTCATTCATTGCTATCGTCCTTCCATCATATTCAGTCTGTAATAACCACTCCAGTAAGACACAGTATTCATGGCAACATTGCTGTCGTTACTGTTTTCATGTATCCACACAGCTTCACCTTTTGCATTCTTTCCTGCATAGATTCCTACATGAGTTGTCTTTCCTGATTTGTTAATTAAAAAGGCAAGATCACCCGCTTTGAGATCTTGCTTTGCTATTTTTTTGCACATTTTTATCTGTCCTGATGTATTTGTATTGCCAAGATTATTGTTCATAACAGTCCAATAGACCCAGTCTACAAAATGTGAACAGTCCAGTCCTTTTTTATTTCTTCCTTTGCTGTCAGGGGCAACAGTTACTCCAAAATCATTACCATCATATCCTGCACACTTGGCAGAACCACCCCAGTAATAAGGTATCTTTCCAACAGCATCCGCAGCCTGCATCACTATTTTCTTTCTGATTTCACTTGTGTCTTCAGGCATATTTTTTATCAGTTCATCCATCTGCTCTTTGGAAAGTGTTGTGACTGTTTTTCCATCATTTCCAATCAATGCACCATAACAGGTTTCCATTGACTTTTTTGTATCTTTCAGCAGTTTTTCATTCAGATTCTTTTCTAGACTGGCATAGATGACGGCGTTTACAGAAGTAGGAACTTTGACTTCTTCACCCTCTGTAAAACTGTTGACCCATGCCTCTGCCATTTCATCTGAAAATACTTTATGCTGTGAAGAAACCATATAACCAATAAAATACCCTTTGACCTGATAAATATTAAGCGATGATCCATTTGTAAAAGTCTGATTAATTTTGTCAATATGGCTGTCAATCAACACAAGTCCATCCTGTATTTCCTGAACATATTGCTTCATTTCATCTGTAAGTTCACTAATTGGATTGCCTTCAAACAGATCCGTTACAAGATTGTGATTGAATGAAATGCCATCTGAAAAAATAGCACTAATTAAAACAGTAATGGCAACAAAAGGTGAAATAATAACAACAGCTACATTTCTGACAAACTTCCTGCCATCATCACTGCTAAAAAAGGACAGAGCTAACTTTATAAGTTTTGTTTTCATTACTGTCTGACATCTCTATAACCATAAGGATACATTGCTGCTTCTGTTTGATTTAAAACAGTTTCTTTCATTTTTTCAACAGCCTCATCTAAATACTTTTCATCAAGAGAACAGTCCTTATATCCTTGCTTGATTATTTCATAGTATTCCTTACCTGGTACTCCATATTCATAACCATCATTCATCACATAAACCATCGCCTCAGTTGTAATTGTTCCATTAGAAATTCTCAAATTTTTCTTTTCGTAGAGGTGTGGATAACCTTCATAGCGATCAAGGAAATGCTCATCGTTTTCAGAAATTTCCCAAATACCTACAGGTACTTCCATTCCCTTTTTTGGTTCTACAGTCGCAACTGCATTACTTTTATTTCCTCTAAACACCATTTCATAATTTGACAACATACCTGTTCCAACCAGTTTAGCCTCTGGACATCTGTGTGCCATCTGCTCCCTGTTTAAATTACTGCCATAAGCCACATAATATTTCATTCTTTTCTGTTCCTCCTTTACATCTGTTGCATGTGCATTCCAAGTTCTTCTTGAACATCTTCCAATGATTCATTATTTGTTTCCTGTGCACTTTGCAATCTTTCTCTTTGCATAACTGCCTGTTGTGGATCTTTCCATGCAATACATCCATCTAGATTTTTTAAAAGATGATGTCGTGCTGTTTTAAATTCATCGCCAATAAGTCCAAGTCGTAAAAGCCAAGTCCTGAACGTATATTTCTCATTAGACGAATGTGTCTTAACTCTGCTTGCCTTATTTTGAACCAATGCCTGATGAGATATTGCCAAACAAAACTGGATATAGGTCTTGATTTCACCTGCATGAAGTGTTCCATTAAACATCCGAAATTCTATTGTTCCTTTTGAAAAAACACTATGAAAATTTAAGGCATGATACCTCGAATCATCATAGTGTTCGTATTTTCTGCTGGTATTTCCGTCATACCAGAGATTTTCAACTTCCTCAATATCCTTTGGCTTTTTTCGATTGAGCATTTCTAAAAAATCATCATCTATTTTCTTACAGAATCGTACTTCTCTTTGCGGTCTTACCTTTAAAGCTTTAAAGATAAGATCCTCTTTTGAATACATAATATTTGCAATATTTCTTAATGATCTGGCAGTGTGTTTTGAAGCATCCACATGAATGTGAATTCCACAGCTTTCATTGACTTTAGCATGACCATTCCTTCTTAATTCACGAACAATGCTCTGTATCGTTTCAATATCTTCATAATGACAGATAGGCGAAACAACCTCGACTTTATAATCAGGATCATAATCAAATCGATTTCCACATTGCGGTGTAATACTTGCATCTCGCACAATTTTCCATTTTCTTCCGTCTTGATCACAGACAGAATAGGTATCATATACACCACGTTCATGCCTAAAACCTGTATCAAAATGTTTAGCAATAATCAAAGCAGCGCTTCTTCTTGTTAAACCTGTCATTTCTATTTCTATTCCAAAACGCTGACTTTTCATGGATATTCATCATCCTATCTTCCGCCTTTATCACCAAACAGTTTTGATTTATAATCTGGTGCATGAACAATAAGGTTGTATCTTTCACTTCCACATTTATAAAGACAGGCACCTCTTTGTGGATATTTAATAAGTTCATATTCACTTTCTTCAAGCTGTAACGTATCGATATAAAACCTTGCATCCGTATTTCCTACATTGAACAGGAACGTATGTGTTGGTATTGAAAACAATGGTTTTGTTAGTTCTCTGATTCCTTCAATATTGAAATCTTCCAGATTTTGAGAAGCTAAAATAACAGAACTTTCCTTTTTTCGAACACGCTTCATAAAATTTCTAATGTATTCTACTGCTGTTGTATTTGTTAAAAAAAGATAAAGTTCATCGATTGAAGCTACTGTATACCCTCTTTTCAACAGCTCATTGGACATATAGGAAAGGATATTAAAAAGCATCGCATCTTTTAAAGACTTATTTGCCTGTAAAAGATCCTTAACACCAAAAGTCACAACCTTTTGTGAATGAATATTGGTATGCCCATTAAAGAAACGACTGTCACTTCCCACACATATTGAATTTAATAAAAGCAATATTTCACGCAGTGATTCTCTTGTATAAATGTTATTTCTGTTTGTGTTGTAATGTTTGTATTCTTCATCAATGTAATCATAGAGATCACTCAATATAGGGTAGTCTTCATGTTCTAGAACACTAAGATCCGTCTTTTCATTAATGTTGAATCTTTGATAGACCTTTACCAACATAATTTCTAACGTATCGATTTGCTCTTCTGTAAACGCCTTATATGTCTTGAAAAAATCCTTTAAAAAGGAAATATGCTGTGCAAGAACCGTTGATTGTTTAAATGCAACAGGAACATCATCTTCACCTGAATCTTCTATATCTTCTGACCATTGTTTTGGTTCAAGAACATTAATGATATATCGTCCTGCCATCATATCAATAAAAACACCCCCAAGATTATAGGTTACTTCTTCATATTCATGTTCAGGATCTAGCGTTATTAAAGACATTCCCTGTTCTCTTAAATTCAACAGTAAAAGTTTTAAAAGATATGATTTTCCCTGTCCTGAATTTCCAAGAATAAGAGCATTGGCATTTGTTCTGTCGTCACTTCTTTCATTGAAATCAACAATAATATTGCTTCCAAATTTATCGTGACCTATATAGATTCCATGCGGATCTGTCTTACCTGAATAGTTAAATGGAAAAAGATTTGCAACACTTGATGCTGGAAGAACACGTTCAAACTGCTCCTTGAATCCATCATATCCCGATGGAGTAACCGCTAGAAATCCTTCTTTTTGTCTTAAAAGAAGACGATCAACATTCAACTTGCTTCGCACAAGTTCTGTCATCATTTCAGTCTGAATAAGTTTAAGTTCATCATAGCTGTCAGCAATCAACTCAAAATAAACAGCACAGTGAACAAGTGGTTCTCTGTTTCGATGCATATTGGCAATCAGCTCAATAACATCATTAAGATTGCTTTGAGCAGTTACTGTTTCTTTTAGATCTTGCGTATTGCTTTGTCTGAGCCTGTTTTTATTAGCTGCATTTCCAATAATCTTCTTTTCTTCTGCAGAAGTGACCTGTCTGGCATAAATATGCAAGGTGACTCCGTCTTTTTCACCCATATAACGTAAAAGTGCCTGTTCATCTGTAGAGGTTGGATACTCTCGTAATGCCCAGACACTTCTGTAGCTGTTTCCACAAATAAAATATTCTGTATAGAAACGTATTGTTGAAGGTGCAATCATATCAAGGTAATCCTGCACTTTGATTTCTTCTTCATCTTCAACTTCAGCCTTTTTGAATTTACCAAATAATTTATTGAACACCATCATACCACCTCTTTCCATCATAATCTTCAAACTGACTTGTCGTAACATTCTGTTCAAAATAGACAGCCAACATTCTTTTAATCATTTCCTTGTCTGCTCGTGTTACAGAGATATTTTGCATACGAATGAGTTTTTCAATACGATGGATCAAAGAATGTACTTCTAACTGATCATCAGGTTTTATACGAACAGCGATCAGGAAAAGTCGTGCTGTTGCTGTCTGTGTTTGAATCTTATCCAAATGATACAGATCTTCTTTAAGAAGCCTGATAACAACTTCTTCTGTTTCTTCCTGAATTCTTTTTTTCAGAAAATATTTGTTTTCTTCAAAATTATCTCGACTGTTCAGACAGATAATTTCAATATCATTTAGTCCTTTTACAACATTTGTAAGTGCAAATATCTTTGCACCTATGTTTTCTTTTGACATAACAGAAAGATTTTGTGGCTGAACAACAAAAAAGACGACTTCCTCTCCATTAAACAGTTTTAAACTGTAATCGGTAATCGTCTTAGTATTGATTAGCATCCTTGTACTGGATACTTTTTTATTTTTCTTTGTTTTCTTTTTCACGGTATCTTTCTTCTCTGTTTTCTTCTTTCTTTTCATCATAGCCTCCATTTCTTTTTCCTGTTTTCTGTATTCAAGGGTGTTTTTATTTCACCTGTAAAATGCCATTTATATAGCTGTTGTGAAAATATAAAGAAGGCAAAGGCATATGATAAAAAATCAAAGATACTGGTATCAGCCATACGGATAGTTAAAAAAGCATAGCACCCTACTAATGCCATTGGCATATAAAAATTGGCATGAGAAATGGCAATCACTCCAATGATTGCCCCCACACCTACGATTCCAATATCTCTTAAATACCATAGCCATAATGTTGCCTTCCCTTTTAAATTATCGGGATACATATACATTTTAGCTCAACCTCATTTCATCATTCATTTTTCTATCGACCTGTATATAGGTCATCCATTTCTTTTCATAATAATGCTGTTCAAGATAGCGATACAATAACAGATTCACCCACTCATCATATTCTGGAACTTCTTCATAAAGAATGATTGGCTTTGAACATTGCTGTACGATTTGAACTTTTTCATCACAAATCGCATCAAAAACACAGTCCTGCCAGACACCCTTTTCTTCTGTTTCTTTTACAAGTTCATCATCAACTAAAATCATTCCACTTAACAAATTTGTATTTAAATTATCAACATCATATGTAAAACAATGCTTTTTCCCAACGATACCTTCATACTTGCATGTTGCAACAAACCATTTATATTTTTTCAGTTCTTCGATAGTCATGCTGTACCTCCTACAACAGAAATACCAAATAAGCAGGAAAAATGCAAGATGATTATTAACTTCTGTTCATAATTGTTTTTGTAATATTCATAGCTGACTGAGCTGCATAAACAGTAGACATGATATTTGCTTTCATGCTTGTATCAAGCCCAAACTGTCCTGCAATTCGTGGAATTTCACTGGCTGCCAGTATCAATCCTATTCCTAAAAGACAGTTTTCTTTCATAACGCCGAGACCCGCAATTAAAATAACTGCCTGTAAAAATGCGGTAAGACATATACCAATGATCTGCTTGCACCATTGAATAAAGCCATCTGTATAGCCACGCACAATTGAAAACATATAAAGTGATCCTACTGCAATCATCACTAAAAGGATACCTCCTCTTTTTAGATTTGCGAAGAACACTTTGATAATAGAATAACCCATCATAATCAGCAAAAAGATAAGCAGTACCGTTCCAAGCGACAGCTTTTGCATATATGACAGTGACTTAATTGCTGAATCCCCTACGGACTGACTTCCTACAAGTTTAGCAAGTCCATTGGACATGGTTACCTGTAAAGAAATACAGAATTTATACAATTCTACTGGCAATACAGTAAACAAAGACACAGCCATAAACCCTTTCATAGCATTAAGACAGGCATCTTTGATACTGCCTCGCCCACTTTGATATTCAACAGCTATTTCAAATACTGCAACGACCATTCCTGAAACAAACAGCGCCCATCCAAAAAGTCTAAACAGTTCTATAATGGCTCTTACAAAGTCATAGTCAAACAGATCGGCTCCCATTGATCCCATCATGCCAAAGAATTCACCTAAAAATTCAAGTAGCTTACTGTAGATCCAGTCAACAATCTGACCCATGACCTTATCTGCGACAAAATCCCATAAAAACATAATCTATTCCTCTATAAAACTTTCCAGATATAGTTTGGTGCAATCAAGGAAAATGTTAAACACGCAAACAGTATTGCTGGTGTTGTCCAATCAAACTGTCCTTGTTTTCTGTAATCAAAATATGCCATTGCAAGTTTAGCAAAGAAAAAGACAGCAAGTATGATATCAATAACAGGAAACACAACATTGTTGACAATATTTTTAATCTGCGACTCCATTTGTTTCCAAGCCTGCTGAATAACACTTGAAACATCTCCTGCCGCATAAGACTGTTTCATTGTTAATACAAGCATTATTAAGATGATCATCAAACAGATAATGACCTTTACTTTTTTATTCTTTAAAATTTGTACCATTGTTTCCTCCTTTTCTAAACAGCTTCTTCGATTGTCTGTTCATTTAATAAATCTACAAGATCCTTTGCAAATAATCCTAAATCCACATTTTGCTTTAAAAGACAGGTAATCATATCTTTTCCTAAATAGCTCAACACATACTGTGGATTGGTAATGACCATTTGTCCCTGTTCAACGATGATCTGAATACTTTCATAATCCAAATGACACATATCAAATACTCTTTTGGGAATGCAGTAAAAATCTTCATCGAACAGTTCTTTTTCATTTTCTGCAGTTACTTTAAAGCACTTGTCCTTGATACCATCTTCCTGAATCAAACAGACTGTTTCACCTTTTCTTAACAGCAACTTGTTAACCAAACTTTCAGGAAGGGTCACTTTATTCCCTTCCTCAAGTTTCATCTGATACTCATTCATCATTTTCATCACCTCCATCCTGCTCAAATAAATCAAGCTGTTTCTGTATTCCTGAATTCTTCATAGGATTGTAATTGGAAATCAACACTTCTGGAAACTGTGAACTCTTATCATAACGAAGAGCCATATTGTTGATTCTTGAAAATCCTTCAATATAAAAATCTTTGTACAGATCTCGTATAAATTCACAGTCATTGTAAGATAGCAGGAACTTTCCCTGTAATTTCTTTAAGGTATCCCTTAAGCGAATGTGATCTTCCTTTGTGAATACGACAGAATAATGTCCTTCCGTTTCATAGTAGGGAGGATCCAAATAAAAAAAGGCATCTGATCGATCATATTGAATAATCAGTGCCTCAAAATCCTTGTTTTCTATAACTGTATTTGCCAATCTGTCGCTGATTTGCCAGACTGTATTAAATGCTTTACGTACATCGTAAGGTCGACATCCAAAAGTTTTACATCCTGAACCATAGGAATATCTGACAAGCTTAAAAAATGCAACAGCAAGTTTTACATCCTGTTTTTCAATTCGTTCTTGCTTCATGATTTCCATGATTTCTTCTTGCTGAAGTTCGGTAAAATAAACCTTTACTTTTTCCATTTCTTCCTGTAAAAATTTATCTTCCACTCTTTGCTTGGTTATAATTTCTTTATAAAGATTAAAGATATTTCTTCCGTTTTCAGGAAGATAACCAAGTTCCTGAATAAAAGCCAATGGCTGATCTCTTACAACCGCAAACATATTTGAAAGGTTGTTGTTGAAGTCATTATAGACTTCAAACTTATCTGGCTTTTTTCCAAACAGTACCCACCCTCCTCCACCAAACACTTCAATATATCTTCCATAGCTTTGTGGAAATCTTGCATAGATCAGATCTCTAATAGACTTCTTTCCACCTACCCATGAAATCAAACTGTTCATTTTCATCTTATAGTCATCACCTCCTTCAAAATTATTATTCTTTGTTACAGACAGATACTCTTGAATGAAAACCATTCGATATCTGCAATCCAGTATTTATAGACAATGTAAAGAAAATAGGTAATGAAAATGACTAACAACATAAACATTACCTTCTGATTCCTATTCATCTTTACCTCTTTTGATTTTACAGATCACTGCTGCAATTAATAATCCACTGGCAATTAGTAACGCACTCAATGATTTATAGTCTGTATCATCACCTGTTTTTACAACAACAGGTTTTGCTTCATCTTTCATAACCACTTTTTGAACTTCTCCTGTATCAGAGATTGTAAATTCAACATCACTTGCAACATTGTAACCTGCTGGTGCTAAATCTTCATGAAGCACATAAGTTTTTGAAACAGTTAATCCTTCGATTCGATGTGGTTCTTTTCCAGAAATCCATGATTCAACTACTTCACCTGTTTCCTTGTCTTTTAAGGTAAGTTTAGCTCCTTCAATTTCTTTTCCAGTTGTTGCATCTACTTTTGAAATATCTACCTTTGTGATTTCATCTTTCATTTTAACTTTAGTCACACTTCCATCTTCATTTACTGTAAATGTTACATCACTTGCTGTTGCATATCCTAATGGTGCAAGATCTTCATGCAAGATATATTTTTTACCTGATACAAGACCTCTGATAATGTGAACATCTTTTGTTGATGTCCATTCTTCTACAAGATTTCCATCTTCATCTCTTAATGAAAGTTTTGCACCTTCAAGTTCTTTTTCATTAGTTGCATCTACTTTTGAAATTTCAGTTGCTGTCTTTTTATTAAGAACATCAAGTTCTTTTGAATAGATGATCTTATCTGTGTGATCATAGCTTAAATCAATGTCATAGACCTTATTGTTTTTAACATAGCCTTCTAATTCTTGAACTTCTTTTAATTCATATTTTCCAAGAGGTAATCCTGAAATATGAATTTCACCTAATTCATTAGTCACATAATATCCGTTTTCTGAAATATCCATTGAAACAGCTTCACCTTTTTTATAAAGAAGTGTATTTCTTCCATCAAGTGAATAGATGTCTTCTTTTGCTGTCAATTGGAAAGTAACACCTGAAAGATCTTCCAATGTATCTCTGTCTCTTTTTTGCACATGGATTTCGCCATGAGGTGCAATGTTCGTTACATTCTTTGTAATGACATATTCTTTTGTTGTTAGATCTTTTTGTTCAAGATTGATTTGATGTACTTTTTCTGAAAGCACATATCCTTCATTCGTTAAAGTTTCCTTTAATTCATATTTGCCCATGAATAGCGAATCAATGACAAGTTTTCCATTGGCATCTGTTTTTCCTTTGGCAACAGTAGCTCCTTTTGCATAGCGTAAAGTACCATCAACTGCACTGTAGATATTTTCTTTGGCAGTTAATTCATATTCAACATCAGCTAGTGCTTCATTTGTAGCCTTGTCTGTCTTTGTTAAAACGATTTTCCCTTTTGGCTGTTCATTTTTAACTTTGACAGTTAGAATTGGATCTTCATCCTCATCCTTGTCATAATCTCTTGTATTTGTAATTGTGAATTTTACAGATTGTTCTAGTTGCAAGAAGCCTTTAGGTGTTTCTACTTCTTCGATAGAATAATCTCCTGCATCTAACTGTAAAGGAAGTGTTACTGTTCCTTCTTCGCTGTCTTTTACTGTAACAACGTTTTTAGAATTAGTTGTAAATGTGTCATATTTTTTACCGCCAACCTTTTGTACAACATAGTTTCCTTTTGAATCTTTGATTTTAAATGATGCACCATTTAATGTGACTTTCTTTCCTGATTCAGCATCTAATTTAATAATCTTAAGTTGTGATGAAAATGGTCGGTTATTCACATTGACACGTTTTACCTGTTCAACATCTTTATATTCACTGTAATCATCTGTTACTGAAATTGTGAAATCTGGTGCTGTAATATAATCCTTAGGTGTCTTTGTTTCTTTGACGATATATTTTCCATAAGGCAGATATGGTGTATTTGCTTTACCATTTGTATCAGTTGTGATGACTGCATAAGTTGTAGCATTGTCCCATCCAACATGGTTAACTTCACTGTGCAATTTGAACGTGAACTCTGCTCCTTGTAATCCTTTTACAAGACCTGAAATACTGTCCTTTTCTCCTGACTTGAAAACTTGGATCTTTTGCATATTCACTCTGTTAGTACCTTTTGCACTTCTTGATACTTTTGAAACTGTTTGTCCTTCATAATCGATAGATACACTGATCTTTGCATCATTGAATACCAATGAATCATTTGTTTTTGATTCTTGAATATAATATTTCCCTAATGGCAATTCACTCCAAGCAATCTTTCCATTGGCATCTGTTTTCTTGCTTGATACCAATGCACCTTTTTCATAGTAAGTTTTTGTTCCAGCCTGATTTGTAATCTTTTCACTTGCATGTAATTCAAAAGTTACACCTTCAGCAGTAGCATCACCTTTTAGACCATTTGTTTTAGAAGTATCGATTTCTTTTTGGAAATCAATATTTCCTTTAGGTTCATCATCTGTAACACTCAATACTGTTGTCTTATCTTTTTCTACTTTAACTGTAAAAGTATCTGTATTTAAAAGATATCCATGAGGTGCTTCTGTTTCCTTGACTTCATAAGTTCCAACCAATAGATCATTCACTTTGATCTTTCCATTTTTTACAAGGGTATTTTCATTATAACCATCATATGAAACAGATTTGATATTGAATTTTGCACCATCAATAAGGTCTTGATTTGTATTCTTTTTAGTTAATTCCAAAGAACCAAAATCAAGCCATTCAATATTTAAATATAGACGTGCATCATCAGGATCCATGTTCCAAGTTCCTTGTGCTTGAGTTCCAGCACCTCCATCATGAATAGCTAACGCTGTAAATCGTTCACATCCGTTTCCACATACATTGTCACTCACAAAATTTGATGGTGAATTTTGACATGGTGCTGTGAAATAAAAGCTTTGTCCGCCATAGACTTTTGCAGTACCACCTGTTTGTGTTGCAGAAGTTCCAGCAATGTGAATTGTCACATTTGAAGCCAATGGGATATTCACTTCAGCAGATGAAGCACCATTTAACTTCACGGTATTTGTAACTTGTTGCTTATTTGTCTTATCATAGCTTGCTTTAAACAATGCTCTGTTTCCTGACTTGTTGCCTTCCCAAGAAACACCATTACCTGGATCTGGTAATGAAATGATTCGACGATAGATGTTCATGATATTTGTACCATAATTACTTCCGAATGTTTGGTTGAACAAGTTTTCATCAAATCCTTTCCATTGTCCTGAATATGCGCCACTTAAAAAGATATGTGTCAAAAGATATTTGATATCATCATTTGTAAGTGGATCATCTGGACAGATGGCTGTCTTTAGATCAGCATCCGCAGCAAATTCACCATAGGCTGCTGGACCTCCAAAGCCATAATAAAGTAGCTTTCTTACGTTTTCATTATTTTCAATGACCTGTGCAGGGTATTTACCACTTGCAGGTGTTTTCTTTTCTGCTTCCAAACAGAAAGCCCATTTACCATCGTATTTACATGAATACGTTGACCATGAAGCAATGGATGGAATCTTTCTGCCCCACCATTCTGGATACTTGATATTTTTCACTCTTGTAAATTCTTTAGGAACGGATGGATCATAAGCATTTACTACACTCATTCCAAGCGTATTGAAACACATTGAAAATACCATTCCTATTGCCAAAAAAATCTTATATAGTTTAGAAAGTTTATTTTTCATTTTACTTTTTCTCCTGTTATTTATTGTTTGCAATGCAAGTTTCAAACATCGCCCTACTTCTTTTGTTTATTAAATGCAAAAAGGACAATCTTTCGATTGTCCTATGGCTTGAATACCCATTTATTTAAATACATATATTCCTCCAACAAAAAAAGACAGATCATATCGACCTGCCTGCTTATAATATTAAATGGATAAAGAATGAGAGATTTTTATAAAAATTTGTTGGTAATATTTTGAATTTTCAGTAATTATCTATGATAAACTATTTACTTATTCTTTATCCGTATTTAATTCTATCATGTTTCTACATAGTTTGATAATGATTTACTTATAAATCCAATTTTCATTTGTGCCATAACGATAATGCGAAGCACCACATACTTCTTCATTTCCTGCACAATGTCCTTCATCTAATAATTGGTTAATTAAAATCTTTACTGAGTAATCGTTGCTATTATAGTAAGACTCATAATCTTTATAATCTATTGAATGTGTCAATTCTTTTCCACAATCACATTTAACCCAATATGTCACTCTTAAAATCTTTGTTTGTTCTTCCTTTTGAGGTTGTTGTGCATTAGTAGTATTTCCACTTGATGCTGGCTGACTTGGTGTTACAGAAGAAGGCTGATTGCTTTCAACAGGTTGTACTGGTGTTTGTTTTGTTTCAACTTTCTTTTTTGTTTTATTTTCATTAGTATTTTGATTACTCGTTTTCTCTTGAGTTTGCACATCACTTTTTACAGATTCTTGATTTCCCTGAATCGTATCTTCTTCTATTGTTTGTTTGGATATATCATTTACAGTTTCATCACTTTCATTGTTTTCATCTTTGGATACATCTTTTTTCTTTGATTTCTTTTTTAATACCTCTTTTTGTGAAATAACTACTTCTTTTTTACTTTCTACATGGTTGTTCATTGGTAGTGCATTACAAACAACCAACAGTGTAGATAATGCTAAAACTATAATATTGCTTTTTTTCATATATTCTCATCTCCTCTACTCATTATCATCATTAAATTTGTACAAAGTCTATACTTGTATTTATTGCTTATCAGAGCTACTATTACCTTTATTGATTTGGAAAAAGCACATTGTAGCAATTCCTATAAATGCACCTATTTGCATTGAAACAATAGATATGGTTATTTCTTTCATTGTACCACCTTCTTTCATAAAAAAAGATAGTAAATCTTCTGATCTACTATCTTATCATTCATATTCGCTTTTAAAAGCATTACACTATTTCAATCCAACATAAATAATCGGCAATCTTCACTTTCATTCCATCCAAGATATGTACTCTTTGTATTGGACTTACTAACGAATCTAGTGTTCTCCAAAATACTTTTTCACTTAATTCGTTGTTGTTAATATAAAATTTCATTTGGTTTCCTGCTTTCTTTTAATGACATCCATTTTACCTCATCTTTGAAGTAAAAAATAGCGATTTTTAGGTAGTGACACCCTTTTATATGGGTGACATCCACGTAAATCGCTATTTTTTGATTCTTTAAAATATCTTAAAAAACGTTGATTTCATCGGCTTTTTTTCGATGACATCCATTTTAACTCTTAATTTTGGTGGAGATGGCGGGAATCGAACCCGCGTCCAAAAGCAATTCCTCCAAAGCGTCTACAGTTTAGTCCATTGAATAATTTAACTTGGCTACAATCAACGAACAATTTTACACCAAGCGATTCTTTAAATTTTCGTGGTTAAAGTCAAGACTCCTTCAACCCTTATCCTAAAAGTTATAATACTAACAAAAAGCTATAGGCTCACTCAATGTTAGCAGCTTTCATGTCTATGTCGACTAAGCGAAAGCGTAATTAGTTTGTCTGTTTCCAGTTATTTTTTGTTTGAGTTTAACGTACTCCAACGACTGCAGCTAAGGTCAAACATACCCCTGTCGAATCCAAGACATCCCCAGATTAATAATAATTTTTAAGTGATTTTTCGATATCTCTTTTTGCCGCTTTTTCTTTTAGGTCATTACGTTTGTCATAAAGTTTTTTACCTTTAGCAAGCGCAATTTCTAATTTAGCTTTAGAACCACTAAAATACATTTTAGTAGGTACAACGGTTAAGCCACCTTCTTTTAACTTATTAGTTATTTTAAGGATTTCTTTTTTATGAAGCAAGAGTTTTCTTGTTCTTCTTGCTTCATGATTAAAGATGTTTCCATGATCGTAAGGAGCGATATGCATGTTTTCTACATAAACTTCATCATTTTTAATTCTGACAAAAGAATCTTTTAAATTCACATTTCCTAAACGCACAGATTTAATTTCAGTTCCTTTTAATTCAATACCTGCTTCATAAGTATCTAATAAGAAATAATCATGATGCGCTTTTTTATTTTGTGAAATAATCTTCATACATATCACCACCTTTATCTATCTTCTTTTTCTTTTAAACTTTTGTTTTGGCTTTTTATCTCGTCGCTTATTTATTATAACAGTTTTTTTCTTCTTTTTGTTAGATTTCATACCAACAATTTGAAAATCTATCGTTTTTTCTCTTTTTGAAGCAGCTGAAACCTTAATTTTGACTTTATCTGACATCTTAAAACGTCTTCCTGTACGTTTTCCAATTAATTGTAAATTCACATCATCAAAATAATAGAAATCATCTACAAGATCTTCCATACGAATTAATCCTTCAATCGTATTTGGAAGTTCAACAAACATACCAAAATTAGTAATAGAAGAAACAATTCCTTCAAAAGTTTCACCAATATGGTCTTCCATATATTCAGCCATTTTCATATCATCAACTTCACGTTCAATATCAATTGCTTTTCTTTCAAGTGAAGAAGCTTGATCAGCAACATTTTGCATAATAGAAGCAAAATGGAAAAGAGTTTCTTGATCTAATTTCTTTTTAAATAAATACGTACGAATTAAACGATGAACCATTAAATCAGGATAACGTCTAATTGGTGATGTAAAATGTGTATAATATTCATCTGCTAAACCAAAATGTCCTAAACATTGTTCATCATATCTTGCCTTTGCCATGCAACGAAGAAGTAATGTAGAAATAATCACATGTTCATCTGTTCCTTTACTTGCTTCAACGATTTTACTTAATTCTTTAGAACGAATATCTTCTAATGAACCTTTTATTGTATAACCTAGAGTTCTAGAAATTGTAGAGAATTTTCTTAATTTATCTACCTTAGGATTTTCATGAACACGATAGATAAATGGTAAATCAAGCCATTTAAAATGTTTTGCAACTGTTTCATTGGCAACTAACATAAATGATTCAATGATACGGTCACTTTCTCCACGTTGTCTTAAAACAACATCTATTGGTTTACCTTTTTCATCAACTAATACTTTAGCTTCATTTGTATCAAAATCGATTGCTCCACGATCTTCTCTTGTTTTTTGTAAAATTTCAGCAAGTTCTTTCATTAAGAAAAATAAATCACATACATGGCTATACTCTTCTTGTAGTTTTTTATCCCCTGCAAGTATTTTATTAACATTATTATAAGTCATTCTTTCAGTTGAATTAATAACTGATTCAACGATATCATGATCAATGACTTCCCCTTGAGGGGTAATTTCCATAAAACATGAAATTGCAAAACGATCCACATGAGGATTGAGTGAACAAATTCCATTAGATAATTTATGAGGAAGCATTGGAATAACACGATCCACTAAATAAATAGAAGTTCCTCTTGCAAGTGCTTCTTTATCTAATTCAGATCCTTCTTCTACATAATAAGAAACATCAGCAATATGTACCCCTAAATAATAATTTCCATTCTTTAATCTTCTTAAAGAAATTGCATCATCTAAGTCCTTGGCATCATCACCATCAATCGTAACAATCGTTTCATTTCTTAAATCAGTTCTTGTTTTAGCTTCTTCTTGATCAATTTCATTTTCAATTGATTCGATTTGTTCATAAACTTCTTTAGGAAATTCAACATGTGCTTCATGTTGAGAAACAACAGATAAAATATCAACCCCTGGATCTCCTACATGTCCTAAAATTTCTACGACATTTCCTTTTAAATAAGGTTTATACGTTTTAATTTCAACAACAACTTTATGTCCAGCTACTGCACCATGACTATGTGCATGATCTATATAAATAGGTTGTGTAAACTTTTGATCATCCGCATCAAAGACAAGTTCTCTTTTAGCGTTTTTCAACAGCCCAACAAGTCTTGTTTGTCCTCTTTCAATAACTTTAACAATTCTACCTTCTTGACGCGATCCTGTTTGATGCTTTTTAAGTTCAACCATGACTGTATCCATATTAAAAGCATCTTTTAAATCTCTTGAAGAAATAAAAATATCATCACTTTCTTCATCAATAATGACAAAACCAAAACCTCTTTTATTAATATGTAAAACACCTACAATATAATTAGAGTTTTCTATTAATAAATATTCATTTTTATCATTTCTTACAATTTTACCCTCATCTTCTAATTGATTTAAAGCTTTAAGCAAAACTGTAAAACCTTCACTATTATTTAGATCTAATACATGTTGTAATTCATGAATTGATCTTTCTTTATCTTTTAATATATCCAAAATTCTTTCTTTCATCTTCTCACCTCCAAAAAAAATAGGACGCCTTGCGTCCTATTATTCATTAATTCATACGTAGTAGAATTGCGATCACGAAGAAGGCAATACTCAAAATCATCGTCATTCTAGACATTACTAAATCAACACCACGTTCTTTTTGTTCAGCAAAAAGATTTGAACTTTGACCAGTTAATGCATTAACAATATCATCTGATTTTCCACTTTGTAATAAACATAATATAATAAGAGCAACGGAAATAATAACCATAGCAACCTTTAAAATTGTTTCAAACATATTTTTAACCTCCTTCGATTAATTTAATACATTGCATAACAAATATTATCATAAAAAGCTCATAAACACAACATAATTTTAAAATAACTTATGCATTATCTAACCCACAAACATAGTAACGATCTTCTACCCTTACAACCGTTACATTAACTGTCGAATTTAAGCCTTCAATTTCTTCATTAAACGTTAATGAAATCAAAATATTATAATAATCATTATCCTCTAATCCAGCAATTGTTACCTTTGAAGGTGAATAAGATATAATATTATATTTTAAAACCTCTAATTCTGGATATTGATTTTTATAACTATAAAATGATGTTTGTGCATATTGACTAAAGTTTTCCACCATTTCAGAATACATATAATCAACACCACCTATTTCATTTTTTTTCTTATCTACAAAAGTATAATAATCACACACAAAATAAGCAGCCACTAATTGACATTCATCTTCTTCATCTTTATTTTTATAACTTGTATCTAGTCTTGCATAAATATTATTTAATAGTTCGCTATCTCCAGATTTAGTGTATGGAGATTGTACTGTTTCAGTTTTTATTGGTAAAGGCGTATCTTTAGATGTCATAAAATAACCAACACCTACAATCACAAGTAAAAAACATAGCGCAATAATTAAATGATCTCTCATGGCTTTTTGAGGAGATCTTCTTTTACGATAACGATCTAAAAATTTAATTTTTGGTAATTTATCAGAATCAATAAAAATATTTACAATTGTTAAAATTGGTTTATATTTTCTAGAAATCATATCTGTTACTTCTACAAATATTTCAAACATAATCATTAAAGCAATAAATAAAATTGTTCCTGCAGTTGGATTATAATAATATAAATAAGATGAAAGCGAAAATAAGAAAGTGACTAAATAAAGCACTAAAACACTTTTTCTTTGTCCTAATTTTAATTTAAACATCAAATTATGATGTAAATGTCCTCGATCCGCTTCACTAAATTTTTTATGATGTATTTTTCTTCTTAAAATTGCTATTAAAGTATCCATGATTGGAACCATTAAAACAATAATTGGTGCTCCTAAAGTAAAAAAAGTAGAAGCATTGTATCCAAATCCTAATAATGAAATAACTGAAATCATGAAACCTATATATAAAGCTCCACAATCCCCCATAAAAATTTTTGCTGGATGAAAATTAAAAAACAAAAAGCCCATAATACTTCCAGCAAGAATGAGTGATAAAGAAGCAATGTCACTTCTTCCAGATAATAAAGAAGTCATTGAGATAGTAACAAGGACAATAATTGAAATACCTGCAGATAACCCATCTAACCCATCAATTAAATTAATCGCATTAGTAATTCCTACAATCCAAAATAAAGTAACAACCCCTGAAAGAAATGTCATCGCATCACTTGGGAAATATCCAAATCCTTTTATATAGATTTCTCCATAAACAATGACAGTCAACGCCGCAATCACTTCAAAAATTAATTTTACTTTAGGGGATAAATCATGACTATCATCATAAAGCCCTACCATAAAAATTATAAACCCTGCAACCATAATAGCATTTATTTGATGATCTGCTTTCAAAAATAAGGCTGATCCTATAAGTGAACTTAAATAAATGGCATAGCCACCAATACGTGCTATTTCATGTTTATGAACTGTTCTTTTATTCATATGTGCAACAATTCCTAATTGATTTCCAGCCTTAATTACAAGTGGAATCATTAAAGCTGAAATGATTGTTGTTACAACAAATGAAAGAATGACCGTCAGTGACATTTTGCCACCTCCTTTATGCCTATATTATTCATTATTTTTTAGTAAATTTCAACTTTTAAATAGCTCTATGACTTGTATTCTGACAAAAACTTGTCTATACTAGTATATAAGGAGGAATATGTTTATGCATAGTTTAGGAATCTCTGTTTATCCAGATAAAAGTGATATTAAAGAAGTCTATGATTATATGGAAACTGCTGCTAAATTAGGTTTTACTAGAATCTTTACTTGTTTTTTATCTATTCCAGATGATAAAAGAGAAAGTTATTTAAAAGAATTTAAAGGATTCATGGATAAAGCTCATGAATTAGGATTTGTTGTTGCTGCTGATACAAATCCAGAAGTATTTAAATTAATTGGAGCTACTCCAAATAATTTAAAACCATTTGCAGATTTAGGATTAGATATTATTCGTTTGGATGGTAACTTTGGTACTCAAGGAGATATCGCTGTTACTAGAAATCCTTATGGTATTAAAATCGAATTCAATGCTAGTATGGATGCTGGTGTTGATTTATTAATTAAAAACGGTGGAAATAAAGATCAAATTATTATGTGTCATAACTTTTTCCCAGAAAGATATACAGGATTAGATTTTGATTTATTCCAACAATTTAATAAACAATGGAAAGCATTAAATCTTCATACAGCTGCCTTTGTTTCAAGTCACAATGATCCAACAATTGGTCCTTGGGAAGTTTTCTGTGGTTTACCTACAGTTGAAATTATGAGACCACTACCTATTGAAGTACAAGCAAGATATTTATTAGCCACTGGTGATGTTGATGATATTATCGTTGGTAACTATCCAGCAAGTACAAAAGAATTAGAAGCATTATCAAAAATCAACTTCCAAGCTTTAGAATTACGTGTTGATGAAGTAACAGAAATTACTGATAATGAAAAATACATCATGTATGAATTTGCTCCACACTGGGATCGATACGATCATTCATCATTTATGTTAAGATCAAGTTTCCCAAGACTTCAATTCAAAAACCAAGCAACTGTTCAAGATTCAGGATTTGGTGATAAAAAAGAAGCTAAAGAAGACAAATCTATTCCACATCATGACTGTGGTAAAAAAGTATTTACGCGTGGTGATATCTTAGTGGTTAACGATAACTTAGCTCATTATCGTGGTGAATTAGAAGTTGTTTTAACTGAAATCCCAAATGATGGTGAAAGAAACTTAATTGGTAAAGTAAAAGATGAAGATTTAGGTTTATTAGATTTCATTAAACCAGGTCAACATTTCAAATTTATTAAATAATTTAAATGAGGTTCAAAACGAACCTCATTTTTAATCTATTGTTTTTAAATATTCTTCTAAACCATTTTCATCTACATGACCAATCACTTCATCAGCCACATCTTTTAACTCTTTAACAGCATTTTTCATAGCAATCCCATGACCTGCATATTTAATCATTTCTAAGTCATTCAATCCATCTCCAAAAGCATAACTATGCTCTTTATCAATATTTAAATGTTCTAATACCTTTTGTACACCTGTAGCCTTTGATGTATCTAATGCACATATTTCAAATGAATTAGCTGTTCCATGATGATCAAAATAAAATTTATCAGCAATATATTCTATAATTTTATCATGATCTTTTTTAGCACTAATTTCTATTTTTAAAGTACGATGCATTACTTCTTCTTTATCAAAAGAAATGATTAACTTTTCATGACGAATATCACATACTTTAAAAAATTCTATAAAATCTTTATAAGAAGGATCAATATAACAATCTGTTGCTGTTTCAAAATCGTATTCACAATCAACGCTTTCTAACAAATTCATTAAATCATTCACTTTTTCATAAGGAATTCTATTTTCATAGATGATTTCATGATTAAGCTCTACATGTGCCCCATTACATAATACAAAACCATTAAACCCAGCCTCAATGATTTGATTTGAAATAAAGGCTAAAGGTCTACCTGAGGCAACAAATAAATAATGTCCAGCCTCTTTCAATCTTTTAAGTTCTCTTTTTACTCCTTCAGGTATTTTTAATTCACTATTCAATAATGTCCCGTCTATATCAAAAAATAATACTTTCTTCATACTTTCACCTCAATGAAATTGTATCATGATTCTATTATAATATTATTTAATTTCTAGATAAGAAAAAAACTGTCAATCAGACAGTTTTATTTCATATAATGTAAGTTTTCTAACATAACTCCACATCCATTAGCAACACAATTTAATGCATCATCTGCTACGAATACAGGAACATTTAATTCAGATTCTAATAATCTATCTAAGCCAGTTAATAAAGCTCCTCCACCTGTTAAGAAAATACCACGTGATACGATATCAGCAGCTAATTCTGGTGGTGTTTGTTCAAGAACATGTTTAGTTTCTTTAACAATTGTTGCACAAGTTTCTCTAAGTGCTAATTCAGTTTCGTTTGATGTAATAGTAATTGTATGTGGTAATCCAGTTACTAAGTCTCTACCACGTACTTCAAATGTTTTATCAGATGATCCTTTTACAGCAGAACCAATTTCTAATTTAATTTGTTCAGCAGTACGATCTCCAATTAATAATTTATATTTATCTTTAACAAATTTAATAATGTCCGCATCCATGACGTCACCAGCAATTTTTAAAGATGAACTTGTTACAATATCACCTAAAGATAATACAGCAATATCAGTAGTTCCTCCACCGATATCAATAACCATATTACCTGTTGGTTTATTAATTTCAAGACCAGCTCCAATTGCTGCTACTTTTGGTTCTTCTTCGATAAATACCTTTTTAGCTCCACATCTTTCAGCAACATCTCTAATTGCTGATTTTTCAATTGAAGTGATGTTAGATGGACAACAAATCAAGATTGTTGGTCTAGCAAAAATTCCTTTTAAATTTAATTTATTAATAAAATGAGTTAATAAGATTTCAGTAATTCTAAAATCTGCAATAACTCCATCTTTTAATGGTCTAATTGCTTGAACCCTACCAGGAGTTTTACCTAACATATCTTTTGCCTCTTGTCCTACAGCTAATGGCTTTTTAGTTTCTTCATCTATTGACACTACTGAAGGTTCATTGACTACAATACCTTCACCTTTGACATAAATTAATATATTTGCAGTACCTAAATCGATACCAATTTCTTTTGATAATGCCATTATTTCTCCTCCTTGTATGTTTTTTCCTCAATATTGTATCACGATTTTATTGAATTACAAGGCAAAAAAACAAAAGACACTAATTTTTTTATAAATATAAATTTATCATGATGTTGTCTTAATTTTTTCAATTTTTTGATTAAAATATTTATCAGGATTTACAGTTTTATCATCAATTGAAACAATAAAATGTAAATGTTTTTTTAATGTTGATTGATAAACATTATTTCCTGCTTTTCCAATAACATCTCCTTGTTTCACTTGATCTCCTTTTTCAACTTTAATATCATCTAAAGATTGATAAATGGTTTGAATACCTTTTTGATGTTCAATCGTAACAATCCACCCTAATAAAGAATCATTTTCTTTTCTAATAACAGTCCCACTTGCACTCGCATAAACATCAAAGCTTTCATTATCCTTTGTATAATCAATCCCATCATTAGGACGATAGACTCCTTCAAAATAAACAAGTGCTTCTTCTAATTTTTTATCATCTAAAGACGTATCATAAAAACCCTTACTTACTTTAACATCATCATTGACTGGTTTTTTTAAGATTTCACTTCCTTGATTTTTATTTTCATCTTTTGTTTCTACCGAAACTACTGGTACATCTTCGAATGGTTTTAAATTCTTAACAATTTCCTGAATAACACCGACACCTATTAAAAATAATAAAAGTGAAGTCATAAAAATAAATGTTTTTTTATTCCTCTTCAATAATCCTTTCATGCTTTTCACCTCTTAAGAAGTGTAACCATAAAATCATTCTTTATTCTTTGAAATCTCTACTCCTTGATAATAGTGTTTTAAAATAGCTTGATAATTATATCCTTCCTTTGCCATTCCTTGTGCACCGTATTGAGACAACCCAACTCCATGTCCACATCCTTTAGTCACAAAAATATAAGAATTTCCTTCTTTAACTATTTCAAAATCACTTGAAGACAATTGTAGTTTTTCTCTTACTTCCCTACCACTATATTGTTTTTGATTAATAAGAATAGATTTAACTCTCCCACTAGGATAGCGTTCTAAAAAACGATATTGAAACGAACCTCCAAAAAATGAATTAAGCTGTGCTTTAGTATATTTTACTTTTTTTATAAACTGAGGATCATATTCTTGATCCCAATGTGAATCTACAGAAACCAAATACGGTTGACTTGAACCTTTAAAATAGTTTTCTACATTTTCGCTTTTTCCATTACTACTTGAATAAAAAAGAGCTGAAATACACTTTCCTTGGTAAGTTAAGATTTCCCCCTTAGTTTCTAAAATAGCTTTTTGAACTTTCTCTTTATATTCTTCATAATGATCACTCCATGAAACCTTCATCTTTTCATCATCTAGATAAACTTGTGTATTGGTTGTATTATCTACACTTAATAAACGTGAATAAACAAAAGTTCGACTTGCGACAACTTGTGCTTTAATTGCTTCAAGTTCAAAACTTGCCGGCATTTCTCCAGCAACGACCCCTAATAAATAGTCATCTAAAAGAATTTTTTGTGTATTATCTCCAACTTTTACACTTACATAAACATCTTCATTTTCTTTTCCTTTATATAAAGAATCTTTCTCTTTGGTTGGTTGATACAACAAAATAATTGCTAATAAAATAAATAGAATAAGTAATAATTTAAAAAAAATAGTTTTCATATTTTAATATATGAAAACTTAAATTAAAAATGTATTGTTACAAAATCTAAAATAAATGAAGCAAGTAAATATCCTAAAGATAAGGAAACAATAATATATAAACAATAAAACTGTTTTAACTTTCCTTTTAATATATACTTTTCATAATGAAAACAACTTAAACCATACATTGCAGATAAAACAGAAAAAACATAAACAATTAATTTCAATACTTGATATGACATATTATTCTCCTCATATAAAACCTTGATCTACATATAATAAAAAGGGTGATCCTTTTGACAAATAAAACTTTACAATATCTTATCTATAATCAACTCTATTCAGCAAGTATGTATGAACTTCTTGCTTTACAAGCACCAACTAAAATACTAGAAAATCAAATGAAACTCTTTCAAGAAGAAACACTTAATAATGCATCTTATTTAGATCGTTATTATCAAGAACTTAATACATCTAGTTACCATCCAATTATTCAAGAGCCTGTAAATCATGGAAGTTTTAAAAAAAATGTTTATTGGATGTTAGAATACGAAAGTTCAAGTACTAAACTATTTTGCAATGAAAGCTATAATGCAAATAATGATGAAAAAATAAAAACACTCACATCTTATATTTCTTCTTCTATAGTTCAAAGAAATACAAAACTTACAAATATCTATATAAACATACTTGATGAAGAAATAAAAAAAACACCACCGAAGTGATGTAATTGACAAATGGTGACTCGTACGGGATTCGAACCCGTGAATGCATGCGTGAAAGGCATGTGAGTTAACCGTTTCTCCAACGAGCCACATGGCGCTTGAAGTAGGACTCGAACCTACGACCGATCGGTTAACAGCCGATTGCTCTACCAACTGAGCTATTCAAGCAACTTAACAGTGCTCATTTATATTAGCATCCCTTTTCTAATAAATCAACCTTTTTTTATATTTTTTTTTAAAAAAATTTAATTTTATGTCAAAAACCGCTTCTTCTTGTAATATTATATATCATTCTATATTTGATTAATGGTATAATTATATAAACATATAATATAAGGAGGATCCTATGGACCAACAAAGAGAACAAGCAAGTCAAATCGCACATGAATTTATTGTTTATCAAGAAAGTGAGCAAGCAGATATTGATGCAAAAGATCATCAATTCGATGCTTTATGGCAAAGTATATATGATGTATGTAAACTTATTAAATTTGGAATAATAGAAGATATTACTGAAGAAGAATTTGAGGAAGCCTACGCTTGGTTAAAAACTACTCAATCTCTTACAGAAGATTATCAAGAATTAGAATTAGAATTTTAAGGAGATCAAAAATGGAAAAATATTTAATTGTGACAGACACAACAAGTGCAATGGATCAAGAAATTGCACAAAAAAACGGAATCGAACTTATTTCATTAAGTGTCATCGTTGATGGTCATGAATATAAAGATCAAATCGATATTTCAACTAAACAACTTTATGACTATTTAAGAGATGGTAAAATTCCTTCAACAAGTCAGCCAAATACAGGTTATCTTGTTGAACAAATGGAAAAATGGCAAGAAGAAGATTATGAAGCAATCATTATTATTACTTGCTCTGCAGATTTATCAGGAACAAACAACGGTTTCCATCTTGCTAAAGATACCGTTGGTTTAGATAATGTTTATATTTATGATAGTCGCCAAGTAGGTGCTCCTATTATGGATATGGCTATTTGTGCAAAACAACTTGCAGATGAAGGAAAAACTGTTGATGAAATTTTTGCTGCTTTAGAAGAAAAAACAAATCATTCTTTTTCGTTCCTTTATCCAGATAACTTTAAACAACTTTCACGTAGTGGAAGATTATCACCAATGGCAGCCAGAATGGCATCGATGTTAAAAATCAAAGCTTTGCTTTGTTTAGATGAACAAGGTAAAGCAGTTGATAAATATACAATGTCTAGAACTGAAGTAAAAATCTTAAAATCGATTGTTGATAAATTCCATGAATTAGGTGTTAACGCTAAACAACACAAGATTTATATTTCACACGCTGATAATGAAATTTTTGCTAAAAAAGCAAAATTATTATTTCAAACAACCTTCCATGGTATTGATGTAGAAATCAATTATTTGCCTGCTGTTTTAACATGCCATGGTGGTCTTGCTTGTTGTGCAATTCATGCTACATATAAAATTTAAGGAGTGATTAATGATGAAAGTTGTTGATATGCATTGTGACACTATTTTAAAACTTTATGATGATTTACATCATGGTAAAGAAGATTCTTTATTAGAAAATGACGGTCATATTGATTTAAAGAAAATGCAAAAAGGAAATTATTTACTTCAAAACTTTGCGATGTTTGTCGATTTAAGCAAAAATCCTCAACCTTTTTTAAAAGCAAATCAACTCATTAACCTTTATTATCATGAAATAGAAAAATATCCTGAACTCATTAAACCTGTCTTTTGTTATCAAGATATTATCGACCATCAACAAGCAGGTATCATGTCTTCTCTTCTAACATTAGAGGAAGGTGCTGTTGTAGAAAATGATTTATCACTACTTGAACATTATTATAGATTAGGCGTTAGAATGATTACTTTGACATGGAATCACGTAAATGGCATTGGATACCCTAACCTTTCTAATATTTCTTGTTATGAAGATATGTTTAAAATCAATGATCACGATGGTTTAACACCTTTTGGTTTACAATATATTAAAGAAATGGAACGTTTAGGAATCATTATTGACGTTTCTCATTTAAGTGATGCTGGATTTTATGATGTTTATCATCATACAACAAAGCCTTTCGTTGCCTCTCATAGTAACGCTCGTCAAGTATGTGGTGTCGCTAGAAATATGTCAGATGACATGATTTTAAAACTTGCTAGTCGTGGAGGCGTTATGGGAATCAACTTCTGTAGTGATTTTTTAACTACCGAAGGTACTCATCAAACAAGTTATATTAAGGATATGGTTCAACATATTTTATATATCAAAAATCTTGCAGGTATTGATTGTATTGGTTTAGGAAGTGACTTTGATGGTATTGGATCCAAGCTTGAAATGAAGGATGCAAGTGGTTATCAAATGTTATATAGTGCTTTAATTGAAGCTGGATTATCTATTGAAGAAATTGAAAAGATTTTTTATAAAAATGTCTTACGTGTTTATAAAGCAGTTTTGAAATAGGATTGGAAACAATCCTATTTTTAAAAAAATAAAAAAATGCGTATCTCTATCTCATCATTTCAGAAAAATAATGTTATAATAGCTAAATGGGAGGGACTACTTATGTATATTAAAGATGATGAAATTAATAAGTATTTTAATGAGCCCAATTGGAAAGTAGCTCATAACTTATTTCAGCATAATACAATATCTAACATGTCTGTTATTAAAGATGGTCAAATTTACCAAATCGTAGGAAGTACTAATGTTAATGGTAAAATTGATACCGCTACAATTCAAGTTGATACAGGAGGACATATCCTCGAATTTAACTGTGATTGTAATCACTGTAAGCCTAATGAACTGGCATGTGGACATATAGGTGCTATTTTATTAAAATTTTACGGTCTTGAAGCAAGTGATTTACCTTATTCTTTCAATCAAAAAGGAAATTACGCTGATCAATTACAAGCACTTCAAGCAAAAAAAGAAGCCGCACATTTAAAAGAACAAGCTAATTTAACTTTTTCATTAATTGAACAATATAGAAATCAACATCGTTTACATCAATTACAACTTAATCAACACATTCATTTAATACCACAAGTAAAAAGTACATTTAATCGATTAAGTTTATCTTATAAGATTGCTAGCGATAGAAGTTATACAATTAAAAACTTAAATACTTTTATTCAAAATGTAAAAGCAAACGAAATTGTTGAATATGGAAATGCTTTAGTTACCGATCATAACTCTAAAGCCTTTGATAGTTCTTCATTAAAACAAATTCGTTTTATTAAAGAATATTTTCATTTAAAAGATGATGATCGTAGTATTAGAATCACATCAGATAATATTGATGATTTTTTTCTAACACATTATGATAATTTAGATATCAACATTAACTTTACAACAATCGATTTGCAAAACTTCATTTTAGAAATCCAAAAAGATGAAGATTATACAACCATCAAATACAAAGAACCTGATGGTATTACTATCATCGGTCATCAATATATCTATTATTTCGATCACTATACCCTTAATAGATATTCAAAAGAATGTAGCAATGCGCTAAGGCCTTTACTTACACATTTAGAAAATAATTCACTTACAATTCCAAATAACGAATTACCACATTTTTCTAAATATATCATTGATTCTGTTATTCCTTATGTCGAATTTACAGGAGATGATATCGATGAATATCTACCTATGGATATTTCTTTATTAATTTATGTCGATTTAAATAACAACAACGAATTATCTGTTACATTAGATTATCGAGATGATCAAGGAAATACAATCTTAGAAAACCCTAAAGATCTAGTACTTCCATTAAAATTAGATGGTGTTATTCAAACACTACAAAAATACCTAGAATATGATGAAATCACACAAATGTATTATCTTTATAACGAAGAAGATATTTATGATTTCATTACTCGTGTTTTACCTTCACTTAATAATGATTGTGAAATTTATATTAGTGAAGAAATCAAACAAATGAATAAACCTAAAAATATGAAATTAAATATCGGTGTTCGTTTACAAAATGATTTATTAAAAATCGATATCAATAGTATCAACGTTGATAAAGAAGAAATTAAAGATATTTTATATGCTTTTCAACACAAAAAGAATTATCATCGTTTAAAAAATGGGGAATTTATTAATTTAGATGATGATAGTATCAAAGATTTAGATTTATTATTTAATGATTTAAATATTGAATATAACGATTTAAAAGATGGTGAAGTTGAAGTTGATAAATATCATTCACTTTATTTAGAAAACTTTATGAACAGTTCATCATTACATTTCAACAGAGATCAACATTTCCAAGACTTGATTTCTCATATTGAAGAAAAAGATCCTGAAGATATTCAAGTTCCACAAAATTATTCTAAGATTTTAAGAGACTATCAAGTTCAAGGATTTAAATGGTTAAAAACAATGTCAGAATATGGCTTCGGTGGTATCTTAGCTGATGATATGGGGCTTGGTAAAACATTACAAGTCATGACATTGATTGAAGATGGTATCGGTGAAAATCATGTCAGTCTCGTTGTTGCTCCTGCAACCTTGATTTATAACTGGCAAGATGAAATCAAAAAATTCTCAAAGAAATTAAAAACAGTTTGCATTACTGGAAATATTGCTCAAAGAAAGAAATTAATTGAAAGCATTCCAGAATATGATATTGTTATTACTTCATATGATTATATTCGTAGAGATTATGAATTATATAAAGATTATCAATTCTATTATTTTATTTTAGATGAAGCTCAATATATCAAAAATCAAAGTACAAAGAATGCTCAAACTGTTAAATTAATTAATGGTAAATATCGTTTTGCTTTAACAGGTACTCCAATTGAAAATAGTTTAGCAGAATTATGGTCAATCTTTGATTTCTTGATGCCTCAATATTTATATAATTATCATCATTTCAAAGAAACTTACGAAATACCAATCATAAAAAATGAAGACCAACAAAAACAAGCAAAACTTAAGCAATTAGTTGAACCATTTATTTTAAGGAGAACAAAGAAAGAGGTTTTAACAGAATTACCAGACAAGATTGAAAACAATGTCATTATTCCTTTTACACCAGAGGAAGAAAAAGTATATCTTGCTAACTTATCAACAATTAATAGTGAATTACAAAGTGCTATTCAGGTAAATCATATCGATAAGATCCAAATTCTTGCAATGATGACAAGGCTTCGTCAATTATGTTGTGATCAACGTATTTTATATAAAGATATTATTGAACCAAGTTCTAAACTTAAAGCTTGTATGGATATTATTGAAACAGCAAAAGAAAATAATCAAAAAGTCTTACTATTCTCTTCTTTTACTAAATCATTAGATTTAATCGAAGCTGAATTACGTAAAAAAGATATTTCTTATTATGTTTTAACTGGTTCAACAACAAAAATCAAAAGGCATCAACTTGTTAATGCCTTCCAAAACGATCAAACAACTGTCTTTTTAATCAGTTTAAAAGCAGGTGGTACTGGTCTTAACTTAACAAGTGCTTCTACCGTTATTCACTATGATCCATGGTGGAATATGTCTGCACAAAATCAAGCAACAGATAGAGCTTATCGTATTGGACAAACAAATAATGTTCAAGTTTATAAATTGATTATGAAAAATTCAATTGAAGAAAAGATTCAAAAACTTCAAGAACAAAAACAAGATTTATCGAATATGTTTATCGAAAACAATAATGGTTCTATTACCCAAATGTCTACTGCAGATATTATTGATTTATTTAAATAAAGAAAAAGGAGATCAAAGACGTTCAATCTTTAAATCTCCTTTTCTTATGTAATTCAATTTTCTAAAAGCTTTGTAAAAACTAAATGTTAAAATTGCTGGAGCAATCACATCTATCAAAATAAGTGGTATCCAATACTGATTTCCCATTACTTGAATCGCATCCAATAAGCCTACAAGTCCTGCTGTTCCCATTCCTGAGCCAATTGCACTGCAACGAATATGAAGTAAGACCGTTGAAATAGGTGCTGTAATAATCGTTGTTAAAATTGTAGGTAACCAAATAACCGGTCTTCTAATAATATTTTTAAACTGTAACATACTTGTTCCAATTCCAATAGCAATAACATCACCAATATCATTGTCTTCAATAGACATCATCGCAAAACCAATCATTTGTGCGCAACACCCTGCAAGTGCTGCCCCTGCCGCTAAACCATCAAGTCCTAACATAATACCAATAGCAGCTGAAGAAATCGGTGCCGTTAATGCCATTCCCATTAACACCCCTACAACAATTGACATAAATAAAGGTTGTAAAGAAACCCCATCATTAATAACACTTCCAATCCAAGTAATCATTTGTGTAAGATAAGGTCCTACAAATTGTGTTACCAAACCTGCTATACAGATAGAAACAAAAGGAACAAGTAAAATATCAATCGGTGTTTTCCCTTGAATAAGTCTTGTTACCTCAATAGCCGCTAAAACTGCTACATAAGCTGAAATTGGATTACCCGCTTGAACACCATTATTAAACGTTCCAGCTCCTATTGCTCCTGCAATAACCGCAGAAATCAAATTAAGTCCTTTTGCATCAATTGCATAGCCCATACCAACTCCAATGGCCGGTCCCATTAAATAACCTGATACTGTCCCCCAGGTTACAAGTTGTTCAACATGAACTAATGTTCCTAATTGTTTTAATATTGTTCCAATAATCAAACTTGCAAAAAAGCCATAAGCCATTCCATTAAAAGTATTGATTACATAATTTCCTTTTCCTCTACTTTGTGCCATATTTTACCCCCTCAATTGGATTATAGAGTATATTTATTTTTTTACAACAAAAAAACTGCCGAAGCAGTTAGTTTATTTATTGGTGGAGCCAAGCGGGATCGAACCGCTGACCCCCTGCGTGCAAGGCAGGTGCTCTCCCAGCTGAGCTATGGCCCCAATTTAATATTTATTTTTTCCACCATTTCATTTGTTAAAATGGTGGGCCTGAATGGATTTGAACCATCGACCTCACCCTTATCAGGGGTGCGCTCTAACCAACTGAGCTACAGGCCCATCAATCAACTGCCCATATAATATACCATGCATATAAGAATACGTCAACAGTTTTTCGTGTATTTTTTTACATTTTTTTAAAAAAATAAAAATACATTGATAAAATCAACGCTTTTTTATTGTAAAATTTTTGCTGTTTTTTTCTTTTTTTGAGTCATTATTCTTAAATGATATTTAATGAGTCCTTCTTTCACCTTTTGACATAGTTTTTTTTGATAATTTTTGCTTCTTAGTTGCCCACATTCATTATAATTTGATAAAAAACCACACTCAATTAGAACTCCTAATGTCTTAGTAGCTCTTAAAACTCTAAAACCACATCCACTAATTGGTTTTCTGCTATTTGTTAACTGTTTTAAACTTTGATCAATATCAAAAGCTAATGCTTTTCCTTGTTTGCTTCTATAATAATAAAAAACTTGTGAACCCCATGCACTTCTATTACCAGAAGCATTTTGGTGAATACTTAATAAATAATCACATTTATAGCTATCTATCTTCTTGACTCTTAAATACATATCATCCTGTTTAGAATAATGATGATTTCTTTTCGTCATATCATAATCACCATCTCTTGTTAAATAGACTTTAGCTCCACTTTTTTCTAATTCATCTTTCATTTTCAAAGCAATTTCTAAATTAATATTATCTTCATAATAACCATATTCAATAGCTCCATTATCAAAACCACCATGTCCTGCATCAATCACCACTTTTACATTTTTTAAAGATTTTTCATAAGCATCTACAGGAATCTCAAAGAAACATACACCAAAAGCAATCATTATAAGAAAAATTCTTTTCATAACATCACCGTTGTATTATATGTCAAAAAAAAGATATCATGATTTTTCATGATATCTAAAATTTATCCATCAAGTAGTTTCTAAAGGCCTCATTAACTTCTTTTTTATATTTTCTACCAATTTCTAATTCATTCTTACTTTCTTCATCAACCATATTAATATGATTTTTATCTATACGATAAATATATTTCATATTAATTGCATAACTTCTATGTATTTGAATAAAACAATGTGCTTGTTTTACTTGTTCCATAAATTTCTTCAAAGTCATTTTAACAGCATATTCATGTTCATATGTATGGATAATCAATTCATGAGCATAACATTCTGCATAGATAATATCATCACTCATTAATGTTATATATGCCATTTGATTTTTATTCATTCCCTTATTCAGTTCAAAAATCAATTTCATTTCATTTTTACATTCTTCATCGTAAAGTTGTTTAAAGACTTTAAAGTCATTATCAAGATGACTCTTTCTAATAAAGCATAACGCCTTTAATCCTTGGGTTTTAAAAATCAAACTACTTTTACTTGAAACAAAAACAATTTGTGAATCAAACTTTTCTTTGTACTTTTTCGCATAATCCACACCTGTCCCATTTTCAAATATCACATCTAAAAATAAAATATCGGGTACATGTTTTATCTGATCTAGATCAATCATTCCATGATAAACATCTACAACAGCATGGTATTCACTTTCTAATTTATTTTTTAAAGTTTCGCCAAACGCTCGATCATCATCCATAATCGTAAAATACATATTCACACACCCTTACTACACATATTTTATTCACTATAAATTATAGCATATTTTACCCCCCCCGCATCTTTTTTTATTTTTATATTCTTTATGTTTTTTCCAAAAAACGCCTTAGAAGGAATTTATATAGACTTAAAAAGGAGCATTATTGAACACGAAGATATTTTTTTACTATGTCTAGTTCTTCAATATAAATACAATGATTTATTTTATTTTCTTTAACATCTTGATAACATTTTTCAAAATCCAACCATTTAACTTCACTTACTTCATGATCAACAAAAACAAAATCTTTTTCTTCTAAATCTTTCCATAAAACAAATATTTTACTTACTTGATTATCTTTAAATAAACGACCATGAAAAATTTCTTCAAAATGAAATCTACGATTTCCACAATCAATCAATTCACTTTCCCTTACAACAATTCCTAATTCCTCTTTCAACTCTCTTACCGCCGATTGGCCATAGTTATCCCCTGCAGGAATATGTCCTGCACTTGAAATATCATAACAGCCAGGAAACGAATCTTTTTGTTCACTTCTTTTTTGTAATAATATTTGTATTTTATTTTCTTTTTTTCTTAAGATCCAAACATGAGCTGTACGATGTAAGATTCCTTGTTGATGTGCAATTTTTCTTTCTACTGTCTTTCCTGTTGGATTTCCTAATTCATCGCATATATCTAAAATTTCCATTTTATCATCTCCATTAAAATCATATTATCATCTTTCTTTACATTATAAAACGAGATGTTTAAAATAGATACGAAAAGAGGTAGAACAAATGAATAAATGTTGGTGCGGAAGTGGCTTGGACTATGAAGTTTGTCACCGCGAATTTGACAAAAAAATTAATTATTACAAAAAAAGAGGAGTGATGACACCTCCAAAATCAATGATTAAAAATCAACAACAAATTGAAGGAATCAAAAAAGCAGCTGTTGTAAATAATGGGTTATTAGATCATATCGAAAAGAATATAAAAATTGGTATGTCGACTGAAGATATCGATGTACTTACAAGAGAATATTTAAAGGAACACAATGCACATTCTGCTGATTTAAATTATGAAGGCTATCCTAAAAGTATTTGTACATCTATTAATGATGTCGTTTGTCATGGAATTCCTTCTTCTGATGTTATTTTAAAAGATGGGGATATTATTAACGTTGACGCTACAAGTGAATTAAATGGTTACTATGCTGATGCTTCACGTATGTTCATGATGGGAAACGTTTCAGATGAAGCTAAAAAACTTGTTAAAATCACAAAAGAAGCGATGTATGAAGGGATGAAAGCTATCAAGCCATGGAAAAGTCATATTGGAGATATCGGTAAAGCAATTCAAAGATATGCACATATTAATGGCTATAGCGTCGTTGAAGAATTCTGTGGTCATGGTATTGGAATGACCATGCATGAAGATCCTTATGTTTTCCATTTTAAAACAAAAGAAGATACTGTTTTGATTGTTCCAGGAATGGTTTTTACAATTGAACCAATGCTTAATCAAGGAACAAGACATGTTCACTTAAATTATAATGATGATTGGACAGTTTATACAGATGATGGAAAACTTTCTGCTCAATGGGAACATACTTTCCTTGTTACAGAAGATGGTGTGGAAATTATTTCTAAGTAAAAAGTCAGACTTTTCTGACTTTTTATTATGCCATTTTTTCCATTATTTTTCTTTCTAACAAACGACTATTTAAAACATAATCACATACTAAATGATCGTAACATGACTTACAAATATAATTTCTAACAACAAAATACTTATTTCTATCAACTTCAATTAATTCCTCAGCAGAAAACTTTCTTAAACAGTTTCCACAATAATCATCCATACCTGCTATAACATCACTTTCATATCCATCACACCAATAAACACCATTTTTACATGCCATAATTATTTTCTTACATGCATTCAAGCCAATTTCTTCATTTTCAAACATCTCAATTGCTTCTTTAACAACAGAATTCATACCAAGCCCTATACGATGACATCCCATAATAACCATCTCCTTTTTAATCATTTTATCATGATGTTTTTATCTTTTCATTGGATAAATAATCCAATAAGATTGACAAACTGTTATATACTGTTTGTAGATGAAGGGGGTTTATCATGCGCATTATTATCAATCACTCATCAATGATTCCAATTTATGAACAAACTGTTGATCAAATAAAAAAACAAATCAATGACCATATTCTTCAAGAAAATGATCCTTTACCTTTTGTTCGCTTACTTTCAAAAGAATTAAGAATAAGTGCACTTACTGTAAAAAAAGCATATGACACTTTAGACGAAGAAGGTCTTACTAAAACAATTCATGGAAAAGGAACATTTGTCCTTGCTGTAAATAAAGATCTTTTAGAAGAAGCTAAAAAAGAAATTGAAGAATATTTAGAAAAAGCTTTGCAAAAAGCAAAACAAAGTGGAGTGAGTCACAAAGAAGTTAAGGAATTATTAGAATTATTAATGGAGGAATAAATTTTATGTTAAAAGTTAATCATATTCAAAAAAATTATTCACATTTTAATTTAAATTGTTCTTTTGATGTACCCAAAGGCACGATTACAGGAATTATTGGTAAAAGCGGTTCAGGAAAAACAACATTATTTAAATCTATTTTAAATTTAATTCATTTAGATTCTGGTTCTATTTCTATTTTAGATACAGATTATCAAAATGTTGATAAAAACAAGATTGGTTGTACTCTTGCTAATATTTCATTATGTGAATATTTAAAATTAAAAGATTTAATTAAACTATTAGAAAATACTTATCAAGATTTTGATCTTGATTACTTTATACAAAAATGTAAATACTATCAATTTCCTTTAGATAAAAAAATCAATGAATTTTCAACTGGAATGAAAGCTAAACTCAATGTTTTGATTGTTTTATCACATCATAGTCAATTTCTTATTTTAGATGAACCTACTAATGGTTTAGATATTCTTGCTAGAGAAGAAATTATTGATCTGATTAGAGAATTTATGGATGAAGATGAAAATCGTTCAGTTTTAATTAGTTCACATATTTCTTCTGATTTAGAAGGTTTATGTGATGAAATTTATATACTTGATAAAGGACAATTTATTTTTCAAGAAACAACTGATTGTTTACTTGATCAATATGGTTTATTGAAATTGACGGATGAACAATTTAAACAAATAGATTCTTCCTATTTCTTAAAAACAAAGAAATTTTCTTATGGTTATGATGTTCTAACAAACCAAAAACAATTTTATCAAGAAAATTATCCAGAAATTATTATTGAAAAGAATAATTTCGATACTTTATTTTCAATGATGCTAAGGGGTGAATAAAATGAAAGGATTATTTTATAAAGATTTTTGTTATATCAAAGAAAGTAAATTTTTACTTGTATTCCTTGTTGTCTTTGGTTTTGGATTTTCTTATTTCTATAAAAATCCAAACTTTGTATTAGGTTATTTTAGTATATTTCCTAGTATTATGCTAATGTCTACTTTAAGTTATGATAGCTATAATCATGGACTTACAACATTATTTACACTTCCCATTAATAGAAAAGACTATTTAAAACAAAAATATTTATTAGGTTTTATTCTTGGTATATTCTTTTTAATTATTGCTTCTACAAGCTATTATCAAATAGAACATTCTTTTAAATTTATAAATAGTGACTTTATCCAAGGATGTTTTCTTATTTTGATCTTTTCATATTTAGTGATTGGATTTGCTGTACCAGTAGGTGTTTATTTTGAAGCTCAAAAAAGTCAATTAGCCATGATTATTGTCTTTGGTGGTTTATTTCTTATTACATTTATTCTTTATTTCATTATTCAACTTACTGGTTTTAATGTAGAAACACTGCTTGATTTTTATATTGAAAATCAACTATCACTTGTTTGTATACTCTGCACTTTCTTTGTAGCTTTCATTAATTATCTATCTTGTAAAATCAGTTTAAAACTGATCAATAAAAAAGAGTATTAAAAAACTTGTTTGTCATTTAAACAAACAAGTTTTTCTTTTATAAATCACAAATTCCTTTACCCTCACCATAAATATCATACCAATCACTATTAAAATCATTCACTGCTTTTTCAATACTTGAATATTTTTATAAAATTTCGCCATTTGTCTCAATAACTTTCTTATACCAATAAAACGAATCTTTTGGATATCTTGAATAATCTCCATTACCGTTATCATCTTTATCAATATAAATAAGTCCATAACGCTTTTTCATTTCTCCTGTACTTGATGAAATAATATCAATAGGAGCCCACATCATGTAACCTTTTAAATCAATACCATCTTCAACTGCCTTCTTCATCTCAATAATATGTTTTTTTAAATAATCAACTCGATAATTATCATGAATCTTTTTATCCTCGTCCATTTCATCAACTGCCCCTAATCCATTTTCTACAATCATCAAAGGTATTTGGTAGCGATCATATAACTTATTAAGTGTATATCTTAGTCCTTCTGGATCAATTTGCCATCCCCATTCACTTGATTTTAAATATGGATTTGTGACACCACCCAATAAATTACCCATGGATTTTTCTAAACCTTCTTGGCAAGAAATACAATTAGACATATAGTATGAAAATGAATAAAAGTCTACACATCCATCTTGCAAAATATCATCATCATCTTTTTCTTTAATAATATTAATCCCATTCTTTTTAAAATAATCTTTAATATAATATGGATAATATCCTTTAACCTGTACATCTCCACAGAAATCATTAAATAAATGGTCTGTATTTTGAACTAACAACATGTCTTGCGGATGACAACTATATGGATAAAGTGTTACATGAGCAATCATACAACCTATTTTAAAATTTTTATTAATACTGTGTCCTATTTGAACGGCTCTTGCACTTGCTAAAAACACATGATGTAATGCTTGATAGCGCATTTGCAAATCATCATAAGGATTCGTATAATCTTCTGTTTTTTCATGGTATATTCCAAGCACTTCTAAATTTCCCATAGGTATACAAGCAAAATTAATTTCATTAAAAGTTATCCAATATTTCACTTTATTTTTATATCTTTTAAAAACAGTAGTTACATATTTCAAATATAAATCTATTACTTTTCTATTTAAGAAACCTTGATATTTTTCCACTAATAAATATGGCATATCAAAATGATGAAGGGTTACTAACGGTTCTATTCCATATTTTAGACATTCATCGAAAATGTTATCATAAAATTTTAATCCTTCTTCATTTGGTTCAGCTTCTTCACCTGTTGGATAAATTCTTGACCACGCAATCGACATTCTGAAAACTTTAAAACCCATCTTCGCAAATAAAGCGATATCCTCTTTATAATGATGATAAAAATCAACTGCCTCATGACTAGGATAATTTTTTTTAGGGTCTATATTTTTTGTAAAACTACGATTTATTTCTAACGATCCTCCTGTTAGATGATCTGATATACAATCACCTTTATTTCCTTCCTGATATCCACCTTCTATTTGATTAGCGGCTGTTGCGCCACCCCATAAAAAATTTTCATTTAACATTATCATTACCTCTATGCTTTTGCAATCAATGCAATGTTGTGATCATTTACATTTGTGTTAATATCAGAATAATCCTTGGTATTAGTAACAATGACAGGTGTTTCTAAATTATACCCTTCTTGTAAAATATGTTCTATATCAAATTCCACAAGTAATTGACCCTTAGTAACCCTATCACCTTGATGAATATATGATTTAAAATATTTTCCATTCAATTGTACAGTATTCATACCTATATGAATAAGTATCTCACATCCACCATCACTAACAATTCCTATAGCGTGCTTGGTTGGAAATAAGGTCACAACTGTTCCATCAAAAGGTGCATAAACCTTTCCTTCTGAAGGAATAATAGCAATACCTTTCCCTAATACTCCTTGAGAAAAAGCATCATCTTTTACTTGACTAAGTGGTATTTTTTCCCCTTTAATTGGTTGTGCAATTTCTTCACTTACTCCTCCTTTTCCCACACTGTCTTCTTGATCATCTTTATAAAAAACATACGCCGCAATAAATGTTGGAATAATTGCAAATGCAGAAGCAATTACACATTGAATCATTGCTGCTCCCGTACCATTTTGTGGAAACATTGCTGGCATTTCAAATATTCCCATTCCTGCCATTTGTTGATATTTTAAGCCCGCAAAAGCTGCATATGCTCCAGATAAAGCTCCGCCAATGCATGAAATAATAAACATTGGTAATCTTTGAAGGGTAATACCATAAATAGCTGGTTCAGTAACGCCAAACACTCCTGAAATTATTGCTGGAAAACATAAAGATTTTAACTTCTTTTGTTTAGTTTTTAAGAATATAGCAAGTACAACTGCTGTTTGAGAAAGTGCAACAAATGCTTGTAAAGAAAGAATAGGATCTGGATGTCCTGCTGCCAAATTCATAATAGCCAAAACAATAAAAGTAATATGTACTCCAAACACTACGAACACTTGCCATAAACCACCAAAAACTATTCCTGCTAAAACAGGACTAATAGAATAAATATTTAAAATTCCATCACTTAGCCATCCAGCCACAGTATTAGCAACAGGACCAATAATCATATATCCTAATATTGTACTTATTAAAATAACAATCATTGGTGTTAAAAATGACTTAATAACATCAGGAATGAATTTGTTTAGCATTCTTTCCATTGGTGCAGCAACAGCTACAGTAAGAATAACTGGTAAAACTGTTGATGTATAGCTTACATTCATTTTAAAATTCAAAATCAATAAATCTGTTCCATTAATAGTTGGATAGCATAATGCCAATCCTATAACCATACCCACAAAAGGCGTAAGCTTAAACTTCTTTGCAGATGTATATCCTATAACAACCGGAAAGAAATAAAATACACTATCACCAATTGCATCAATTAAAGTATATAAACCACTTGTACTACTATAAAGTCCTGTAAAACTTAAAATTGTATTAAGACCTTTAATCATTCCACAAGCACATAGCATTCCTATAACTGGCATAAATATAGAACTTACTAAATCAACAAACTTATCTTTTAAACTTGTTTTATTTTTTGTTTCTACAACTTCGCCATTTAATCCTAGTTTTGGTAAAATTGTTTCATATACGTCTCCGACATGATTTCCTATAACAATTTGATACTGTCCAGCAGTATGCATAACTGTAATAATTCCATCATGAGATTTTAAAGCTTCATCATTTGCTTTTGCTTCATCTTTTAATTGAAAACGTAATCTTGTTACACAATGCGTTAAAGAAATAACATTTTCTTTACCACCAATATTCTTAATAATAAAATCCACTAATTCTTCATATTTAACCATTTTTTTACCTCCGTCTCTTATCATTAGTTGATATGAATCGAGGTTAAGCCAACTTAATGTTACCATCCTATTTAGTTATCTACATTTTTTCATTTCATTCCCCCTTTGGTTTTATGTACAACTCTATGAACATGGATTGTCAGATATACAATTTCATCTTCTTGTAATGTATAATTGTATTTCTTTTCTAAAAAATCTTTAATTTTTAATACACATTCATAACTTGTACAATATTTATCTTTAACCACATCTAATAATTCATTTTCTTCATCTTCATTGAATTGATTATCCTTCAACAATCGTAAAGCAAAGAACTTTAGATGCGTAATAAAGCGATAATAATAAACATTAGATGTATCAAACTCTGCATGAAAATGATATTTAACTATTGTCATTATTTCTTGAATCACTTTTGTTACTTGAAAAATATGATCCATATTATCTTCATCTAATTCAACGTTTACAATATGTAAAGCAATAAATCCTGCTTCATCGTTAGGTAATTGAATATGAAACTTATTTTTTATTAACTCCAAGGCACGTAAACCAATATCATATTCTATTTCATAAAAATTTTTAATATCCCATAATAGCGGATTAGAAATAGTCATTCCTTCTCTACATCTTTTTATAGCAACATATAAATGATCACTTAAAGTAATAATGACATTATCCTTGAATTTCTTAGCAAACTCTAATTTTGCCATATTTATGATTTCACTAGACAATTCCAAATATTCCAATGGTACATCTTTCAATAATTGTTCGAAGCGTGAGTATTCGCCACCGCCTTCTAAAATAAACGTTTGATTTATAGAAATCTCATCAATTTCCATTCCAGGACGTTTTTTAAAAGCTATTCCCTTACCACACACAATCTTTTCTTGCTGATTTTCATCATCAATTACAACAGCATTGTTTGTTAATATTCTTTTAATAATCATCTGTATACCTCCATAAAAATAAAAACCTATTTACACACAAAAACACTCTTGTGTGTAAATAGGTTAAGCTTGACTAAACAATTACCATCCTAATTACAAGTCTATGATAGCACTTTCTTTTTTACTTGACAATACAATTTTAAAATAACTTTAGCTAACTTTAGTTAACTTTACATAATTAATTTTAATTTTATAAATCACAAATTCCTTTACCTTCTCCATAAACATCATACCAATCACTATTGAAATCATTTACCGCTTTTTCAATACTTGGATTCGCAAAGATTTGTTTTAAGACTTCTACTGGCGCTGTGATTGCTTGACTTCCATAATTGAAGGCATCTCTTACTTGTTGTACTCCCTTAAAGCTTGCTGCTAATATCTTACAATCATAACCATCTTGTACGATTCTATTTGATAGTTCATTGATGAGTTCCATTGGATCATTTCCTAGATTTCCTATTCTATTGACATAAGGTGCAATATAATCTGCTCCTGCTGCTAATGCCATATAAGCTTGCATTAAATCATAGACAGCTGTAGCTGTTACATTTATTCCTTCTGACTTTAATTGTTTAATAGCTTTGACTCCTTCATAAGAAACAGGCACTTTGATATAA